>OIOX01000583.1_pt1 | contig 6110 bp, 1 predicted proteins | sample 1585641 | NCBI WGS metagenome assembly OIOX01 (sample SAMN02674698, study PRJEB24791) | human gut metagenome, SKBSTL036 | isolation source: stool | host: Homo sapiens | place: USA | reverse complement strand
GTCAGCTCCTTTCCAAATCCTGTGTTTTCTGTTTTGCCTGTTTCTTCGGTGTCTGTTCTTTCGCTGCTTTAAGCTGCGCCCGGATAGAGGGCTTCTTTTCCGTTTTTGCTGCCTTGCCACGTTCCTTGTCAGCCTTGACAGTTTCCGCAAGGTCAACAAGGGAAATGGTTTCTCCTGTCTTTACCTTTGCTTCCAATTCTGCGACGGTCGGGGTGTTGTTTATCTGCCCGTCAATCATGTTGTAGTTTTGCTCGGTGGTCTGCTCGGCAGTTTTCAGATAGTTTTCCGGCTGCAAAAATTCCGGCACTTTCTTATAACCGAAGCTGTCTACATAGTGGGCGGTGTCCTGCCCGTTCTGATGAAGCACCACTACGTCGGAAACAGAAAGGCTGTGTCCCTTAAAATCTTTCGGGTGGTCGATATTAAAGCGGGTGTAAATATCTTCAAGGGAAGTCCCCGGCGTAAGAGGTGCGGAATAGACAAGGGCATAGTTTTTCGGGTCTACCCGGTGTCCGGCGGCAATCAGACGGTCGTAAGGCTCAAAACGCAAGTCCCTTGTTTCGTCCCCGCCTTTTATCTGATAAATGGAAAAGGTGTCTTTGTCCTGTGGGGCTTCCTGCTCCGGCTGCTCCTGTGCGGGTTGTTCCTGTGCAGCTACCTTTTGCTGCCGGATATGCGCCCGCTGTAACTCGGTAGGCTTTTCCCCGGTAAGGGGAGCAATCGCTTTCACATAATCAGCCGCATAGTAGGCGTTACTGGTAAGCTGCCGCTGCCATGCCCCGGCTTTTGGCGACCAACGGAAGCCATTACTTTTTAAGGCTTCCCGCGTGGCTTCGTCCGGCTTATCCTCAAAGAAGATTTGCAGTCGGTTCGCTTCGGTGTTTGCTTCCACCTTGCCGCCGTCAAATTCCCAACCTACAAAACCGATTTCTTTTTGCTGTGAAAGGGATTTGATACGATCTTTCACGCGCCGGATTTCTGCGCTGTTGTTGGATAACGCCCAAGTCGCAAAGGGCTTGTCCTCCAAATGCCAACTGCTCGCCATGTCTGCTTTCAATTTTTCCAGTTCCTCCGGCGGTAAATGCGGGCAGCCGTCAAGGGTCTTATGCTTGCGGTAGTAGGCGTTTACGGCTTTCATGGTTTCCTGTGATTTTTCAAGGCTTTCCAGTTTCTTTTCTAACTTCTGTACTGCCTGCGGGTCGTCTGCGCTGATACCGCCCATGCCGGTACTGCGGATTTTATCAAGAAGCCCTTGTATGTCCTGCCATTCCCGGTAATTGCTGTCGCGGGCTGCGTTCTGCTTTTCTTTCTTCCTTGTGGGGAAGTTAGAGCCGCCCGCAATCAGGATAGAGGGAACACGCGCGTCAATCTCATAGCCTTTATTCATGTTCGCCGCCAGTTTCCGGGCATAGGTGTCAAGCAGGCTGTCGATTTTCTCATGGTACATCGGGTCTACCCGCTGTTTCTGCCTTTCTGCAAGTTGTACGGCTTCATCTACATAGTGCCTGTATTCAGCCGTCGCGCTGCCTTGCTTATAATCGGAAAAACTGTTCATATCCTTTGCACGTTTGGCGGCAGCTTCATTGATAGTATAATAAGGGGCGGCGGGTGCAGCCTGTTCCGGCTGTGCTTCTTTTTCCTGTACCGGGGCTGTTTCTTCGGGAAGCTCCGGCGCGGCTGCTTTTGTTTCGGGCTGTTTGGCGGCTTCCTGTGCGGGTTGTGCCTGTTCGGTGGTCTGTTCTTTATCCTGTGCCTTTTGGATTTCTGCAAAATGCCCGTCTATGGTATCAATCAGACTTGCGGCGGTACTGCGGATTGTTTCAAGAGAGCCTTTCAGTTCTGCAAGTTCTTTTCCGCTGCTCCACCCGGCGATATACCCAAAAGAATAGTCCGACGTATCAAGCCCGTAATGTTGGCAGACAGCATAGGCGACGCTTTCCGCCTGTACCTCGCGGGTGCGGCGGTCGGGGCGTTCCGGCATGGCAAGGGCGGTATCATGCAGCGTGGCGTGGGCGATTTCATGGATTGCGGTCTTGATATTCTGCAATTCGTCCATGCCCTCGTTGATGAAGATACGCTTTTCCTCATAATTGCAGCGTCCTTTTACGCCGCCGCTTAGTGCTTCAAATCCCATAGCAAAGGGGGAAGTCTTTTCAAGGGCAGCAAAAAAATCCTTGTATTGTTCCACGTTGCCCGTCAGCTCATAGGTAAGGGTAGGCAGTTCTTTTCCCTCGGTCTGTGAAACATCAAAGACAGATACCACACGAAAGGCGGGTATCTTGATTTCCTTTTCCTCGGTAACAGGTTTCCCGTCCTTATCGAAAACAGGCTTTTGGGTGTCCGGGTCGATTTTTTCCACCTGTTTCTTAACGGTAAACGGGGACGGTGCAAGTATCTTGATAGCTTTTTCTCCGGGCTTTACATGGCGGTCAAATTCCTTTTCCCATTGTTTATAGCCTTTCACAAGATTGCCGCCCTGCATGGCGATAAGGATTGTATTGTTAAGGCTGTAATCATGGAATTTTGACATAGTACGCAGATAATCGGCGTAACGGTCGCTTTCATACAGTCCTAAAATTCCCTGTTCCAGTCGGTCGGTAATCTCTTTCATTTTATCGGCGGGCTTTTCAGAAGATAGGATAATCGGGAGAACCGGGGGCTGCTCTGTGGCGGCGGTTTGTATGGCTGCGGAAGCGTCAAGGTCTGCCTGTTCCTTTTCCTGTACTGGCGGCTGCGGCGTTACCCGGTATTCCTCCGGCACGTCGCGCCCGTCGTACCACTGTGTAAAGGTGTTGCGGTTATTGTAGATATAGCCCTGCTCGGTAAATCTGCCCCCGTCATTGATAGCAGCGTCCCGCCCGTATTCCTCATACATGAAATATTTTTTTGCTTCTTCGGGCAGCTCCAACTCGTCCAGTTCTTCAATCAGATAATGCCCGTAATCTTCCTCACTCTGTACGGACGGATAAAGCCAGTAACAATCAAGGTTTTGTGCAAGGTTGATAATGTCCTGCAAGTCCCTTGTATGGTCGCCGTATTCCATAGCTGCAACAAATTTTTCCCTGTCGTCGTCAAACTGCATTTTCAAAAGTTCGCTCAAATAGTTCAGCTCGTCAAGGCTTTCAAGCTCGGTCAATTTTCCTGCCAGTCCCGCAATAGAGGACTGGTATTCTGTGATATGCAGCTCCCCGTAGTTTTTGCCGTCTATCCCGATACGGTCAAAGACTTCTTTCAAATGCTCGGCAGTCGTGGGGAATGATACCCATTCGCCCGCAGGTCTGCCCTCGGTGTACTTTCCAAGATTAGAAAGATACCCGCTTAAAATCGGTTGTTCCATGCGTTCGCTCCTTTCTTTCTCAATCATGCGGTGCATAAGCGCGTAGTCCTCCATGCTCATACTCCCGTCAAATAGATAGGGGTCGGGTTCTTCGCCGTCCCGGTAGGCTTTTTCAGAGAAAGGAAGCCCCGCAGCGTGGGCGGCGGCTCTTGCTTCCTCGATAAGCTCCGGCGGCAGCCTGTCGTCGTGGGCTTCGATAAATTCCCCGATATTGCTATATCCGTTTTCGTAGTGGCGGCGCACCCCTGCGGTCAGCTCGTCAAGATTCCTATCCTCGCCAAGATAACCGGAATAATAGCCATTTATCACAACGGCGGCAGGGTCAGCCTGCTTGATTTCTTCCATGCGGCTTCTGTCCTCCGGGTAAAGATAATCGCCCAGTTTAAGGTGGAAATCTTCTGCGTTCCAAGAGCGTCCCGTTTTCCAAAACGCCACCCAAGCGATACCGTCCCGTAATTCTTCTTGATACTCCTTTACGGTGTCCCGTAAACTTGCCATGTGTAACCTCCTTTCCAAAGGGCAGCGCGGACGCTGCCTGTTCCGGTTTCATCATTCAGTACCCCGCGTCCGCGTTTTTGCCAAAGATTTTATAGATTTTTTCAAGATTTCAGAGGGTAAAACCCTCCACAAAACAGAGGGTTTGGGACACTTCCCAACAAGCAAAAATCCCCGCCGTTCTCGGTAGAGAAAACAGGGATTTTACGGAAAAGGGTACTCTTTTCCTATGCTTGCTATTCAGTTATTTCTTCTTCGACAGTTCAATGCGGTAGTTGACATATTTCCCGCCCGTATCAGCCAATACGATAGTTCCGTCGTAGGTTTTGCCCGTCTTTGGGGAATAGAGCTTTTTCACATTTACCTTGCCGGATTTTAAGAGTGCAGCGGCAATCTTCGGGGTAAAGGTTACTTTTCGTTCTTCAAAGAAACGGTCATTTTTCCACATGGTAAAGCTACATTCCTTATTGCTGCAATAGTAGTTTTTCTTTCCCTCATAGACAGGAGAACCGCAGCGGGGGCAGCTTCCCAACGCTTCCCGTTCCGGCTTGAACATCTGCGCTTTATCATCAGAAAGAAACGGATAGGTCTTTACCAGTTCCCGCGCCATATCCTCGATACCCTCCATAAATGCGGCGGGGTCTGCCTTGCCTTTTGCAATCTGCGTCAGATTGTTTTCCCATTCTGCGGTAAGCTGCGGGCTTGTCAAGGTGTCCGGCAGGACACACACAAGATTGATACCGTCCTTTGTGGGAAGTAGCTGCTTGCCTTTTCGCTCCACAAAGCCGCCCTTTACCAGTTTTTCAATGACGGCGGCGCGGGTGGCGGGAGTTCCAAGCCCTTTGCGTTCTGCGTCCGGGTCGGTGTCCTCACTTCCGGCGCGCTCCATAGCAGAGAGCAGCGACGCTTCGTTGTGAGGTTTTGGCGGTGTTGTGTCATGCTCCGTTACCGTTGCCGCCGGATTTTCAAAGGTCTGTCCCTCGGTAAACGGCGGCAGGGTCTTTTCTGTGTCGCTGTCTGCGTCGTCCGTTTCGGGCTTGTTCTTTAAGGCTGCCCTGTATCTTCGGTCAATCTCTTTCCACCCGTCGGACAGCACCGTTTTTCCCCTTGCGATAAAAGACTGTCCGGCACATTCAAAAACTGCTGTAACCGCTTCAAAGGTATGCGGTGCAGCGGTCGCCATGAGCAGACGCGCCCCGGCAAGGGTAAGGATATTCCTTTCGCTTTCCGGCAGCGTGGCAAGGTCGGTCTTTGCAAGCTCCATAGTCGGGATAATGGCATGGTGGTCTGATACCTTTTTACTGTTCAGCACCTTTCCAAGCTCCGGCGTGAAGTCTTTTCCCGCCATAAAAGAAAATTTCCCACAAAGCAGCTTGATAATGCCCGCCGCTGTGTCGCTCATGTCGTCGGTCAGAAATGCGCTGTCTGTTCTCGGATAAGTAAGAAGTCTTTTTTCATACAGGGCTTGTGCAAGGTCAAGGGTCTGCTTTGCCGTATATCCGAACAGGCGGTTTGCTTCCCTCTGTAAAGAAGTAAGGTCAAAGAGCTTCGGAGGGGCTGTGGTCTTTTTCTCTTTCACAATGGAAGTGCAGACTGCCTGCGACGCTTCACAAGTCGTTTTTAATACGTCGGCTTCTGCCTTATCTGAAATCCGTTCACTTGCAGCTTCCGCGCCGGATAAAGTAAGGCGCACATGATAATATTTCTCTTTCTTAAATGTGGTAATCGCTGCGTCCCGGTCAACAAGCATTTTTAAGGTCGGGGTCTGTACGCGTCCCACGTTCAAGGTGTGGTTGTAAAGGACAGAGAAAAGGCGGGTGGCGTTGATACCGATAAGCCAGTCAGCCTTTGCCCTGCATAATGCGGAAGCAAAGAGCGCGTCGTATTCCTCGCCGTTCTTCAGACGGGAAAAGCCCTCTTTGATTGCGCTGTCCTCCATAGAAGAAATCCAAAGGCGGCGCATAGGTTTCTTGCAGCCCGCCATTTCATAGACAAAACGGAAAATGAGTTCTCCCTCGCGCCCTGCGTCGCAGGCATTGACGACTTCGGAAACGTCTGCCCGGTGCATAAGCTCTTTTAGGGTTTTGAATTGCTTTTCCTTGTCAGAAGCAACGGTGTACTTCCATTCCTGCGGCAAAATCGGTAAGCTGTCATAGCTCCACTTTTTATATTGTTCCCCGTAGGCGGCAGCTTCGGAAAGCCCTACCAAATGTCCCACGCACCAAGAAACGATATAGCCGCTTCCTGTGAGAAATCCGTCTTTCTTTTCCTTTGCCCC
>OIOX01000554.1_pt1 | contig 6301 bp, 7 predicted proteins | sample 1585641 | NCBI WGS metagenome assembly OIOX01 (sample SAMN02674698, study PRJEB24791) | human gut metagenome, SKBSTL036 | isolation source: stool | host: Homo sapiens | place: USA | reverse complement strand
GAGAGCTGGCGCGTGAGCGCCTGAGAGGGCAAGCCCGTGACTCAAGGGCTGCTTTACAGCGATGATCAGCAGCCTTTGTCAGAGGGAAGTTATCGCTGAGCAGTTCTTTCCATGCTGACATCCTTGCCCTCTCCGTCACCTTCGGTGCCACCTCTCCCAAAGGGAGAGGCTTATACGAAGCGAGAAAGCTTCAACAAAGAATCTTAAAGAATGGGGTACAGCCCCTTTCAGAGGGGCGCACCACCAGAAAGAGAAAACAAATGAGTGAAACGATACTGACAGCAGAAAACTTAAAGTTCCGCTACGACTCGGAGCAGCCCGGCTACGCGCTCAACGGCGTCTCCATGCAGGTCGGGCGGGGCGAGTTCGTGGCCGTGCTGGGCGCAAACGGCTGCGGCAAATCCACCCTTGCCAAGCACTTCAACGCCATCCTCCTGCCGGAGGAGGGCAAGGTGTATGTCGAGGGCATGGACACCGCCGATGATGACAAGCTCTATGACATCCGCCAGACCGTGGGCATGGTGTTCCAAAGCCCGGACAACCAGATCGTCGCCACGGTGGTAGAGGAAGACGTGGCTTTCGCGCTGGAAAACCTCGGTGTTCCGCCGGAAGAGATGCGCCGCCGCGTTGATGACGCCATGAAGATGGCGGGCATCTACGAGTTCCGGGAGCGCGCACCCCACAACCTCTCGGGCGGCCAGAAGCAGCGCGTCGCCATTGCGGGCGTCGTCGCCATGCGCCCCGACTGCCTCATCCTCGACGAGGCCACCGCCATGCTCGACCCTCGCGGCCGTGAGCAGGTGATGCAGACCATCCACCACCTCAACAAGGATCTGGGCATCACCGTTGTGTCCATCACCCACTACATGGAAGAGGCCGCGCAGGCCGACCGTGTGCTGGTGATGAGCCAGGGCAATGTGGTGATGGAAGGCACCCCGAAAGAGGTGTTCAGCCAGACCGAAAAAGTCCGTTCCCTCCGCCTCGACGTGCCGCAGGCCGCAGAGCTGCGGGATGAGCTGGTCAAGGCCGGCATCCCCATGCCCGAAGGCATCATCGACACCGGCGAGTGCGCACAGGCTCTGTATGAGCTGCTGAAGTAAGGGGGGACGGAAACATGGCAAGCATTATCAAAGTAGAACACCTGAGCTATGTCTACAACCCCGGTATGCCGAACGCAGTCACCGCGCTGGACGACGTGAACTTTGAGGTGGAAGAGGGCGATTTCGTGGGCATCATCGGAGCCACCGGCTCCGGCAAGAGCACCCTCATCACCCACATGAACGGCCTGAACAAGCCCACCAGCGGCAAGATCATCATTGATGGCCGCGACCTCTGGGCCGAGCCGGAAAAGATCCGGGATTTCCGTTTCCTGACGGGTCTGGTTTTCCAGTACCCGGAGTACCAGCTCTTTGAGGAAACGTGCTATAAGGACATCGCCTTCGGCCCGAAGAATATGGGCCTCGACGAGGCGGAGGTCGATAAGCGCGTCCACGAGGCGGCAGAATTCGTCGGCCTCGATGAAGCGCTGTTGGAGCGCAGCCCCTTTGAGCTGTCCGGCGGACAGAAGCGCCGCGTGGCCGTGGCGGGCGTCATGGCCATGAAGCCCCGTATCCTCGTTCTGGACGAGCCTGCGGCCGGCCTCGACCCCGAGGGACGGGATGAGATCCTGTCCGAGGTGAAGGACTACCACAAAAAGACCGGCACCACGGTGCTTCTGGTCTCCCACAGCATGGAGGACATTGCCAAGTACGCCGATAAGGTGCTGGTGATGAGCCGGAAGAAGATCGCCATGTACGACACGGTGGAGAAGGTCTTTGCCCGCGCTCCCGAGCTGCTGGAACTGGGCCTCTCCGTGCCGCAGGTGACGAAGATCTTCCTCAAGCTGCGGGAGATGGGCGTGGACGTCCCGGCGGACGTCTACACCATCCCCTACGCCGTCAAGATGATCCTGGCGGCAAAAGCCCGGCGGGATGCAGGGGAGACCCTCGTCTTACCCCGGAATGAAGAACAGAAAGGGGGTGCAGCCGGATGCTGAGAGATATTACCATCGGCCAGCACTTCCCCGGCAACAGCCTCGTCCATCGTTTTGACCCCCGGCTCAAGCTGGTGCTGACCATCCTGTATATCGTGCTGCTCTTTGCGGCGTCCAACCCGCTGGGCCTTGCGCTTTCGCTGATTTTCCTCGCCGCGATGTACGCAGTGGCGAAAATCCCCTTCAAGCTCATCCTCAAGAGCCTGAAGCCCATCTTCCCCATCATCGTCTTTACGGCGGTGCTGAACCTCTTCTTTGTCTCGGGCGAGGGCGACCCGGTGTTCAAGCTCGGATTTCTGACCGTTTACGCGGAGGGCATCCGGTATGCTGTACTGATGGCGGTGCGCGTCATGGCCCTCATCGCAGGCACGAGCCTTTTGACCTACACCACCAGTCCCATCGTCCTGACGGACGCCATCGAGCAGCTGCTCAAGCCTCTTGGCAGGCTCCACTTCCCGGTGCATGAGCTGGCCATGATGATGAGCATCGCGCTGCGGTTCATTCCTACCCTCATCGAGGAGACCGACAAGATCATGAACGCCCAGAAAGCCCGTGGTGCGCAGCTGGACAACGGCAAGATGACCGAGCGCATCAAGGCGCTGGTCCCGGTGCTGGTGCCGCTGTTCATCTCGGCTTTCCGCCGCGCCGACGAGCTGGCCATGGCCATGGAGTGCCGCTGCTATCGCGGCGGCGACGGACGCACCCGCCTCAAGGTGCTGCGGTGCGAAAAGCAGGATTACATCGACCTTGCAGTGTGCATTGCGTGTTTTGCGGTGATCCTCGCTTCGAGATTGGTGTTCCCGAATTTCTAAAGTGCAGGGGATAAGTTCTCTTTTGCGCGCCAAAAGAGAACCAGAAAAGCGCCCGCTACTTTCGAAGCGCGGGAGGCACGAGAAAGGGGCTGCTCGCCCCTTTCAGACCCCAAAGAGGATGTCGAAACGGAAAAAAGCTAGCCGCTTCGCTAAACGCTTTTTTCTCGTTTCTCCGATTTGAAGTCGCTGCGCGACGGATGTTCCTTTTTTGCAACCAATACTGAATATTAAAATAAAACGAATCACAAAGGAGAAACTATTATGCTGACGAGCAAACAGCGCGCCATTCTGCGCGGCAAGGCAAACACCATGGACCCCGTTTTTATCGTGGGCAAGGGTGAGATCGACGAGACCATGATCCAGGGCGTGAAGGACTGCCTCGACGCCCGGGAGCTCATCAAGCTCAAGGTGCTTGAGAGCAGCATGTACAACGCCCGCGAGGCTTCCGTCAAGCTGGCCGAGGCCACCGGCGCCGACTGCGTGCAGGTCATCGGCTCCAAGTTCGTGCTCTACCTCCAGAAAAAGAAGGACAGCGCCTACGCCGACCTGCTGAAGTAATGCGTATCCTGCTTTACGGCGGCTCCTTCGACCCGCCCCACTACGGCCACCTGAACAACCTCCGCGCCGCCGCTGCCCGGGTCTGCCCGGACCGCGTGGTGGTCATGCCGGCGGGTGTCTCCCCCTTCAAGCAGGGGACATCCGCCCCCGGCCCGCTCCGGGTGGAGATGTGCGGCTGCTTTGCGGAGCTGGCCCGGGAGATGGGCTTCGGCCTCGAGGTCAGCGGCTGGGAGGTGGAGCAGGCGGAGCAGGGCCGGAAGAATTACAGCGTCCTCACGCTGGAAAAGCTGGCCCGGGAGAATCCCGGCGATGAGCTGTACCTCGCCATCGGCAGCGATATGCTGCTGAGCTTCGACGGGTGGCACCGCTGGGAGGACATCCTTCGTCTGGCCCATCTGGTGGTCACGAGCCGGAATGTCGGCGACGACCCGGCTCTCCACGCCAAGGCCCGGCAGCTGGACGCTTCCGGTGCGCGCATCCTGTTTGCGCCGGTGGAGGCTCTGCCCATGGCGTCCAGCGTCCTCCGCACCCGCCTCGCCGCCGGTGAGGAATGTGAAAACGAGCTTCCGGCCTCGGTGCGCCGGGTCATCCGGCGCGAGGGGCTGTACACCAAAGGAGACGAAGTCACAAATGAATCAGAAACAGGCAAAAGAGCTTGTGCGCAGCCGGCTGAGTGACAAGCGCTACGAGCACACCCTGAATGTGAAAAAAATGGCCGTCAGGCTGGCGAAGCGCTACGGCGTCGATGAGGACAAGGCTGCGCTGGCCGCCCTGCTCCACGACTCGGCCAAAGAGATCTCCAAGGATGAGATGCGGGAACTTGCCTCTGTCTGGCACGGCATCTGCGCGGCCATCCTCGCCCGCACCCGGTGGGGCGTGGAGGATGAGGCCATCCTTTCCGCCATCGCCTGCCACACGGCGGGAAAGGCCGGGATGTCCAAGCTGGACAAGGTGGTCTATTTGGCCGACATGACCAGCAAAGAGCGGGACTGGCCGGGCGTCGGCAAACTGCGGAAGCTGGAAATGAAAGACCTCGACGCCGCCATGCTGGCTGCGCTGAAACAGACCAACGAATTCGTCCTCTCCCAGGGCAAGCCGCTGGACCCCCAGTCCGCTGCCGCCTATGAGGACATCCTGGCCCATCAGAAGAAAGAATGCTGATTGCGAATCGTGGGGAAGAATGGTATACTAAAGAGTACAAAACCCTGAACAGGAGTTTTTCGGCCAACAGCCGACTCCCCAAAACGCTTGGAAGGAATAAGATGGAATGAGTCAGACTCCGCGTCATATCAAGACAGACCGTTCACTCAACCGCCCGACGGAGCGGCGGGCCGAAAAGGCTCCTGCATCCCGGCCCGTGCAGCCTGCCCAGCCGGACTTCTTTGCAGAGGAAAAGCCCGCCCCCGCAGAGCCTCCCCGCCGCGCGGGCGGCAGCGGCGGCGCAAAGCCTCCCCGCCGTTCGACCCCTGCGGGCGGCAATGAGCCTCCCCGCCGCCGCAAAAAGAAGAAAAAGACCCCGCTCTGGCTCCCGCTGGCTGTGACGCTGGCGGTGCTGGCCGTCATCTCGGGCGTGGTGGTGTATGTCGCCGGTATGGTGGGCAGGGTGGAAGAAAACCTCCGTCCGGAGGAGGACGCCCCCTCCATCACCGAGGAGATACAGACCCTCGAGGAGTACAAGGGCGATGTGGTCAACATCCTCGTCTGCGGCATCGACTATGAGGAAGGCCGCAACTACTCCAACGACCCCACCTCCAACGACGGCATGACGGACATGATCCTCTACTGCCAGTTCGACATCAAGGGCGGTGCGCTGCGGATGCTCCAGATCCCCCGCAACAGCCTTGTGGCCACCAAGGGCCGCAAGGTGGCCCTCTCCAACGGCAAGACCTACGCCGCCACCAACTACCAGATAAACTCCGTGGCCCTCTCCAACGGCGGCAGCGTTGCCGCTCTGGCGGAGGTCATCTACGACCAGTACAAGCTGCCCGTCGATTACTACGTGACGGTGGATATGCAGGCTCTGGTGGAGATGGTGGACAACTTCGGCGGCATCGAGGTCTATATCCCCCACGATATGTCCTTTGCGGGCAGCGCCCTCAAGCAGGGCTACCGCAATCTGGACGGCACATCGGCGGAGTTCTTCGTCCGCTGCCGCCACGGTCAGGGCTACTCCAACTCCGACATCGACCGCCTGAACATGCAGCGCTACTTCTACGCCGGTCTGTTCAAGCGGGTGCGCAGCATGGGCATCACCGATGTGCTCAACCAGCTGCCCCTCGTCTTCAACAACTATATCCACACGGATATGGACCTGACCACCATCGCAAAGATGCTGGTGTCCTTCACCCGCATCGACAGCGCCAACATCATGCTGGCACAGACCCCCGTTTTCATGGGTGTGCCGAACGTGGGCGTGACCGATACCTTTGACGGCTACTCCTGCGTGGTGCCGGACGCCGGCTCCATCGCAGAGCTGCTCAACACCTATTTCCGCAGCTATACCGGCCCGGTGAGCGCCAGCGAGCTGAACCTCGTGACCAACGACTGGCCCCACGGCACCGCCTCCACCAGCGCCAACGTCCAGTTCGTGGGCCAGTTGGATAAGGAGTCGGACGACGCCATCCTCGGCGGCAACACCGACGTGGCGGGCGCTACCACCACCGACGGTCAGCCGGCCGGACAATGATAAGGAGAAAAATCTATGGATAAGAACATCGACAGCAAGACCCTTGCCATTGAGATCGCAAAGATCCTCGACAAGAAGAAGGCTCAGGACGTGCGGGTGCTCAAGGTGGACAGCCTGACCGTCCTCACCGACTACTTCGTCATCGCCTCCGGTACCTCCACCACCCAGGTGGGCTCTCTGGCCGACGAGGTGGAGTATGAGCTTTCCCAGAGC
>OIOX01000551.1_pt1 | contig 6311 bp, 2 predicted proteins | sample 1585641 | NCBI WGS metagenome assembly OIOX01 (sample SAMN02674698, study PRJEB24791) | human gut metagenome, SKBSTL036 | isolation source: stool | host: Homo sapiens | place: USA | reverse complement strand
ATCGGGGCATTGCCCGGCTCGGAACCAGCTGCCAAAAAGTAATTGGCGCGGTACCAAAGCTGTTCGAGTGTTTCATCCGACAGCTGCAAACTGCTTTTGCCCCAGTATTGCTGCCACCAGCGTTTATGCTGTTGCAGCAACTTCTCGGCGCCCATATCTTCTGCTGCACATAGTTCCAGCTTCGCCAGTCGGCTTGCTTTTTCTACGTTTTCTGCCTGCACGGCGGTATAATACAGCGTTGTGCCGAATTTTTTGCAGAGCATCGTATAGGCAGTTCTATCATCGACCTTTTGGGAAAAGCCAATCATGCCATCCTCTGTTTCGGGGATAGCATCCGGCAGGGCGAGCTGCTGCAAGCTGCCGGGCGACACGCTGTTGCCCGCTTCGGCTGCCTGTGTGCCATTCCCGAAAGAAGGGCGCTCCACCGTGAGCGTTGCATCCCGGTACGCCTCCGGCAGCATCAGTACCCCAACAGGCCGCCCCATACAGAGGAAGGCGCGCAGAATGGTTGTACCCTTTTGCGAAAAGGATGCCACCGCCGTGCCCAAATCAAGGCTTGCATGATAGCTGCCCTGCGGCAGTCCATCCAGGAACAAGTGTCCTGCGGGGATTTTTGTAGGTGTCGGGCGGGCATAGGGCGTATCAAAGATACGGCGTGTTTCTGCCACATCGCCTTTCCGTGCAAGCTCTACCAGTTTTGCATAAGTAAATTCTTTATCGAGTTTTTCCTCCGGGCGGCGACGCAGCCACAGTCCGGCAATGTCCACGGAAATGCGCAGGTGCTCCATCGGCCCCCAAAAAAGAGAACCGAGTATGCCGTTCCCCAGTGGAATTGCTTCATCCCAGCGGGGTATTGGGCCGGTTAAATTGATGTTGCAATGTTTCGGGGGCAGCATATCGGTTCTCCTAACCTATTCGATTTTGTTTAGCCCTTAACGCCGCCGACGCTCAAGCCCTGCACGAGCTGCTTCTGGCCGACGATGAAGAGGATGACAGTGGGAATCAGTGCCAGCACGAGGGCTGCGAACAGCGCACCCCAATCGGTAGCGTAGCGCTGGATCTCATACAGGTTAGCAAGGCCCACAGGCAGCGTAGCCTTGGTCGGATCGGTAACCATAACGAGAGCCACCGGGTACTCGTTCCATGCTGCCATAGCGGAGATCATGCAGACCGTCACGATACCGGGCTTGCACATGGGAATGATAATGCTCGTCAAAATACGGAACGGGCCGCAGCCGTCGATCATGGCTGCCTCCTCATAATCACGCGGGATGCTGCGCAGGAAGCCGGTCAGCAGGTTGGCGTTCGCGCCGCACCAGGTAGCACCCCAGCGGTTGAAGCCGGTCATGACGCTCCAGGCGCCGCCATCGGTGATGGCCTTGTCAGCGACTTCCAGATAGATCTCACGAGCGGTCTGCTCGTTCAGCCAGGTGTTGACACCGCGGCGGCTGGTCTCGGAGTCGTTCAGGGCGACGTGCTTCAGGTAGACATAGACGCCCTTGGACTGGATGCCCTGCACCTCAGCAGCGCAGATGGTGCCAGCCACGAACGGGTCCTCAGCGTAGTACTCGAAGTTACGGCCGGAGTAAGCGGTGCGGTGCATATTGATGCCGGGGCCGTACAGGCCGGAGTAACCCATGGCCAGGCAGTCCTCGCCGATGCACCGGCCGACCTCGTTGATGAGGTCAACATTGAAGGTAGCAGCCATGACGTCCTCGGAGGTGTAGCACATTGCGGATGCACCACCGGTCAGGGCAGCGGTCAGACCCTGAGGGCCGTTCTCGTCCTTGGTAGCAGTCTTGCCGATGGAGGCAGCGGCTGCGGTGTTGTGGAAGCCGAGGGTGATGGTGTTGACCATCTCGCTGTAGGTCAGCTGGTCCAGCAGGGTATCCCACTCGGGATCATCGAAGTCCTTGCCGATCATGGAAGCGAGGGTCAGGCCGTTCTTGGCGCCCAGAGTGGGCATCTCGACGCTGTTGGCCTCAGAGCCGTCGTACTGGGTGAAGGCGAGGCTTGCAGCCAGAGTCTCGTTGGCGGTCAGCTGTGCGGGAGCGGTGGGGATGGTGCCGGTCCAGTCGGAGCGGCTCATCCAGGTCACACTGCCGGGGGCGTCGCTGCTCTTGTTGGGGTCGGACTCGTCAAACAGGTTGGTGATGGCAGTGCCGGTTGCGCTGGTGGAGAAGGTGGTGGTGTCGAGGGTGTCGTTGGTCCACTTCCAGACGAGGTCGGTGCTGCCGTCCTCGGTCATGCGGCCATTGGTGTTCTCGACGGTGTAGCCCTTGGCAGCCAGGATGTTGTTGACTGCGTTGTGGGAATCGGTGGCAGCGGTGAAGTAGTAGTCACCGGCGTCCACGATGTAGGTCTTGGCGTTGTTCGCGTCGTAGGTGCGCAGCTCACTCTTCGGGACAGTGATGGTCACGTCCTCAGAAGCGCCGGGAGCCAGCACGTCGGTCTTTGCGAAGCCGCACAGCTCAGCAGCAGCCTTCTCGATGCCGTTTGCCTTGTCGTAAGCGGTGTAGGGAGACTGGAAGTAGATCTGGACGGTCTCCTTGCCGGAGAAGGTCTTGCCGGTGTTGGTGACCTTCAGGGTGACGGTGAAGGCATCGTCAGACTCGGTCACATTGAAGTTGGAGTATGCGAAGGTGGTGTAGCTGTCGCCGTAGCCGAAGGGGTAAGCAACGGTGGTCGCCCAGTTGTAGTCGCCAGCCTTGGCGGTACCCATGACGACATCCTCGTAACGGGTCTCGAAGTAACGGTAGCCCAGGTAGATGCCTTCCTGGTAGACACTGTACATACCCTGCACGTCAGCACCCTCGGTCAGCAGGTTGTACTCTGCTGCGTTGGGGTAAGCCTGGGTGTAGAAGTTGTACATAGCGGGGTTTGCCATGTTGTCGTACAGATAGGTATCGACCAGAGAGCCGGAGGGGGTGACAGCGCCGGACAGCAGCTGGCCCACACCGTTGATGCCGGTCTGGCCCACGTCGCCGATCCACATCGCAGCGTCGATGCCGTAGTCCTCACCGCAGATCTCGGGGTTGAGGAAGTCCAGCTCGATGGCGTTGGAGCTGTTGATGAGGACGATGATCTTCTTGAAGGTACCGTTGTCCTTCAGAGCCTTCAGGTTCTGCAGCAGCTCGACCTCTTCAGCGGACAGAGCGAGGTAGTTGCCGTCGCCCTCCTGACCGGAGATCCAGCTGTCGCTGGTGCCATTCTCGCCGCTGGGAAGGTCTGCGCCCTCACCGCCGGAGCGGGAGAGGACCACGATGGCAGCGTCGCCGTACTCAGCAAAGCTGGACTCAGCGCTGGACAGAGCGCTCCAGGGAGCCTCGTTGACAGCGTACTGGGTGTTGGCCTCCAGAGTATCGGAGATGGAAGCGGGGGTCATGCGGCTGTACTTGCTCATCATGGAGTCAGAGCTGTACAGGTCCCACAGGGTCTGGTTGATGGTGATGCCCTGAGCTTCCAGAGCCTGCTTGAGGTTGGGAGCCTTGCTGGTATCGACAGAGCCGGAGCCGGTGCCGCCGTACATCAGGTCCACAGAGCCGTGGCCGAACAGGCTGACCTTAGCGCCGCTGGCCAGAGGCAGGGCATTGTTCTCGTTCTTCAGCAGAGCTGCGCCCTCGGCCTCGACCGTCGCGCACAGTTCGGCCTCGTAAGCCTCGCGCTCCTCATCGGAAGCAAAGCCCTTCTTGAAGTATTCGGTATCGCCGGTATTCTCGCCGTGGATGATCTTATAGGTAGATGCATTCAGAGCGACGTTGATGGTGGTAGCGTACTGGTTTGCGATGATGTTGCCCACGATGGCAGCGACGGTCAGGATGGCCGTCAGGCCGGTGAGAACAGACCACAGCCGTACTTTCGGTTTGGTGTTTTTCACGGATTCTCCTCCTTTTTTCTATAACAACCGCCGGTCGGCGGAATGTTTCACAAATCAGACCCAGTTTGCACTCTTGGACTTGGTCTTGACCAGCTTGTAGCTGGGATTCGGGGTGTCCACATGACGGAAGGAAGCGGTGTCGGTGCAGTCACCGGCCACAGCCCTGACTTCGATTTCGCCGGTCAGCGGCACACGGAAGCTGAAGACGTGCTCGCCGGTCTGCTCGCCGGCCTTCTCGCCGTTGACGTAGAGGGCGACGGACTTCTGGTTGGAGTAGACCTTCACTTCCATCTCGCTCTCCGTGCGGTCGGTGAACCGCTTGGAGCAGATGTGGACAAAGTTCTCGTCGCTCCACCATGCCTTGTAGAGGTAGAAGCTGTCCTTCCGAGTCTTTCGGTCGAAGGTGACGAGGCCCTTATGGTTCATGCCCGGCTCGCCGCCCTGGTCGCGGGCGTCGGCTGCAAAGTCGAACATATTCCAGACGTGGGTCGCCCACATCCACTTATGCCGGTCGAAGCAGCGGAGCATGTACTCGTGATACTTTGCCTGATACTCTTCGGTGTGGTCGCCGCGGCGGGGCTTCGAGCTGTGGAGGTTCGGCATACCCTCGGCACCGTACTCGGAAAAGCCCAGAGGACGGCGCGGGTAGACCAGATGGAAGAAGTCCATCCACAGGTCGTTCAGGAACAGGCCCGGCACATACCAGCCGAGGTAGAGGTTCCAGCTGACGAGGTCGGTGATGTGGGCCACCGGGTTGAAGGGGCCGCACATGGCGTAGCAGGCCAGCGTGGTCAGGCGGGTGGAGTCCATCTTGTGGCACAGGTCGTTCAGCTCGCGGTGATTGTCGAGCATATCGGCCTTGTCCCTGGTGGAGATGGTGATCTCATTGGAGACGCCCCAGCAGACGATGCAGGGGTGGTTGTAGTTCTGGCAGATGAGCTCCTTCATCTGGCTGATGGTGTTGGCGCGGCCATTGGGCAGGTGCTCGGAGATGTAGGGGATCTCAGCCCAGACCACCATGCCGTACTGGTCACAGAGGTCGTAGAAGTACTGGTCGTGCTGGTAGTGGGCCAGACGGACGGTGTTGGCACCCAGCTCCCGGATGAGGGCCATATCCTCATCGTGCATCTCGCGGGTGATGGCGTTGCCCACACCCTTGCGGTCCTGATGGCGGGAGACGCCGTGGAGCGGATAGGGACGGCCATTGAGGAAGAAGCCCTTCTTAGCGTCCACCGAGAAGGTGCGCAGACCCACGCGGGTGGAAACTTCGTCCACCACGGTGCCGTCGCTGCTCAGGCGGACGACACAGGTGTAGAGGTAGGGGTCCTTCACGCCGTCCCAGAGGTGGGGAGCGTCCAGGTGGAGCTGAGCGTCTGCGCCCTCAGCCCTGGCCACGATGCTGCCGGCTGCGTCCTGCAGCTCGACGGAGACAGCGCCCTCGCCTTCCACGATGGTCTCGACCCGGATGTCAGCCTTACCGTCCTTGAGGGCGGGGGTGATCTTGACGCCGGTGTCGCCGAAGTGGCCCAGAGCGATGTGGTTCCTGCTGACCACCATCAGGCTGATGTCGCGGTAGATGCCGCCGTAGAATGTAAAGTCGGCCTTCTGGGGGTAGACGCGGTCGTTGATGCTGTTGTCCACCTCGACGGTGAGCTGGTTATCCTTTGCCAGCAGGTCGGAGACATGGACACGGAAGGTGGAGTAGCCGCCGTCGTGGGTGCAGATGTTCCTGCCGTTCAGCAGAACTTTGGCGCTGGAATTGACGCCCTCGAACTGCAGCCAGACTTCCTGCGAAGCTGCGTCGAACGCCGGAGCGGCAAAGGTGGTGCTGTAGGTGCAGGTGCCGCGCCAGTAATCGTTGCCGCCGTCCTGGCCGTCTTTTGCGTTCCAAGTGTGGGGCAGCGCCACCAGAGTGGTCTTGCCGTCCGGCCCGGTGAACTGCCAGTCCTGCATGAGCTTGGCGATGCTTCGCATTCGTTTTCCTCCCGTGTATCGTAGCGTTTTCTCTGTTGTGCGGTCGTTTTTCTGTCTTTCGCTATTATTTTATCAAAGACTTTTCCTTTCGCAAGACCGTTGCGATAATCGGTCGAATGGTGTGGATATTCGGTTTCGCTCTCACAAATCGAAGCTGTTATATTTGTGCATCTCTCACAAACAGTTGGATACAACGAGAGTCAAATGAAAGCTTGCAGGACAACAAAAAAAGCCTCTCCCTTTGGGAGAGGTGGCAATGCTTGCATTGACGGAGAGGGCAAGCCTGTTGTAAAAGAGTCTCGATACAGCGATGAGCAAAAGCCTTTGGCAGAGGGAGAGCATCGCTGCGCACTATGCTCATGGGCAGCGGCCTTGCCCTCTCAGGCGCTCACGCGCCAGCTCTCCCAAAGGGAGAGCCCTTACGAGAGGGCGCTCGGAAAAATAATTTTCACCGCAAAGA
>OIOX01000516.1_pt1 | contig 6510 bp, 6 predicted proteins | sample 1585641 | NCBI WGS metagenome assembly OIOX01 (sample SAMN02674698, study PRJEB24791) | human gut metagenome, SKBSTL036 | isolation source: stool | host: Homo sapiens | place: USA | reverse complement strand
CTTCATCCAGCACAAGGATCTGATCTGCATGCAAAATTGTACTGATACGCTGTGCCACGATGATCACCGTGCTTTCCTGAACGGTATCTGAGAGTGCTTTCCTCAGTTTTGCATCTGTCTTCAGATCCAGTGCGGAAAAGCTGTCATCAAACACAAAGATTCTCGGATGTTTTGCGATGGCACGGGCAATGGCAAGACGCTGCTTCTGTCCTCCGGATAATTTTCTCGGATATTCGTCCTTCTTCTCCAGAAGCCCTACTTTCTTTAACAGTTCCTCCGCTTCCTCCTGCGCCTGCTCTTTCGACACTTTCTTCTCCAGAACCGGGGCCAGGGTGATATTTTCCAGCACCGTCATGTTTGGAAACACATTAAAATGCTGGAACACCATTCCGATCTTCTGACGATGAACATCAATATCTGTCTTTGGGTCTGTAATATCCGTCCCTTCAAATAAAACAGTTCCTCCTGTTGGAACCTCCAACAGATTCAGAGACCGCAAAAATGTAGATTTTCCTGATCCAGACGGTCCGATCACAACAACGACCTCTCCTTTTTTGATCTCTGTAGAAATCCCACGCAGTACTTCCAACTTTCCAAATGCCTTTTTCAGATCCTGAACCTGGATCAATACTTCGTTCTTATCGTTCATTTGTGCGCAGTCTCCTTTCCAGTTTGTTCATAAAGAATGTAAGCAGCATCACCAGTGCCAGATAGATCACTGCCGCTGTGATTAATGGAATAAATGCCTCAAATGTACGGCTCTGAATTACCATTGCCGCCTTTGTCAGATCCTGTTCTCCAATATATCCGATGATCGCAGTCTCTTTGATCAGCACGATCATCTCATTGACCAACGCCGGGAGTACATTTTTAAATGCCTGCGGCATAATGATCAGACGCATCGTCTGTCCATAGCTGAGCCCAAGACTTCTTCCAGCCTCTGTCTGTCCTTCCGGAATCGCCATAATACCGGCCCGCACGATCTCAGCTCCATAGGCTCCGGAGTTGATACCAAATGCCAGCCCTCCGATAACGATGGAATTCAGGGAAGAAGCCCCGAACACAACGAGATACATGAACAATACCTGGATCATGCTCGGTGTTCCCCTGATAATGGTCAGATACACTTTACAGATTGCATTTAAAATTTTGAATTTTCCGGTCTTATCATGCAGAGAACGAATGATCGCCACAGTAAAACCAATGATCACACCTACTAAAAGTGCAAACAATGTTACAAGGATCGTAACTTTCAGACCGTTTACCAGCAAAAGCCACCGGTCATCTTCAATAAAGTTCTGATATAACTTTTCTGAAAAGCTCATGTTTTTACCTCTCTTGTATGTTTCTTTAACAGTTCAAAACAGGGCTGCCTGATTTTTGTCCCGCACCCCTGTTATTGTATCTCATTACCATTCTGTGATTATTTTCTTACGATCACTACCTGGCTTGCATTTGCATATGTGTCTGTGAAATCTGCATTTTTCTGACGCTCTGCATCCACTGTCATGCCGGCTGCACCGAAATCTGCCTTTCCTGCTGCAATGGATGGAAGAATAGAATCAAATTCCATATCCAGAATCTCCAGATCATATCCCATTTTATCACAGATCGCTCTGGAAAGATCCACATCGATTCCTACAATTCCGTCACCTTCATGATACTCGTATGGTTCAAATTCTGCATTCGTAGCCATAACAAGTGTTCCCTTGGAGTGATCCACATCTGCCGGAGATTCATACTGATATTTTCCGGTGTCATCTCCAATATAGTTTCCGATGATCTTATCAACTGTACCGTCTTCTTTCAGTTCTTCAAGCGCTTTGTTCATCTCATCCAGCAATTCCGTGTTTCCTTTTTTCACACACATTGCATATTCTTCTGTTTCAAAAACGCCGTCGATAATCTTCAGATCCTGATTCTTTTCTCCAAATTTTGCTGCCGGCTCAGAATCGATTACAACACAGTCGATCTTTCCGTTTTTCAGCGCCTGTATTGCAGTTGATCCTTTCGGATAACGCTTCATCTGAGAGTCTTTCTCTACCTGATCGGAGCTTAAGATATCTCCTGTCGTTCCCTGCTGAACACCGATCGTCAGTGTCTTAAGATCTTCCGGTTTCTCAACATTCACTTCTTTTTTCTCTGAAGAACCACATCCTGCAAGCGAAACCATACATGCCGCTGCCAGAACGATTCCTGTCAACTTTTTCATTTTCATCTTTCATTCCTCCCAAAACAAAATACACATAGTCTGTATAATCATTCATTTTATACATATATGATACCATGTTTTCACGAAATTGCAAGACTAATTATGCATAAATTATCATTTTTATACGTATATTTTTTGTATATAATTCATTTTTATGCAAGCAGTGCATGAATCCCGAAATACAGGAACACAATAATTCCAAGTACGATACGATAATATCCAAATGCCTTAAAATCATGATTCTGAATGTATTTTAATAAAAACTTGATCGCCAGAATGGACACAACAAATGAAACAACACATCCAAGCAGAAGAAGCCCAAGCTCAGTCCCTGTAAAGTCAAATCCAAAGTGACGAAGTTTTACAAGGCTGGCACCTGCCATTGCCGGAATCGCCAGAAAGAATGTAAAATCCGCTGCTGCAGTTCTTGACACGCCCAGTGCCAGTGCTCCGATGATCGTTGCTCCTGAACGGGAAGTTCCCGGAATCATAGCAAGCATCTGGAATACTCCGATCCAGATCAGGACCGGAACTCCCATCTGGGAAATCTTGGTGATCTGAGGTTTCCTTCCTTTGTGTCTGTTCTCGATCACAATAAACAGAACACCGACTACGATCAGCATCGTAGCAACTACATAAGAATTATTAAATTTTTCTTCAATAAAATCATTAAACAGGATTCCTACCACTCCTGCCGGTATGGAAGCGATCACTACTTTCACCCAGAGCTGCAGCGTCATTTTTTTCTGCTTTTCTGTCTTTTTCGGTGAAAACGGATTCAGCCGGTGAAAATAAATCACAACAACTGCCATGATCGCACCAAGCTGGATCACCACGTTAAACATATCCAGATACGACTGGCTGAAATTCAGCTTCACAAATTCTTCTACCAGGATCAAATGTCCTGTACTGCTGATCGGGAGCCATTCTGTAATTCCTTCCACAATCCCCAGTATGATTACTTTTAATGCTTCTAACATATCTCTCCTCCTATCTCAAAGCAAACTTTTCGACTGCTTTTGCCACGCCTTCTTCCTCATTCGTATCCGTCACATAATCTGCTACCGCTTTTACACTTTCCTCTGCATTGCCCATGGCAACTCCAAATCCCACGGCCTTTAACATTTCAAGATCATTGTCCCCGTCTCCGCATGCCATAATCTCATCTCTGTCAATTCCAAGTCTGTGCCCAAGCTCAATCATTCCAATTCCCTTATCGATTCCCTGAGCATTAATCTCAATGTTATTTCCAAGCGATCCCGTCAATACCAGCCCCGGAATCTCTTCCAGCTCTTTTCTGGCACGCTCTATATCCTGCATATCCGCAAACATAAGCTGCAGTTTGTCTGCATCGCGCTCTGCTTCGCCATACCATTTTACAATAGACGGAACTACAGTCCTGGTAGACCTTACATACTCCCACATATGCGGATTCTTGTGATAACGCCAAATTTCCTGTAGCTGATTTTCCTGCGCATATACCTCCCGGTCAAAGTACGCCTCTTGTAATGTATCATACTTTTCTGTGATTTCCAACGCTTTCTTTCCTTTTTCATAAGGAACCGGATGCGAAAGAATCGTTTTTTCATGGATCAAATCGTAGATTCTCGCCCCATTGGTCGTCAGCGCATACTGCATTCCCTGTATCGCTCTTACCTGTCCTGGAATACCGGTAAGCGGCCGCCCGGTCGCTACCAGCACAATGATCCCCTGCGCGATGGCCTCCTCCAGTACACTCTTTGTATGATCAGTTACCTCTTTTTTTGAATTGAGCAAAGTCCCGTCCAAATCCAGTCCTATCATTTTTATCTTTTTCATGAAGCCTACTCCTCATCTTTCTGTTACTGCTCACAGTAACCTCTTTCTTAAAGTTTTGTAACTTATTTTATCAAAATTTGCGTTATTTCGCAATTTATAGTATAATAGCGAAACAGACTTTTTTATAGAAAGGAATTAAAGTTATGAAATCAGGCTTAAAACGCAGGCTGCAAACAGGTACTGCACTTATTTGCTCCCTCGCAATGGCTTTTTCTGTTCTCCCTGTTTCCGCAGAGGAAAGCACCCAAAGCCTCGAAAGCAAAACTTCTGATCTGGCAGGCCAGCTGGCCGGTATCAATCAGGAACTTGTCGCCATCAGCGATCAGATATCTACGACTGAGATGCAGGTTGAGATTACGAATGGCGAGATTCAAAGGACAAAAGATTCCTTAGCCGACGCACAGGCAAAAGAAGCTCAACAGTATAATGACATGAAGACACGTATTAAGTATATGTACGAGACCGGAAGCGCATCACTTCTGGAAATGCTCTTTTCTGCAGAGGATATGACTGACTTTCTGAACAAAGCAGATTTTATCCAGAACATCAGCGACTATGACCGCAAGATGCTCACTGAACTGCAGGAGACGAAAAATCAAATCGCAGAAGAGGAAAAGACTCTTCAGGCACAGCAGGATTCTCTGGTCTCACTCCAGACAAGTCTGGATAAGAAGCAGTCTGATCTCGAAGCGAAAGCCGCTGCTACTTCTACTGATCTGGCTACATTTCAGGCACAGCTTGCAGCACTTAGAGCACAGGAAGCTGCAGAACTGGAAGCAAAAAGACAGCAGGAACTTCAGCAGCAACAGCAGCAGAAATCGGACAAGCCTTCATCCGGTGACGGTAACTCAACAGTGACTCCGACACCTCCGACTACACCGGATTCCGGCGGAGATATCATTCAGGGAGGAGGCTCTGATGCAACCCATGATGAGCTCACTACCTTTGCCGCTTTATTGGACTGCGAGGCCATACATGATTATAATTCCATGCTGGCTGTAGCGACCGTGATCATGAATCGTGTGGAAAGTCCGCTTTTCCCGAATTCAATTCACGGTGTCATCTATGCAACCGGACAGTTTGAACCGGTCTGGAGCGGAAGACTTGATTCTGTTCTGAATTCCGGTCCGTCCAGCCTGGCACTTCAGGTTACCCAGGACGCAGTCAACGGAGCAAGACTTTCTTCTGTCATTGACTGCTACTACTTCCTGTATGCAGGTGCTACCGATCGTCCGGGAGTCAATGTCGGCGGGAATCTTTTCTTCCAGAGCTGGTAGAAATTTATACGTACATAAAAAGAAGGCTGAAAATCGGTTTGTTAATACCGATCTTCAGCCTCTTTTCTATTGGTAATCCATAACATCAATCCATCTCATCAGGAAATCTTTCTCAAGCGCATTTTCCTTGGAAAGCTGTGCTGCTGCGACGATCGGAAGCCACTGCTGTACATACTGCATTGCTGTATCACTCTTCTTACAGAAAATCTTCAGGTACAGATCTGCTTTTTCCTGACTTTCCAGTGCAAACAAAAGATAGGTCATAGCTGCATCCGCACTTGCATTTCCCTGTGTCACATGAGCCCAGTCAATCACAGTCATCTTACCGTTCTTTCCAACGATCACGTTGCTCGGATTAAAATCTCCGTGACAGATCTTGTCATGCTTCGGCATACTTTCCAGTCGTGTCATCAGTTCATATCTTGTCGTCGCATCCAGGACTTTTAATCCATTGATCTGCCGGGCAAATTTATCTTTCATCTTGTTTAAAAGAGGTGCCTTTTTACTTGTAACACTCAGCTGCAGATCCACAAAATCATTCATATATTTCTCCAGATTTGTAGGATCGACCTTCATCATCTCTTCCATTGTCTTACCATCTTTGTACTCGATCACCAGAGCCCATTTTCCATCGATCTGTGTCACTTCTTTTACACTCGGGATATCCAGTCCTGCTTCTTCAACACGGGCAGTATTTAAAGCCTCATTCAGTACGTCTGACTTCGGATGCTCTTTTGCAAATACTTTTACAATTCCTTCTTCACATTTGTACACTTCTTTGTAAGAACGTTTTACGATTAAGTTTTTTTCTTCCAGTTTCATAAAAATTGCCTCCTGTCATACATTCTATCCCGCCCGGTAAATCCTTCCGGTGTGGTATCTGTTTTTCTTTTACTGACCTTATTATAGCTCCTGCTTTTTTGAAATGTAAGCCCCTAAAGTTAACTTTGTGCAATTTTTCACGATATTTTTTTACTGAATATAATTGTTAATTCCTTAACTTTTTTTAACGATTTTCTTCTTTTATATTTTCACAAAAAGAGGACACTCCTCCCGTCATTTCTGGCGTTTGGAATGTCCTTCTCTCTTATTTTCCTTACCGGAAATTATTTTCCATAGTAGCATTTCAGGTAAAGTTCTTTGATCTCTTTCATCAGTGGGTATCTTGGGTTTGCTCCTGTACACTGGTCATTGAATGCCTGC
>OIOX01000493.1_pt1 | contig 6632 bp, 5 predicted proteins | sample 1585641 | NCBI WGS metagenome assembly OIOX01 (sample SAMN02674698, study PRJEB24791) | human gut metagenome, SKBSTL036 | isolation source: stool | host: Homo sapiens | place: USA | reverse complement strand
GACTTCTTCATAATATCGTTTTGCCAGTTCTAGTCCCTGCATCTAATCCCCCTACCTGATTTTATGGTTTTTTCTATTTCTACGTTTTCTCTATTTTCAGTATCTTTTTTTCATGCGCGTTTCTTGCACGCTTTTTATCAAATCTTCCATCTGAAAACTTTTCAAAAAACGCTTTTTTCTTGTCCTGTCTCAGAATTTCGCATCCTTGAACTGACAGCTCGCACAGTGGCTCGGGTTTCCGCCCTTGTCTTCCTTCTTGTCTGCAGCTCCGGTAATGCCTTTTTCTTCCTTTTCTTTTTTGATCATCTCCAGATTCTGGCGGATCACCGCGCACGCATCGCTCTCGCCAAACCGGGACTGCGTTACCATCAGCGCTTTTTCCAGCAGCCCGATCGCCTGATCATAATTACCGCGCCTCCATGCCAGCTCCCCGGCTGCTGCCAGCGCCGAACCAAAGTGTCCCGACTGCACGCCCTCCGAGGACGCATAAAAGGTCAGGCTTTCCTTTAACTCTTCGTCCGCCTCATCCAGCCGTCCCAGCGCCATCAAGGATAGCGCCCGGTTGACATGGGTCGTTGCCACCTCCGCCTCGCTGTTCTCCATCTTTTTAATCAGTTCCAGCGCCTTATCCAGCGATTCCAGCGCCTTTTCATGTTCCTCCTGTTCCTGATAAATCTGGCTGATATTGTTGTAGAGACTCGCCATCTCATAGCCATCCGTTTTTCCAAGATTCTTAAAAATCGCTTCCGCCTCCCGGTACTGGGAAAGCGCTTTTTCCACATCTCCTGCCATCCGGCGCGCGGTTGCCGCATTTAAAAGTGTCGTTCCATGGTGGATCGAACCATCCAGTCCCATCCCCGCAATCAGGGACAGCGCCATATCCGCCATATCGACTGCCTGTGCAACCCGTCCGGTATTCCGGTAGAGTCCTTCCATCTCATTGCACATCATCAGGCAGAGGCTTTTGTTCCCTGAATCCAGCCCTTCCTTCATCCAGCCCATCATTTTCTCTTCCGCTTCGTCCAGTTTTCCCTGTGCATAAAGGCGATCCAGTTCCTGAAACATCTGCTGTGTATCCATTTTTATCCCTCTTTCTTTCCCTTCTTTATTCTTGTTTCTGTTATTTTTTTCATTAATGTGCCTTGGCACCTTTGACACAAAAAGAGATACCGCAAAACCTCCCATCCCCCTGCTCCCCATCTTCTTATTTCTGACAGGTCAGTGCACGGATTCTGTGGTTTTGCGGTATCCACTATCTGTTCTCAAACCTTGTAAAATCTATCTCTTTCTCAATAATGCTTTCTATGCTACCATGCAGCACCCGCATTCGGATCGCGTTTCATTTCAACGATCCGGCTTTTACAAATCCTGTATTCATCAAACGAAGCAGCTTCCGATCGCCGCATCACCCCATCGGCGAATATCCAAACGTATTTACCAGCGCATCAATCTTCTTTCCTGCCTTGCAGAGCGGGCAGTCACGGTAATCTGAATACGTATAATCCGGTAAATCCTTCTTGCCAAAGACTGACTTGATCGGCACACCATCCAGCGAATCCATCGCACTGAAAATCGCCGATGCGCCTTGTAAGATACCACCGTAATACTGGATGCTCTCAACTGCCTTATTTAAGGTGCGTCCCGTCGTCACGGATGCCATCAGGATCATCACGTGTTTATCGCGGATCATCGGAATCAGGTTGTCACGGAAAATGATCTGGCTGTTGTTGTTGAACTCCGGGCTGATTACATAGATAGATTTGTGCGCGTTCGTCGAGAGAAAACCGCCCTTTGCCAGCTCCTCCGCCAGAAAAGCACCGATAACTTCCGTGCCCTCCATGCAGACAATCGTGTCGATCACAGTGTCATACAGATACATGCCAACCAGCGCCTGTGCAACTTCCTCCGCCTCTTTCGTTCTCGCTTTCAGGGTCGTCACATCAATGTAATAATTGATATGTGCATGGTTTGTTGCGAAATGTCCTGGACGAATCTTTAACGGTACTGTCGCTCCAGTTGTGTAGATCTTTGTATAACTTTTCTCCATAAAAACGCCCCCTTCTCCATCTAAATAGGTGTTCATAAATGTTTGTAACTGCACCAAAAAGTTCCATGTTCACAGTCACATCCGTCCATGGATTGATACCCTTATTATACTAGAAAATGTGGTGTTTCACAAGATAAAATCTGTCATCATATGTATAATTTTTTATTTTTCTGTCTTTTATTCAGGCATTTTTCACTCACAAACAGAACACACACCCGATACTAAGACTGTGAACTACTCGGTAACTAAGTTACCAGAGCATCTGAAATCTGGCGGGATACCGCCTTTTTTCAGGGTGCGTCCATGACACCACTACTGCTTACCTTTCGGCTATACAGCTACTTTTATTATTTCTGGATTCTTTAGTCCGGTTACGGACAGTTCTTTCTGTTTTCCGGATACGGAAAGATATTTACGCAGGATATTAAATGCTCCTACTGCATCCGCATTATATCTTACTCCATCCGTTATATACATGCCCCGCTCTTTTCGGTTTGATGCTTCTGCATATCTTTTTGATATTTCTGGTGAAAACGGGCTGCACTGGCTGGTATAGCTTTCTTCCTGTTTTGTCAGTGATATTCCATACAGTTTTAGTTTATATTCCAACATGATATAAAGTTTATTATACGGCAGTCCGTGAAACTTCTGGTTTGTCTTGTGCCCTATATCTTTTCCTTTACGGATATTTCGGATATCTCCTATGATTACACAGCTTATCCTTTCTTTTTTACAGTATTCTGCAAGCCATCTGGTCACCTTATGAAGGTAATCCTTTACTGCGTTCTGTTTTTTCCGATAAAGCCTCTTGATGTGTTTCGATGATCGGGGATATTTTATGCCGTTTTCCACCTGCTGTGCATACCATATTGATTGAACCCTGCTGATTTCTTTGTGAAAGTATCTTTCCAGCGAAAGATATTTTCTTCCTAGAATAAAACTCCTTCCATTTCCGGAATCATAACAGGTCATCAGATTATGAATTCCAAGATCAATTGATAAATAATGACCATTCAGGGAAAGCGGTTCTGGCTCTTTGATCTCATAAATAACGATAAGGTCACATTTTCCATCTTCCGGTGGATAGATCCGCAGCTGTTTTATGTGATCCATGTTCCTGAAAATCTTATTTTCAAGATATAGAAATTTTTCATGAATCCCGTAAGTTTCTTCCATATAGCTTTTCAGATCCTTTGACAGAGACAGCCGTAATTGGTCGGAACCTTTCTCGTGCCGGATTCCCATCTGCATGTAAGTGATCGGTATATTGTCCTGTTTAAATCGCGGCGGATTTGGATCTTTGATCCCACCGGTCTTTTTAAGGGCATAAAATGATTTCCAGGCTTTATCCAGCTGCTTGCAGGTCTCCTGCGCTGTCTGGGACGGAAGCTGTCTATACCACAGATCTCCTTTATGCGCTTTCTTCTGATAATACCAGTCAGGATACTTCTCCAGCCCCAATTCTTTATATCGACGGCGTTCATAGTTGCAGACATTCCAGAGCTTGGAAGCAGCGTAACACATATGCCCTATAATATTAGAATATTCCGGCCGGATATTGACCGATGTTCTGTGCGACAACAGCATTCTCCTCCCCCTTCAGACAGCCATGCATATGAATATTTACAATTCACATTGAATTAATACGACTTGCTCTGATGTTCAATATAACGGCGAATATTTTCCTCAGATACGGATCCGATCGTTTCCACATAATAGGAATGGTTCCACAGTTCTCCCTTCCACAACTGGTTTCTTATTTCCGGAAAACGTTCGAATAATTTCCTGCCTGTGATCCCCTTCAGATACTTGATAATGGCTGTTATTGACAGCTTTGGTGGAGCTGATACAAAACAGTGAACATGATCACCTTCACCACATTCAAATAAATGAACGGTAAAGCCTTTATCGTCAGCTATCTGCTGCACGAGTTCCTGTAGGTATTTCTCAACTTCTGGGGTTAATATCTTCCGTCTGTATTTCACCGACCAAACCATATGGTAGTTAATATTACACACGCAAGTTCTATAATGTATCAGATTTCCTTTCATACATATAGTATATCATATTGAAGTGTAATACGCAATTATTATTCGAACATATTTTCGTTTTTATTGTATGCCGGTTACGGCATTACTATCAAAGGATGAGAATTATTATACTATTTGCATTGTGCAGATATGCACACTACTGCGCTTTCATCTCGGTAATTGAATTGCCGAGGATTCCCGCTTATTGTCCTAAGAACTTCCGCACGCATTCCAGAAACCGTTCTCCATATTTTTCAAACTTATACGCACCCACGCCGGACACCTCCAGCATCTCCGCTTCCGTGACCGGTTTTAAAATACACATATGCGTCAGCGTCTTATCAGAAAATACGATATACGGCGGCACTTTTTCCTCGGATGCGATCTCGCGGCGCAGCACGCGGAGTGCCTCGAAGAGCGTCTCTTCCTTCTCCGTAAATTCGGCTGCCCCGGCTGGAAACTTCGCGCCCCGGCGGCTCTTTTTGCTGCTTCCAGCTGCTTGTTTCTCCCGCTCCTTCGCCATCTTCATCTCGATTGGCTCCGGTGCTTCCAGGAAAGCAGCACCTTTTTCCGTCAATTTGACAATCGAATACTCATCCGCCGTGACAAACAGATACTCCTCCACCTGGAGGAAGTTAAACATCTGGCGCAGATGCACGACGCTCTCCTTCGCCAGCTCCCCATAATGCGGATTCTCATCCATCCGGTAATTGCGGATCTTAACCGTATTCGCCCCGTGAACCGTGTCGAGAATCACCGTTGTTCCATAGCGCTGTCCGCACGACTGCACACAGCCTAAGAGACTCTCTGCCGCCGCCTGAATGTCGATCGTGTCAAATTGCGTCATACAATTCGAACAGTTTCCGCAGTAATTACTTCCATATTCGCCGAAATACCGCAGGATATAATCACGCAGGCACTCATTCGTAAAACAATAAAATGTCATCTTTTTCAGGCGTTCCCGGTCACGTTCCAGCACCACCTGCCGCGTATAATCGTCAAGCTCCTGATTATCCTGGTTCCGCTCAATAAAGAGCTGGTTCGTCACCACATCCCGCCCGCTATAATACAGGATGCACTCCGCCGGTTCGCCGTCACGCCCGGCACGTCCTGCCTCCTGATAGTAGGCTTCCAGGTTCTTCGGCATCCCGCAGTGCAGGACAAACCGTACATCCGACCGGTCGATTCCCATGCCGAACGCATTGGTCGCCACCATCACCGGAACCCGGTCATAGATAAAATCATCCTGATTCTTCTGCCGCTCCGCATCAGAAAGTCCCGCATGGTAACGCGTCACTGAAAATCCATCCCGGATCAGCTTCTCACAGATCTCCTCAACATTTCTGCGGGTCAGACAGTAAATAATCCCTCCCTGCCCCGGGTGCGCCTCCAGATATGCCCGGATCGCCGCATAGCGGTCCTTCGGTGTCTCCACTGCAAAATACAAGTTTTTCCGGTCAAATCCCGTCGTCAGCATCACCGGGTTCTGTAACTGCAAAATGTCGATGATATCGTCCCGGACCTCCTTGGTCGCGGTCGCCGTAAAAGCACTGACCACCGGACGCCTCGGCAGCTTCTCGATAAAATCAACAATCTTCAAATAACTCGGTCTGAAATCCTGTCCCCACTGGGAAATGCAGTGCGCCTCATCGATCGCCAGCATCGCAATATCCACGTGCATCGCAAAATCAAGAAATGCCTCCGTCATCAGACGCTCCGGCGCCACATAAATGATTGGATAACGCCCCTCGCGCGCATACCCAAGCGCCTTATAATACTGTGCCGTCGTCAGCGAACTGTTCAGATACGCCGCGTGGACGCCCGCCTGATTGAGTGCCGTGACTTGATCCTTCATCAGAGAAATCAGCGGTGACACCACCAGCGTGATTCCCGGAAGAATCAATGCCGGAACCTGATAACACAGTGATTTTCCGCTGCCCGTCGGCATGATTCCCAGCACATCACGCCCATCAAGAATCCCGTCAATCAGTATTTCCTGTCCCTCGCGGAAGCTGTCATATCCGAAATACCGCTTGAGAACTTCATATTTTTCCGATTTCTCATAATTCATATATCTTTATCCAACGCCCTTTCATTCTAGTTCTGTCTCAACGATCCACAATCTTGAGCATTTCAAGTCTCAGACATCCACCAGGTCAATCTTTCCTGAAACTTCTCTCCACAGGATGTTTCTCTGAACTCCACACATCCACACAAATTTCACTCTTTATACATATATATCAAACACCAAACCATTGCTTCCTTACAAAAGCCCCAGCTCTTCCATCGCCCGGTAAATCCCATCTTCCTCCACGGTCTTCGCCGTAAACGTCGCATACGGCTCCAGCCCGGCATCGTGTTTTCCCATGACAACCGCATTCGGCACATACTGGAACATCGACAGATCGTTCATGCTGTCTCCAAAGACCCACGCGTCCTCCAGCGCGATCCCATATTGCTTCAAAATCCACTCGATCGCACTCGCCTTAGAATGCCCCATCGGCACACACTCATAGAAGCCGCCGCCCCGGTCAATCACCTCAAAATCCCGAAGT
>OIOX01000488.1_pt1 | contig 6655 bp, 7 predicted proteins | sample 1585641 | NCBI WGS metagenome assembly OIOX01 (sample SAMN02674698, study PRJEB24791) | human gut metagenome, SKBSTL036 | isolation source: stool | host: Homo sapiens | place: USA | reverse complement strand
CCGGTATCACAGACATATCAGATTGAACTTGGAATCCCGTCGGCAATTGCGGTCAGTGCAGTTATGATCGGTTCCATTGTGAATGCCGGAACCCGGCTGGTACTTCCGACACTTTCCGATAAAGTAGGAAGAGTGGGATGTATCAAGGGCGTGCTGGCAGTATCTGTTGTGGCAATGGCAATACTTACATTTACCAGATCCTATACCGTAACCGCAGCAATCATTCTGATGTATGGATGCTATGGCGGAATCATGGGAAGTTTCCCATCCTTTACAAGTTCCATCTTTGGAATTGAGCATACCGGAGAAAATTACGGATTCGTAATGCTTGGTATCGTAATCGCAACATGTGGCGCACCGGCATTATCAGGATTCATTACCGGAAAAGGATATGGCATGCATGTGGTATTCGGGATGGGAATTGTATTTGCAGTGATCGCCCTGATCTGTCTGACAATATTGGGACATAACCTGAAAAAAGAAGAACATGGAAAGGAGCAGAAGAACAATGGCATTAGTAACGATGAAAGAATTACTGGAGCGTGCGAAGAGTAATTACAGAGGAATCGGCGCATTCAGTGTTGGAAATATGGAGATGGTAAAAGGAGCAATCCAGGCAGCAGAAGAACTGGACACTCCGATCATCTTGCAGATTGCAGAAGTAAGATTGAAACACTCCCCGCTTGCACTTATGGGACCAATGATGGTACAGGCTGCAAAAGAGGCGAAAGTAGACGTGGCAGTGCATCTGGATCATGGACTTACCATGGAGACAGTAGAGAAAGCACTGGAACTTGGATTTACCTCCGTCATGTTCGACAGCTCTACATATCCATTTGAAGAAAATATCGAGCGTACAGTAAAGATAGTAGAACTGGCAAAGAAATACGGGGCAACCGTAGAGGCTGAGCTGGGACTGGTAGGTGGAAGCGAAGACGGAAGTGAAGATCATGGAATCCGCTGTACGAATCCGGATGATGCAAAGATATTTGTTGAACGCACCGGAATCGATGCATTGGCAGTTGCAATCGGAAATGCACACGGCAATTATCCGGTAGCACCGAAGCTTGCATTTGATGTACTGGAGCAGATCCATGATAAGACAGGAATTCCGTTGGTTCTTCATGGTGGAAGTGGAATCACGGATGCAGATTTTAGAAAAGCAATCGAGCTTGGAATTGTGAAAGTGAATATTGCGACAGCAAGCTTTAATCGTCTGACAAAACATGCGGAAGAGTATCTGAAGTCAGAAGGAGCACATAATTATTTTGATCTGAATCTGGCTATGGTACAGGGAACGTATGAGAATGTGAGACATCATATCGAAGTGTTCAACTGTGAGATGCCGCTGGATGAGGTGGATGCGTAAAAATATAATAATGATGATACAATAAATAAAGTTCTGTTAATTGGCTATATGCACGATAACAGAACTTTATTTTTGTGCATTTTATTAGAAAATGAATGGAGAAAGCAGCATTTATTGACATAAAAAACAACCGGTGCTATTATAAAAAACATAAATCGTATCCAATATCCAATATCCGATACAAAGAAGGAGGAAATGAACATGAAAATTGCAATCGGTTGTGATCCAAATGCAGAAGAAGCAAAGCAGGAAATCATTGCTTACATTGAAAAGAAAGGCTATGGAGAGGTGACAGACTTCGGAAGTGAAGATCCGATCTATGCGAATGTAGCAATTGATGTAGCAGAACATGTAGCATCCGGGGAATATGACAGAGGTGTGCTGATCTGCGGAACAGGGCTTGGGGTATCTATTGCTGCCAATAAGGTAAAAGGTGCATATGCCGCACTGGTATCTGACGTATATTCTGCGACAAGAGCAAGACTCAGTAACGATGCCAACATTGTCTGTATGGGAGCATTCACGACAGGTGCAAAAGTACGTGAGATGCTTGTGGACGCTTTCTTTACGAACGAATTCGTACCGGGATGTTCTTCACAGCCTAAAGTAGATGCATTCAGAGAGTATGATCAGAACCGCTAAAAGAGAGGAAAATTCTATGAAAAAACTATATTTCGGAAGTAATCTGAAGATGTATAAGGGCATCAGTGCGACCAGAGAATATCTTCAGAAACTGGTTGAAAATACAAAGGACATCAGCAGAGATGATATCGAGCTTTTTATCATTCCGTCTTATACGACGCTTCAGACTGCAACAAGCTGCTGTGACCGTGAATTTGTAAGACTTGGTGCCCAGAATATGTGCTGGGAAGACCAGGGACAGTTTACAGGCGAGATTTCACCATGCATGTTAGAAGAGATGGGGCTGGATCTTGTGATGATCGGACACTCTGAGAGACGGCATGTATTCGGCGAAAGTGATGTAGAAGAGAATAAAAAGGTGAAAGCGGCCCTGTCACATGGGTTTAAGACGTTACTTTGTATCGGCGAAACAGCAGAGCAGAAAGAATATGGAATCAGTGCAGAGACTCTGCGCAGCCAGCTCAAAATAGGATTCTACGGTGTGTCACCGGAAGAGTGCAAGAATATCTGGGTGGCATATGAACCGGTATGGTCTATCGGTGTCAATGGAACACCTGCATCTGCGGATTATGCAGAAGCTATGCACAAGGAAATCAAAACTGCATTATACGAGATCTTTGGTGAAAAATCTGAGGAAATTCCTGTCCTGTACGGTGGAAGTGTCAATCCGGGCAATGCGGAGTCACTGATCGTACAGCCATCGATAGATGGTCTTTTTGTCGGAAGAGCTGCATGGGATGCAGATAAGTTCGACACATTGATTCGTGATGCAATGAAAGTATATGCAGAACACAATTGTTAAAAATGCACAAAAAACGAATAGGGAAATTAGATAATTAGTCATGTTGACAAAGATTGGATCCAGCTGTATGATAAAAGCACGATGAATCGTATCCAATATCCAATATCCAAACAACAAAACTAAGGAGGTAAAGAAAGGATGAAGGAAGAAAAAAGTTTTTTTAAACTTATGCAGAAGGTACCTGGGGGATTAATCATTGTGCCAATGCTGATCGGAGTACTTGCTAACACATTTATTCCAAATGTACTTGAGATCGGAGGATTTACATCTGGAATGTTCAAAACCGGAACCGCCTGTCTGTTAGGAATGTTCCTCTTACTGAACGGAGCATCCATCGATGTAAAGAAGATCGGAATGCCGCTGTACAAAGGATGTACACTGACTCTTATGAAATTTGTAGTTGGTATTGTACTCGGACTTCTGGTAGCAAAGATCGGCGGAGCCGCAGGATTCTGTGGAATCACTTCCATGGCAATGATCGCCGGTATCACAAACTCAGCCGGAGGATTGTACTTAGGACTTGCGCAGCAGTATGGTGATGAAACAGATGCCGGAGCAATTTCTATCTTATCACTGAACGACGGACCATTCTTTACAATGATTGCTATGGGAACAGCTGGTATGGCTTCCATCCCGATCGAATCATTTATCGCAACACTGATTCCTCTGATCATCGGTATTATCTGGGGAAATCTGGACAAGACATTCCGTAAAGTTGCAGCAGATGCAATGCCGATCATCACATTCTTCATGATGATCCCAATCGGAGCAGGAATGAGTCTTAAGAGTATTGCATTAGGTGGAGTTGGCGGAGTAGTACTGGCAATCATCTCAGCACTGTCAGCATTTTTATTCTACTTCCTGTTCCAGCTTACACTGCCAAAGAACAAGAGAAATGCTATGGGAGCTGCAATCGGTACGACAGCAGCAAATGCAACAAGTGTTCCGGCTTCTCTTGCAGAGGTTGATCCGGCATGGCAGTCAGCAGCAAGTACGGCAACAGCACAGCTTGCAGTAGCAGCCATTGTAACAGCGTTTACCGCACCAATCATTACATCTATGTGTGATAAACACATGAGAAAGAAAAAACTTGGTATTTATTCTGATGCAGCGATCGCAGAACGCGAGGCAAAGGAAAAACAAGGAGCATAAAAGTAATATAAATTATTAAATATATTCAAAATTTTAATAGGAAACAAATAACACTACATATACAATAAGAAAGAGAGGACTATATTATGTCATTAACAATCAGACCACTTAACTCAGGCTACATCCCAACAAAACCACTGGAATACTGGTATCATTTCTCATGCAAGAAATATGTTGAAAAAATGGGTATCACAAATGAATCAGATCAGCTTCCAGATATGACATTCTTAATTGAAGGCGGCGATCAGCTGATCCTGGTTGACACAGGTATGTCATGGACAGAGCATGCAGACAAATATCATCACGGACCATCTCTTCAGAGACCAGGAATCGATGACATCGAGTCACGTCTGGCTCAGGTAGGATACAAACCATCAGATGTAGATATCGTATTATTTACACATCTTCACTGGGATCATATCTTCTACCTTGAGAAATTTACAAAAGCTCGTTTTATCTGCAACGAAGTTGAATGGGATTATGCACACAATCCAGTACCTCTTCACTACAAATCATACTGCCGTCCGATCATCGCAAAAGATGGTGATGTAACATGTGGAGACCAGTTCATTGCACCATACGATCAGCCAGGCGTATATGAAAGATTTGAAACCGTAAAAGGCGAAGTTGAAATCGCACCGGGCGTAAGCGTATACGAGTCATTTGGACATTGTCCAGGACATATGACAGTTGTTGTTGAGACAGAAGAAGGACCATACTTCTGCGTTGGAGATTCCGTATTCGTAATGGGTAACATTGATGCTCCACAGGAAATGCAGGATGAATTACATTACGACATCTGCCCTCCAGGACGTTATGTTGATATCGTAGCTGCATGGAAGACAGTACGTGATACAGTCCGTCGTTGTAAAGAGGCAGGAGTAGATCCTCACAAACATCTGTTACTTGCTCATGACGTAATCTTATCTGCAGCAGTAGAGAAATATGAAGATTCTCATGACAATAAACTTCCGGTAATCGGAAAGAAAGATACTGACTTCGTATTCGATGAGTACAAGACAGCAATCATTGACAAAGATGCTAGAAAAGCAGCAAAGAAAGCTGAGACAAAATATTTCAGCCAGAACTAATATGTGATATAGTCGAGAGAGAATAAGAATCTGGACGAGAGTGGGATGTTGTGGAGGTTATCCAAAGGGGTGGTCTTCACAATATCTGTATAGAAGGAGATTAATGGAGAATATGAAGACGATAGCGGTAATCGAAAGTTGCGATACAAAGTTCAAAGAAGCGAAGTTTATCAGCGATTTTATTAAAAATGAAGGATTAAATGCTCTGGTTATCAATACAGCAACAGGTCCTGCACCATCTTATAATTATGACATCTCAAGAGAAGAAATCGCATAAAGTTATGGCACACCTTGGGAAGAGATGGAACCAAAATCAAAAGGTGAAAAGATAGACTACATGAAAGATGCCGTTGCAGCTTATGTAGTAAAATTATATGAAGAAGGAAAGATTGACGGAATAATTTCTGTCGGAGGACTTCAGAACACAGTCATGGCGGCAAATGCAATGCAGAAACTGCCGATTGGTTTTCCAAAAGTTATGGCTACAACTGTAGCAAGCGGAACAAGAAAATTTGACCTTGTTGTAGGGGATAAAGATATTACGGTTATGCCTGCAATCTGTGATTTTACAGGACTTAATATTGTAACACGTCAGGTCATCTCCAATGCCTGTGCTTGTTGCGTGGGAATGGTAAAATGTGCAGGACAGGTTCTGACAAAAGGTGATAAACCGGTTGTTGCAGTTACATTGATGGGTGTAACAAATACAGGAGCTGTTGCAGCAGTAGAAGAATTAGAGAAGATGGGACTTGAAGTGATTGGTTTCCACGCAACAGGAGTCGGTGGAGCAACAATGGAAGATATGGCAGCAAATGGCCTGGTAGATGGAATTCTGGATCTGACTTTACATGAACTGACATCCGAATATTTCGGAGGTGGATTCTCATATGGTCCGAAAGCAAAAATCCGTCTGGTAGAATCTGTAGAGAAGAAAGTACCATTGGTTATCAGCCTTGGTGGACTTGATTTTGTAGACTTCAGTACAAGCGAACTTCCAGATAGAATGGACGAAAGAAAATATATGCTTCACAATGCTAATACAGCACATATCAAGATCCTTCCAGAAGAAGCCGAAGCATTAGGAAAAATCCTGGCAGAAAGACTCAGCAAGGTTACTTATCCGGTGAAACTTCTGATTCCTACCAAGGGAATGAGACACAATACTCTGGAAGGACAGGAATTATACGAGCCAAAGAGTGATTCAGTACTGATTCAGACAATCATTGAAAACGTAAATGACAACGTAGAAGTTATCGTGATTCCACATAATCTGGATACTCCGGAATTTGGCGTGAAAGCAGCACATTATATTGTAGATGAAATGAAAAAACAGGGAAAATTACCACAGAACTTTGGGGAGAATTAAAAAAGCAGGAGGATATAGCAGTTATGGATCAGAAAGCATATGAAATCGCAGAAAAACTTGTTATTGCAAGTAAAAGAGCTTATAATAGAGGGATACAGACTGGTAGTGGAGGAAACGTAAGTGCCAGAATACCTGGAACAGAGACAATGCTTGTAAAAGCAAGCGGCGGTTCTCTGGGTGACTGCACACCAGAAGGATTTTTAATTACGGATTTTGACGGGAATGTGATCGAA
>OIOX01000464.1_pt1 | contig 6816 bp, 5 predicted proteins | sample 1585641 | NCBI WGS metagenome assembly OIOX01 (sample SAMN02674698, study PRJEB24791) | human gut metagenome, SKBSTL036 | isolation source: stool | host: Homo sapiens | place: USA | reverse complement strand
CGTGTGCTCTTCCGATCTGTTGGTGGCGATGTACTTGATCACTTCATTATCTATATTGTAGCCCTCGAGTTCCTCTTTTTTGCGGAGGATCGCCATACGGGTTTCATAATCCGGCGACTGGATATCGACGGTCAAGCCCCATTCGAAACGGGAACGAAGCCGTTCTTCCAGCGTCTCGATCTCTTTCGGCGGTTTATCTGAGGAGATAATGATCTGTTTTTTCGCTTCATAGAGTGCGTTGAAGGTATGGAAAAATTCTTCCTGTGTCGATTCCTTACCGATAATAAACTGGATATCATCGATGAGGAGGACGTCGTTGTTTCTGTATTTTTCACGGAACTCCGTGGTGGAAATATTGTTTTTGTTCCGGATCGCATCGATCAGTTCGTTCGTAAACTTCTCACTTGTAACGTAGAGAACCTTCGCTTTTGGATTGTTTTTTAAGATAAAATGTCCGATCGAGTGCATAAGATGCGTTTTTCCCAGACCTACACCCCCGTAAATGAAGAGAGGGTTGTAGATCTCACCCGGAGATTCTGCCACGGCGAGGGAAGCGGCGTGCGCTAAGTTATTGTTCGCGCCGACGACGAAGGTGTCGAATGTGTAGCGCGGATTTAAGTTCGCATCCTGGATGAGCTGGCGGCTGACCTCGGACGGGCGGTTGATCAGATGGCTTTTGTCCGTCTCTTTTTGCGGCTCATCGACCTGTTCGATGGTGACAAAATCGACCTCACACTCGATTCCGGTTAGTTCTTCGATGGTAATCTGGATCAAAAGTCCGTATTTTTTTTTGATATAGCCAAGAAACTGCACATCCGGAACCAGGATCTGAAGGGTGCCGTCTTTCATGGAATAAGGCTGCGTCGGAAGCAGCCATGTTTTGAAAGAAACGTCCGTCAGTTCGTGTTCTTCTTTAATATGGAGGAGAATTTCATCCCATTTTTCCTTAATTTTCTCTATCATACTGTGTCTCCTAAACGTAAAAAGCAGCCAAAACTGCAAAATAACCCAATCTAAGTTCTATTCTACATGATTTGTCCACATTTTTCAATAAAAACCCGCAATGTGAATAAGTGAAATTCAGTTATCCACGTGGAAAAAATGCCGAAAAATAAGGCTTTTTGACGAAGGGGTGTGAACAATCAGAAGCTTATCCAGATCGTATTCCACGGCTTTTCCACAAGTTATCCCCAAAATGTGGATAAGTGGAGGATAAGCTGTGAATAGGTGGTGGGAATGCTGATAAAATAAGGATTTTTTTATCCACAAAATGGAAATGCTCCAACGTGTATACTGTATACAATAAAGCGCTGCGACAGCAATCGACGATCGATCTGTGAGGACTCAGGATCGAAATGGTGGAAAAACCGCAGAAAATCTTTGATCTATGGGGATTAAAAAGATCAAAATAGTGGTTGACGAATGCGGAATTCTTCTATATAATGGAGAAGATGTTTAATTACAATAGTCTAACTATGTTGAGATGAATGCGGATTTCGGCGCGAACCGGAGGAAGCATGGATTTCTCTTACTATATTATGGATGAGGAGGTGTATGCAGACATGAAGATGACATTTCAGCCGAAGAAAAGACAGAGAGCAAAAGTTCATGGATTCCGTGCGAGAATGAGCAGCGCAGGTGGAAGAAAAGTTCTGGCTGCCAGAAGAGCAAAAGGTAGAGCAAAATTATCTGCTTAATGAACGAGGCCGCAATCGAGTTATAGATTGTGGCCTTTCTTAATATTCATAGAAAAAGTTCTAAGAATATTAAGAAAAGCTCTGCGATGTACACTCGGTGCAGGGGAATTGGTGATTTTAATGAAGCGTTTTAATTCAATTAAGAAGAACAGCGAATTTCAAAAGGTTTACAAGACAGGGAAATCCTATGCCAATAAGCTTCTGGTTATGTACGTGAAGCGGGTGGATGACGGGAAGGAGCCTAGGATCGGTATCTCCGTCAGCAAAAAGGTTGGAAACAGCGTGGTCCGCCATCACGTGACAAGGTTGGTACGGGAGAGCTATCGGTTAAATAAGGACAGAGTCAGACTCGGATTAGACATCGTAGTCGTTGCCAGACCGGCAGCGAAAGAAGCAGACTTCAAAAAAATTGAGAGTGCATACCTGCACTTATGCGGACTGCATAACATTCTGGAGAATCGAAGTGAGAATATTGATTAAGAAGATCTTGATAAAGATGATTCGGGGATATCAGCTCTATATTTCCCCTATGACAGGACCTCACTGCAAGTACACGCCGACGTGCTCGGAGTACGCCATCCAGGCACTTAAAAAGTACGGCGCTGTAAAAGGTATGATTTTGGCATGTAAGCGGATTCTTCGCTGTAATCCATTTGCAGAAGGCGGTTATGATCCAGTTCCGTAAAGGATGAGGAGGTAGTTCATTGGACGTTAGCGTTTTAGTTGCGACAAAGGCAGGTTCGATCATGGGACCGATCGCCAGCGTGTTTGGTTATATCATGGACTTTTTATTCCGGATTACCAGCAGCATGGGGATCATGAATATCGGTCTGTGTATCATCCTGTTTACCATTATCACAAAGTTACTGTTATTTCCTCTGACGATCAAACAGCAGGAATCGTCAAAACTTATGTCGCTTATGAACCCTGAAATCAAGGCGGTTCAGAATAGGTATAAGGGAAAAACCGATCAGGCATCGATGGCTAAACAACAGGTCGAGATGCAGGCAGTCTATGAGAAATATGGCTCGAATCCGATGGCAGGATGAATCATCCACTTTTTCAAAATTATCCAATCTGTAAGACTCCACTGTCGCCTCTGTCACCAGATAAAATCTTTCTCCCGCGTACAAGCCTCTCACTTCTGAATATCCGCTCAACTTTTTCTCAAATACACAAGTAAACCCTTTTTCTTTATCATAGGAATAAATGTAGTATTCCTGCTGGTTCTTGTATCCCGGGAATCCAATCAGGTTCTTCTCCGTATCTACAAACGCTGCCCGATAATTATAGGATACATCTGTTGAATAGCACTCCTCCAGCACTGTTTTCGCAACTTCTTTTACGTCTTTCGGATCCGAAATATCGAACATAGACAGTTTTACGCCATTCACTGTTGTCCCATCTTCCTCCACATCCATTCCGATTCCAAGAAGCAGCCCGTCTCCATACGGATGCAGATAATCAGAAAATCCCGGTATCTTCAGTTCGCCCAGTACTTTCGGCTTTTTCGGATCAGACAGATCTACGGAAAAGAGTGGATCAACTTGCTTGTAAGTTACAAAATAACAGGTATCTCCCATAAATCTTGCTGAATATACTCTTTCATCTTCTGCCAGATTATCCAGTTTTCCTGTTTCTTTCAAGTCTTTATCTAAAATATAAAGTGCATTTGTAGAATCTGCTCCCTGACTGCCTGTATTGCTTGCACTATCCGTCCTCAGTAATGGATTCACACCGCCGGATGTATCATCATTTTCACGGATTGTGGTCACAACCCGCAGATATCCGTTGTATTCATCAATACTAAAAGAATCATTGACCATACCATCGATCACAACATCGCCCGTTCCATCCAGCTCTCCATTTTTATAAGAAACTTTTCGAATCTCTGTCTGTGTCACCGGAGAGACTTTTGCGTCATAGATTGTGTCATACACATAAATATTATTCTCACTTACATAGCACTGACTGCCATCTCCGAAGAATGCCAGGTGATCGATCTGCTCTGTCGGGTCTTTCAGACTGAATGAAGTCACTACTGTATAAACTCGTCCCTTTTCCTGCTGCGGAAGTAAAATATAACTGCTGTCCATCACTTTCCCCTGCACTTCCGGTACATAACTGCTGACATCATTCTTTGACCCGGAAATATCGGCATAGAACGTACTAAGCAGATACACGTAATCTCCGGATACACGCATAGTATGGAAACTTCCGCTCTGTGACATCTCTCCCAAAGATTTTGGCTTTTCCGGATTGCTCACATCAAAAACTTCCGCCACAGTATGTGTCACACTTCTGACGACTCCCTGACTGTCTGTCTCATCGGTGGTTCTCGCATACACACAGACCAGTTTTTCATCTTTTAAATAAATCTCGATCAGATAATCATTTGCATCCATGGAAATGGTTCCTACTTGCTTCATCTCTTCAGATTCAATATTCAGGATCTGCACCTTATCCATGCTCATGATATACAGATACTTTCCGTCCGTCTTGACGACATCACCTTCACCGACCCCCTCTGTCCGCACATTCGTATCGGAATGTGATACAGCCTGATCAGCGACTGCTTTCTCCCCTGTATAAAGAGCCGCTCCATCAGCTCCCCCTGTGCCATACATGATCTCTTCCTCTTCTACCGCTGCCTGAACGTACTTGTAAATCTGATCATAATCCTTCGCACTTGCCAACGCAGCAGTCGACTCAGCGACTGTATCGTCTGCAGCCTTTTCCGCTGCTTTTTGTGCTTCCTTATCCTGCATCATTCCACGTCCGGAAAGTGCAACTACCCCCACAACAAGACAACAACATGCCGCTGCTGCCACAATTCCATAAACTGGTGTCCGTTTTTTCTTTTTCTGTGCCAGTTTCTTTTCAATATTCTCAGGTTTTAAAGAATCAGGCACTTCCATCCCCTCTGCTGACTGCACAATCTTGTCTTTTATTTCCTCTTCTGTAAAATGTCTGTCTCTTTTATTTTCCATCCTTATACCTCCACTTCCTGAAGAACCACTCGCATCTTCTCCAGAGCTCTCTTTTTTCTGGAACGAACCGTAACCGGATTCATATCCAGCATCTGACCGATCTCATCACTTTGATATCCTCCAAATACTGAAAATGAAACAATCAGACGTTCTTCATCATCCAGTTTCCAGAATGCACTCTTTACATCCTGTGAGACAGCATAGTCTGACTCTTTTGATGGATAAGTCTCATCCAACTCATGTGTCTGGGCTCTCTTTCGAAACTGGTTCTTACAATGATTGCTCAATATGGTAAAGATCCAGCTTCTGAAAGACTCCTCCTTTTTGAGACTGGATATCTTTTCATAAGCTGTCACCACAGTATCACTGACTGCATCCTCCGCCTCCTGCGGATGCTTCAGAGTATAGAGTGCAAATTTATAAAGTTCCACATAGATTCTGGAATACAACTCCGAAAACGCTTTGACGTCCCCGCGTTTTGCACGTCGTATCAGAACTGCTTCCGCACTTTTTTGATAATCGTACATCCGCATCCCCTCTCTTTCTTTTTTGTTTGTGTTACTGTTCACAATAACTCTTTTGTCACACATAAGAGTCTTTCAAGTGAAGTTTTGTTGCATGGAAAATAAAAAATCAGGGAGATTTTTTGTTTCTCCCTGATTTTTTCATCTGTTTAATCTCTAACCTCTATAGTAATTGATCAGACAGCCCTTCAAAATAATCTCTCTTTCGGCATCTGTCAGATCACCCAGACGGAACTCTACTTCTTTCAGTTCATCTCCTACAACATAGGCCTTGATCACATCTGCCTTTTCTTCTACTGCGTTTCTCACATCCGGAATGAAGATATAGTCATCATTCTTAAATGGAAGTGCTTTGTCATCCGCATCTGTCAGAAGCGGCAGCATTCCCCAGTTGATCAGGTTTGAACGATAACGTTTTGTAGCATACTCGTTGGCAATGTTTGCCCATCCGCCCAGTACTTTCTGGCAGGATGCAGCCTGTTCACGTGCAGAACCGTCTCCCGGTTTCACTGCAAAGATCGTACTTCCGACTCCTACATTTCCTTCTCCGACCTGTGGGAATTTCTCCTGAACCTTCGCCATGACCGGTTTTAATTCTTCCAGCACCTCAAGCGGACATTTTCCTGCTTCGATCGCCTTCTGTGCTGCCTGTACTTCTTTGGCGCGTCCTACATATGCAGGATCTTTTCTGGAAAGTGCAAATTCTGCCAGTCCCAGCGGATTCGAACGATAAGAAGAAGTCTCACCGGACGGAATCAGTTCATCTGTTGTCGTAACAGGATCGTGGATCTCAGATACAACCTTAAGAACCAGATTCTGTGGAAGTGCTGACATTTCCGGCCAGTCTTTGATATTCGGACCAAACTTGATCTCTACACTTGGATCTGCCACGCCCTTGCTGTCAAATACACGATTTGCATAAATGTTCTGATCAAAGTGATATTTCTGTCCCTTGTACTCGACATCCATTGCTGTCGCCGGTGTCAGGAATCCTTTGTTTGCCGCTGTTGCCGCAATCGAACGGGCATCCATCAATGCAACAGAAGAAATCTGACCGTTCTGCAGCTTGGAACCTTCTCTGTTCGGGAAGTTTCTTGTTGTATGACGGATTGAGAACGCATTGTTTGCAGGCGTATCTCCGGCACCAAAGCATGGTCCGCAGAATGCAGTCTTCACAACGGTTCCTGCCTCCATCAGATCTGCGATCGCTCCATTTTTCACAAGTTCCATATAAATCGGTGTACTTGCCGGATACACGCTGAATGTAAATTCATCCGCACCGATATTTCTTCCTTTGATGATGTCCGCTGCCGCACAGATGTTTTCAAATCCACCGCCTGCACAACCGGCAATAATTCCCTGATCTACATACAGTTTTCCATTCACGATCTTGCTCTGGAGAGAGTAATCTACTGCTCCATCCAGACTGATCAGCGCTTTCTTCTCAACTTCGTGAAGAATGTCTGCCAGGTTTGCATTTACTTCATCGATCGTATAGACATTGCTCGGATGGAACGGCATCGCGATCATTGGTTTGATCTCACTCATATTGACATAAACCATTCCATCATAGTAAGTCACTGCTCCTGGATTCAGTTCTTTGTA
>OIOX01000461.1_pt1 | contig 6837 bp, 5 predicted proteins | sample 1585641 | NCBI WGS metagenome assembly OIOX01 (sample SAMN02674698, study PRJEB24791) | human gut metagenome, SKBSTL036 | isolation source: stool | host: Homo sapiens | place: USA | reverse complement strand
GATCTCCGCAATGACGGCGGAATGGGAAAACACGCTCATGGAGGTTGAACGCGGCAAGGCAGATGCGGACGCTTTCCTCAGCGGCATTGTCCGAATGACCGGCGATCTCGTGAAAGCCTATCCGTTTCTCTCCGATGCCGAAGCCCAGCGTTTCGGCACAGGTAAGGAGGAAATCGGCAAATGCCCCCGCTGCGGCTCTCCGGTCTATGTCGGCAAGGGCAACTTCTACTGCTCGAACAAGGAATGCTCCTTCTGCCTGTGGGAAGACAACAAGTTCTTTTCCAGCAAGAAAAAGAAGCTGACCAAGAAGATTGCAAAGGAACTGCTGGACAAGGGCTGGTGCCGAGTGACCGGGCTTTACACGCCGAAGAAGCCTCAGTTCTACGATGCGGTGATCCGGCTGGATGACAGCGGCGGCAAATATGTCAGCTTCAAGATGAAGTTTGATAAGTAAAGGAGGTAGCAAATGGCTGAAAACAAAAATGCACAGCAAGTCCGTGAAATCACGGACAAGCTGGAACAGGGCATCAAGGAGCTTTTTGAATCCGAGCGGTTCAAGGAATACCTCCGCACGATGTCCAAGTTCTACAACTATTCCTTCAACAACACGCTGCTCATTGCGATGCAGAAGCCGGAGGCAACTTATGTTGCCGGTTATACCTCGTGGCAGCGCAACTTTGACCGTCAGGTCATGAAGGGCGAAAAGGGCATCAAGATTCTTGCACCCGCGCCGTACAAGGCGCAGGAAGAGCGTGAGAAGATTGATCCTTTGACGCAGAAGCCGGTGATCGGCGCAGATGGGAAGGCTGTCACGGAAACGGTTGAGGTCCTGCGTCCTGCCTTCAAGGTGGTAAGTGTCTTTGATGTTTCCCAGACGGACGGCAAGGAGCTTCCGGACATTATCGTCGATGAGCTGAAAGGCACGGTTGAAAACTACGAGGCGTTCTTCGATGCGCTCAAGCAGGAGTCTCCCGTCCCCATTTCCTTTGAGGATATTCCGGGCGGCGCAAAGGGATTCTTCTCGCCGGTTGAAAGCCGCATTGCCATTCAGGAGGGCATGAGCGAAATCCAGACGGTCAAGACCGCCATTCATGAGATCGCCCATGCCAAGCTCCACGCCGTCAATCCGGACGAGAAGACTGCCCCCGAAGAAAAAAAGGATCGGCACACCAAAGAGGTTGAAGCGGAAAGCGTAGCCTACACCGTCTGCCAGCGATACGGCATTGAAACCTCGGACTATTCCTTCGGCTACATCGCCGGTTGGTCTTCCGGCAAGGAAACCAAGGAACTGAAAAGCTCTCTGGATACCATCCGCAAGACGGCGGCTGAGATGATCGAAGGCATTGACGCCAAGCTCAAGGTGCTGCTGGCAGAGAAAGCACAGTCCGCAGAGATGGAAGTCGAAGCTCCCGTAAAGGAAACTGTTCCGGAGGAAAAGCCGGAAGTCCCCATTTACCGCGAGACGGCGAATTATGCCTATGAAGCCGGTGAGCTGGAGTCATATCGTGCTTCTCTCGCTGCAAACGTGGAATGCCGCCGTGCGATTGAGGCGGCAATCAGTTCTAACTACGGAGACAACCGGCTGGATGCGGATGCTGCCGTGAAAAGCGTCCTTGAGCAGTTCTCTTCGGAGCGCGTCCGGTATGTCCTCGCAAACACCATTCAGCAGAAAGACTTTGACGGGCGCATTCCCCAGCCTCTCAAGGAATGGGCGAAGACCGTTGATGTCTGCCCCGAAAACGCCTCCCGCTTCCTTGTGGATAAACCCAATCCCGGACTGACGGCACTTTTCGTCGATGCGTTCCGCCAGCAGACCAAACCTGAGAAGAAAGCTGTTTCTGAGAAAACGGAGGAAAGAGACCCTGAGGTTGTTGCGTGGGAGAACGATGAGATTACCTCTATTGAGGTAAAAACCGTGGAGGTCAATTCTCCCATTGCCTCCATGCCGGAGGAATCACCGAAAGCACACCGTCTGACTGCCGAAGAGAAGGAAATCAAAGCCGCCGTCATGGACACGCTCAAGGGGCAGATTGCCTATAACAACGACGGAATGCGGGCGTCCTATCGCGCCTCCAATCATTCCTTCAATCTGCTGGCGCGGAACGGTGTCAGGATCGAGGGCAACACGGTCACGCAGAACGGTGAGCCGCTGTTCAAAATCCATCGCCGTCATGCGGCGCGGAAAACGCAGGGCTGTTACCGTGAGCTGATGCCGACGCTGGAATACGTCAAGCAGGAGCAGAAGCAGGAAAAGCCCTCTATCCGCGATCAGCTCAGGACTGCCGCAAAACAGCAGCCGGAGAAGAAATCTCCGGTCAAATCCAAAACGCACGACATGGAGTTGTGAGAAAGGAGAAGCATGAAGAAATACACAGATGTTGACATCGTTGCGGAGCTGCAGAAGCTCGTGGACAGTCATGTAGACAGCTACAAGGAAGACTTCGACATCGACAAGCGCATCATCCGCCGCGCTGCCGAAAGCCAAAATCCCGAAGACAAAACGCTGATGTGGTTCTGCCGTCCGCATGGAACGCACTGTCTCAACGAAAATCAGGTCTTTATTCAGGGAACGCGGGATCACAACACCTTCCGTTTCTATGCGGAGCAGACCTACGACGAGTGCGTCGCCCGCGTCATTATCCCGAAAGCCGTTAAGCGCGGCAAGGTGTTCGGAGATGTCTTTGAGATCAATTACCGGGAACAGGCGGCAAACGTAGCGCAGAACTCGGCTGTGCCGGATCATGATCGGCTGACCTTCGCAGATGGCTTTGTACTGGAAGCCCCCTGCCGCAGCAGCTTCGATGCAGCAATGGCTCTGATCGGTGAGCATGGCGGCGTCAAGACCCACCAGACGCTCCCGAAGGACGCGGATGCTCTGGTGGAAGTGCTGTCTAAGCAGAAAAGCCGCCGTGACAGACTGCCGGAGGCTGATAAAACGGAGGTGCTTGCACCTCTGCCCGTTGCTGAACTCCACAAATATGAGGCAGTCAAAAAGGCGCATCCGGACGCGCTGGTTTGCTTTGCTCAGAACGGCTATTTTGAGCTTTACGGCAAGGACGCGGAGAAAGCCGCGCCGCTTCTCGGCACAAAGCTCCTTGAGAAGAAGGTACGCGGCAAGCCCTCCATGCCGGTGACCGGCTTCCGTGAAGCCGCATGGGTAGCCGGTTCTCATAAGCTCTGGAAGTCCGGCGCAGATGTCTTTCTCAGCAAGGACGGCGAGACCTTCAAGGAACTCAAAGCCGCAGATTACATTCCTGTTGGAGCGACGCTGAATGTGGATGGGATCAAGTGCAAAATTGACGCGGTTGATTTTGCCGCTGATGAAGTCCGGCTGACCAACATCGAGGACAAGAACCGCCCCATCCGCTTTTCGGAAAGCATCCAGTATGTCCGCGCCTATGTGGAGGATGCCGGAACTGCCATCTACGACACCATCCCGAAGAAGCCCGCTGCCCGTGAATCCATCCGTGACAAACTGAAATCCGCACAGAAGGCACAGCCGACCCACACGCCGAAACCTCAGAAATCGAAAGGAAAGGATATGGTACTCTGATATGAAAAACTTTACCGTAGAAGAACTCAACCTGATGTGCTGCTTCAACACGTCCAGCCGGAAGCGGCTGATCGACGATATGAAGAGCGTCACCCTGAACGACATGGACGGTGAGATTGCGGAGCTGATGTATAAGACCGTCCGGAAGCTCGAAGCCATGACCGATGCGGAGTTTGAGGAACTGTATATCATGCCGGACGGCATGGTGGATGACTGAAAGGAGGATGCCTATGCCCGTATTAGACGGTGATTTTGAAGCCTTCGTCACGAACCTTGGCAAGTACAACGAGGGTATGCTGGTCGGTGAGTGGGTGAAGCTGCCCACCACCGAAGAAGAGATGCAGAAGGTCTTTGAGCGCATCGGGATCGGCAAGCAGGATGAGTTCGGTCAGCCCTACGAAGAGTGGTTTATCACCGACTACGAATGTCCGATCTACGGCGTTCAGAAGATGCTTGGCGAGTACGAGAACCTTGATAAGCTCAACTACTTTGCCGCTTTGATTGACGAGCTTTCCCTGAGCGATCAGGAAAAGCTCGTTGCCATTATGGAAGCCGGTTGCGATGAGGTCAGCGACATCGACGATCTCATCAACCTGACGTTCAATCTGGACTGCTACGACATCATGCCCGGTATCAACGACGAATCCGATCTCGGCTATTATTACGCACACGAAGCTGGTATTTACTCCGAAAAGGATCTCGGTCCTCTGGCAAATTACATCGACTATGAACGCTATGGGCGCGACATTGCGATGGATGAGCAGGGGCGATTCACCGATGAGGGCTATGTCCGTGTCGCAAGCGAACGCTGGGACAGGCAGTTTAACGGGGAGCTTGATGATATTCCCGATGAATACCGGATTACCGGCTCAGGGGAAGCCGCCGAGCGTGACAGCACCATCGCCGTTCTCGTCGTTGAGCCGGGAAAGGAGCCTTATGTGAAGGAGATTGACTCCGGTCTGGAGTCATTGCAGCATGAGGTCGGCGGCTATATCGAGGCAATTTATCCCTACGAAGACCCGGTTGCCTTGGTCTGCAACGAGGAAGGTAAGCTGGAAGGTTTGCCCCTGAACCGCGCTCTGCGTGGTGAAGACGGTGACATCTACGACGTTGTTGCCGGAACATTCATGGTAGTCGGCTTGACGGATGACAGCTTCGGCTCTCTGACCGTAGAGCAGATGCAAAAGTTCTCTGACCACTTCAAAGTGCCGGAGCAGTTTGCAAAGCTGGGCGATAAAATTGTAGCAATCCCCATGATCTCGAAGGAACAGCAGAAGCAGGAGAGCGTTGAGCAGAAGGACTTTGAGATGAATGCCGACACCTCCGGTCTGACGGTTGCCGGTCACATCGGGACGTGGCACACCATTGACCAGCACGAAATCGGCGGTCACAGCTTTTATCTGATGGAGCATGACACCTACGGCGATGAGGCGGCTTGCATCATCGTCGATGAGCGCGGTAAGCTCGTTCTTGATGATGTCTACAACGGCTTTGACGATGACACGCTCCGCCTTCTCGACCTTGAGGTCAAGGAAGTGTCGGAAATGCCTGATCCCGCGCTCTCTGTTCAGGATATGAAGGACTACGGCTACGCATGGGCTGGCGTTCTTCCCGCCGGTCAGGAGGCGGCTGAAAAGGCGATGGAGAAGGGCTGCGAGGTTTACCGTCTCTATTCGGATAACACCGAGGGCTTGTGCGTGGATGCAAAGGAGATTGCCGACCATGCGGCAAAGGACGGAATGCTCGGTATCAGCAAGGAAAGCTGGATGGCAGCTCTTGAGAAGGAAAACTACCTCAAGGCGGCGGAGATGTCGATGGAGGATGACTACGGCATGATTGACGGGATCATCAACAACGGTCCGAAGGAGGAAAAGACCGCAGCGATCAAAGCTCCCGAAACCGGCGAAAAGTCCTCCATCATGGACAGGCTCAAGTCTGCAAAGGCTGAAAAGCAGAAGGAATGCTGCCCTCCCAAAAAGCACAAAGGAGAGATTGAGCTGTGAGCAGAAGTCAGAAATGGCGGCATGAGTGGTCGTTCTTCATCGGGGACAGCGGACGCCGGAAGTATAACCGCTTCTGCGTCCGCTGCGTCCATAGCTGCAAGCAGAGCTTCCGTGCGGATCTCATTGCCTGTCCGCACTTCTCCCGCAAGGCATCGAGGTGTAGACAGTTAGGGGGCGAAAAAGCCTGTGATTGCAAGCCTCAGAGCGGCGCAAATTGACCAACCTAAGTGATTGTATTCCCTGCGCAGTTTCTTCTTTAGCGCGGAAATAAGTGTCGATTTCGGCACTTGTTTGAATGCCCGGAAAACGAACCAAGAGCCTCTGTCGATGCCCGGTTTGGGTATCGGCAGAGGCTCTTTTTTTGTATCTTTTCTGTAAATACCGTTGAAAATCACGCGCTAATACACAGCGTCACTATTAGCGTTTCTGTATAACTATGCCTCTAACCCATATAATTGTTATGAGCGTTATAGAAAAGGTGTAGGTACGCGCTATGATTGACAAACGAATAGGTAAACGAGTAAAACAATGCCGGGAACGCCTCGGAATCTCGCAAGAAGAGCTTGCGGAAAAGACCGGGCTGACTGCAAATTATATTTCTACGGTTGAACGTGGTATGTCGTTTCCTCGCTGTGAGAAATTGATCATTCTTCTCAATGGGCTTGAGGTTTCGGCAGACGCGATTTTCTGTGACGTCCTGGAGCATTCGACAAGCTATAAATCGTCTGAACTCTCGGAGAAACTTGCTTCGTTGTCTCCGCAAGCGCAGAAGCGCATTTTGCAGATGGTTGAGCTGATGATTCAGCAGGAAACGGCAGATAATGGCTGAATCCGTCATGGGCTGTGTGATTTTATCACGCAGCCTTTTTTCTTCCCTTATTTCGACAGAATATTTCATATCTCCGTGCTATACTATGTATCAGAGACATAGAAACAGTCTCTAATACATAGTCAGGAGATGAAAAAGAAAATGAAGACCTGTGCTTTTACCGGGCATCGTCCGCAAAACCTCCCGTTTGGTTTCAATGAGGAAGACGAACGCTGCATAGACCTCAAAAAAACTCTCAGGGAGCAAATCATCAATCTCATCGAAAATGAAGGCGTCACGCACTTTATATCCGGAATGGCAATCGGTGTAGATATGTATGCCGCTGAGATCGTACTGGGACTGAAAGCGTCCTATCCGGGAATTACGCTCGAAAGTGCCATCCCGTGTGAAAGTCAAGCTGCAAAGTGGTCGGAAGCTCTGAGAGATCGGTATTTCGACATTGCGTCCAAAGA
>OIOX01000458.1_pt1 | contig 6854 bp, 7 predicted proteins | sample 1585641 | NCBI WGS metagenome assembly OIOX01 (sample SAMN02674698, study PRJEB24791) | human gut metagenome, SKBSTL036 | isolation source: stool | host: Homo sapiens | place: USA | reverse complement strand
CAACATCCATTTTTATCCAAGTCAGTGAATGAGACAAGTCAGGCGGATAAAATCATCTGCTTCGCTGCTCAGTTCATAACCGAATGACTGTGAAAGGAGGTCATCCATGTCTATGTTTATCCACGCAATTATCGTAATCCTGCTTGCTGTGCTGGCTATGGGGATCGGGCTGCTGATTCTTGTGTGCTGGGCTTTGGCAGCATGTGCAAGCAGACGGGATTCTTATCTGGAAAAGGATTATCGGGTGAAATAAAGGAAGTCTGCGCATGGACGCTGAGTATTGCCGATAAGTTTATTCATTACTTTTCCATTAAAGTACAGGGTTGCAGAACCGCCTCCATCCAGGTTGTAAGCATAAGTACAGCCATAGGATTTGAAAATATTCACCATATCCCAGTGATTAAGGCCATTATATCTGCCGGTATCTGTTACAAGGAGTACATAATCGTTGGGCTTTACCATTCCTACCGCTGTACGTGGATAATATTTTTCTGTTTCAGCCCATGGAAGCTGGGCTTCGCCATCTTTAATAAGAACCGGACCAAAATTATATGTATCTTTTACACCGGCTGCAAGAAGATTTTTTCCCATAAGTCCCTGTGCCGGAGTATAGATGGTTCCGTCTTTCTTTACTGCCATGACGGAATAACTGGTCATGTAATCACCATAGATAATCCCGTTTTTGATGCACATGCCAAGGGGGGATGGTTTTCCTGTACCATAGTCGAAAGCACTGCCGTTTACTCCGATAATGCCTCCATTTGAGGATACTGCATCAGAAGTTGTCTGTCGGGATCCGCCATAAGTTCCGTTGGAGAGGGCGGATTTCAGCTGTTTGGCATTGGATGTCTTTATATGCGCTACCCAGTAGGAAATTCCATGGACTGATTTGCGTTTAAGTTTAATATTAAGAGTGCTGCTTTTGTATTCGTAAGTATTGCCGCTTTGAGTAACTGTTGGTTTAGTATTTGTCGGTTTAGTATCTGAAGATTTTACACGCTGCCCTTTGCTGTTTACATAATATTTACCTATCCAAGTATTTTTTGCCATCACTCCTGTTTTCTTGCTGAAATAGTAATAATATTTTCCTATCTTCTGCCAGCCCTTTGCCATGGTGGAATTGCTGAGGAAATAGTATTTTTTTCCATCCTGAGTAAGCCACTGCCTGGCAATTGCCACGCCGGATTCATTGAAATAATAGGTATATTTATCACCTGTTGCCCAGCGATTGCGGAACATGGCACCATTTTTACGATTGTAATAGTATTTATTACCGGAACGCTTCATCCACCCGGTGAAACGTTTGCCGTTGGCAATACTGTAGTAATAATAACCTTTATACTTAAAAGAACCGCAGATCAGACGCCCCTTTGAATTATAAAAATAGTAATCTCCGTTTATTTTCTGCCATCCCGTTTTCTTCGATGTGATGCTGACGGAGGTTCTGTCCTGTTTCACATATGTAGCTGCATTTACGGTAACTGCACGCATACTGATGCCTGCTGTCAGAAATAATGCCAGTATCAGAAATACCGCCACTTTTCTGAATGGTAATTTTCTTTTCATGTCTTTCATCTGCCTTTCCATGATGTCTGATATGCCCATATAAGGGAATTGCTATAAATATATTACCGATATGTCCCCTGCGATTTCTTTACCCGACAATTCGACAGACCGAGCGTTGTCAGATAATATTCCATGTCTCTCTCTGACATCAGACACTTTGGCCCTATAACGAGTTCCTTTATCAGCTGGTCAAGGCAATCTGAAAAATCAAAATCCACATAAGATATCAGCTGACTTTCTTTTACATAGTAGGAATAGTTATATAAACGTGCACCGAGAGAAAGTTCAACTTCTCTTCCCATCAGAAACTGTTTCGGCGAAAACTCGCACAATCGGATTTCGCTTTCCTCTCTGAAAAACGGATTTTTCATGTAAACAGATTCCTGAAATAATTTCAAAAACTTTTTCTCAAAACAGTTCATGACTTTATCCAGTACTTCTATTTCATAATCCTGCCTCTCCTCAATGCTTTCCCGACATTGTTCTTCTTTCTGTAATATCTTCTCGATTTCATCAACCAATTCTTGCACTATCTGATGTACAACTTCTCTCTGCTCTGCTTCAGAATAACTAATCTTATGTAATGACACAATTGACGGCTTTGAAATCTCCGGAGAAACCGTTACAACTTCTTTTAATACATCCAGGTCAAATCCGATGGCAGCTCCGCGCCCGTCATCCGCATATCCCCGCCACTGACTGAGCAGATCATTCTGATACGAAAAACAGGTTACATAATATCTGAAGTCTGCATGATTTTCATTGAAAAATTCATCTGTAAACAGTTTCACATATCCCATCAATCTCTCTGATGAAATCTTTGATCTGAATAAATCTGAAGCATTTTCATAAGCTCTTTTAAATTCTGCGTCATAATACCTGCAGATCCAGCTGATCTCCATGGAATCATTGGATTTCAGGATATTTGTCAGACGGAGGGAACGATTTTTCAAAATAGAATTCAATGATTCTAAACTGCAATAGTGATATACGATCATATTTTTTTCTTCTCCTGTAAATAATTGTTCTTTTGTAACCATTCAACATTCTGCCATCCCCCAAAAAATTCTATAGCAAAGTTCATCAGCAAAAGAACTTACGGAAAGTTTATATCAGTAAGTAACAGAATTATTATATCAGATACATCTTATGAATCTGTAAACTTATAGCAACCCTCGTAAATAATGCATATTGATTAAGAGGCTTGCTATAGAAAAACATTGCTTATACTTATAATATAATAACTGTTTTTTATAAAGAAATCCCCATCCACTGTTTATTATTTTGCAGCAGATAGGGATATGTTGAGGTTAATAGTTATATGCCCCCTCGTAAGCATTGCACCTGTTTAATTTCCGTGACTGATTCTGACAGGAACTGCATCTGTCGCAGAACTCCTGCTCATAACAGGTGGAACAGGCGCATGTCCTGCAGGCTTTGCGGTCATAGCCTGAGGTATTGCCGTGAGGAAGTGTGCTTTCTGTTGCATTACCCATATATATCACCCTCCTTGTGTGCCGGTTACTGTTCATCCAATCTTAAGTAAAGTCCCGTGAACGAACAGAATTCCCTGTACCTTGTATTATACGCTCACAGAAAGGGAATACAAGTAATTAATAATCTGTTTTCTGGTAAAATCTTCCATTTATGTAATCGGTTTTGATAATATTTACAAAAGCCTTCGGATCGATCTCATGTACCTTCTTTACCAGATATTTTGCTTCTTCTGTAGAGACTACAGAATAGATCATACTGGTCTTCTCGTCTGTGTAACATCCGGTACCTTCAAAACGTGTCGCCGTATGATTGGTAAGTTTGAAAATCTCCTCATAAATCTGATACGGCTCCTTCGTGATAATGAACAGCGTATGCTTCTTATATCTCTGATGCAGCATCTGAATCACCTGAGTAGAGGTAAACTGAAAGATAATAGAGTAAAGTGCCCTGTCCCATCCAAAAAGCAAACCTGCCACTGTCAGGATCACTGCATTTCCACACAGGATATAATTCCAGATATCCCTGCCATTTTTCTCGGAAAAATAAATCGCAATAAAGTCCGTTCCACCTGTACTGGTATTACCAATCAGACAGAGACTGATACAGAAGCCATTGATCAAACCGCCAAAGATACTGATCAGCAATGTATCATAAGTGATCGGCTGACTGGGAATAATATCCGTAAGCAGACCAGAAAGCACGATCACACAGACAGAACTTATCGTAAATTTCTTTCCGATAAACTTCAGACCAATAAATACAGGAATAGAGTTCAGCAGTACATTAATCAGCGTATATGGAACTGCAATCCCCATAAATGTCTGAAAAATGTTCTGGATCAGCAGAGTAAGTCCTGTAAATCCTCCCGGAAAAAGACCGCCTGCACGAACAAATGTCTTAATATTCAACGCCATGATCGTTGCAGCCAGAACCGCACAGCCGTAACGCTTGGCTTCATGTTTTAAATTAAGTTCCTTCATAATCACGTTTCCTCCCATCTCGCCAAACAGTTCAAATTGAACTCATGTGAAATTGCTTTTCACAATCTCTGCAGGAGACTTAACTGATTCGGCTAAAAAGCAGTTTTCCGTCAATGACAAACAAAAGGAAACCTTTCTACACCTCCCATCTTCCAGAAGCACCACATGGAAGAACCAGTCCGTTAGAGCTTACCGGAAGCCCGATCTCCTGAGAGTCCACATGCCCGCCGAACTTTTTCAATTCCGTAGACAACATATAAGTAAGAACTGCCGGTGCCAGACCTGTTGTATAGGAATTAATCAGGAAAAACAGAGGCTCATCACTGAGGATTTTTGTGCACAGCTTGATCAGATCATGGATACAATCCTCAATCTTCCAGATTTCACCCTTCGGTCCACGTCCATAAGAAGGCGGATCCATAATGATCGCATCATAATGATTCCCTCTGCGGATCTCACGCTCAACAAACTTCACACAGTCATCCACCAGCCAGCGGATCGGAGCATCTCCCAGACCGGAAGCAACCGCATTCTCCTTTGCCCAGGTAACCATACCCTTAGAAGCATCCACATGAGTAACAGAAGCTCCCGCTGCCGCTGCCGCCAGAGTCGCACCACCTGTATATGCAAAAAGATTCAACACCTTCACCGGACGTCCCGCATTGCGGATCTTATTGCCAAACCAGTCCCAATTCACCGCCTGCTCCGGAAAAAGCCCGGTATGCTTAAAACTAAAAGGTTTCAAATTAAAGGTAAGTCCCTTATAATGAATATCCCACTGCTCGGGCAGATCAAAAAACTCCCATTCACCGCCGCCCTTCTTACTTCTGTGATAATGCCCGTTCATATGCTTCCAGCCCTTATTCACCTTCGGCGTATCCCATATAACCTGCGGATCCGGCCTCACCAGAAGATAATCCCCCCAACGCTCCAGCTTCTCCCCACAGGAAGTATCGATAACCTCATAATCTTTCCATCCATCTGCAATCCACATCGTATCATAATCCTCCTAAAATAAACGCATAATAAGTTACGATTGTACTACATATCCAACCATTAGTAAAGCCACATTTCAAAACGGTTACAGATATAAGATGAAAAATATGACACTGCCATTCCCACTGCAGAACCCGCCAGTAAAGACACAATACAGACTACAATAGAAGGACCTGGGCAGTAGATTGCTGTGATTGCTGACGCAAGAGCTCCTAAAGCCATCTGTCCGGCTGCTCCCATACTTGGATATCCGGAACCCCAGGCTAACGCTGCTGCAAGTCCTGCAAAAATGATAGGAGTTGCACGGGTCAGTGTGGCAGAAAGATAATAACCGGAACCAAATCCACCTGCCAGGATCCCGCCAATAGTTGCAAAGGGATCATATCCTGACAATGCGATCACCAGTCCTCCAATGACAAATCCAAGGAAGATGGCAAACAGCGGAAGGGCAAGATGTTCCATTTTTTTATTCAACATATTTTTTATTTGGTTTCCCTGCTTCATACATGACCTCCCACCATTAAAAGTCCTAATGACTTTTCATCAATATCGCCACGGACAAACTCACCGTTGATCCGGCCTTCGTAAATAACATAGATACGGTCACTAAGGGTCATGATCTCACTTAATTCGCTGGAAACTAAAAGGATGCCATCGCCCTGGTTTCTTTTTTCCACCAAACGGTCGTGGATAAAATCCATTGCTCCGATATCAATGCCTCTGGTAGGTTCACAGGCGATCAAAAATGGGGTTCCCAGAGTTATTTCCCTTGCCGCGATCAGCTTCTGGGCATTTCCGCCGGAAAGTTCCCGGATCTTCTGTCGGGGACTTCCCACTTTAACTTTATAATCTTCGATCAGCTGCTTTGCATGGGCTTTTACCTGTTTCAGATCAAGTAATCCTTTATGGGAAAACGCTTCTTTGTCTTCATATCCCATCAGGCTGTTTTCTTCCAGAGTTGCCTCAGGCGCGCTTCCCCAGAAATACCGGTCTTCCGGAATACAGGACATTCCGTTGTCCCTGAAAGAACGCACAGATGCATTGGTCACATCTTTTTCCTGAAGCAGGATCTTTCCGCTGTCTACTTTCTGCAGACCGGACACGCAGCGCACCAGTTCAGACTGGCCATTTCCAGACACGCCTGCTATTCCTACGATCTCTCCCCGGTCTACATGGATGCTTAACTGATCCAGGATATTTTTTCCGCTATTATCCTGAAGTACGATATCCTGTACATCTAAAAGACGTTCTCCAGCCTGCATTGAAGGTATCTGACGGGTAAGGATCTGGCGCCCAACCATCATATAAGACAGCTGCTCAATGCTTGTGTCCACTTTTTTTGTTTCACCAACTACCTTGCCGGCGCGCATTACAACAACGCGATCTGCAATCTCCATAACCTCCCGCAGTTTATGAGTGATGATAATAAGGCTTTTTCCCATATCTGCCAGTTTTCTCATGGTTTTTAAAAGCTCATCTACCTCAAGAGGTGTAAGAACTGCACTGGGCTCATCGAAAATGATGATATCCGCATTCTGATAAAGGATCTTTAAGATCTCTACTCTCTGCTGTGTTCCTACAGGAAGATCATGGACCACCGCTTTCGGATCGACCTGAAGGCCATATGTCTTTGCCAGTTCAGAGACTATCTGGTTATTGGCATTTTTATCATAAAAAATACCTTTATGCTTTTCATTTCTGTAAACAATATTCTCTGCAACTGTCATTGTCTGAAACAGCATAAAATGCTGCTGTACCATGCCAATTCCCTTTGCAATAGCATCAGCTGGGCTGCGAAAATGCATTTTCTCTCCA
>OIOX01000437.1_pt1 | contig 7102 bp, 7 predicted proteins | sample 1585641 | NCBI WGS metagenome assembly OIOX01 (sample SAMN02674698, study PRJEB24791) | human gut metagenome, SKBSTL036 | isolation source: stool | host: Homo sapiens | place: USA | reverse complement strand
GGCAGCGTCATCGCCGATGTGCAGGACGCCGCCGCCGAGACTCAGACCCCGGAGCAGCTCGAAACGCTGGCCCGGGAGCTGGCGGAATATGATATTGTCATCGCCACCGAGGTCGGCGGCGGTGTTGTCCCGATGGATGCTGAGGAGCGCGCCGGGCGGGAGGCCGCCGGACGGCTGGCCTGCCTGCTGGCAGAGCGCGCCGACTGCGTGGTGCAGATGTTCTGCGGCATCCCGACGGTATTGAAAGGAGAATTACCCCAATGTTGATCTATCTGCTGCGTCACGGCCTGACCGAATACAATGCCCAGAAGCGCTATCAGGGCCAGCGCGACATCCCGCTCTCGGCGGAGGGCCTGAGCCAGCTGCGCCGGGCCGACATCGACCCGAAGGTGGTCTATATCACCCCGCTGCAGCGGACGGCCCAGACGGCCCGGGTGCTCTTCCCGGAGGCAGAGCTTGTGGTCGTGAAGGACCTGCAGGAGATGTGCTTCGGCAGCTTCGAGGGCAAAAACTACGTCGAGATGGAGCACGACGCCGATTATCAGGCGTGGGTGCAGGCCAACTGCGAGAGCAAATGCCCCGACGGTGAGCGGAAGGACGACTTCTCGAACCGCATCTGCAATGCCTTCTCTGCTCTGGTGGACAAGGCGCTGGCCGACGGCGAAGAGCTGCTGGTCATCCTGGCCCACGGCGGCACCCAGATGGCGGCGATGGAGCGGTACGCCCTGCCCAGGCGCGATTATTATGCGTGGTGCGGCCCCAACGCAGGCGGCTATGTGCTGGATGCCGCCGACTGGGCCGAGAAGCGCCAGCTCCGCCTCGTGAAGACCGTGCAGTACACGAAAGACGCGGAGGCCGGCGTATGGTGACCGCCTCCTGGGCTGTGCTGGGAGGCTTCGTGCTGGACGCCATTTTCGGCGACCCGGCGTGGCTGCCCCACCCGGTGGTGTACATGGGCAAAGCCATCTCCCGGCTGGAAAAATTCCTCCGCGCCCGCCTGCCCAAAACGCCTCAGGGCGAGCTGCTGGGCGGTGCGGTGGTGGCGTTCTGCCTGCCGGTGGGGACGCTGCTGTTCACGGGCCTTGTCTGCTGGGGCGCGGCGATGCTTCACCCCCTGCTGGGGCTGGCTGTCCAGATGTTCTGGTGCGGGCAGGCGCTAGCCGCAAAGGGACTGGTGCAGGAGAGCACGAAGGTCTATGCCGAGCTGAAAAAAGGCAGCTTACCCGCCGCCCGGAAGGCTGTGAGCCGCATCGTGGGCCGCGACACGGAAGCCTTGACCGCCGAGGGCGTGACCAAAGCGGCGGTGGAGACCGTGGCCGAGAACGCCAGCGACGGCGTCATTGCGCCTTTGCTTTATATGCTGCTGGGCGGTGCGCCGCTGGCCCTGACCTACAAGGCCATCAACACCATGGACAGTATGCTGGGCTACAAAAACGAAAAATATCTCTACTTTGGCCGTGCCGCCGCAAAACTGGACGATGTGGCGAACTATATCCCGAGCCGTCTGGCGGCGCTGCTCTGGATCATGGCGGCGGCGTTCACCCGCAATGACGCCAAGGGCGCATGGCGCATCTGGCGGCGGGACCGCCGCAATCACGCCAGCCCCAACAGCGCCCAGACCGAGAGCGCCTGCGCGGGCGCGCTGGGCGTCCAGCTGGCCGGGCCGGCCTATTATTTCGGGGAATATTATCCGAAGCCCACCATCGGCGACCCGCTGCGGCCCATCGAGCCGGAGGATATTCTGCGGGCAGATCGGATGATGTATGTAGCCAGCGGGTTTGCGCTGGCGTTTGGATGTGCGATACGGGGGTTCTTGGGATGAAACAACTGGTCCACGGCGGTGACTGGATGGGCTACCGCGAACGCTTTGGCCGCGACGCGCTGGATTTTTCGGCGAACGTTAGCCCACTCGGTCTGCCCGAAGGGGTGGCGCAGGCCATCCGGGACGCTCTGCCTCTGGCCGACCGCTACCCCGACCCCCTCTGCCGCACCCTGCGGGCGGCGCTGAGCCGGGCCGAGGGTGTGCCGCAGGAGCATATCCTCTGCGGCAACGGCGCGGCGGACCTCATCTTCCGGCTGGTCTGGGCCGTAAAGCCCCATAAGGCGCTGGTGACAGCCCCGACTTTTGCAGAGTACACCTCTGCTTTGGATACGGTGGGGTGCGAAGTGAAACGCTTCTTCCTCGATGAAGCGAATGATTTCGCCCCGACGGACGCCCTCGTGGACGCCGTGGACGAGAGCATCGACCTGGTGTTCCTCTGCCAGCCGAACAACCCGACGGGGCAGCTGGCCTCACCCGAACTGGTGAAAAAGCTGCTGCGCCGGTGCGGGGAGTGCCGCACGATTTTGGCCGTAGATGAGTGCTTTCTGGACTTTCTGCCCGACGCCGACGGGTGGACCGCGAAGCCTCTGCTGGAAAGTGGGAACCTCGTCATCCTGAAAGCTTTCACCAAGCTCTACGGCATGGCCGGCGTCCGGCTGGGTTACTGCCTCTGCGGCGACGAAGCGCTTCTGGAAAAAATGCAGACAGCGGGCCAGCCGTGGGCCGTGTCCAGTCTGGCCCAGGCGGCAGGCGTCGCGGCCCTGAAAGAAACCGCTTATGTGGACGAGGTGCGCGCCCTTATCGCCCGGCAGCGGCCCGTTCTGACGGCGGGCCTGCGGGCGCTGGGCCTGCGGGGCATCGACGGAAAGGCGAACTATCTGCTCTTCCGCGCGCCCGCCGACCTGAACGAGAGGCTTCGCCCTCTGGGAACACAGGTGCGCAGCTGCGCGAATTATCCGGGCCTCGGGCCGGAGTGGTACCGCACGGCGGTGCGCACGGCCCCCGAGAACGCCCGGCTGCTGGAACTTATGAAAGAGGTGCTGGGATGAACAGGGCAAAATGCATCATGGTGCAGGGTACGATGAGCGGTGCAGGCAAAAGCCTGCTCTGCGCGGCGCTCTGCCGCATTTTTGCGCAGGACGGCCTGCGCGCCGTGCCGTTCAAGAGCCAGAACATGGCTTTGAACAGCTTCGTCACCAAAGACGGCCTCGAGATGGGCCGGGCGCAGGTGGTGCAGGCGCAGGCCGCCGGTGTCGAGCCGGACGTGCGGATGAACCCCATCCTCCTGAAGCCCAGCAGTGACGTGGGCAGTCAGGTCATCGTCAACGGCGAGGTGCGGGGCCAGATGAAAGCGTCGGAGTATTTCCGCACGAAACGGCAGCTGGTGCCGGACATCCTGAAAGCATATGACAGCCTCGCCGAGGAGGCTGACGTCATTGTCATCGAGGGTGCGGGCAGCCCGGCGGAGATCAACCTCAAGAGCGAGGACATCGTGAACATGGGCCTCGCCGAGATGGTGGACGCGCCGGTGCTTCTGGTGGGCGACATCGACCGGGGCGGCGTGTTCGCCCAGCTATACGGCACGGTGGAGCTGCTGGAAGAAAAAGAACGCCGGCGCATCAAGGGGCTCGTCATCAATAAATTCCGTGGAGACGTAGAAATTCTGCGCCCCGGCCTTTCGATGCTGGAAGAAAAGACCCATCTGCCCGTGGTGGGCGTCGTACCGTACCTGAAGGTGGACATCGAGGACGAGGACTCCCTGAGCCAGCGCCTCGAGATGCGGGACGGCAAAAAGCCGCTGGATGCGGCGATCATCCGTCTGCCGCATCTGTCCAATTTTACGGACTTCATGCCGCTGGAACAGCACCCGCTGCTGGGCGTGCGGTATGTTTCGAACGCTCATGAGCTGGGCGCACCCGACCTCATCCTGCTGCCGGGGACGAAAAACACGGTGGATGACCTGCTCTGGCTGCGGCAGTGCGGGCTGGAAACGGCTCTGCTCAAGCTGGCCGCGAAAGGCACACCGGTGCTGGGCGTCTGCGGCGGCTACCAGATGCTGGGCCAGACCCTCGACGACCCCACCGGCAGCGAGAGCGGCCGGCAGCAGACTCTGCGGGGGCTGGGTCTGCTGCCCACCCGGACCGTGTTCAGCGAGCAGAAGCGCCGCGCACAGGTCAAAGCGACCGTCGCCGCCCCCTTTGCGGGTGCAGAGCTGGAAGGCTACGAGATACACACCGGCGTGACCGAGGCGGAGGGCGAACCCTTCGCCCACTACCCCGACGGGGGCCGGGAGGGCTGTGTGCAGGGCAATGTGTTCGGCACCTACCTCCATGGCCTGTTCGACACCGGCACGCTGACTGAGGCGCTGGCGGGCTGGCTCTGCCGCCGGAAGGGCATCGACCCCTCCGACGCAGCCCTCATCCCGATGGAAGAGTACCGCCGCCAGCAGTTCGACATCCTGGCCGACGGCGTGCGCGGGGCGCTGGATATGGACGCGGTGTATGCCGCGATGGGAATGGAGAGGCGCTGAATGGAACAGGGACTTTTGCATCTGTACTGGGGCGACGGAAAGGGAAAGACCACTGCTGCAATGGGTCTTGCGCTCCGTGCGCTGGGGTCCGGGAAGCGGGTGGTCATCGTCCAGTTTTTGAAGGGCGGGAACAGCGGCGAGATCCCGCTTCTGGCCCAGCTTGGCGCGGAGCTCTACCGGGGCAAGGCCGGGCAGAAATTCGTCTTCCAGATGACGCCGGAGGAAAAGGCCGCGACCCGGGAACTGCAAAACCAGAACCTCGCCGCCGCCATGGCACAGCCTGCCGACCTGCTGATACTGGACGAAGCCGGGAGCGCAGAAGAGCTGGATATGGTGGACGTCGATCTATTAAAAAAGGCCGTTCTGGAACGGCCTGCCGGGTGTGAGTGCGTCCTGACGGCCCACACGCCGCCCCAGTGGATGCTGGACGCCGCCGACTACTCCACCGAGATGAAATGCCGCCGCCACCCCTACCAGAAGGGGATAAAAGCACGAAAGGGGATAGAATATTGACGCCGCAGCATCATCTGCCCGCCGACATTGAGCGGACGAGCTTCCACATCATCACCGAAGAGCTGGAAATGATGGGCCTGACCCCGCCGCCCGAGCACGAAGCCGTGGTCAAGCGGGTCATCCACACCACCGCCGACTTCGACTATGCGCGGAATCTCCACTTCACCCCCTGCGCGGTGGAGCAGGCCGTCAAGGCCCTCCACGCCGGGGCCGTCATCGTGACCGATACGAACATGGCGCTGGCTGGCATCACCAAGCCCGGTCTGGCGAAGCTGGGCGGTACGGCCTGCTGTTATATGGCTGACCCCGAGGTGGCCGCCGCCGCCAAAGAGGCTGGCACCACCCGGGCCGTCGCAGCGATGAAAAAGGCAGCGCAGGAGCATCCCGGGGCCATCCTCGCCGTCGGCAACGCGCCCACGGCTCTGCTGACGATTGCAGAACAAATCGAAAGCGGCCTGCGGCCCGCACTGGTCATCGGTGTGCCGGTGGGCTTTGTGAACGTGGTGGAGAGCAAAGAGCGGCTCTTCGCCGTCTGCGAAAAGCATGATGTACCGGCCATCGTGGCGATGGGCCGCAAGGGCGGCAGCAATGTCGCTGCGGCCATCTGCAATGCCCTCATCTACTCTGCCGCCGAGATGCTCGACCCCTCGGCCCGGGGGTGGAAGTGAGCGGCAAATTTTGGAGAAACACAATGATACCTACAAGAAAGACCGATGAAAAATTTTATCGGCTGTTTTCGACCTTTCACGCCTTTTCAGAGCATCTGACCAAGCGGGAAGACAATGAACTGCGCGATAAATACGACCACAATGCGTTCTGTTATTCCGGCCAGCCCACGGAGGACGAGCTCCGGGCCGCGCTGGCTTATCAGAAAGCGCGGGGAGACACCTTCCTCAAGCTGGAAGGGTACGAGCCGCTGGCCGATGCATTCGGCATGGAGTGCGAAGAGACCCTGACGATGGTTCTGCCGAAGGGAACAGACATCAGCGGCTGGAAAGCGAATCCGGAGGTCTCGATCAAAACCCCGGACTTTGACCAACTGGAACAGCACGAACTGAAATACTACGGCCCGTTGTACGGAGATGATTTTACCGTGCGGAACAACCGGAACCTCCGGGAAAAGCTGACCTACCTTGGCGCGTATCTGGGCGGGAAGCTGGTGGGTGATTGCTATATTTTCGCATCCGATGGGTATGTCTGCATGGACGGCCTGCTGGTGGACGAGGATTTCCGGCACCAGTACATCGCCATGACCCTGATGAAGCATATTGCCGAAAAGGCGCAGGAGCGCGGAGAGATCCTGTATCTTCACGCTGACTCCGAGGATACACCGAAGGAACTGTATGCGAAGATGGGATTTCAGGCCGTTGACAAGCTCTATGAATATCTCTGCACCGATTTCTCGAAACTGAAAATATGAACGAATGCGCGCCGGATACGGCGATGGGCCTCCCAATGCGGGAGGCCTTTCTGTTACACCGTCGCCAGCACGGCGAGGATGCTCTGCCAGCGTTTGTTTTCGACGGCGGGAGCACGGCGGACGGGCCGGGACTGTACAGGCTGAGGCCGCTGAGCCGTCTGGGGCAGGGGAGCGAAAAGCGCGGCCTGCCATGCGGCGGCAAGCTGCATGGCCTCCGGGCAGCTTTGCAGGGTGCGGCGCTCGGCCCCGGCGAGGTAGTCGCCCAGCCAGCAGAGGATGGCTGCGATGTTCAGCTGTTCGGCGGCGCGGGTGCTCCAATAGCTCCAATGGGCGGGACGGCCCACGAACCGCTCCACCGTGATGAGCGCACCCTCCCGGGCGGCAGAGGGGGAGACCGTCCCACAACCACCGGCAGTATGGGCCAGAACATCCAGAATGCGCGCCATCCGGCCGCTGTCGAGGGCGTCGTCCCGGACAAAAGCAGAGAAATCCGTCTGGGCCAGCAGACCGTCGGCGGTGGCGGGGAAGCGCCCCGTCAGCTCGCCCGAGGCGTTGTGGCAGCTCTGCCACCCTTTGCGGACGAGCTGGAAGTTCAGCTTCTGACGTCCCATCGTGGAATAGAACACCCGGGCCTTGCCGCTGACCGGCTCCTGCCGCAGCTCGAGATAAGCGTCTGCGCCTCCGAGGTCTTGGACCTTGACGCTGAGCACAAGGCGGTACTCAGGCTTCTGGCTGGACATGGCAAGATGCATCTCTTCAAAATAACGTGCGGCATCCATAGCGGTTCTCCTTCCTGTGGGCGCGGGAGATCGGAAGA
>OIOX01000416.1_pt1 | contig 7370 bp, 6 predicted proteins | sample 1585641 | NCBI WGS metagenome assembly OIOX01 (sample SAMN02674698, study PRJEB24791) | human gut metagenome, SKBSTL036 | isolation source: stool | host: Homo sapiens | place: USA | reverse complement strand
GCCTAGGGTTCGAATCCCTATATCCACCTTCCTTTTAAAAGGATCTTTTGCTGATGGGCTATCGCCAAGCGGTAAGGCACAGGACTTTGACTCCTGCATTCGTTGGTTCGAATCCAACTAGCCCAGTTGAAGTTTTATATTACGGAGCATTAGCTCAGTCGGTAGAGCACTTGACTTTTAATCAAGTTGTCCGGGGTTCGAATCCCCGATGCTTCATTAATAGCGGAAATCTTTTGTGAGGTTTCCGCTATTTTATTGCTTTTGCAGAGTGCGAGAATGATTTTTCAGGTACACTCTGAGAATATGAGAAAATGCGGATATGGCGGAATTGGCAGACGCGCTGGTTTTAGGTACCAGTGGGCTTCCCGTGCAGGTTCAAGTCCTGTTATCCGCATCCCTAAAAAGCACCGGTTAAAACGGTGCTTTTTTTATTTTACAGACATGGTTTTTTGTTGTATAGTTAAGTTATAAACAGGACAGGGAGATTTTGACTATGGATATACAGAAATTTCAGCAGAAACTTACAGAAGTATGTGAACTTGGAGAGAAGAATGGTAAAGTATTGAAACCGGAACAGATAAAGGAATGCTTTGGCGAACTTGACCTGGATAAGTCACAGCTGATCAAGATATTACAGTATTTAAAATTAAAAGATATTTCCATTGAGGGTGCCGAGGAGATTTCAGCAGCATCTCAGACCGGACCGGAAGAAGTATCCGAAGAAAAAGAAGAAAAAGTTCCTCTGACAGCGGAGGAAGAGGCATATCTGAAAGAATATCTGGAAGGTCTTGAAGAACAGGAGCAGGGAGAGAGAAGTGCGGAAGAACTTTTTGAACTGCTTTCAAAGGGAGATGCTCTGGCACAGGCAGAGCTGTCACAGAAGTATCTGCGTGCAGCAGCCGAAATGGCGGTTGAAATGAACTGTGAGGAGATTTTTATCGCTGATCTGATTCAGGAGGCAAATATAAGCCTTCTGATGGCTCTGGGAGAGGAAGAACCGGAAGAGAAAGATGAGAAATGGCTGCTTGGACGTATCCGGTGTGGGATCCGCCATGCTATCGAGGAGCAGACACAGAGGAAATTTGAGGATGACTATCTGGTAGCAAAGGTGGAGAAGCTGGAAGCGGCAGTCCGGGAACTTACAGAGGATGAAGAGGATGAAAGTTCAAAGTTCAGTGTAGAGGAGCTGGCGATCATTCTTGATATGGATGAAGAAGAAATCAGGGATGTGCTGCGGCTTACAGGTGATGATAAATAATGCAGTGATGTAGCATTACGGGAAAGGAGAGGGTGATTATGAGTATTCCAACACCACACAACAGTGCAAAGAAAGGTGATATTGCAAAGAAGGTTCTGATGCCGGGAGATCCGCTGCGTGCGAAGTATATTGCGGAGACATATCTGGAGAATCCGGTATGTTTTAACACAGTGAGAAATATGTTTGGTTATACCGGAACTTATAAAGGTGAGCAGATATCTGTCATGGGCAGCGGTATGGGGATGCCGTCTATGGGTATTTACAGTTATGAGCTTTATAATTTTTATGATGTAGAGAAGATCATTCGTATTGGTTCTGCAGGTGCGCTGCAGGATGATGTAAGCGTAATGGACGTTGTGATTGCTATGAGTGCATGTACGGATTCAAATTATGCAAGCCAGTATCAGCTGCCGGGGACTTTTGCTCCTACAGCAAGTTATGAACTGGTTGCAAGGGCTGTAGAGGTTGCGAAGGAGCAGGGTACACCGGTTCGCGTGGGTTCTGTTGTATCTTCGGATGCGTTCTATGGAGATAATCCGGAGAGTTCGAAGGCATGGAGAAAGATGGGGGTTCTCTGTGTGGAGATGGAGTGCGCGGCGCTGTTTATGAATGCTGCGAGAGCCGGTAAGGAGGCACTGGGGATTCTTACGATTTCGGATCATGTTTTCAGGGATGAGGCAATTTCTGCGGAGGCCAGACAGACTTCGTTTAACAGGATGATGGAGATTGCTTTAGGAATTTAAGGGTTAATGACGACTGTTCTCAAGAAGAGCGATTGAAAAATTTCTCATATTGTGTTAATATCAAAACAATATGGGAGGTATTTTGAATGCAAATTAGAAAATCGGCGGAGGATTATTTGGAGGCAATTTTGGTGTTGTCTAAACAGGGGGGCGGTGTTCGTTCTATTGATATTGCGACGATGCTTGGGGTATCGAAACCGAGTGTGAGTCATGCGATGAAGCTGTTACGTGAGGATGGCTATATCGCGATGGATCGTTATGGTACGGTGACGCTTCTGGATAAAGGGGCTCAGATTGCAATGCATATTTATGAACGCCATACAGTGTTGAGTAAGATGTTGGAACGTCTCGGCGTAAGCCCGGAAGTTGCAAAAGAAGATGCGTGTAAGTTAGAGCATGACCTGAGCGATGAGAGTTTTACTAGGATAAAGGAGCACTTCCACAAGGTGATTGGGGAAGTTGAATAGCGGATAAAATAAACTCCCCCCGTCGGATGAATTTCTGACGAAGTGGGGAGTTTATTTTTTAAAGTTAGTCATCTACTATTTCTGTTACATAGCTTCCATGCCCGTCTATAGCAATAACTTTTTCTTTTCCATCTTCTGTTTGAAATATCCATGGAGCAGAATAAGGATTACGAAAAAAGGCTTACAACGAATGGTGGTGTGGTACAATGCTGTAGAAAGAAGAATGCTGGAAAGCCGTATAGTCGTATGAAGGAGAAACTCACATGCAGTTTGATGAGAGGAAAGAGGGAATAGACCCTCTGACCTACTCTACATATTATTCTGTCTGCTTCTGTGGAAGCTGTGCAAGGATGATAGCAGCAAACATGATGACACATCCAAGGATTTCTTTAGTACTTAGTTGCTGTCTGAGGATGATCCATCCGGCTAGGACAGAGATGCAGGATTCCAGGCTGAGTATCAGGGATGCTACAGTTGGGTTCATGTTTTTCTGACCGATAATCTGCAAGGTGTAAGCTACTCCGCATGACATGACACCTGCGTAGAGGATTGGCTGCCATGCTGCCAGGATGGATGAGAGTTCCGGATGCTCAAGGAGCAGAGCGGGAATGCCGGAAAGAACTCCACATGTCAGGAACTGAATACAGGAGAGCTTTACTCCGTCTACTTTCGGAGAAAAGTAGTCGATGACCAGTATGTGCAACGAAAAAAGAAAAGCGCATACCAGTACGAGCAGATCTCCCTTTCCAATGGAAAATCCATCTGTGATGCACAGGAGATAAAGTCCGATCAGAGCCATTGCAACGGCAGCCCAGATAAATTTCGTGCATTTTTTGCCAAGGAACAGTCCGATGACAGGGACGATCACAATATAACAGGCAGTGATAAAGCCGGCTTTTCCGACGGTTGTATACTTGATGCCAAACTGTTGGAAATTGCTTGCCAGACAGAGGCAGATACCGCAGGCGATACCGCCGATAATCAGAGTTTTTTTCTCCTGCATATTGGATACAGTATTACTTGAGGTGTCAGATCTGCCAGATGCTTTGGAAGCAGAATCTGAAGGAGAGTTTCTCTTTTTCAGAATAAAAATCAGTGGAATCAGAACGACTGCTCCGATAAGGGAACGGACGGCATTAAAAGTAAAGCCTCCTACGTATTTCATTCCTACGCTTTGAGCCACAAAAGCGATACCCCAGATGATCGCTGCGAGAAGCAGGAGCAGGGAATTTTTTAATGGAATCTGTTGTTTTTGCATGATGTGTGTAATCCTTCCTTATATTAATGTGTAAATAGAATGTATAAAATGTGGATAAAACAAAATATTTATTCATTCAGTGTGGACAGAAGCACTGAAATTTTGTAACTGTTCAGTGCCCTCATAGTTATAAAATGTTTCAAATATATTTTAAGAGTGCCAGTGCCTTATTGATCTGAAAATGAAGAAACACTTTCATAATTATACATCATAAATGTAAAAAGAGAAAGAAGATTGTAGAAATAAAAAGAAGCCTCTGCAGGAGACTTCTTTTTGTAAATGTGTATCTGATATTTATATCAGATAAAGATATATTTCAAAATAAACAATACAGCCAGTACATACATCAGTACGCTGATTTTCTTTTCCTTAGCTTTACCTGTAACAACGTTGATGATCACATAGGAGATAACACCCATGGAGATACCTTCAGAAATGCTGTACAGGAATGGCATTGCGATGATCGCGATAAATGCTGGGATGGCTTCCGTCAGGTCGTTGAAATCAATCTTGGTTACTGATGTGAGCATCAGGAATCCAACGATGATCAGAGCCGGTGCTGTGGCAAAGGACGGGATTGCCAGGAAAATCGGGGATAACAGCAGTGATAATCCGAAGAGGATGGCTGCTATCAGGGAAGTAAGTCCTGTACGTCCGCCTTCAGCAACACCGGAAGCACTCTCTACGAAAGTAGTAACTGTGGAAGTACCACACATAGCACCTACTGTAGTTCCTACTGCGTCAGAAAGAAGAGCACCTTTGATGTTTGGAAGTTTGCCTTCTTTGTCAAGCATATCAGCTTTGGAAGCAACACCGATCAGTGTTCCAAGTGTATCGAACATATCTACAAACAGGAATGCAAACATAATGACTACGAAATCAAGTGTGAAGACAATGGAGAAGTCCATTTTCATAAATGTGGGAGCCATGCTTGGAATGGAGATTCCGTTTGAAAAATCAGGCAGGAGGCTGAACCAGCCGGCTGCAGGATCAGGTTTGTAAAGTCCTGTCAACTGACAGATAATGCCAAGTCCCCATGTGATCAGGATACCCCAGAGAATGTTTCCTTTTACACTCTTAACAAGAAGGATGGCGGTGATGAGAAGTCCAATCAGCGCCAGAAGAACTGTAATTCCTTCTGTATTGAAGGTTCCGCCGGAAACGGAGGATTTAAAGGAAAATACACTTACCAGAGTGGAGTCGTTGTTAACTACGATCTTAGCATTCTGCAGTCCGATGAAAGCAATAAACAGTCCGATACCAACAGATACTGCATGTTTCAGGTTCATTGGGATCGCATTGAAAATTGCCTCACGCACATTGGTCAGAGATAACAGGATAAAAATAATACCCTCTACAAATACAGCTGCCAGTGCCTGCTGCCAGCTGTAACCCATGCCAAGAACAACAGTGTAGGCAAAGTAGGCATTCAGGCCCATGCCAGGTGCAAGAACGAATGGATAATTAGAAAGCGCAGCCATCAGACAGGTGGCAATAAAGGATGACAGTGCGGTCGCTGTAAAAACAGCTCCTCTGTCCATGCCGGATGCTTCCAGAATGTTTGGGTTTACAGCCAGAATGTATGCCATTGTCATGAATGTGGTAATACCTGCCATAACTTCGGTCTTTACATCTGTGTGGTTCTCTTTGAGATGGAATAATTTGTCAAGATTCATAATCTTTCCCCCTTTTGATTTTAAAAATTGCCGGCCGTTTTGTGGTGCCTCAGATAATCATCCCGAAAAAACAGGGTGAAACTCCTGGAATCAATCGTCCCGGCATATCGTTTTGTTAACGATATGCCGGAAAAACACCATCAGAATCTGTATTTCCTGCAGTTACAGAATCTTTCTTCCGGCTACATATTTAGCGGTAATATTACGGTCATCGGAAAGGTAGATCAGTCTTTCAAGTCTGTCCTTCGGAGAGAGCTTCAGTGGAGTTGGAATAGTGCTGTCATTAAGCACAACCGCATCAAATTCATACCCCTCCTTAAAGCTTCCAACCTTTCCAAAGAAGGAACCGCCTCCTTCTGTTCCCATATAAAAGGCCTCTTCAACAGTAAGCGGCTTCATGGAAGAATCAACCAACCGCCAGTACAGCTTGGAAACCTGAATAGCATCAGCCATAGCACGCAGAATAGAAACGGAAGTTCCACCTGCAATGTCAGATCCCAGTCCGATGTGTAAACCTTCGTCCAGATAACGTCTCACAGGAGAGATACCTGAGGCGAGATTTGTGTTAGACTGCGGACAATGAGCAATATAAACGCCCTGCTTTTTCATAAGGGCAATTTCTTCATCCGAAGAATGAACACAATGAGCCATGATCGTCGGACAGTCACCGCCGAAAAGATCAAACTGGCTATATGCTTCTCCATAAAAATGTGTATTCGGGCAAAGCTCCTTCACCCAGGCAATTTCACCGAAATTCTCAGAAAGGTGAGACTGCATCGGCAGGTGATACTTTTTCTGAATCTCCGAAAGCTTCTCCATCAGTGCATCAGAACAGGACGGAGTAAATCTCGGAGTAAGGATCGGCTTTACATTTTCAAATTTATCAAGCGTATCCTTAATCCACTGAACCGTAGCATCAGCAGAAGCCTGAGCACTCTCTTCCTGCAACTGCGGAGAACCATTACGGTCCATATTTACCTTGCCGACCATAGCCTTTATTCCGGTTTTATCCAGCTGTTCCATCAGGATCTCGGTAGCAGGGACATGCAGAGTTCCGAAAATACATGCTCTTGTATTCGGGCTCTTCTTCATATCCTCAGTGAAAATAGAATAAGCCTCTTTTGCAAACTCTGTATCTTCATAACGTGCTTCCTGCGGAAAAGTATAAGTATTCAGCCAGTCCAGCAGCTCAAGATCCATACCCGAGGCACGAAACGTATACTGCGGAGCATGAAGATGCAGATCAGTCAGTCCCGGAATGATCAGCTCATCGCCAAAATCTGTACATGAGATTCCTGCAAATTTCTCAGGAAGCTCATCAAACACCCCTGCACATCGCCCATCTTCACATACTAAATATCCATTTTCAGTGATGGAAAGTTCTGTCAGAGAATTACTGTAGCAAATTGTTCCCTTTAAAACAAAAGTCCGTTCGTTCATAACCATACCTCCTTTTTGTGGTTAAGGAAAGGCAAAAAAAATCTACCGATGCTGCCTTTACCTCATTCTTTCTCCCTGGGGAGAGAACTTATAGACAACTATTACGGTAGTTGGTAGAAACGTCCAACCGATTATGGACATATATAAGTTTACTTATATTGTTTATAAAATGATTATAAAATATTTGTAGTTAACTGTCAATTCCTTTCTGCAATTTAATTTAATATTCTTTTTGCATTGCTATTTGATAATTCATAGTCTATAAAGCATTTTACAGGCAGAATTTATATAAAGTATATGATATCCCATGTGAACTTATACAATCTCTTTCATATTTAAAGTCTTTCTTATTCATGTAGGCTTTTAACATGCGAATTGATACGATATTTTCCACCTTCCAATTACCAGCTTAGAAAAATATTTTATCTGCTATGCATTTGCAGGCATCTTAGAGATTCTTAGTCCTCTTAAATCTTCTCATGCTTTTAGCAGATTTCAGATGACTTAGAATCTCTTAGATGCCGAAAC
>OIOX01000413.1_pt1 | contig 7390 bp, 11 predicted proteins | sample 1585641 | NCBI WGS metagenome assembly OIOX01 (sample SAMN02674698, study PRJEB24791) | human gut metagenome, SKBSTL036 | isolation source: stool | host: Homo sapiens | place: USA | reverse complement strand
ATGTGTGTGCCATGAGCTTTCTTTTTATCTTTCTAGATCATTAAAGTCTGAGTTGGACTTTCTATTTCTTCCTAAATAGGAAGTACTTTTTGATTGATTTCCATTCCTAGAAATTCTTTCACTTGTTTTTCATATACCTTTTGTTCCTCTTTGGCAAACCGATATAGTTTCTCATATTCTCCTTTATGTTGTGCATCATTTAAAAAATAATAATATTCTGCTTTTCCGTCAGTGTACTTCCTTCAATTTTATTAGAATTATAAGCCAAATTTCTCTGCGTAAATCCGTAAATGCCACTTCTGTCCCGCTTTTCAAATTCTATCTGTAACCGTTCTTTTAAGCATTTTATCATATCCTTCCATCCCTTTCATATAATCCTTTTTTTCAATTCCTGACAATCTATTCTTTACATGATACAGCAACTTCCATTTTTCATCAACTGAAAAAATGAGTGTTAGCGTATGCGTGGTCTTTCTGTAAGGCGATAGTTTTCTTTATCTCAATTTAAATATGATATATCAAAAACTATAGTTGCCTTCGTGCTGATCCAAATAATCTTTATCATTTAATCGATTCAAATCCAATGTATGGTAATAGGCACTTTCTTTCATTACCTTTTTATGTCTACGGTAGGTTGCAATAGCCATACCAATTTCTGATGCAATATCTTGATCTCTCATGGATTGCATCATGTAAACAATATCAGAATAATGACAGATTCCCTGTACATTTTTAGCATATGTTCGATGACGTCCAGCACCTCTAGATTTTTTTTGATGGTAAGTCGATGGTCTTATGGATATAACAAGATCTTCACCTGTTACATCTAAATTAATTCCTACATCACTTAATAATTGCTGCATTTTCTCAACATTTTCGATATTCATTTTTTCAAATGTTTTATCACGAGAATCTAATTTAAAAAGCAAACGACAGTCACTATACATCTCTTCCGCCTTTTTATATTGAATATAATCCATATCATAGCCACCCTTCTATCATTTTTAATTACAATATTATTATATCATTATCAATAACGATAGTCTATAGGGTATATCATTTTTAATTATGATTTTCACTCCATTGTGCCATATTTATTTTTGTCACTCGTTCCAAAACAATTCTTCTGCTTCTTTTGCCAATTCTATTCTGCGATAAACTGTACGTCTGGATATACCATATTCTTTGGCAATCCGATCCACTCTGTTCGCTTCCACTTTCTGCTGAAATTCTTGTAGGGTAACGCACCCCAGTTTTTAGGCTTTTTTTCATCTGTGCCAATTTTATTTTTGGCACATTTCATTTACAAAGTAAGGATGAAAAGAGTGTACTAATACATTTGCTCGTTCTAAGAAGTATCTCGTTAAGTATCATAATTAATAACGATAGTTAATAGGAGTACATCATTTTTAATTATGGTTTTCGCTCCTAAAAAATTTCCTTTTTTACTTGTTCGATTTCTTCTATATGATCATTCTTTTTTTCTTTTATTGAATTACTTCAAATTAAATTGTTGTTTAGTAGTATTCAACGTCAGTTTTTTGAACAAACAAATTTTAAATCTATCATAAGATTGAATATATAAATATAGTATGAATATAAATACAGATGTAATATGCTCTTCTTCTATTTTGCCGTTTTCCCCTGTATTTTCCATGTTTTTTTCAAATACTTTAAGGAATGATATTAGACTGTTTATCTTAGTTTTTATCGCTGATTTTAGACTTTGTTCTTCCTCATACGGAATAAAAATAGACCGTTATAATTTTTATGTACATGATATTAGACTCATTACTCAAAAAAATAGCCAGGATTCTTCCTGACTGACAAAATTTTTATTCTTATTTTGACGTATTTTAACATTTCCACCATTGTTGATATTGCACGACTCTGTTCAATATCTTTTTCTCCACCACAAATAAGCCCTCTAGCATAGCTTAAAAGGCTGTCTCCATTTTCTTTTGCAATAATTTGTGTACCAATGCAGCATTTAAAAGCTTTTGCCCCTTTTCAGCAGTATTATGGACACACATAGCAAGATCTTCTTTTAATCGATCCAGTGTAAGATTATACCATTGCAGATACCTTGGTCTGTATTGTTTGATGAGTCTTGCTGTATCATGTATTTCCTGTTCACTTCCAGACACTTTTTCTCGTCTACAAATGGACTGGATAAAAAATTCAAATTCCTGTTCTTCTACCCCTTTAGATTCCTGTTCGTGGAAAACAGAATGCATATAAGTAATCCAGTATTGACCGTTTTTAATGCCTACAGAAAAGAACTTTCGTAAATTATGTAAATAGTAACGAATCACTCGTTCTGTAACACCCAACAAGCCCGTAAAGACGGAATAAAACTTTTTGGTTCCTACATGGTAACTACTACTATTTTCATGCGTACGTTTTAACAATTCGAAGAGCAAATATTTCTCATTTGCCTTTAATTTTTTAAATGCCACCTTATGAAAAATTTGTCTGTGCAGATTGATATATCCTTCTTTATACGCACCGTCATAAGAGAAATCATTAGCTAAAATAGTAATGTCATAGTCTATCTCTGAATTTTTCGCAACGGAAATAAGCCCTTTTTGATTCAGGCTCCTCATAACCGTATAAAAACTTTGTTTGCACATCCCTGTGTGTTCACATACATCTTTATTATGCACTCCAACTACATGACCACCCAGGTCTTGATATCGTGCCACATATAAAAAGAAATCCATTTCTCGATTGCTCAAATTTCTTAATCTAGGTAATAAACTATACTTTATCCTCATAACTTTACATTCTCTTTCGAACTTTCTATCTTGACATTTTCTCTGTCTTGTGACTAATATATGGATATGGGGTTATGATCACTTCTCCCTTAAAATGGTCTTTTAAATGAATCTGTTTTCTTAATACGCATCTTCTACGATGGAACAGAAACTGTAATGTCACGAAAACATTTAAAATACCGTTTCCTGAGATTAACCCACATCTAAGTCAGCACTCTCCAACAGTGCTGGCTTTTTTTAAGCATCTTTCTGTACCATTTCAAAATCAAAAACAACTACAGAGACATATAACTTCTTCTGTTCCTTATTATAGTAATTTTCTATCGCTGCTTCTTTAATGGCAATGCGATCTTTATCTTTTAATTCCAATGCCATTTCATATGCTTTTCCTACAAACTTCGCATTCCAAGAAAAATAGGCATAGTCATGATCGCCTTTTTTCCTACTGGAAGAAATCGTTGCTTCCACTGTATTTTTAATTACTTCTGATTCTTTTGGTTGAAATACCGATACTTTCTGCCCTTCTTTTAACTGTAACATCTTTAATCTCCTTTCATCCTTAAATTTACCATTGCTTTATTTAGTTGCATCTCTTCTTTGTAAACAACAAACTGAACCACTTTTCTCTTCTTTTTTACTTCCTTTGGGAAGATCCATTGTAAATAGTTCTGCTTGCAACAGTTTCGTTTCTTCCATATTCTGTTCCATTACTTGATATTGTATATATTGTTTTTTTCGTTTTATGATTGCTTTGTTCATTTCCAACCTCAATAAAAAAGATAATTTAAAGCTGCTTAATAATTTTTTCCTGTTCTTCTATAGATAATGTTGAAAAAGGGAACACTCCTGTTTCTTCTACTACAGTCCCTATAGGTGCTTCATTCGGCTCACACTCTAAGTAATATAGCTGATCAAATTCATCTCTGATAATTGCTTTATGCTCTGCATAAGATACTACAAGTAAATCTTTCATCTTCTATCTCTCCTTATGTTAAAAATAAAAGGTATGTTTTTAGTTGCATATAAACTTCTTGCCACACCCCTATTAATGCTTGTCTTGGTTCTGGATAAACAAGAGCAACAATTCCAATGGCTGCGAGAATAAAAAGAAGAATATTTGCAACAGTACGGATGATGTCTTTTACTGTATTGACCGTAAATTTTACCATGTTGCTTTTCTCTACAACAATTTTATCTGTTTCCAAGTTGTGCTTTTGTTTTAATTCTTCCTGTTCCTTTTCAAAATCTAATTTTGCTTGTATATCAGGAACAAAAGTTTTCTTGAATTTCGTCATAACTATCTCTCCCTGTCTTGACTGATAGTATTTGTTTTTCTTTGTTGTGCTGTTTTTTCGAGCATTTCATGAAGCGGATCCATCTGTACTTCTTTTTCCACGTCTATATTCATCTCTTTTTCTTTCTCGATGCAAGCATTAATATGTTGGTCAATGCTATCAATATTAGATTTATACACTTGAAATACATCATTTAAACAGTCATTGATTTTCGTTTCTGGCTCTTTTCCTTTCAGCTCTTGATAGTGATGTGCTAAGTGTCTTTTCCTTGATTCAGTAAGTTCTACATTAAAATGTGATTGTAACATGATGGAGAGAGCATCTGCTTCAAACTCTCTCATGGCTTCGGATTTCATTCTAGCTATTGGATCCTGATGAACCATTGCATGACCCATTTCGTGAGATAACGTAGATAATCGTTCAGAATCTTCTAATAAATTATTCAGTGTGATTTCATGAGTCGATGGTGTATAGAACCCACGAAGCCCAATACTTTTCACATCCTCTATGCGAACTGGACAATCCATTTCCTGTTCACAAAATTTCACCAATCCTTTCACCAATGTACTATACTGTTCATTTGCATATCCCATTTGGAATAATTCTGGATAGCGTTCTTTGGGGAAAGTTGTTTGGGAAATATCAAAAACTGTTCCTATACGAAAATGTGTACGACTTACACTTTCCAACTCTCCTTTTTTTAAAGCTTCTTTTTGCTCTTTCGTTGCATAGCGAAGTTGCACAAATTCATCTTCTCCAACTTTTAAATAAGTAGTCTGTACTGGCACAAAAATACTCATGCCATGCTCCCCACGTTTTACGGAAACTCCCATTTCTTTCCATTTCTGAAAACTTTGCACATACTGGCTATATTTGTTCTGTTGATAAATCAGCATGGTATTTTTCAAGGAATATTGATAAAACTGTGAACCAAATGCGACTGCTTCTGCAATCAGTTCTGGCTGTACCTCAAAGTTATCTCCAATCTCTTTGATCATGTTCTTTAACTGTTCTTCTTTTTGTTCTGCACGTTTCTTTTCTTCATTTTTATCCATAATCTTCATCCTCAACCTTGGTGGTCAAAATTGACCACCTATTATTTTTTCTTTTTCCAAAAGAATCGTTTTTTCTGTACTTCTTCTACTACAACAGACTCCACTGGTAAGATATTTTCATATAGTTCATTGCCTGTGAATGTAAATGGTTCTCTGCACTCAGGAGCAAAAAAGGTCATATGTTCTCTTCCTTGCATCAATTCTAGTGTATCTTCATGTTCTGCATCTGTATCTGGAATGAAGCTAAAAATATAATAAACATTGTTGTAAAAATTGTTCTCAATTAATTCATAGGTTTTTAGAAACTCTCCTGGTTTTGTTCCTACTACAAAAACTTGAATTTCTTTTTCTAAAAAGGAAACCTTATTGAAATCCCATTCCGAATATACCCCATAATCATATACATAGAAATCATATCCCAGTTTCAAAATCTCCTTGATTTTGTCCTGGTTGTAGAACATATCTACATCTTTATAAACGACTTTTCCTATCTCTTCCTCAACAATAACATCCATATATGCTTCTTTTAGCTCTTCCACCCATTTATGTGAATTCATCTGAATATAACAAGCACGATATCCTTTATACATAAGATATTTCACAAACTGTAATGCCTGTGTAGTAGTTCCAATACGATTAATGCCCCCAGCAATTGCTATGGTTCTAGCTGTAGAAGATTCTGGTTCCGACTCTTGTGTGACTTCTTCCTCTTCATTGACAAATTCTTCGTTTGTACCATCTAAACACATTTCCAACGTTTGGATTTTATCAGCTAAAAAACTATCAAAAATAAATGCTGTTACCCCACTAAAAATAAGTCTACGGATCACTAACATTTCTTTACTGTAACCTTCAGCAAAAATGATCGGCTTTGCGTTATTTGCCTTTTTAATTTTTACTATTTCATCTGCAATTTCGTCTGCACTGGATTCATATTGGGATACATCATATACAACATAATCCACGTACTGTTTACTTAGGATTTCAGATACCTGTTCTTGAATATGCAGTTTAGCGTGAACATATTCCATATCCCATCCTCTTTTTTTTGCCACCTCCTTTACGAAGTAACCTTTTTCTTCACTTCCAACAAATAAAATCATTCGGTATTACCCCCTTGGCTTTGTAAATATTCATTCCAATCTTTGAATTTTTGTGGTGCAAAATCAAAGACTACTTGAACATTTTCGTATTCCTTTTCAATCATTTCTTTCATCTCTGTAGCTGCATTTTTGCCCCATAAATCGTTATCTGTTCCTATCCGTACCAATTCTATGCTTGGTGATAAATAATGCCTTAAAGAGCCTATTTTCCCAATCCCAGCAAGGGCAACATAATTCATCTTCTCTTGCCGTAATGTCATAACAGATAAAGCATCAATCACACTTTCCGTGACAAATAGTTCCTTTGCATTTTGATGGAAATAGAAACATTGTTTATAATCACATCCAACTACATCCCCAAAGAAGGGCTTGGATGTATTAGTTCCTCGCCTACAAGCGAATACTGGTGTTTTCGGATCCTGAAAATCATAGGATACAAACACGCAATTTTTTCTTTTATCTTGATAAAGCTGCTTTCGATCTACCAATTCCTGTACCACTCTAGGTGCTATTTTTCTTGTTTTTATCAGATAAGCATATACATTGTGCATATTTGTATCTGCTTCTGGCAGTTCCAATCCGCTTACCGTTCTTGCAGGTAGCGGATTGGATGAAACAAAAGTAGCATTGCTTTCATAATCATTTAGTTCATTCGATAGTTCTTTTAGTACTTCATGTAAAGAAAGATTTGTAAATTCAAGGACAAAATCAATAATGGATCCACCCTTCCCAATAGAATTTCCACTACCACTTCTTGAATTTCTCCAAAAACAATTTTTATTCGGATCAATGATTACAGAATCATGTTCTTTTAAGGAAAAATATCTTCCCTTTTTTACAACAGTAAAGCCTAATTTTTTAGCATAATCTATAATCAGAATCTGCCGTTTGATTTCTTGATAAATCTCTTCCCTTGTCAATGATTTGTCCTCTCCATAAAGTTGATTGTTTGTTAGTGGTCAAAATTGACCACCATTACTTTTGAAAGCTGCTTTGTACTTCCGCAGCCTTTTCTTCTGTTTTTTCAATACGAGTGTGATACTCTTCTATCAGCTGATGTTTCTTTTCAATCGTGGAATTGGAGCTATCAATCGTATATTTTGCATCATCTATTAGCTTCTGTGTTTGTTCCACTTCCTCGTCAGTCTGATATGGCATCT
>OIOX01000409.1_pt1 | contig 7431 bp, 4 predicted proteins | sample 1585641 | NCBI WGS metagenome assembly OIOX01 (sample SAMN02674698, study PRJEB24791) | human gut metagenome, SKBSTL036 | isolation source: stool | host: Homo sapiens | place: USA | reverse complement strand
GCGACAGCTTCGGCGGCGACTACAGCCTCGCGGATGTGTATGAGTGTGACCGTATGGCCCGTGCATTCGTGAGAGCACATCTGTAATATAGGAGAAATAATGTCAGTTTTCATCACCTTTGCAGCCGCGCTGCTCATCTTCGGCGCGGTCATCGCCATCCACGAGTTCGGCCATTTTGCAGTGGCAAAGCTCTGCGGGGTCCAGGTCAACGAGTTTTCCATTGGCATGGGTCCGACCCTCATCAAGACCTATCGCAAAGGCACGCAGTATACCCTGCGGCTCCTGCCCGTAGGCGGCTTTGTGGCGCTGGAAGGGGAGGAAAGCCCCGAGAGCGAGCAGGCCGAGGGTGGAAACGGGGACGATGACGGCCCGGACATCCCGCCGGAGGTGCTGGCGCAGCGGACAGGCAAGCCGCTGAACGAGGCGGCTGTCTGGCAGCGGATGCTGGTGATGGCGGCAGGCGCGGTGATGAACTTCGTGCTGGGTTTCGTGGTGCTGCTGCTCCTCATCTCGCTGCGCAGTGAGCCCATCACCAGCAAGGTCATCTATGCCGTGGAGGACAACGCCCTCTGCGGCCAGACCGGCCTGCAGGCCGGCGACGAGATCGTGGCTGTCAACGGGCGGCACTGCTTCGTGGCCAACGATATGCTCTACGAGCTCATGCGCACCGAGAGCTACCGCGCGCACTTCACCGTCCGCCGGGAAGGCAGGCTCGTGGAGCTGCCGGACGTCCGGTTCGACACCTGGCAGGATGAGCAGGGCCAGACCCACATGACACTGGGCTTTACAGTCTACGGCCTCAAAAAAACACCGCTGAACGTCCTGAAAGAGTCGGCCAACAGCGTTATCTACTATGGACGCATCATCTATACCTCGCTGGCCGACCTTCTGCGGGGCCGCGAGAGCATCAACGACCTGTCCGGCCCAGTGGGCATCGTGACCGCCATCGGTCAGGCTGCAAGCTACGGCTGGGAGGATGTGGCTGAGCTGCTGGTGCTCATCACCATCAACCTCGGCGTCTTCAATCTGCTGCCGTTCCCGGCGCTGGATGGCGGAAAGATCGTCTTCCTGCTCATCGAGGCAGTCACCGGCCATGCAGTGCCGGAAAAGATCCAGAGCAGTCTGACCGTCGCAGCCTTTGCGCTGCTGTTCGGCCTGATGCTCTTTGCAACGTACAATGACATCGTCCGGCTCGTGACCGGAGCAGTTTGAAAGAGGTAAAACCATGCGGCAGCTGAAACGTGAAGTGAAGATTGGCAATGTGACCATCGGCGGCAAGAATCCCATTGCCGTACAGACCATGCTGAACGTCCCGGTGGAGGACATCGAGGGCAATGTTGCCCAGGCAAAGCGCTGTGAGGCGGCGGGCTGCCAGATCCTGCGTGTGACCTGCCCCAGCGCGGCGGACGCCAAGTGCATCGAGGCCGTCAAGAACGCCGTCAATATCCCCATCGTGGCAGACATCCACTTCGACTACAAGGCGGCTCTCGCCTGCGCCGACGTGGGCGTGGATAAGATCCGCATCAACCCGGGCAACATCGGCGACGATGACCGCGTGAAGGCGGTCGTGGATGCCTGCCAGCAGAAAAATATCCCCATCCGCATCGGTGTCAACGGCGGCAGTCTGGAAAAGCACATCCTCGCCAAGTACGGCGCACCTGTGCCGGAAGCGATGGTGGAGAGCGCTCTGTACCATGTCCGTCTGCTGGAAAAGTTCGACTTCAACAACATCGTCATCTCCATCAAGAACTCCAACGTCCCCCGCATGATGGAGGCATACCGCCAGCTCAGCGCTGTGACCGACTACCCGCTCCATGTGGGCGTCACCGAAGCAGGCACCTATCAGATGGGTCTGCTCAAGAGCGGTATGGGCATCGGCGGGATGCTGCTGGAGGGGATCGGCGACACCATTCGTGTCTCGCTGGCCGCTGACCCTGAGAAGGAAGTGGAAGCAGGCTACAATATCCTGCGCGCTGTCGGCTTCCCGGTGGCCGGCCCGGAGGTCATCACCTGCCCGACCTGCGGCCGCACCCAGTACCCCTGCACTGAAATCGCAAATGAGGTGGAGCGTCGGCTCCAAGGCTGCAAAAAGTCCATCAAGGTGGCTGTCATGGGCTGTGTCGTCAACGGTCCCGGCGAGGCCCGTGAGGCGGACATCGGCATTGCCGGCGGCAAGGGCGAGGCAGTGCTGTTCGTCCACGGCGAACCCGTCAGGAAGCTGATGGGGGATAATATCCTCGACCAGTTCATGGAGGAGATCGATAAGCTGTGATTTTACAGAATAAGCTTGGTCTGACGAGTGAAGCTGAGCTTGCTCGGGCAGAAGAAAAACTCAGCAAGACCCGGGCGCTTGAGCTCTATGACACCGGCCTGTTGGATACCTTCGAGGTAGGTACCTTCAAAGGGCTTGCGGCCATCCATAAATGCCTGTTCGGTGATGTCTACGAGTTCGCTGGACAGATGCGGACAGTGAACATTGCAAAAGGAAATTTCCGCTTTGCACCGGTGATGTATCTGCGTCCGGCACTGGAAAGCATCGACGCTATGCCGCAGTCTTCTTTCGATGAGATCATCGAGAAGTATGTGGAGATGAATGTGGCGCATCCGTTTCGGGAGGGCAATGGCCGAAGCACCCGAATCTGGCTGGATGCTATTCTGAAAAAAGAACTGCATCAGGTCATCGACTGGAGCAAGGTGGATAAAGAAGATTACCTTCTTGCAATGGAGCGCAGCCCGGTCAAGGATGTGGAGATAAAAGCGCTGCTGCACGCTGCTCTGACCGAAAAAATCAATGACCGCGAAGTCTATATGAAAGGCATCGACGCCAGTTACCACTACGAAGGCTATTATGTCTTTAAGACAGAAGATTTGACTTAAAAACGACCTGCTGCCACGCCCTTTTCCGGGGCGCGGCAGTTTGTGCTGTTATCGGATAGAAAAGGAGTACCACTGTGACACCACTTGTTTCCCAGCTATGGCCGCAGTTTATGGCGGACCCGGACTTTGCGGCCTGTTTTGGCCGCGTGGTCGTCGAGCACGCCCAGATGCTGCGGCAGGAGCGGCAGGTCATCTTTACGCTGCGCAGTTCTGCCCCGCTGGACAAGGGGCTGTGCGCCCGGCTGCTGGCCTCGCTGGCACCGGATTACGAGGGCTTCGAGCTCCGCATCAACAATCTTTTCGGCTATGCGACGCTGGATGAAGCCGGTCTGCGGGAGCTGATGGAGGAGATGAAGCGGGACGGCGTTCCCATCAACGGTTTCCTCGACCGCTGCCGCATCACCATCACCGGCCAGAACATCACCATCGGCGTCTGCCACGGCACGAAGTTTTTGCAGGAGATGCAGTTCGATTGCCTGCTGGCGGAGCGCATCGCTGCCCACACCGGCGTAAAGCCCAGAGTGACGCTGGAAAGCAGCGTGGGCGAGGCCGAACAGCGCCAGATGGAAGAAAAGCTCGAGCGGAAAATTGCGCCGCCTGTCGTCAAGTTTGAGAAAAAGAACACTGCCCCCTCCATCAAGGTGGAGGGCCTCGACCTCACGGACAAGCCCGTCACCATCTTCCACGGCAAGATGTTCACCCCGAAAAACCTCACCCCCCTCAAGGATCTGGGCGGCGAGGGCGGCAAGTGCATGATCTGGGGCGACGTCTTCTTCACCGAGGTGAAGGGCAGCTTCCGCAAGATATACACGGTCTCCATCACCGATTACACCGGCTCCATCAACCTGAAGATCCGTGCGCAGGAAGGGGAGGACTGCTCCAAGTGGGAGTCCATCCCCAAGGGTACGACGGTCGTGGTGCGCGGCGACTGCTCCTACGATAAGTACGAGCACGACTATATCGTCTGGCCCTACGACGTCCTCTTTGTCGAGCGCAAAAAGCGGGAGGACAACGCCCCCGTCAAGCGGGTGGAGCTGCATCTGCATACCAAGCTGTCCAGCATGGACGCCTTCTGCGACCCCGGCGGCATCGTCAAGCTGGCCCACCGGATGGGCCACCCGGCCATCGCCATCACCGACCACGGCGTCTGTCAGGGTTACCCCGAGGCGATGCTGGCGGCGGACGCCATCCACAAGACAGACCCGGACTTCAAGCTCATCTACGGCTGTGAGGCCTACTTTGTCGATGACATGATACCCTGCGTCTACGGTGTGAAAGACGAGCCGCTGAACGGCGAGTTCTGCGTCTTCGACACTGAGACGACGGGCCTCGACCCCGGCGTGGAATATCTGACAGAGATCGGCGCGGTCATCGTGCGGAACGGGGAGGTGGTGGAAGAATTCGACACCTTCGTAAAACCCGGAAAGCCCATCACCTCCAAGATCACCGAGCTGACCGGCATCACCAACGAGATGGTGGCTGACGCCCCCAGCGAGGCCGAGGCGCTGAAAGCCTTCCTCGACTTTGTGGGTGGCCGCATCCTCGTGGGCCACAACGCCCACTCCTTCGACATCCGGTTCCTCCGCGCTGCCGCCAAGCGGAGCGGCATCGAGTTTGAGCCGACCTATATCGACACCCTGACCATGGCGCAGGCCATGTACCCGGGCCTGCACAACTACAAGCAGGGGACCATCAACAAGCATCTGGAGCTGCCCGCCTACGAGGCCCACCGCGCCTGCGAGGACTCTGCCGCACTGGGCCGCATCTTCTGCGTCATGCTGAAAGATCTGGAGGAAAAGCAGGTGACTGCCGTCAGCGGTATCAACACCGGCCTCGGCGGGAACCGCGAGGTGCTGAAGAAGAAGTATTATCACCTCATCATCCTCGTGCGCAGCCAGATGGGCCTGAAAAACCTCTATAAAATCGTCAGCGAGGCCCATGTCAACTACTTCTTCAAGAAGCCCCGCGTTCCCCGCAGCCTTCTGAACAAGTATCGGGACGGCCTTATCCTCACTTCTGCCTGTGAAGCAGGAGAACTTTACAGGGCGATCGTGGAGGGCCGCTCCTACGAAGAACTGAAGAAAATTGCATCGTACTACGATGTTTTGGAGGTCCAGCCCCTGGGCAACAACGCCTATATGGTACGGGAGGGCAAGGTGGAGAGCGAAGAGGTCATCAAGGACTTCAACCGCACCGTCATCAAGCTGGGCGAAGACCTGCACAAGCCCGTCATCGCCACCGGCGACGTCCATTTCACCGAGCCGGAGGACGCCATCTACCGCTCTGTCCTGCAGGCGGGCAACGGCTTCAAGGACGCGGACAACCAGCCGCCCCTGTTCTACCGCACCACCGAGGATATGCTGAACCAGTTCAGCTACCTGCCCAGGGAAAAGGCCTACGAGATCGTCGTGACCAATCCCCGCAAGATAGCGGCCAGCATCGACGGCAACGTCCGTGCTATCCCGCGCGGCACCTACCCGCCCAGCATCGAGGGCGCAGAACAGCAGCTCCGGGATGCGACCTGGGAACACGCCAAGCGGGACTATGGCGACCCTCTGCCCGAGATCGTGGAGAAGCGCCTGCAAAAAGAGCTGGACTCCATCTGCGGCCACGGCTACGCCGTCCTGTACGTCATCGCGGTCAAACTGGTGGCCTACTCCAACGCGGGCGGCTATCAGGTGGGCAGCCGCGGCTCGGTCGGCTCGTCGGCTGTGGCCCACTTCTCCGGCATCTCGGAGGTCAACAGTCTGCCGCCCCACTACCGCTGCCCCAAGTGCAAGTACAGCGAGTTCATCACCGATGGCAGCGTGGACGACGGCTTTGACCTGCCTGACAAGGACTGCCCCCACTGCGGCACCCGGATGCTGGTGGACGGCCACGACATCCCTTTCGAGACCTTCCTTGGCTTCTACGGCGACAAGGAGCCTGATATTGACCTGAACTTCTCGGGCGAATACCAGTCCAACGTCCACCGCTACACGGAAGAGCTGTTCGGCAAGGCCAACGTCTTCAAGGCCGGCACCGTCTCTGGTATTCAGGACAAGACGGCCTACGGTTACGTCAAAAAGTATCTGGACGATCGGGGGAGAACGGTCAACCACGCGGAAGAGAACCGCCTGACGCTGGGCTGTACCGGCGTCAAGCGTAGCACCGGCCAGCATCCCGGCGGCATGGTCGTCGTGCCGGACACCTATGAGATCTACGATTTCTGCCCCATCCAGCACCCGGCGGACGATGTGGCGGGCGGTCTGCTGACCACTCACTTCGAGTTCAAGTACCTCCACGACACCCTGCTCAAGCTGGATGAGCTGGGCCACGATATGCCCACCTTCTACAAGTATTTCGAGGAGTACACCGGCATCCCCGTGGACAGCATCCCCATGAACGACCCCAAGGTCTACAGCCTGCTCACCAGCCCGGAAGAGCTGGGTGTGACGCCGGAGCAGATCGACAGCCAGACCGGCACCTTCGGCATCCCCGAGATGGGCACCAACTTCGTGCGCGGAATGCTGGTGGAGGCCCGTCCCAAGAATTTCTCCGAGCTGATCCAGATCTCGGGCCTGTCCCACGGCACCGACGTCTGGACCGGCAACGCCGACGAGCTCATCCGCAGCGGCACCTGCACCATCGCGGAGGTCATCGGCTGCCGTGACAGCATCATGCTCTATCTGCTCCGCAAGGGCCTCGAGCCCAAGATGGCCTTCGATATTATGGAGGCTGTCCGTAAGGGCAAGGTGGCCAAGGGCGGCTTTGCGCCCGGCTGGGAAGAGGCCATGCGGGAGCACGAGGTGCCGGACTGGTACATCGAGAGCTGCCGCAAGATAAAATATATGTTCCCGAAAGCCCATGCGGTGGCCTACCTGATGTCGGCCATCCGCCTCATGTGGTTCAAGCTCTACCATCCGCAGGCGTTCTATGCGGTGTACTTCACCGTCCGCGGCGATGACATCGACTATGAAGCCGCTGTGGGCGGTGCGGCGGTGGCCCGCGCCCACATGAACGAGGTGAAGCGCCGCCTCAAGGAAGAAAAGAACGCCAAGGATGAAGATGTGCTCGTCTCGCTCCAGCTTGTCAACGAGATGCTGGTGCGGGGCTACGAGTTCCTGCCCATCGAGCTGGGCAAGAGCCGGGGCTCGAAGTATGTGGTGGAGGACGGCAAGGTGCGCCTGCCCTTCTGCTCCCTGAAAGGTCTGGGCGGTGCCGCCGCCGATGCGCTGGAAAACGCCACCCTCCATGGGCAGGAGTACCTCTCCATCGAGGAACTGCAGCAGGCCTCCGGCGTTGGCAGCAGCATCATCGACCGCCTGCGTCAGGTGGGCGCTCTGGGCGACCTGCCGGAGAGCAGTCAGGTGAGCTTTTTCTGACAAAACTGCATAGGGTTTCAAAACACACGGTCTGCCGTAAAAGGCGGGCCGTGTGTTTTTTGTCCTCCCGGCGGGGGAAGGGTGTTTTTTGCGTCTCCGGCCCGACAAAAAGTAAACAAATAAAATAGCAAAACTTTGTAGATTATTGCTATTGAAAAAGGTATAGGGGGGGAGATCGGAAGAGCACACG
>OIOX01000382.1_pt1 | contig 7700 bp, 8 predicted proteins | sample 1585641 | NCBI WGS metagenome assembly OIOX01 (sample SAMN02674698, study PRJEB24791) | human gut metagenome, SKBSTL036 | isolation source: stool | host: Homo sapiens | place: USA | reverse complement strand
CATTGTGTCAGGGTCCTTTCTCAGTGCAGATTGGGCGCTTTGTCCAGCGTATCGTGGGAGGCTGCGACGACCTTTTCAATCAAGCCCTCCGGCAGCGGCTGCGGGGTACCGCAGTGCTGGACGTACATCAGGTATTCAATGTTGCCCTCGGGTCCCTTGATGGGCGAAAAGTCCAGGCCCGCGGGGGTAAAGTGGTTCGCCATGGCATACCCCTCGGCCATTTTCAGTACCTCGCGGTGGGTAGCCGGGTCGCGCACGACGCCCTTTTTGCCGACCTTCTCACGGCCGGCCTCAAACTGCGGCTTGACCAGGCAGACGCCGACAGCGTCCGGCGTGCAGATGGCGTCTGCCACCGGGAAGATATGCTTGAGCGAGATGAACGAAACGTCCACGCTGAAGAACGCAACCGGCTCTGTCAGGTCCTCAGGCTTTACATTGCGGATGTTCGTTCTTTCCATATTGATGACGCGCGCATCGGTGCGTAGGCTCCACGCCAGCTGGCCGTAGCCCACATCGACGGCGTAGACCTTGACCGCGCCGTTTTGCAGCATACAGTCGGTAAAGCCGCCCGTGGACGCGCCAATGTCCATGCAGACCTTGCCGTCCGGGCGCATCGGAAAGACCTGCATGGCCTTTTCCAGCTTGAGGCCGCCGCGGCTGACATAGCCGATGTCGTGGCCGCGCACCTCGACCTTGGCGTCTTCCTTTATCATCTCACCAGCCTTGTCCACCTTCTGCTCGTTGACAAAAACGACACCGGCCATGATGAGGGCTTTGGCGCGCTCACGGCTCTGGATCATGCCGTGCTGCACCAGATATTGGTCCAAACGAATTTTCAAAGTGTTTTCTCTCCTTTCGGGTCTGCTTCCCGCACGGCCTCGGCCAGATGTGCGGCATCCAGACCGGTCGCCTGTTTGATTTGAGGCACCGTCGCATGAGGCAGACACAGCTCCCTCACGGCACGGTGGATGTACCGGCCCTGCCAGCCTGCATCCTGCAGGGCGCGGGCAAGGTGTTCGCCGATGCCGCCGCAGGCCACACACTCTTCGGCCATCAGAACGACGGGATAGGAAGAAAGGTCATAGATCAGTTCTTCCTCAAACGGGAAGATGCGCACCAGCTTATAAACATCGCAGGGGATGCCCTCTTTGGCCAGCAGTTCTGCGGCAGCGAGAACATCTTCCACCTCATCGGCGTAGCTCACCAGTGCGGTCTTTGCGCCCGGCGCGGAGACGAGCTTATCGTATTCTTTGCCCGAGCAGCCGTATTTTGCCAGAGCTTTGCTCTCCCCGCCGCGGGGGTAACGGATGGCCCGGGGACCCTGCATCTCATGGCTCAGCAGGATGGGAAGCCAGTGCCGCAGTTCTTCGTAGTTTGAAGGCGAATAGATGGGCATTCCGGTCTGGCTGAGAAAAGCCGGGTCGTAGATGCCCTGGTGCGTCTCCCCGTCTTCGGGGACGAAACCTGCACGGTCCACCGCGAAGACGACATTTTCATGCAGAAGGTTGACGTCATGGATGATCTGGTCGTAGCTGCGCTGCAGGAAGGTCGAATAAATGCAGACCACCGGCAGCATCCCCTTGCTGGCCAGACCGGCTGCAAAGGTCACGGCATGCTGTTCGGCCATGCCGACATCGAAGAAGCGCTCCGGATGGGCGTGACTGAAAAACTGCAGACCTGTGCCGTATTTCATGGCGGCAGTAATGGCACAGAGGGTCTTGTCGGTGTTTCCGGCGGCGCTGAGCGTCCGGCCAAAGGCACTCGAGAACGACTCTGCCGGAGCGACCTCGGGGTCGGGGATGCCGGTCGGGTCGAACCTGGAAACGCCATGGTAATTGCCGGGGTTCGACTCAGCAGGCGCATAGCCCTTGCCTTTCTTCGTCACGACATGGAGCAGCGTCGGCCCGGGCTGAGCACAAACGGTCTGGAAAATGCGCTCCAGTTCCGGCTCGTCGTGGCCGTCGATGAGGCCAAAATAGTGAAAACCCATATCCTCGAACATCGTGGAATGGCACATGGCCCGGCGGATCGCTTTTTTGCTGTTCTGAAGAACGCTTTTGATGGGCGCTCCGATGACAGGCACACCGTTCAGGAAGCTGCTGACATTTTCCTTGGCCGTAAAATAGCCGTTCGTGGTGCGCAGATGGCTCAGATAGCCTGCCAGCGCACCGACATTGTGGGAAATGGACATTTTATTGTCGTTGAGGATGACCAGAAGATTGTCCAGCTTTCCGATATTGTTCATTCCCTCGTAGACCATGCCGCCGGTGAATGCACCGTCGCCGATGATGGCCACCACATGGCCCGGCTCCCCTTTTAGCTTTTTGGCCCATGCGATGCCGATGGCAACAGAAAGGGCCGTATTGCCGTGTCCGGCGATAAAAGCATCATGGGCGCTCTCATTGGGATTCGGAAAGCCCGAAAGGCCGTCCAGCTTCCGCAAGGTGCCAAAGCGCTGATACCGCCCGGTCAGGAGCTTATGGGTGTAGCACTGATGTCCTACGTCAAACACAAAAGCATCCTGAGGAGTCTCAAAGACACGGTGGAGTGCTACCGTCAACTCGACCGCACCGAGATTGGAAGCAAGATGACCGCCTGTTTTGGATACGCTGTCCAGCAGAAACTGACGGATCTCGCCGCAGAGCTGCTGGATCTGCGCGCTGCTCAAGCGCTTCAGGTCACGAGGCTGTGAAATATTCTGAAGCAATGAAGGATGCATAAAATGACTATCCTCCTCACATTTCAATTTCCGGTTTTTGCTTAGACAAGGTGCATGGGATACAGGCAGCCGACCACGATGCCGACGACCATGCCGGCCATGACCTGCAGGGGCGTATGGCCGACCATCTCCTTCAGATGCATATTCTGCAAAAACGGAGAGTTCTTTTCGCTGATGTCGATCCACTCTTCGATCATCTGGTTGAGAACCTTGGCCTGCTCGCCCGTCTCGTGGCGCACGCCCATTGCGTCGTGCATGGTAATGATGGCGACCACACTGGCTACGGCAAAAATAGCCGAGCTGACTCCCTCGCTGCGGGCTGCGGCAATGACCATCGCACAGACTGTCGCGCTGTGGGCACTGGGCATACCGCCGTCGCCCCACATCCGCTCGAGCTGGAGCTTGCCCAGCAGGATAAAGTTGATGATGGTCTTGAGTACCTGAGCAACGAACCAGCTCACGATGGAAACGGTCAATATCTCGTTGACCGAGAACAATTCTTTGATAAATTGCATAGTTTGTTCACCTTCTTGAATTTTATCGCAATCCCACAGCCATCGTCTCAAAAAGCAGCGCATTTGCGACAAGTAGTCCTGTGTGATCTTTGAGACGACTTCGGCGCAGAATGCGGTCGGCTCAGCTGCGGCGGTTCAGCAGTGTGCGGGCCAGCTGCTCCAAAAACGCACTCTTTTCGCCGAATGCGTCGCGCAGCGCTGTGCAGGTCTCGTCATTCAGCTTTTCCGCCAGCTGCATGGCACCGTCAACGCCGAACAGGGTGACAAAAGTCGTTTTGCCGTTTTCGCTGTCGCTGCCAATGGGTTTGCCCAGCTGCTCGGCGGTCCCGGTCACGTCCAGCACATCGTCCACGATCTGGAACACGAGACCGATGCCATAAGCGTATGCTTCCAGCGCCTTACGCTGGACCTCATCGGCCTGTGCTGCAGCACCACCCATCTGGATGGCTGCATTGATGAGTGCGCCGGTCTTGTGGCGGTGGATGAGACGGAGCTGTTCTTCGGTAGCGGCAAGCGCCTCATATTTCAAATCGAGTTCCTGACCGTACACCATGCCTCGGCTGCCTGCACCTGCGCCCAGCGCCTGTGCCGCGTGGACACAGACAGAAGCGGGAGCAGGCGCACCGGCGACTGCCTCGAAAGCCTCGGTCAGCAGGACGTCACCGGCCAGCATCGCGGTGGATTCGCCGAATGCCTTGTGGCAGGAGGGCTTGCCGCGGCGCATATCGTCGTTATCCATGCAGGGCAGATCATCGTGGATGAGCGAATAGCAGTGCAGCATCTCGACTGCGGCTGCAAACTGCTCAGCTGCCTCGGCATTGCCGTGGAGCATATCACACACGGCCAGCACCAGCACAGCGCGAATACGCTTGCCGCCGCCCAGCAGGCTGTAGCGTGCTGCGCGGCAGACGTCAGATCCCTCAGGAAGATAGCGCTCGCACGCCTGACTCAATGCCTTTTCTGCACGGGCCAGATATTCGTCATACTGTTTTTTATACTCTGCGCTCTCCATAATGGTTCCTCCCTGCAAGCTGGTTGCTTTTATTCTTCTGTTTCGGGGTCTGCCTTTTCGCTGCGGGCGGCGTCGATCTCCTCCATTTGGAGAGACGCTTTTTCCAGCGCAGCATGGCAGTATTCCATCAGCGAAGCCGCTTCTGCATAGAGCTTGACCGACTCGGAAAGGGTCGTCTCTTCGCTCTGCATCTGGCTCAGGATCGTTTCCAGACGGGCCATGCCGTCTTCAAAGCTTTTGGGTGCTCTCATTCAGTTCCTCCACGGACATGACCGTACATTCTGCTGTGTGTACTGCACCGCGCAGGGTGAGCTTATCACCTGCGGCAAGTGCATCAGCACTGCAAAGTCTGCCTTTGCTGTCGTATACCATCGCATAGCCGCGCCCCAGTACCCGGTAGGGGCTGAGCGAGTCGGCCAGCGCAGCGGCGTGGCGCAGCTGCGCCTGCCGCTGCTGAATGCAACTCTGTGCTGCGGCCTTGAGTTTTTCTTGCTTCACGGCAAGCTCTGCCTGCCCACCGGTCAATTTCCGACGGGTCATATCATAGGAAAGCTGCTGCTCAGCCATCATCAGACGACCAGACGCTGCATCCAGACGGTCCTGCATCGCATTCTGGCAGCTCTGTTCCAGCTGGGACAGCACCCGCAGAAGCTCTGCACGATCCGGCACGGCTAGTTCTGCCGCAGCCGACGGGGTCGGCGCGCGACGGTCCGCCACAAAGTCCAAAATGGTAAAGTCTATCTCATGCCCGATGGCGCTGATGAGCGGCACTTTGCAGCGGTAGGCCGCCCGGGCGATGACCTCGGCGTTGAAGACCCAGAGGTCTTCCCTGCTGCCGCCGCCCCGGGCTACGATGATTTCGTCTGCCCGGCCGCTTTTGTCCAGCTTTCCAATGGCATCTGCAATCTGCTGCGCCGCTTCAAAGCCCTGCACATTGACCGGGCAGAGCAGAAGTTTTGCCGCAGGCCAGCGCCGACCAATGACATTGCGAATGTCCTGCAGTGCCGCGCCGGTCTTGCTGGTGACGACGCCGATGCATTTGGGATACGCGGGCAGCGGCTTTTTGTGCTCTGCCGCAAAAAGCCCCTCCTGCTCGAGCCTGGCTTTCAGCTGCTCAAAAGCAAGCTGCGCCGCACCGATACCGTCCGGGAACATTTCGTTGACATAGATCTGGAACGCGCCGTCCCGCTCATAAAGAGTAGCACGGCATCGCACGACTACCTTCATGCCCTCTTCCGGGCGGAAGCCCAGCCGCCGCGCATCCGAGCGGAACATCACCGCTTTGACACTGGCGCTGGCGTCCCGGAGAGAGAAATAACAGTGGCCGCTGCGGGCGTTCTGTACGAAGTTTGCGATCTCGCCCCGCAGCGCCAAATCGAACAGGATGTCATTTGCATCCAGCAGCGTCTTGACATACTGGTTCAGGGCCGAGACAGTGATCACTTCAGCCATAGCCCGGCCTCCCGTGCGGCGAGGATAGACACGCCGATGGCGTTGTCACTGGAATACTGGCCGGGTACGAAATACACCTGCGGGAGGCGCTGCTGCACCCAGCTGCGAATGATGTCACTGCTCATCACGCCGCCTGCACAGACCACAGCAAGCCCGGGATATTCCTTCTGAGCCGCTTTGGTCATCTTGACCACGGTATCTGCCACGCAGAGCAGGCAGTACTTGCAGACATAGGCAGGTTTTTTGCCAGCCGTCAACAAAGCATTGCACTGGTTTTCCAGCCCGGAAAGGCTGCATTCCATGCCGCGAACGCTGGATCTTGGTTTTATCGTCTCGTCACATTCCGCGGCAAGACGGGAGACTTCGACGCCAGCCGGGAATCTAAAGCCCAGCTTGACACCCACACGGTCCACAGCTTGTCCGGCGTAGAGGTCGGAGCTGGTCCCCAGCGTCTCGATATGCTTCACTTCATCGCAAAGGAGCAGGTCAGTCGTGCCGCCGGAAATGTGGAAGAGCAGCGTCTTTTCACGGAAGAGCTCTTCACCCTTGGCCGCAAACAGTGCCGCCGCCGCATGGCCCTGCTGATGGGTCGTGCGGATGAGCGGGATGCCCCGGGCCAGCGCGAACGCCTCGGCAGCGCTGACACCCGCCAGAAAACAGGGCATATAACTGCCCTCTACCGGGCGCGGCTTTTCCGACACACCTACGGCGCTGATTTGGGTCAAGTCAAACTCGCTGCCCAGTTCTGCCAGCATCTCGGGCAGGGCGACTGTGTGATGAAAAAGGGCGTCGCTCTGGCGCAGGCCCAGCTGGCCCTCCTTCACCGGAAGGAAACGCTTTTTTGCGCAAACAACCTCTCCGGCTGTATTAAAGACGGCCAGAGAGGTTGCATAATTGCTGGTGTCGATGCCCAGCGTATAGCTGCTCACAGCTGCTCAGGCTCTGCGTCCAGACCCTGCTCGCGTGCCACCGTACCCAGCAGGCCGTTGACGAACTGATAATCCTCGTCTGCGCCATACTTTTTGGTCAGCTCGACTGCCTCATTGATGACGACGCCAGGCTTTTTCTCGTCGCCGTACAGCATCTCGGCCAGACCCAGACGGAGCACCGTCAGGCTCACGCGGGGCAGACGCTCCATCGTCCAGTTGCGCAGATGGGCGCTGATGAGGTCGTCCACCTCTGCGGAATGCTCATAATAAGCCCGCAGCAGCCGCTGGCCAAAGACATCCACCGGATGCTCTTCATCGCACTCGTGGTGGTTGTCCAGAGCCTCCTGCAGGGGAATATCACCAAAGGTCTGAGAAAATGCCAGCAGAAATGCATTTTCGCGTGCTTCACGACGGGGCAGAATATTTTCCATAATGTTCCTCTCACAGCGGCAAGGCCCTCCCTTTTGCGGGAAGGCCGGCCGCAATTTTCTTTTACGTTTTGTTTCTCGGTTCAGGCCTGCGGCTCAGCCGCCGGGGCCAGACCGGCAATGACGAGGTCAACGCGGCTGACCGTGACATTGGTCATGTTCTGGACGGCAGACTTGACGTTTTCCTGCACCTTTTCGGCCACAGCCGGGATGCGTGCGCCAAAGGCTGCTACAATTTCCAGAGTGATCTCTGCCGTGCCGTCCCGCATTTCTACGGTAACGGGCGACTGGACGTTGGCGCGCTCGAGAAGGTCTTTCACCTTCCGGTTCTGCTTGCCGCAGGACACTTCTGCCACACCCTCGATCTCCAGCGCTGCACAGCGGGCGATCTTGCCGATGACCTCTGTGGAGATCTGCAGACTGCCGCCTTTAAGATCCATGTTCTGTAAATCCATTCTATGGCCCTCCATCCAAAATGAGCGAATGCCCATTTTATTTTATGCGTTCTATGCAAAGAGAGGATCCCTTTGCAAAACCTTTGATGTCATTATACCATTTTCTCCGGTTTTATACAACACCTTACTTCACTTCCACCACAGTAATATTCTGCGCAGTCACCTCGCTCTTGCTGAGCACGATGTCCCG
>OIOX01000378.1_pt1 | contig 7766 bp, 4 predicted proteins | sample 1585641 | NCBI WGS metagenome assembly OIOX01 (sample SAMN02674698, study PRJEB24791) | human gut metagenome, SKBSTL036 | isolation source: stool | host: Homo sapiens | place: USA | reverse complement strand
TGATTAATTGAGCAATACGGGAAGAAAGAGTCGAAGAAGACCACAGAGAAAAATAAATCAAAACATGAAAGAAAAGCTGCTGATATTGTTTGGAATTGTGTTACTGCTTCTGGTAATATTAGTGCTGAGAATTACTTATATTAATGCTACCAGTGGAAGCAAATACAAAAAACAGGTGTTAAGTCAGGCACAGCAGAAATATGAGAGCCAGGTACTGCCGGCAAAGAGAGGCGATATTTATGACAAGAACGGAAATATACTGGCTACCAGCAATAAAGTTTATAATGTGATCCTGGACTGTAAAACTGTAAATTCAGATGAGGACTATGTAGAGCCAACAATACGTGCCTTAAATGAGGTGCTGGGGATTGATGAAGAAACAGTGCGTTCTCTTTTGGCCGATTCAAGAACCAGCCAGAGTCAGTATCAGGTACTGACAAAGCAGCTGTCTATGGACAAAAAGAAAGAATTTGAAAAATATAAGGCAGAGGATGAAGATTCCGGTCTTACTAAAGCGCAGGCAAAGGAACGGGCAAATATCAAAGGCGTCTGGTTTGAAGAGGATTATCTGAGAAGTTATCCGTTTAATGAAACAGCATGCGATACAATTGGTTTTGCACTGGACAGAGATGTGGCAGATATCGGACTGGAAGGGTACTATAACAGCACACTGACAGGCGTAGACGGAAGACAGTATGGGTATATCAATGATGATTCAGATGTGGAGCAGACCATTATTGCTGCGGTGAATGGAAAAAGCATTCAGACCAGCATTGACATCGGTGCACAGCAGATTGTTGAGAAATATGTTAATGGATTTAAAGAGGCAATGGGGGCCAAGAATATAGGTGTCATTGTTGAAAATCCGTCCACCGGTGAGATTATTGCCATGGATGGTGGTGACCGTTATGATCTGAATAATCCGAGAGATCTTTCCGCTGTATATACAGAAGATGAAATCAAAGCGATGAATGATGTGGAAACAGTGGAGGCTCTGAATGGTATGTGGAGTAATTTCTGCGTCACAGATGCCTATGAGCCGGGATCTGTTGTAAAGCCGATCGTCATGGCTTCTGCATTGGAAAAGGGTGCGATACAGGAAACAGATACATTTGTATGCGATGGATCGCAGACTTTTGGAGATACTATGATCAAGTGTGCGGTTTATCCGAGCGCACATGGCACAGAGACACTGGGAGAGGTAATTGCAAACTCCTGTAATGATGCAATGATGCAGATTGGTGCCAAGATGGGAGCTACTCAGTTTATCAAAGCACAGAGTCTGTTTAATTTCGGAACAAGGACAGGGATTGACCTGCCGAATGAAGGCGCAGGTATTATCCATACTAAGGACAGTATGGGGGAAACAGAACTTGCATGTTCTGCTTTTGGACAGGGTTTTACCTGTACCATGATCCAGGAAATCAATGCGATGAGTTCCGTTATCAATGGCGGATATTATTATCAGCCGCATCTTGTGACAAAGGTTCTTGACAGTAATGGCGGAACTGTAAAAACAATCTCGCCGATACTTCTGAAGCAGACGATTTCCTCCAGGATTTCCAGTGATATCAGAAGCTATATGGCATTGAGTGTACAGCAGGGTACCAGCCGTCATTCCAAAGTGCAGGGTTACAGTTCAGGCGGTAAAACAGGTACAGCGGAGAAATACCCGCGAGGAAACGGAAAATATCTGGTTTCTTTTATTGGATTTGCTCCTGTAGATGACCCGGCTGTGGTAATTTATGTAGTTGTAGATGAACCGAATGTAGAGGATCAGGCAAACAGTACTTATCCGCAGTATATTGCACAGGGAATCCTTTCGGAACTTCTTCCGTATCTGAATGTAGTGCCGGATGAATCTGAAGATGGAACAGTGCCGGAGACAGAATTGTGGGAAGGGTTTAAGGGACATTTAAAGAGTACTTCCATATCGGACAGCGAACTTGACAGTGACAGTAATCTGGTGGATGCAGATGGCAATCTGATAGACTGGGATGGAAACCGGATTGATGAAAACGGATATCTGCTGGATGCCAATGGAGATCACATATTGGATGAGGAAGGCAATTATAAGATGTCTACAAATCTTGTCAGTGCTTCGGGAAGTACGGATGCAGATTCTTCAGGAGATGCAGTATCCAATCCTGATGCACCTGCACCTCTGGAGGATGATGAAGCTGAGACGACTGAGGATAATGACGAAGAGACAGACGGTATTACCAATGAAGAAGCAGGTCTGGAATAAAAACGTATAGTTATAGCTCCGCAGAGAATGGTCATATATTGTTATGACAATCTCTGCGGAGCTTTTTTTATGAAAAAAAATATGACGTTTCACAAGAGAAAAATATGGGTGGTATTACTCTGCTGTATTTTAATGATGACAGGCCTTATCGGAAGACTGGTATATCTTATGTGTTTCAGATCAGACTATTATTATAAGAAAGCAAAAGAACTTCACGAAAGAGAGAGAGAGATCAAAGCGGCCAGAGGGGAGATTCTGGATGCAAGGGGAAAAGTTCTGGCATCAAACAGGACAGTATGTACAATCTCTGTGATCCACAGTCAGATTAAAGAACCTGAAAAAGTAATCGCCCTGTTGTCTGAAAAACTGAAAATAGATGAGGCAGAAGTGAGAAAAAGAGTGGAGAAAATCTCTTCCATAGAAATTGTAAAGACAAATGTGGAAAAAAGTACAGGTGATGAGATAAGAGAGTGCAGTCTGGCAGGGGTGAAAGTTGATGAGGATTATAAGCGTTACTATCCATGTGGAAGTCTGGCTTCAAAAGTCATTGGCTTTACGGGAGGTGATAATCAGGGAATTATTGGTCTGGAAGTGAAATATGAAGAAATCCTGAGGGGACAGCCGGGTAAAATCCTGACAACAACAGATGCCAGGGGTGTGGAAATTGATAAATTGGGTGAGACAAGGGAAAAACCGATAGAGGGGAAAAGCCTGATAATCAGCCTTGATGTAAATATTCAGGAATTTGCGCAGCAGTCAGCTTTGAAAGTAATGGAGGAAAAGCAGGCAGAACGTGTATCTATCCTGCTGATGAATCCACAGAACGGCGAAATATATGCATGTGTCAATGTGCCGGAATTTGACCTGAATGATCCTTTTACCCTGACAGATGATCTGAATATGCAGTTAAATGAATCCGGGATAACAATACCGTCGGAAGATCACAATGAACAAAGTGAACTGGCAGTGCAGACAGCATCAGGAAAAACAAATACAGAAAGAAAGCAGGAATTACTGAATCAGATGTGGAGAAATCCCTGCCTGAATGATACTTATGAACCGGGCTCCACATTTAAAATCATCACCATGGCAGCCGGACTGGAGGCTGGTGTTGTTTCACCTGGGGACCGTTTTTATTGTCCCGGATATAAAGTGGTGGAGGATCGCAGAATCCACTGTGCAAAAAGAACAGGACATGGATCTCAGAATTTTGTGGAAGGTGCACAGAATTCCTGTAACCCTGTGTTTATAGAGGTGGGGCTTCGCCTTGGGATAGAACGTTATTATAAGTATTTCAGACAGTTTGGACTTCTGGATAAAACCGGGACAGATCTTCCGGGAGAGGCAGGAACTATTATGCATCAGAAGAAAAATATGGGAGAAGTGGAACTGGCAACGGTTTCTTTTGGACAGTCTTTTCAGATTACGCCTGTTCAGCTGGCTGCAACAGTAAGTTCACTTATAAACGGAGGCAGACGGGTGACACCGCATTTTGGAGTCGCAGTGTTAAATCCTGACAGAACAGAGGGTGAGAAACTGATTTTTCCGGTAAAGGAAGGAATTGTCTCTGAAGAGACTTCGAAGGAAATAAGAGAAATCCTGGAAACAGTAGTATCTCAGGGCTCCGGAAAAAATGCAAAAATTGAAGGATATGCTATCGGTGGGAAAACTGCCACTTCTCAGACACTGCCAAGAAGTGCAAATCGTTATATTTCCTCTTTTTTGGGATTTGCACCTGCAGAAGATCCGCAGATACTGGGACTGTGTATTATTCATGATCCGAAAGGAATCTATTATGGAGGGACAGTAGCTGCACCTGTGATACGTGGTATTTTTGAGAATATCCTGCCATATCTTGGAATTGAAAAAAGTGATGTTTCTGATTTTTCTGCAGAAGGCAATTAGGGAAATTCCGCAGGCAGGGTTGATAAATAAGCAAAAAAGCCTTATACTAAAAGAAATCTGAAAGTAAAAAACTTTCAGGAAAAAACGAAAGAATGAATGAGGTGTAAGATGGAATTTCAAGTTGTAATCCCTGTGCTGATTTCTTTTGCAATCAGCGTTGTATTAGGACCGGTCATCATTCCTTTTCTTCGGAGACTGAAGATGGGCCAGACAGAAAGAACAGAGGGCGTACAGTCCCATTTAAAGAAAGCAGGAACACCTACAATGGGTGGAGTGATCTTTCTGATCGCCACAGCGATAACTGCATTATTTTATGTAGGGGATTATCCGAAGATCATTCCGGTACTGTTCCTGACTCTTGGATTTGGAATTATCGGATTTCTGGATGATTATCTGAAGGTTGTGCTGAAACGCTCAGACGGACTGCTGCCATGGCAGAAATTTTTACTTCAGGTAGTTCTGACTGCGATTTTTGTATTTTATATTGTTAAGTATACAGATATCTCACTGACTATGAGAATCCCATTCTGGAGCGGACATTTCCTGAATCTTGGATGGCTGGCGGTTCCGGTTCTTTTCTTTGCTGTGATCGGTACTGTGAATGGAGTTAATTTTACGGATGGTCTGGATGGTCTTGCTTCCAGTGTGACTCTGATCGTTGCAGTATTTTTTACAGTAGTTTCTATTGGAATGAAATCGGGGATCGAGCCGATCACAGGTGCAGTTGTGGGAGGTCTGATGGGATTTCTGTTGTTTAATGTATATCCGGCAAAAGTGTTTATGGGAGACACAGGTTCTCTGGCATTGGGCGGTTTTGTTGCAGGTACGGCTTATGTGATGCAGATGCCGTTATTTATCCTGATAGTGGGTCTGATCTATCTGATCGAAGTACTATCCGTTATCATTCAGGTAACTTATTTCAAGGCAACACATGGAAAGCGTATTTTTAAGATGGCACCGATCCATCATCATTTTGAGTTATGCGGATGGTCTGAAACACGTGTAGTTGCGGTATTCTCAGTTATTACAGCGGTTATGTGTATGGTCGCACTGCTGGCACTGTAAGATTTTGGCTAAGCAGATTTCAGCGTTATGCTGATAAAAGGGAGGAAAATTATTATGGAATTACAGGGAAAAAAGGTACTTGTATTCGGTTCCGGAAAAAGCGGAATCGGAGCATCTGACCTTCTGGCAAAGGTAGGAGCATTTCCGGTTATCTATGACGGAAATGCCGAAACAGATAAAGACGCAGTTGTACATAAAACAGATGGGACATATCCGGTCACTGTATATGCAGGAGAACTTCCGAAAGAAGTACAGGACAGTCTTGATCTGGTAGTTTTAAGCCCCGGAGTGCCGACAGATCTTCCACTTGTAAAGAGTTTTTATGAGCAGGGGCTTCCGGTATGGGGAGAGGTGGAACTGGCATACAGAGTAGGTGACGGTGAAGTGCTTGCCATCACAGGAACAAACGGAAAAACTACTACAACAGCACTTCTTGGAAAAATTATGCAGGATGCACGTGAGTCTGTTTTTGTAGTCGGCAATATCGGAACCCCATATACTTCCAAAGCACTGGAGATGAAGCCAAATTCTGTAACTGTTGCAGAAATCAGCAGTTTTCAGCTGGAAACGATTGATGAGTTTGCACCAAAGGTATCTGCAATCCTGAATATTACAGAGGACCATCTGAACCGTCATCATACAATGGAAGAGTATATACGTGTGAAAGAACTGATCACTGAGAATCAGGGTACAGAAGATGTATGCGTGCTGAATTATGAAGATGAGGTTCTGCGTGAGTTTGGAAAACATCTGACTCCACGAGTGGTATATTTCTCCAGCGGACGTAAACTGGATGAGGGAATTTATCTGGATGGAAACAAAATCATCCTGAAGGACGGAGAAAAAGAAATCGAAGTAGTTAAGACAGAAGATCTGAAGCTTCTTGGAAAACACAATTTTGAGAATGTTATGGCCGCAGTTGCAATGGCTTACTACGATGGAGTATCCTTGGACAGCATCCGTAAGAGCATCTGTGAATTTACAGCTGTTGCACACAGAATCGAATATGTGACAGAGAAAAAAGGCGTTGTATATTATAATGATTCCAAAGGAACTAACCCGGATGCGGCAATTAAAGGAATCCAGGCAATGAACCGTCCGACACTTCTGATCGGCGGCGGTTATGATAAACAGTCCGGTTATGATGAATGGATTGAGGCATTTGACGGAAAGGTACGTTATCTGGTGCTGATCGGTCAGACAAAGGAGAAAATCAAAGAAGCTGCTGAGAAACATGGTTTCCATGACATCATCCTCTGCGAAGATCTGAAAGAGGCAGTAAAGGTATGTGAGGAGAAAGCACAGCCTGGAGATGCTGTTTTGCTTTCTCCCGCATGTGCAAGCTGGGGACAGTTTGATAACTATGAACAGCGTGGAGATATGTTCAAGGAATATGTAAGAAATCTGTAGAATATCTATAAGTAAGAATTATAGCTGTCCGGCAGAGAAAGACGAAGCTGCAGTGACCGGCTATAGATAATTTTGCGGAGAAACAGATGGCGCGAAAAAGAGCGACAGATTTATCAAAAACAGATATGACGATGCTGGTACTGATAGTACTGCTTGTGATTTTTGGCCTGGCAGTATTATTCAGCTCCAGTGAATATAATGGCAGAGTACGTTTCGGCGACTCTGCCTGTTATTTTAAGAAACAGTTATTTGCCACAGCATTGGGTATGGGAGTGATGTATATGGTTTCTTCCATTGATTATCATTTTTTTCTGAGGCTGGGACCAGTGGCATATCTGATTTCAATGTTTTTGTCCGGCGCAGTACTTTTTGTAGGTCAGGAGATCAACGGCTCAAAAAGATGGCTGAATCTTGGACCTTTATCTTTTCAGCCTTCAGAGTTTGCGAAAGTTGCTGTAATCCTTTTTCTTGCATGGCAGATCGAGCGTACCAAAAAAGCAACCAGGGGCTTTGGATTTATGTGCAGGACAATATTGACCCTGCTGCCGATCATTGGTCTTGTAGGTTCAAATAATCTGAGTACAGCGATCATTATTCTGGGTATCGGTGGAATTCTGATTTTTGTATCCAATCCGGGATATCTGGAATTTATCGGGCTTGGCAGCGCAGGTGCAGGTTTCATAGCTGTTTTTCTTGCTGCAGAGAGTTATCGTCTGGAACGTCTTGCAATCTGGAGAAATCCGGAGAAATATGAAAAAGGATTTCAGACGATTCAGGGACTGTATGCCATCGGCAGCGGCGGAATATTCGGCAGAGGATTTGGAAACAGTCTGCAGAAACTTGGATTTGTTCCGGAAGCGCAGAATGATATGATTTTTTCGATTATATGTGAGGAAATGGGAGCAGCCGGAGCTATCTTTCTGATTTTTCTGTTTGCAATGCTTCTGTGGCGGCTGGGTGTGGCTGCCATGCATGCAAAAGATCTGGCCGGAGCTCTTATCTGTTGCGGGATTATGGGGCATCTGGCTCTTCAGGTTATTTTGAATATTGCAGTGGTGACCAATACAATCCCCAATACAGGCATTACGCTGCCTTTTATCAGCTATGGAGGAACTTCAGATCGGAAGAGCACACGTCT
>OIOX01000363.1_pt1 | contig 7967 bp, 7 predicted proteins | sample 1585641 | NCBI WGS metagenome assembly OIOX01 (sample SAMN02674698, study PRJEB24791) | human gut metagenome, SKBSTL036 | isolation source: stool | host: Homo sapiens | place: USA | reverse complement strand
GCATTACAGATTCGATTAGAATCTGTAATGAGAGAATGCCTTGTTCGCTTCAGCCATCTTATGAACGTCTTCTTTTCTCTTCACGGAAGCACCGGTATTGTTCGATGCATCCAGGATCTCGTTAGCCAGTCTCTCTTCCATGGTCTTCTCGCCTCTTTTGCGGGAGAACATGGTCAGCCAGCGAAGACCAAGAGCCTGACGTCTGTCAGCTCTGACTTCGATCGGCACCTGATAGGTTGCGCCGCCGATACGTCGTGCTTTGACTTCCAGAACAGGCAGGATGTTGTTCATTGCCTCTTCGAAAACCTCTACAGCTTCCTTACCGGATTCTGCAGCGACACGATCAAACGCGCCGTATACGATCTTCTGAGCAACGCCCTTTTTGCCGTCCAGCATGATGTTGTTGATTAATTTAGTAACAACCTTGTTGTTGTACAGCGGATCCGCTAATACGTCTCTTTTCTGAGTATGTCCTTTACGTGGCACGTTACTTCCCTCCTTAATATCTGCTCCGGCGGGGAGCCGCGGGAGCCATTCATTAGATCTTAGGTACTCGCATTGAACACTTAGCGAGGTTCCTCACGAGCTTAGTGTGAAAGCGCACCTGCGAAACGAGCGCGTCTTTCAGCGCGACATTGAGCATGGTGCTTCCTCTCTTCCTACTCGGCAGGTTCTCTCTAAGTTCAACCTGCGTCTCGTGCGCGGTTCTATGATTCCCTGCAACCTACAGGATCAATATCAAAGTCCGGCACATTCATTCTAAATCTAATAGAACTTCTACCTAATTAAAATTATTTCTTGTCTTTCGGTCTCTTAGCGCCGTATTTGGAACGCGCCTGTTTTCTGTTGGCTACGCCTGCAGTATCAAGAGTACCTCTGATGATGTGGTATCTTGTACCAGGTAAGTCCTTAACCCTTCCACCACGGATAAGAACAACGCTATGCTCCTGAAGGTTGTGACCTTCTCCTGGGATGTAGCTTGTTACTTCGATTCCGTTGGAAAGACGAACTCTGGCGATTTTTCTAAGAGCTGAGTTAGGCTTCTTAGGAGTTGCAGTCTTAACTGCTGTACAAACGCCACGTTTCTGTGGTGCAGACTGTTCAACTGCTTTCTTTCTTAAAGAGTTGAATGTTTTCTGGAGAGCCGGAGCTGTAGATTTCTTTACAGATGTCTGGCGTCCTTTTCTTACTAACTGGTTGAATGTTGGCATTCCATTTCACCTCCCGATTTATTTCTCCATAGATTTTTCTATGGGGCCTTGCGGTTGCTATTCGTGTAATTACGCACAAAAAAATTAAACGTTCCTTTTGCACGCTTGCTCATTATATCCCGTAAAACTCACACTGTCAAGGCATTTCTCCTGAATTTTACAGTATTTTTTCATATTTTTATCATAACCAAAAAATCCTTTCTTCATACACCACATCACCACATTAAACTTATCTGACAATACACTCCCCCTTCCACCACTTTACTGCCACTTCCCCTATCCTATCGAAATAACTATGCCAATCACTTATCTGCAAATCCTCATACACAGATAAAAAAAAGCCTCAGTGCTACGTTTTTTCATCTGCAACTCAAATCCGTATTCTACTCAATTGATATAGTTATCTACGAGCCCCAGCGCCGGATAATATTTATTTTGTGTGCATTTGCAGGATGCTTAGAGATACTTAGTCTGCGGAAATCTGCGTTATGAGCAGACCGTCTCACGTGTTTGAGCGAAGTTTGCAACGTAGCGAGTTTGAGAGGGCTGCTCATGCTTTTAGCAGATTTCTGCAGATTTAGTATCTCTTAGCGTCCGAAACCGCACACAAAATAAATATTATCCGGCGCGTCCCCTTCACTAACAATTGCATTTCCCCCTCCCTTTTATTATAATAACAACCAAAGCAGGCAAATCAACTTGCAGACACACTATAACATTCTATAAACTCAGGAAAGGACACTATAATATATGAAGAAACCCAGCATGATCAGCATCCTTCTGTTTCTGACAGGACTCCTGTGCATCATAGCCCTGATCTTCTTTAACAGGACCACACTGCACCAGATCCTCACCACTGAAAAAGAAGTCGATACAATCTCCGAACAGATCACTGCAAAACACGACGAAGTCAAACAGGCAGTAGACAAGTACACTACCGCCATAGACACAGTCCAGTCAAATATCAATCGCATGAAACAAAAACAACAGACAGCCACACAGAAGAAAACCAAAGAAAAAGCTGAAATCCCGGAAGAAGCTTCATCAAAGCCTTCTGTATTCAGCCAGAACAGCACCAGTGCCTCTTCTGATTCCAGTGCCAGCGTTTTCTCCTCCGATGCCGAAACAGACGGACATATAATAGGAATCGATCCAGGGCATCAGAGTGAGTCCGTAGATATGAGTGCCCCGGAGCCCAACGGTCCCGGTTCTTCTGAAATGAAAGCAAAATGTACCAGCGGAACTCAGGGAACCTACAGCGGTGTTCCCGAATACCAGCTCAATCTGGAGGTCTCTCTTCAACTAAAGGATGAACTGGAACAGAGAGGCTATCAGGTAGTCATGACACGAACAGACAATGAAACAGCCATCAGCAACATGGAACGCGCACAATATGCTGCTTCACAGGGCGCAGAAATCTATGTCCGCATCCATGCAAACGGCGATGATTCCCATACTGCATCAGGGGCACTGACCATGTCACCCTCCCAGAATAACCCTTATATCCCACAACTGTTTGAACAGTCTGATCGATTATCCCGATGCATCATCGATTCCTACTGTGCTGCAACAGGTTTTCAGAACCTTGGAATCCAGTACACTGACACGATGACAGGAATTAACTGGAGCACTGTTCCTGTTACGATCCTCGAAATGGGATTTATGACAAGCCAGAATGACGATCTGAAAATGAATGATGCAGAATTCCAGAAAACAATGGTACAGGGAATCGCAAATGGCATTGACAGCTACTTTGCATCATGATGATGTAAGTGTCAAAAAGCATTTTGCCCTTGACTTGATATCTGCGGATTGCTACGCAGCTTCGCAGTTCCCGCAATCCTGATTACAATAATAATTACGAAAGGAAAACCGCAATGAATAAAAAGCCAAATGAAAAACCTATTTTTCTCTATATAGTGATCGGCATACTGACTGTTGCAGTGATTGCACTGGCAGCTGTTTCATTTTTATCACTGAACCATCTCGTCACACTACAGCAAAAAGTACAGACACTCTCCAAAACCGTAGAGGAGATTTCCACTGATGCAAATACCCTTATCAGTCAGGCAGATCAGTTAGATGAATTAAGAGAACAGGAAAGTTCTGTCAAGGCAGCCACCGGAGAAACATCTCCTGCGCAGTCAGAATCCGCTGAACCCTCTTCAGAATCCGAACAGCAGAACGGAACACTTTCCCCTTCCTCCAACAACACATTTACCGACAACACTGATTCCAGCATGGACAATCTCCTGAAACAGGTACAGTCCCTGCTGCCGGCTGATAACGGAACCTGGTCCGTCTATGTCTGCAACCTGCCGAAAGATTCTGAAGGCATGATCAACGATACTCCCATGCAGGCAGCAAGCCTGATCAAACTGTATATTATGGGAGCTGTATACGAAAACTACGATACACTCTCCCAGTCTCACAATGGAGACGAAATTGACAGTAATATTTCAGCCATGATCACTGTCAGTGATAATGATGCTGCTAACACTCTGGTAAACTGGCTTGGAAACGGCGATAACTCTGCAGGTATGGCAAAAGTAAATGGCTTCTGCCAGGAACATGGTTTCACCAGCACCCAGATGAACCGCCTGCTTCTCGCAGGTAAAGAAAACGGCGACAACTATACATCCGTCAAAGACTGTGGAACCTTTTTAAAGCAGATATACCAGACTGTCAACGGAACCCTTCCCGCTTCTACTCTTCCAAACGCAGATGCAATGTATTATCACTTAAAAATGCAGCAGCGTAAAAACAAGATCCCTGCACAACTTCCAGAAGGCGTCGGTACTGCCAATAAGACCGGCGAACTTGACACTGTAGAAAATGATGCAGCGATCATCTATGATACAGCCAAAGGAATTGATCTTGTAGTATGCTTTATGTCACAGAATCTTACTGATACCGGTGCAGCCCAAAGCACCATTGCTGCAGATGCACGTGCTATCTACGGATATTATAATGAATAAACACACTCTTCTGAATCTACAGTCTATCCAGATAATTGTCATAAATCAGACAGATATTCGCAACCTCCGCAGGGGACTTACTTGATTCGGTTAAAAGAAGGAGGCACATCCCTTAACGGGTTGTGCCTCCTTCTGCAAATTCAACAGGAAGAATCGTCAATGTCTCAATCACTTCCCCTTTTATTTTCTTTAATAAAAGTTCCACAGCCTTTCGTGCCATATCCGGCACCGGCTGTACAATTGTTTATACCATTATGCCTCTTCAGCTTCCCCCTCTTCATAGGACTTCTCCCATATCTCCGAAAATACTGCCAGCGGACAGTCTGTGAGAAGGCACATGAGAAGGAAACATTCGTATGGATTTACTATGTATATCTCTCCCATTCCACATCGAAGCAGAATATCCTGAATCTCATCCAGAAAATGCTTGTATCTGTTAAAAGGATCATCATCCTCCATTTCCTGGGATACGATAAAGAATTCCAGTGTGATCAGGTCAAAGCGCTCCACCGGGAGTTTGTGGCTTAAAATATTTGTAATCCTCTGCCTGCTGAAACGCTTCTGGCTGAAATGCTTTGCCAGAATGGAGGCAGACATTTTCTTCAGATTGCCCATTTTGTTGATGGGGATTCCGCTGCAGATTACTTTTTCCACATCAGAAGGTGTAATTCTTTCTGCTGTCCACACCTTATCCCCACCTTTTTCCTCTTCATCATGCTGATACAGTCCGGCAATAATCTGCTTCGCATGATATAAAAGCTTTGTAAACTCCTGAAATGCCTGACTTTTCTCAGATATGGGATCTACTCTTTTTGATTTCAGTCGGGCAAGATAATCGATCAGTTTCTCCTCCGTATCAAGGCACAGGTTGCTTCCGTATAAAACCTGAGTATTTTCCACTTCCACAGGAGCGAGTATCTCATATTTTTTTTTCAATTCCTCTGCTTTATGATAACCCTGCTGCGTACTGTAACAATACCAGTAGATCACCTCGTCCGGATTGTAAAAATCAAAATCCTGTTCTTTCAGTACTCTTGTCAGGAAATCCGACACATCCTCTGTGGTCATTTTCAACCCAAACCCCAGAAGAAAAACAGTTTCTCTTTTTACAGATGCCTGATTCAGCCAGTTATTCACCAGTGCCGACAACTTGGTAGAGGTAGGATTCATGGATTTGGGCGTATAGGTTTCCTTAAAGGAATCTACTACGATCTCCTTATACACTTCCTGTGGAATCTCCGAGAAAGGTTCTTCCAGCTCTGCCCTTTCATAAATATATCTCTTCAGATGGTCGCCAAAGGACACCAGTTCCATCTCTTTATATAAATAGTGGAAAATAACATCCGCATCTTCGTCTTCAAAACTGTCCAGGCTTACCACCTGCCGAAATCTCTGTGCCGCCCTTCTGGTAAATTCATACTCCTGTACTTTATCAAACGCAACATTCTGTTCAAAATCCAGATCCTGCATACGGTTCTTCATGCTGCCCCACCTCTCATTTTTTATCTTTCAGATTTTTCATCCATTCTTTCATTCTGCGGACTGTATCCAGCTTCTGTACTTCACAGAGCACGATCGTCACATTATCTCTCCCACCTTTTTGGAGAGCATTTTTAAGAAGATCATTTACAATCTCCGGGATTTCCATATCCTGTGACAGAATCGCCTCTATCTCACTGTCCGAAAGCATATCTGTTACTCCATCTGAACACAGAAGATATCTGTATCCCTCCTTATGCTCGATTTCTGTCACAGAAGGTTCCAGTCTCTGCAGCTCTTCAGGAAGTCCAAGATACTGGGTTAACGGGGCTTTCCCAACTGCCGTACCACCAAAAACATGGTCTGTGGAAATCTGCTGAAGCTTACCACCATCCATAAAATAAATCCTGCTGTCCCCAAGATTGCAGGCAAACATAGACTCTGGTGTAAAGAGGAGCATTGCCATTGTGCTTCCCATGCTCCAAATATGATGATCTGTTCCATATCTGCATACTGCCTGATTCATCTTCTCACATACATCGTCTATAAAATCTTCCGGCATATCCCTCAGCATTCTTTTATTCGCATTATAAAATTTTCCAAATTCTTCTGATGCAAGAAAGGCTGCAATCTCGCCGCAGCTTTCTCCTCCCATACCGTCAAATACCGCCATTGCCGGTACTCTGTTACCCGAAATAATCTTTGAGCAGATACCCTTTGTTCCTTCATTGTTCACCGGAAGGGATTCCCCAAAACACCAGAAATTATCTTCATTATTTGCCCGGATATTTCCTGTATGGCAGGTATATGCACATTCAATCTGATACATTGCCATTATCTGTCTTTGTTCCTTCTCCCTTCAATGCTTTCAATGAATTGTTCCAGTATTTCTCGCCACGTTTCACGAATTCCTCATTATCTTTTTCGTTATCGTGACACTTTCCATTGGAATCGATCCATCTTATCAGTTCGCCGTCGTTATAATAATAATATTCTGAAGTTTCATCATACCAGATATATGCAAAGAATAACTTCTCTCCCCAGTAGAAATATTCTTCATAAACTCCATCTCCGGATTCTGCCGGATAGACCAGAGCTTTCATGCATTCACTCTCAATATCCAGATTTCCATCTGCCTGCTGAGTGGTCTTTACCCTTCTCAGATATCGCAGAACAGTTCCTTCTGTTCCAACCCAGTCGTAACTGTTCAGATTATCTGTGATAGTTGTTGCCTGCTCCTTGATCGTATCCAGAGCTTTGGAGAAATCTTTGGATCCGGATTTTGTGGAGCTGTATTTCTCATCATCCAGAATTGCGATCGGATTATCCTCCTGTCCTTCCTGAGCATGATCTTTACTTACTCTGTAATAGACGGCGGCCATCATAAGTATCGCTGTACCTGCCACAATTGCAAGCAATGCCCTGCGCAGCAGCTGTTTCTTCCTGCGTCTTCGCTTTCTGGCTTCCACAGCACGCGCAGATCTTATCGCAACTGTTTCTGATGGCGTTTCCTGTGGCTGTATTTTCTGTTCTGCTACAACTGACATTGTTTCTTTATCTGTAAAGCTGCTCGCCGGAACATTGTTTACAGCACGTTTTCTTTTTGCAGCATTCTGAAAATCTGATGTTTTTTTATTTCCCCGGGTATTCTGTACTGACGTATTCTGCACTGTACTTTTTCGTACATTTTCGGCATCTGATGTAACATTCTGTGCTGCTCTGCCGTTCTGTGCAATTGCACTATATGATTCTGTTTTATCCGTTCCTGCTTTCTGAACACCGTTTTGTAACTGCCGGATTCTGCCAGATCTTCCATTTTTCAGATCATCCAGCGCACTATAAAGCTCCTCCGGTGTCTGATATCTCTGTGCAGGATCATAAGCACAGGCCTTCATGATAATACGGGCAAACTGTGTTCCTGCATCCACAGGTGCACTCATCTGCTCTCCTGCAACACGCTTATTTAATGCATTTTCCTTATCCCTGTAAGTGATAAACTGTTTTTCCAGACTCATAAATGGCAGTCTGTTATGATTCATCAGCCTGTACAGCACAATCCCAAGAGAATAAATATCTACCCTGCTGTCATATTTCTCACCTTTATACATCTCAGGCGCCATATAAGAGTAAGTACCTTTCTTGGAAAATCCGCTCATGGTTCGCTCAAGTTCACGTGCAATTCCGAAATCTCCAAGCTTAAAATCGCCAAATCTGGATACAAAAATATTCTCCGGCTTGATATCCCTGTGAATGATCTTAAGTTTCCGGCAATATTCCAGTGCCTTACTCAAAACCATTC
>OIOX01000350.1_pt1 | contig 8115 bp, 7 predicted proteins | sample 1585641 | NCBI WGS metagenome assembly OIOX01 (sample SAMN02674698, study PRJEB24791) | human gut metagenome, SKBSTL036 | isolation source: stool | host: Homo sapiens | place: USA | reverse complement strand
GCAGATAGGTCAGCTTCTGCTCCTTGAGGTAGGGCAGCTTCTTTGCCAGCTCTTTCAGATTTCCGGCAAAGAGGTCGGTGTACATGGTCATGCCGAACATATTGCCCCGCTTGTACCAGTCCGGGTCGGCAGAGCGTGCCTTGTCCAGTGCTTTCAGCTCGGCACTGCGGGCGTTGTAGGCGTCTGCCATCTCCCGCTCCAGAACCTCCAGCCCTTCCCGGTTGTGGTACAGTTCCATGAACAGCCATTCCAGTTCGTCTTTGTGCTTGGCAAACCGGGACTCAAATTCCTGTTTAGCCGCCATGATTCAGCCCTCCACTTCCGCAAGGGTGGGCATGGCAGGGATGGCACCATGCCGGCTGGTGGTGATGCTGGCCGCTTTGTTGGCAAAGGCCAGAATGCTTTCCAGCTTGTCCACAGTCAGGGTGTCCAGATCCTCTTTGCAGAGCTTGGACAGAGCTGCTCCAAAGAAGGTATCGCCTGCGCCGTTGGTGTCGCCTACCTTGCAGGGAACACCAGCCACATGACCGGTCTTATCTCCAAAGCGGTAGAATACACCGTTTGCACCCAAGGTGACGAAGATCAGCCGGATGCCGTTCTGTGCCAGCTGGGCTGTGCCGCTTTCACAGTCGGTGGTGCCGGTGAGCAGAGGCAGCTCTTCATCGGACACTTTCAGAATATCCACCAGCGGCAGGGGAGCTTTCATCTGGGCAATGGCTTCCTCTTTGTTCTTCCAGAGGTTTGCACGGTAATTGGGGTCGTAGGTGATGGTAGCACCCAGCTTTTTGGCACGGGCGGCGGCATCCAGTGTGGCAGTGCGGGAGGGGTCGGCGGTGAGACTGACAGAACCGAAGTGGACGATTTTGGCAGCTTTCAGAGCGCCATCCGAAATGTCCTCTTTGCTCAGCATCACGTCAGCGTTGGCGCTGCGGTAGAAGCTGAAATCCCGCTCACCGGTGGCATCCACCGAGACCACAGCCATGGTGGTGGGGTGGTCTGCATCCACCGCCATGCCGGAAACATCCACCTTGTTCTCTGCCAGAACGTCCTTCAGGTAGCGGCCAAAGGCATCTGCACCCACCTTGCCGATAAAGGCGGTCTGTGCGCCCAGCCGGGCGGCAGCCACCGCCAGATTGGCCGGAGCACCGCCGGGGTTTGCGGCAAACTGAGGGATGCCGCGCTCATCCTTGCCGGTCTGGGTCAGGTCGATCAAAACTTCACCAATCGTTAAAATGTCCATGATAATTCTCCTTATTCTTGATGTGAAACCCAACGATCACCGCTGGAACAGATAATGAATGTAAGCGGCTGCACGCTCCGGGTGCGGTGCATTCTGCACTACCCCAAGATAGACCTTGCCAGAAAAACCTGCCTGCCTGACAAACGGCGTGTCCGAAATATCCAGCACGGTCCCACCGGCGTTCAAACCCGACAGTGCATGGAAAGACGCATCCAGTGTCCGCAGATCGAGAAAATAATCATCTGCCAACAGTCGATCCCGTGCATATTCGTCCATCAGAACAACATCTAACCGCTGGGCACTGACTGCACCCAGCAGCTTCATCTCCGAAGCATATACATACTGCTCCTCTGCGTGTTCGCTCTCGCTGAGCAGCAAGCCGGACAGCAGATCGACCTGTTGCTTTTTGGTCAGACCCTGCGCCTCGGCAAAGCCGGTGGTAAGCTGTTCCGTCAGATCGGACCCGGCAGTGATATTTACCAGACCAAGGTAAAGCACATCCTCTTTTTTCGTCACATGGCGGTAGGCTGCATAGCCAAGGATATAGACGACGATGAGCACGATCGCAATGGGCAGCTTGTAATATGCCCAGATGTGCTCCCACTTTTTGCGCCCATGGAGGGAGCGGAGCGTATCCCGGTCAGTTTTTGTCATGGTCGTGTTCCTCGTATACTGCATCAGGGTCTCCACCGATCAGATAGAGGATCCGAAGCATCAGAAAGGAGCAGAGCATGGCGCAGAAGCCCATGCCCAGCAGGAATGCAGGCGTGAACACAAACACTATGACGTACCCCATGATGCCATAGATCGCCGCCATCAGCAGGGTGCAAAACAGATACCGGACACCCACGAGAAACGCTGTTTTCAGGATGCCGAAGGTGGTGTTTTCAAACCGTGCCAGCAGAGGAAAGGCATACAGCAGAACGATGCCGTACAGAACTGCCGCACCAATAAGCACTGCAGTGAGCAGCGTCCAGAAAATGTTTTCGCTCCACATTCGGCGCAGCACAAAGCCATCCGCAGCCAGGAAACTGCCGACTGCCAGCAGGATAAGCCAGAGTTTTGTGGCAGGCTTAAAATTTTCCCGGAACGCCTTAAAAAACATCCGGGTCAGACCATCGTCCCGATCTTCCGCCATTTTGAGCGTGACGTAGAACAATGCGGTCGTAGAAGCCCCTATGGTAACGATGGGCAGGCTGCACACGAGCCATAAGATGTTCAGGTAAGCACTGTAAGTCAATTTCGTCAGCACAGCAAACAGCGGCTTGTCCGTATTGCACAGGTCACGCATGGTGGTTCTCCTTTCGCTCAATCTCCTGTGGATTCGCGCAGGACCAGGTTGGTTTCCGTATAGACGGTGCGATAGTTCAGCGATGGCTCTTCGATGCGGGTCATAAGCAGATTGGCAGCGGTGTAGCCCATGATCTGTCCATGGATATGGATCGAAGTCAGACGGGGGGCAAAGTAGGAAGCCTCCTGACTGTCATCGAAGCCGCAGACCCAGATATCATCGGGAACCGAATACCCCAGCTCATTCAATGCCTTGACCAGATCCATGGCAACAAAGTCATTGGCGCAGACAAAGGCATCCGGCATCGTTTTGAACCGACGTATGGTTTCGTACAGGGATACCGGATAGTTCTGCTGTCCCGATGGCATTGCACAGGTGCTCAGGCCCTCTGTCAGACCAAAGTGCTCCACTGCATCCCTATAAGCCATATAACGCTCAAAGAAGGACTGACAGTGGTTTTTATCCCCCGCAAAGCTGATGCGTTTTTTGCCGCGCTGGACCATGTGGGCCACTGCATTCTGGATCTCAATGCGGTTTTCCATATAAAGGCGGTCGGCTTTAAGAGGAGGACGCATATCCATCACAGGGGTGTCTACAAACAGCAGCGGAACATCCAGATCGCACAGCATCTGTGCGTAGTCATAGTCGAATACTTCAAAGCAGATGATGCCGGCTGTGCGCTGGATGTCGAGAGAAGATGGAAGTTTTTTCTCTTTCAGCTCTATGGGAGAAATGCGATGAATGGTCATGCCGCTGTGCAGATGGTCGATTTCCGACTGGAAACGATCCAGCATCATGGAGGAAAAGTGAGAGCTGTTCAGAAACCGGGTCGTCAGCATGGCGATCTCCCGTTTGTCACTCGGCAGAATGAAAGGCCCGGCTGTTTTTGCAGCGTCTTCCTGAAACAGCGGCAGATAGGCGAACTGCTTATAGCCCATTTCGGCGGCTTTGCGCAGGATCTTCTCCCGTGTGGCATCTGCCAGCACACCGGTGTTGTTGATGGCCTTTGAAACTGTGTTGCGGGAAAGCTGCAGTTCGTTTGCAATATCCTGAATGGTGACCCTGGTTGCCATAAGTCATTCTCTTTCTTTATAATACAGGAGCGTATGTTCTTTCTTTTATAGATAAAGTCTGGTGACGGATCTTATTCTTTGCGACTCCAGTATAGTGCAAATGCACAAATTAGTCAAATGCAAAAATGCAAATCATCATTTTGCATATTTACGCACGTTCGAATTTGTGCACCTGTACAAATCCACAGTATTTATTGATATATACCATGAATTATCGTTGACATTCGCTTGCCTGAGTGATATAAATGAATTACAGAGTTTTACATTTGCACAATCAAAGCGAAAAACGTAAAATTCAAAGGTGCAAATGTAAAACACAAATCAAGCGGCAAGCAAATCAAAAAGGAGGAGAATGATTCATGAAAGCAAAGACGGCCTCGCCGGAAACGGCTGTGCTGACAGCAGAACGCAAGCTGCACAACACATGGGTCTACATCAAACGGCATTGGCAGCTTTACCTGTTGTTCCTGCTGCCTGCCGTGGTGCTGACGCTGGTGTTCAAGTACGCTCCCATGGGCGGTGTGCTGATCGCGTTCCAGAAGTACAATCCCTTCAAAGGTATCTGGGGCAGCGAGTGGGTAGGCTTCAAAAACTTTACCCGCTTCATGTCCTCGCCGGACTTCCAGCGCTATCTGATCAACACCCTGAAGCTGAGCGTCTACGGTCTGCTGTGGGGCTTCCCGATCCCCATCCTGCTGGCATTCCTGCTCAACCGTATCGAGAGCAAGAAGATCAAGCAGAAGGTGCAGCTGGTGCTGTATATGCCCAACTTCATCTCGGTCATCGTGCTGTGCGGTATCGTCCGGGTGCTGCTGAGTGTCACCGGTCCGGTGAACGGCCTGCTTCACACCAGCATCAACTTCATGACGCTGCCGGAAGCGTTCCGCCCCATCTACATCATCAGCGGCATCTGGCAGGGTGCCGGCTGGGCATCCATCATGTACACCGCATCTCTTTCTAACGCCAGCAAAGATCTGAAGGAAGCTGCGATGATCGACGGCGCAAACCTGATCCAGCAGATCATGACGGTGGAGTGGCCCGCCATTAAGGATATGGTCGTTATTCAGTTCATCCTGCAGGCAGGCAACATCATGAGCATCGGTTTTGAAAAGGCCTATGCCCTGCAAACTGACCTGAACCTGAACACTGCCGAGATCATTGCAACGTACGTTTATAAAAAGGGCCTGTTGGACGGCGATTACAGCTTTTCCACGGCAGTCGGTCTATTCAACACCATTGTCAACGTCATCCTGCTGATCGCAGTGAACAAGGTCGTTGCCAAAATGAACGATGGCAAGGGCTTGTAAGGAGGGGTTTACCATGGCAAAACAGAAAAAATCAAAAATGGCCCTCTACACCAGACAAGATAAGATCATCCTGTACTGCGGCTACGCACTTCTGGGCTTGTTCCTGCTGGCGATCATCGTTCCGATGATCTACATCGTCATCGCGTCCTTTATGGACCCGGTCACTCTGCAAAACAAGGGCATCTCCTTTGATTTCAGCAAGTGGAGTCTGGATGCTTACCAGCGTGTCGTTTCGGACAAGCAGATCTGGGTCGGCTTCAAGAACGCAGTACTTTACTCGATCATCTTCACCATCATCTCGGTAGCTGTGACGATGCTTGCCGCTTATCCCATGTCGCTGCCGGACTTCAAAGGCAAAAAGATCTTCAACACCTTGTTTGTGATCACGATGTTTTTCAGCGGCGGTCTGATCCCCACCTACCTGCTCATCAACAATCTGGGTCTGCTGGATTCCATGTGGGCGGTCATTCTGCCGGGAGCATTCAGCGTGTGGAACATGATCATTGCCCGTACCTATTATCAAGGCATCCCGCGTGAGCTGCGCGAAGCTGCGGATGTGGATGGAGCCAGCGAGATGCTTTACTTCTTCAAGATCCTGCTGCCCGTCTGTATGCCGGTGGTGGCAGTTCTGGCCCTGTGGCAGTTCGTGGCAATGTGGAACAGCTACTTTGACGCCATGATCTACCTGAACAGCGCATCGAAGCAGCCGCTGCAGCTGGTGCTGCGTTCCATCCTGATCCAGAGCCAGCCGGAATCCGGCATGATCGCAGATATCCAAAGTACTGCCGAACGTGCGAAGATGGCAGAGCTGCTCAAATATGCAACCATTATTATTTCCAGTCTGCCGCTGCTGGTGATGTATCCCTTCTTCCAGAAGTATTTTGATGCCGGCATCATGGCTGGTTCCATTAAAGGCTGAGGATATTCCGGAATTTTATGAGCAGGTACGCTCATCTGTTACACGAAAAAAGAAACATGAAAAAGGAGAAAATACCATGAAAAAGCTGATCTCTCGCCGCAACTTCCTCAAGGTCTGCGCTCTGGCGGGCTCTGCCGCTGCGCTGTCTGCCTGTGGCGGCGGCAAATCCACCGGCGGCGGCAATTCTGCTGCCGCAGCTGTGGATGTGACCGGTGCCGTTACATTTCCGCTGTCCGAAAAGGTCACCTTTACCGGTATGACCAGCTTCCCTGTGGGCAGCGAACCCGAGCCGAACAACCGCACCATCTTCAAGCGTCTGGAAGAGCAGACCAATGTGCATATCGACTGGACCGCCATCCAGTCCGACCAGTGGAGCGATAAGATCACCCTGAATATGTCCAACCCCAACACCCTGACGGATTTTGTTTTTACTGCTGATTTTACCGACAGCAATCTGCTGCGCTACGCAGATCAGGGTGTCATCCTCAATCTGGAAGACTACATTGACAACAATATGCCTTATCTCCAGAAGGTCTTTGAGCAGTACCCGGAGTACCGCACCATGTGTACCGACAGCGATGGCCACATCTGGGCGCTGCCCTGGATCGAGCAGCTCGGCGCAGAAAAGACCGCCATCCAGACCATTGGCAACATGAGCTTCATCAATACCAAGTGGCTGAACTTCCTCGGTCTGTCGATGCCCACCACGGTGGACGAGTTTGAGCAGGTGCTGATGGCATTCCGTGATAACGCCGCTTCTATCAAGGCAGAGTATGGCATTGACGGCGACATCATCCCCATGTCCTGCATCGTCAACAACGGCGATCAGGACCCCAGCATCCTCATCAATGGCTTTGGCGAAGGCTACGGCGATGCAGACAAAGACCGCCATATCGCTGTTACCAACGACCGGAAAGTCATCTGTGCCGCCACCCAGCAGGGCTACCGCGATGGTCTGGACTGGCTGCACAAGCTGTATGCCGAGAAGCTCATCGACCCGGAGTGCTTCACGCAGGAGTGGTCCACCTATGTTTCCAAGGGCAAGGCTGGCCGCTATGGTGTCTGCTTCAGCTGGGATGTTGCCAACATCGACAACCTGACCGACTGGGAGCCGCTGCCTGCCCTGACCGCCGATACCCGAAATATCACTCCGCAGAACGGCTCTTTCACCAGCGGCTTTGCCCGCGGCAGATGCGTTGTCACCGCAAAGGCGGCTAATCCTGCACTGGTTTGTGCATGGCTGGATCAGATGTACGCACCCCTCCAGTCTCCGCAGAACAACTGGGGTACTTACGGCGATGCGGAAGGCTTTAACATTTTTGAACTGTCCACCAACGATAAGGGCGAGCCCATGCTGAAGCACGCTCCTCTGGGCGATGCTTCTCCCGTGGAAGTCCGTGAAGCGCAGTGTGTCAGTGGGCCTCTGGCGGTTCTGGATGATTACTATGGTGTATACGTTACCTGCCCGGACGATGCACAGTATCGTCTGGACTGGATCAAGGAGATCTACACCCCGGATATGAACAACGATTATGTCTATCCCAATGTCTTTATGAGCAACGAGGACACCGAGCAGGTCTCGAACCTGCAGGCAGATCTGCAGACCTACATGAATACGCAGAAGGCCAACTGGATCATGAACGGCACTACGGATGCAGAGTGGAACGAATATCTGAGCAAGCTGGAAGCCTACGGCCTGTCCGACTATCTGGGCATTATGCAGAAATATCTGGATGCTTACTACGCATAAGAATTCTTTCCTTTGGAGGATTCCATGAACGATTTGACTTTACAAAAAGCCCGCGCCTACGAGGCCGAGCACGGCGCAGCGATCTCCCCGGCGGAACGCCCTGCCTACCACATGACCCCCTATGTGGGCTGGCTGAACGACCCAAACGGTTTCTCTTATTATAAAGGGAAGTATCACCAGTTCTATCAGTATAACCCCTACGATGTGCGGTGGGCGCCCATGCACTGGGGTCACGCCGTCAGCACCGACCTGCTGCACTGGGAGTATCTGCCCTGTGCGCTTGCACCGGATTCCCCGGCAGACAACGGCCCCGGCTGCTTCTCCGGCTCTGCCACCCAGATGGATGACGGCAGGCAGCTGCTGATGTACACCAGTGTGGTGGCAGAAAAGCAGCCCAATGGGGAGATGCGGGACATCCAGACCCAGAGCATTGCCATCGGTGATGGACTGAACTACGAAAAGCCTGCCTGCAACCCGGTGCTGACCCAGAAAGACCTGCCGGAAGGCTTCAGCAGGTTCGACTTCCGGGACCCCA
>OIOX01000344.1_pt1 | contig 8230 bp, 7 predicted proteins | sample 1585641 | NCBI WGS metagenome assembly OIOX01 (sample SAMN02674698, study PRJEB24791) | human gut metagenome, SKBSTL036 | isolation source: stool | host: Homo sapiens | place: USA | reverse complement strand
CTTCCGATCTTAGAGGATCAACTCCATATGGAGCCAAGGCGAAGCGCCCTTTATCTTTTCTGTGGAAAACGTTGTGACAGGATCAAAGCTTTGCTCTGGGAATCTGACGGATTTGTGTTGCTGTATAAACGTATGGAAGTCCAGGGCAGATTCCGCTGGCCCAGAAATCAGTTGGAAGTAAAGCAACTGACCTGGCAGCAATTCGACTGGCTCATGTCCGGTCTTGAAATCGAACAACCAAAAGCATTCAAACCTACGGAATGATCGTGTAAAATCTCTATGCCAACCAACAAAAATGGAGAGCTTTCCACACCCTGTATCATATCTGCAATCCCTTGTAAATACTGGGTGTCCTGCTTCTTTTTCATTGCTTTTTATGGTATAATAAGAGCAGTAAAAAAGGAGCAGAAAACATATGGCTGGTAATTCAAAAGATTCAAAAATCCTTGCGTACAAGGACATGATCAACCAACTGAATAAAACGATTTCCGCACAGACAGAACTGATCCAGTCTTTACAAAAAACATTGGAAGCAGGCCGTCTGGAAAAAGAAAATCTTCGTCAGCAGATTGAATATCTCACGAAGAAGCTCTTTGGTACTTCCAGTGAAAAACGGAAAGATATCGATGGTCAGCTGAATCTTTTTGATGAAGCCGAGCAGGAAGCAGATCCGACATGGAAACAGGAACTTCCTGATGACATCACTGTTCCGGAACATAAGCGAAAAGCACGACGGACACATGCGGATCTCTTTAAAAATATCCCTTCCTGCGACGAGATCATTTCTCTTCCGGAGGAGGAGCGAAACTGTCCAACCTGCGGAACGCAGATGGAATGTATTGGGAAAGAATTCGTCTGCCATGAATTCCGGTTTACCCCTGCCAAAGGGAAAGTAGTAAATATCTATCGTGAAACCTATAAATGCCCGGAGTGTGCCATATCAGAGGAACACCCGGATGAGCAGACATTTGTCAAAGCGCCTGTTCAGGACCCATTGATCCCGGAAAGTTATGCATCGGAATCCGTTGTAGGATGGGCAATGCACCAGAAGTACCAGAATGGTCTGCCATTAAACCGGCAAGAATCGGAATGGACGCAGCTGGGTGTCCCATTAAGCCGGGCTACGCTTGCTAACTGGATCATTTACTGTGCCGAGAATTACCTCTGTCATGTTTATGATTATTTTCACCGTCAGTTACGGATGCGTAAATATCTGATGGCAGATGAAACTCGAGTTCAGGTACTGAATGAGCCGGAGCGCAATCCTGAAACAGATTCCTGGATGTGGCTCTTCCGCAGTGGAGAAGATGGGCTTCCGCCGATCCTGCTCTATCATTACACAGAGACAAGGGCAAAGTTCCATGCAGCATCTTTCCTGAATGGGTTCCGTGGATATCTGGAGACCGACGGATACCAGGGTTATAACAATCTGCCGGATATCAAACGCTGCTCTTGCTGGGCACATGTGAGACGTTATTTCACAGATGCCATACCGAAAGGGAAGGAGTATGATTACAGCCTTCCGGCGGTGCAGGGAGTACAATTCTGCTCCAAGCTGTTTGATTGTGAGCGGTACTCAAAAGCAAAAAATCATACTGCGGAGCAGAGAAAACAGTTCCGTCTTGAAAAGGAGAAGCCGATACTGGAGGCATTCTGGAATTGGCTGGATCAACAGCGTCCAAACAAGGGAACCCGTTTGGCGAAAGCGGTGAACTATGCCCAAAATCGGAAAGACACCCTGATGACCTATCTGGAAGACGGTCATTGCAGTTTATCCAATAATCTTAGCGAGAATGCAATCAGACCATTCACTGTTGGGCGGAAAAACTGGCTGTTCAGTGCCAGTCCGAAGGGAGCTGCCTCTAGCGCTATTGTGTATACAATGGTTGAGATGGCAAAAGCGAATGACCTGAATACCTACAAATATCTGACATACCTCTTATCACAGCGGCCAGACGCTAAAATGTCAGATGAACAGCTGGAACAGCTTGCCCCATGGAGCGAGACTGCGAAAGCGAACTGTCAAAACTAAACATAGAGCAAAACGCTTGCATCTATCATTTTGGTGCAAGCGTGATTCATGGACAGCGTAGCAATATTTTGCGCTTACAAAATAACAGCAAACCAAAGACACTGACCATCTTCTAGCGTAACAGCATAAGTAAAGGTTTCGTTTTCGTTATAGTAAATATGATTTTTTTCCGTTAATTTATTGCGAATACCTTCTACATCTACAGATACATCCTTTGAAGTATCTTGGTTTTCTACATCAAACTGAAGCAAAAATAAATCTCCCTTTTGGGCTTTTGGAATTGTAAATTCTTTTGTCACTGACTGCCTGCTATCTATCTCTTTATATTGAAATCCAATATCTACTTCCTGTATCTTTGATTGAAGCTGTTCCTTCCATCCGGCACAGGAACTTCTGTTTTTCACAACAGCAAAGTCAAGAAATGCTGTCTGATTATATGGAAATTCCAGGGTATTATAATCCTCTTCCGAAAGATATTGACTGGTCACATATGCAACTGGATAAACCTCTGAATTTTCATAAACCTCCCGCGTGATAACGTTCCATAATCAAAGATAATGTTCCGGATCCAATCTTATACCGATCCATGCTAGAACTTCTTAATTTTTATATTATATTTCTTTTAATGTGGCTTGAATCCTTCTCCACGCACTTCATTCGATTCCATTATAACAAGAAACGCTGATGAATCTACTTTCTTTACAGCTTCTTGAATCGTATGCATTTCTTTATTGTTACATGCACACATTAATACTTCTTTTTCACGTCCTGTATAACTTCCTTCTGCCTTAATCAAAGTTGCCCCTCGTTGTGATAGCTCATCAATTTTTGCCGCAATTTGTGGTCCCTTTTCTGTTACAATCAAAGCAAGTTTTCCAGCATCAACGCCATACATTAGCTTATCTACGACAAATGATAGAATATACGTTCCTATTAATCCATAAATAATCTTATCAATGTTTCCACGCATCAGAATTCCACCAACAATTACAATAATAAAATCCATAACAATGATAATTTTTCCTACAGAAATATGTGGCTTTGCCTTGTGTATTGCCATCAAAACAAAATCTGCTCCACCTGTAGAGGTATCTCTCATGTAAATTAATGCATATCCGATTCCTGAGAATACACTCATACAAATACAAGATAACATCATATCACCTTGGTAAACTGGAAACAATGGAACAACCCAGTCCATCAGTATATTAGAAATTAACATTGTCTTTATTGATTTTAAAAAAAATTGTTTTCCCAACAACTTGTAACAAATTAAAATAATTGGAATATTCAAAATTGTCGTCATTGTACCAATTGGAATTTTCCAAAAATAATAAAACACGATTGCAATACCTGATATACCTGCTACCGGAAATCCAGATGCCACTGCAAAATTATAGACTCCAATCGCAATGAAACAACCACCTACAATATCAAGTAAAATATCAATTAAAAATGTCTTTGCCTTTGATTTCAATGTGAGTTCCTCCCTATTACGGAATCTTATTTCTTTTGCATCACAATACATTGATATGTTTGCAGTTTTATTGAACCTGTAAGGATTTCATCAGTAATCAAATTTGTATAACATTCATTCAAAACCATCTTCACAGGATGTCTGTTAAAATTCTGAAGAAAATATACATCATCTTTCTGTTCTTTTCCACTTCTTTTTGAAACAGTAACTCCATAAGGTAATGTTTCCGTCAAATTTGCTTCCACATTTGCTTCCTCAATTACATCGCCCAAAAATTCTTTCAAAAATTCCAGATCTGGTTGAACAACAACATAGTAAGCTTTTCCTTTGCCATACGCATTTTCTGTAATTGCTGGAGTATTTGCATTGTAATCTTGCAAGTATGTTCCCAACGGCTTTGCAGTTTGAAGTGTCACAACTTCTCTTAACACACCGGCTTTATATACACCGTCTTTATAGGAGAAAGTATTTGGAAAATATTCATTCCCCACATCAATCTCATCAACTGATAATCCTAGCAATCTCTCATGTGGTCTCTCTCCAATAAAACATAAATCTGTTTCATTTACTACTCCACTCCAATAAGTTGTTACATATATTCCACCTGCTTCCACGTATGCTTCTACTTTATGAATATACTCTTTTTTATACAAGTACAAGGTCGGAGCAACCACAAGCTGATAATCTAACAAATCTCGATCCATGGAAATTATATCAACTTCAATTCCTTTTTCCCAAAAAACCCGATAATATTTTAAAAGCTCTTCCGTATAATCGAATTTTCTCGATATTGCTTGTGCGTCAGAAAGAGCCCACCAATTTTCCCAATCCATAATAATAGCTACCTTCGCCCTATTACATGTACTTAGTATTCGACTGCTTAGCTTTTCTAGATCTTTGCCAATCCAAGCAACTTCTTGAAAAACTCTATTCTTTTCTGACGCATCATGATCAACAACCGCTCCATGAAACTTTTCACTCGATCCTCTGCTTTTTCTCCATTGAAAATAAAGAACACTATCAGAACCTAACGCAATTGCCTGCATTGAAGATAAGTAATTCATCCCCGGTCTTTTTACATTATTTTCCTCATCCCAATTCACAAGTGATGGTGTTGATTCCATCATCAAAAATGGCTTCTTCTGAAATCCTCTCATCTGGTTATGCATAAAGGCTGCCCACACAGCAATCGGTACTTCATCTTCTTTTGTATGCCAACTCGGATAAGAGTCCCAAGAAATCACATCCAACTCCTTTGCCCATTTATCATAATCCAATGGTGAAAAATACATCATCATGTTTGTTGTAACTGGAAGATCCGAATATGTTTTAACAGCTCGAATCTCTTCTCTACAAAAGTCCTGTAACTGTTCGCTCACAAATCTTTTCCAGTCCAATTTCAAACCGTGTAATTCATCCTCTCCCCTCGGAGAAGGTGAATGAATCTGTTCCCAATCGGTATAAGTATGACTCCAAAACGCACTCCACCATGCATGATTCAATGCATCCAATGTTTTGTATTTTTTTTTCAACCATTTCCGAAATGCTTTTTGACATTCTTCGCAATGACAAGAAGCATCCCTAAAATTTCCTCCGTATTCGTTTGATATATGCCAAAGAATTACTCCTGGATGTTTTCCAAAGCGTTCTGATAATTTCAAATCCAACTTTCTAGTTTTTTCTCTCATAACAGCAGACGTGTAACAAAAATTATGCCTTTTTCCTGGTAAATTCTGTATCCCGTTTTCATCTGTCTGCATTACTTCAGGATATTTTTGAGTCATCCAATTTGGCATTGCACCTGTTGGTGTAGCTAGATTTGTATAGATGCCATTGTCATATAAACGGTTAATAATTTCTTCTAAATAGTCAAACTGATATTTTCCTTCTTCTGGTTCTAAAAATGCCCACGAAAATATTCCTAGTGAAACATTATTTACATGCGCTAATTTCATTAACCGGATATCCTCTTCAAGAATATCCGGTCTATCTAACCATTGTTCAGGATTATAATCTCCACCATGCAGAAGACCTGGCATATTTATTTTTTTATATTTCATTTCTAATCCCTTTCTTTATAGATATCATTTATTATTTTACAGCTCCAGTAATACCTTCTGCAAAATTCTTCTGTAAAATAAAGAATACTAAGGCGGTAGGCAATGTACATATTAAGACTGCCAACATAAGCATTCCATAGTCTGTTACATATCCCTCTGTCAGATTTGCTACAACCATTGGCATTGTCATGCTCTTGGATTGTGTCATGATTACTTTCGGCCACAAATAACTATTCCAAGCATTCATAAATGTAATAGTCATAGCCGCTGCATATGTTGATTTCATTGTAGGAATAAACATCTGAAAGAAGATTCTAATTTCCGAAAGTCCATCTAATCTGGCAGCTTCAATAATATTATGAGGAAATGATCTTGCACTCTGCCGAAACATCATGATTAAAAATGGGGTTGATATCGTTGGTAAAATGAATCCCAACGTACTATTTAACATTTTCATTTTTGCAACCATCTGAAACAATGGGACCAATATCGTAATAAATGGAACCATCATCGCAAGAAGAATCACACCCATCACGGCATCTTTTGCTTTATCATGATAAATTTCAAATCCATATCCTGCCAAGGAACATATCACCATCGAAACTATTGTAAGTAATATTGCATATTTAAATGAATTGACCAATGCAGCCCCTACATCTTGATTTGCCAGCAGATTTTTCAAGTTTTCTCCCAAATGAGAGCCAAACGATAATACACCTCTTGATACATCCACACTTTTGTTTGTGGATGCACTTACCATCCAGTACAAAGGAAATACTGAAATAAAAGTAACCAAAATCAAGAATGCATACATTCCTATATTTTTCATCTTTTTAATCACGTTTATCACCCACCCTCATTTGTATAAATGCTAATACTGCAACCAACAGTAATATAAAGAAGGACATCGCTGCTGCATATCCAAAATTCGGCACATACTTAAAACATAAATTATATATGTAATGTGACATAGAGATTGAAGCATTCGCAGGACCTCCATCGGTCAAGTTAATTGATTCATCAAATAACTGTATCCTGCAGACTGTAACATCATCGTAAGCAAATCACATTCGCCTGCTAACGTTGTCAATAATGGTTTTCCTGTTTTTTCCAGTACTACTTTGCCTTTTTCACCCCACTCATCCCAAGTAATATCTGTAAAATCTTCTAAAGTCATTCCAGCTTCTTGCAAAATATCTGTACGATAACAAGCAATTGCTGCTCCGTTGTCAAAAGGCACTCCATAGTGTTTTCCATCTACAACAGAAAAATCTGTTTTACCAGGAGCAAATTCTGAAAAATCAATTTTCTTTTCAGAAATTTCTTTAAATACATCTGGATAAGATAATACATTTTTTTGGAATGCCTGGTCTTGCATCAAAAAAATATCTGGCAATGTGCTTAGATCTCCTGATGTACCAGCCGTAGTAAGTCTAGACTGTACATCTACATCTCCAACTTCGACAATATCAATTTTCACATCTTGATGAGCTTCTTGATAAATTTTTGCAGCTTCTTCCATTGCAAAAATATTAAATGTTTTGTCCCAACACCATACTGTAATTGTATTATCGTCTTTTTTTGCCTCTTTATTGCTTTCACTTTGATTTCCGCATGCTGCAATACCCATTGCCATCGCAGCTGTCAATAAAATTGCCACTATTTTTTTTCTCATTTGTTATATTCTCCTTCTACCATGCTCCTCGATACCCTATTGTTACCGCACTATTCTGAGCTCCTGCTTCCATCGAATCTTGAACATTCAATCCATTCAAAATCCCATATAAAAATCCGGCAATAAAACTGTCGCCTGCACCCATTGTATCAACAACTTTACACTCTATGATTCCAAATCGATACCAAGAATTTCCATCATACCCAATGCTTCCATTTTTCCCCAATGTTGCAATAATGACTTTAGGTCCTTTTTGTTGCATTGCTTTCATGAATTCCTTTAATTGTTCCGTACAATTTTCTTTTTCTTTTAAGCCCATGCTATGATATTTCTGTCTAAACTCATTGCGTGATTCCTCGTCAAAAGAGAAGAATGCATATGTCACATATGGAATCGCTTTCTCAACAATTGGATTTGCAAATTTATTTGCAAAATCAAATGCAACTGGAATTTCTTTCGAAATAAGTGGAAGCTCATCTTCAATCATTCCCCAAATTCCTGTAACCGCTAAATCATGTTTCTTTATAAAGGAAATGTCTTGTTCTCTTAGCTTAAAGTCTGCCAAAACACCTTCTTCATATTTTCCAAACACTCTATCTCCATCTACAATGTCAACATGTGAAACTGCGGTTTTTCCATCTAGCACTTGAATATGAGAAGTATCGACTCCTTTATTTTGAATTGCACTTATCATGATTTTTCCGAATGAATCAGTTCCAACAGCACCTGTATAAGAACTTTCTCCACCTAATCGTTTTATGTATACAGCAACATTCACTGGGTTTCCCCCTGGATAAGATTCATTCAATGAATCATAATAATCAATACAATTATCTCCTATTGCTGCTACTCTTATCTTTCTGTCCATTTTGCCACCTTAATAGTCCAGACATCTGTAATATCTTCTGATTTCCATAGGATGGCAATTGACTTTTTCCATATGTGCATCAATTCTCTGTGTTACCGCATGCATCACTAAATGTGAT
>OIOX01000310.1_pt1 | contig 8863 bp, 8 predicted proteins | sample 1585641 | NCBI WGS metagenome assembly OIOX01 (sample SAMN02674698, study PRJEB24791) | human gut metagenome, SKBSTL036 | isolation source: stool | host: Homo sapiens | place: USA | reverse complement strand
GAAGATATTGACAAAAACAATGGGTGGGGTATAATGATAGCACAGGCCGACAGCCGGAAATGGATGGCCTGCCTGTATAATTCATTTTTATTTATGGAGGCAAAAATCATGAAAATGGCCAAAAATCATGAAAATGGCAAAGAAACTTCTGGCCGTCGTCCTGACCGGTGTTATGGCAGTGTCCATGCTGACTGGCTGCGCTCTGTCCGACAAGATCAAGGCAAACGCTCTGGAGGACGCTCTGAACAGCGATCAGGTTAAGACTGCTGCTGAGGCTGCTGGTCAGACCGCTGAGAAAGAGACCAAGTACGACTACAAGAGCGAGCTGAACAGCGTTGCTAACAGTGCTTGGAAGGATGAGGCTGCCATGAAGTCTGGCAAGGCTGACACCTTTGATACTACTTATGTTGGCAAGCTCGCTGCCTATACCAAGAACACCACCAAGTACTTCGTGTATGTGGTTGATGTTACTGACGTGAAGACCGGCAAGAAGAGCGAGTGGACTACTCGCGCTGTTGATCTGCGCAAGGCTGTTACTCAGAAGGGCTTTGACTCTACTGATGCTAATAAGATCAAGGACTACAACTCTGACGCTACCAACAAGACTGCCAAGTTCGGCGTTGAGTTCAAGAGCGTGACCACTGAGGACGGCAACCACAAGAAGACGACCACCGATTACGCAATCATCGTCTTCGAGGCTGGCGTTGCTGCTGCCTAATCACCCCATCTGCTCAAATCATTACAGACCCTGTCTGTGATACACATTGAGAAATGACTCCAAGGCCCGGAGCGGGAACGCTCCGGGCCTTGGTTTTTTTGGAGGCGGGGCGGGGCGGAGCGAGGGGGCGGGCCTTTACAATCCCCGCAAAACATGATAAAGTAAAGGTACTCTGCTTTCAACCGGAAAAGCAGGCCCGGCCGCGGGGAAAGCCGCCGGGACAACGACGCAACACGACACGGCAAACCAGCCGCGGACGGAAAGGATGTACTTACAATGGAACAGAGCGAAAAGACCCTTGATATGATCGTCAATCTCTGCAAGAACCGGGGCTATGTGTTTCCCGGCTCTGAAATTTACGGCGGTCTGGCCAACAGCTGGGACTACGGCCCTCTGGGCGTCGAGTTCAAGAACAACGTCAAAAAGGCATGGATGAAGAAATTCGTGCAGGAAAGCCCCTACAACGTCGGGCTGGACGCTGCCATCCTGATGAACCCCCAGACCTGGGTGACCACCGGCCACGTGTCCAGCTTCTCGGACCCGCTGCTGGACTGCCGCGCCTGCAAGGCCCGCCACCGCGCCGACAAGCTCATCGGCGACGAGCACCCCGAGGTGAACGTGGACGCCATGAGCTTTGACGAGATGGACGCTTTCATCGCCGAACACGAGGACGTGGTCTGCCCCGTCTGCGGCAAGCACGACTTCACCCCCATCCGTAAGTTCAACCTGATGTTCAAGACCGCCATCGGCGTCACCGAGGACAGCTCTTCCACCTGCTACCTCCGCCCCGAGACGGCGCAGGGCATCTTCGTCAACTTTGCCAACATCCAGCGCACCACCCGCCGCAAGCTGCCCTTCGGCGTCTGCCAGGTGGGCAAGGCCTTCCGCAACGAGATCACCCCGGGCAACTTCACCTTCCGCACCCGCGAGTTCGAGCAGATGGAGTGCGAGTTCTTCTGCAAGCCCGGCACCGACCTCGAGTGGTTCAGCTACTGGAAGGACTACTGCGAGAACTGGCTGCTGAGCCTCGGCATCAAAAAGGAGCATCTGCGCCTGCGCGACCACGAGCCTGCCGAGCTGGCCTTCTACAGCCGCGCCACCACCGACATCGAGTACGCCTTCCCCTTCACCGACTGGGGCGAGCTGTGGGGCATCGCCGACCGCACCAACTACGACCTGACCCGCCATCAGGAGGCCTCCGGCAAGAGCCTCGAGTATTTCGACAGCGAGACCAACGAGCACTACATCCCCTACGTCATCGAGCCCTCTCTGGGCTGCGACCGCGTGGCGCTGGCTTTCCTGTGCGAGGCCTACGACGAGGAGCACCTGACCGACAGCAAGGGCAAGGAGGACGTCCGCACCGTCCTGCATCTGCACCCGGCTCTGGCTCCCTACAAGTGCGCTGTCCTGCCCCTGAGCAAGAAGCTGGGCGACAAGGCCATGGAGATCCGCAACGAGCTGAGCAAGTACTTCATGGTGGACTACGACGATACTGGCTCCATCGGCAAGCGCTACCGCCGTGAGGACGAGATCGGCACTCCCTACTGCATCACCGTGGACTTCGACACCGTGGGCGACGAGGCCAAGGGCATTGCCGCCGACAACTGCGTCACCGTCCGCGACCGCGACACCATGGAGCAGGTGCGTATGCCCATCTCCGAGCTGAAGAGCTACATCGAGAGCAAGATCGAGTTCTGATAAAAACTCGCTTTTGTGAGTGAAAAAACAGCCCCGCCGTTGCAATTTCGGCGGGGCTGTGGTATAATACAGATAAAGAAAGTGCTGTCTGGCAAACGGTCAGCACCTTTCCGATAAGTCAATTACAAGAAATGATCGCTCGAGTGGAGCCGGGAAGTCATTTTTTGTTATTGAAGATCTTGTACGCTATATCGAACGCGCCAAAACCTACCGTTGCGAGCAACGTAAGCAAAGCTAAAGTTTCCAAAAGCGTCATAGAACATCCCCCCTTTCGCTGTGGAGCGTCGGGGGCATAACAAAAATGTTCGCCTTCCCGACGTAAGGCCGGAAAGGTGTAGACCGCCTGCCGTTATGTAGACAGCACTCTCAAACACTAGTATAACAGATGTTTCCCGATTTTTCAACCGGCAGAAACATCTGTTTTGTTTTTATCGGGTGGACAATTCCGGCCGGAACGGTTATACTGTCAGATAGAAAATGCACCGCCGTGTTCTGCACGGCAGAAAGGATATTCCGTGGAAAACTTTACTCTTCTTCTGAAAAAATACGCCGATTTCATCGTCCGTGTAGGCGTCAACCCCCAGCCGGGCCAGACCCTTGTCATCAACTGCTGCCTCGAGGCCGCCCCGCTGGCCCGTCTGTGCGTGCGCAGTGCCTACGAGGCCGGCGCCCGTGACGTGCTGGTGAACTGGAGCGACAACGAGGTCTCCCGCAGCCGGATGGAGCTGGGCAGCGAGGAAGCCCTGACCGACTTCAAATCTTATCAGCTGCGCCGCTATCTCGACTACGCCGAGAGCGAGGGCGGCGTCTGCGTCCTCCACATCCTCGCCGACGACCCCGAGGTCTACGCCGGTCTGGACGGCGCGAAGATCAGCCGTGTGAACGCTGCGCAGCGCAAGTTCATGGCTCCGTGGCGGGAGTACACCATGAACGACCGCGTCCAGTGGTCCATCGCCGCCATGCCCAGCGCCCCGTGGGCGAAGAAGATCTTCCCGGAGCTGGACGAGGCTGCCGCCATCGAGAAGCTCTGGCAGCTCATCTTCGACGTCTGCCGGGTGACGGGCGGCGACCCCGTCAGCGAGTGGAAAGCCCACCTCGACCGTCTGACCGACCTGAAGGACAAGATGAACGCCCTCGACCTCGAGAGCGTCCACTTCGAGAGCAGCAACGGCACCGACCTGACCGTCGGCATCGCCGACAAGGCCACTTGGGAGAGTGCCGCCAGCGTCAGCGAAAAGGGCGTGGTCTTCCTGCCCAACATCCCCACCGAAGAGGTCTTCACCGCCCCCCACAAGGACAAGGTGAACGGCATCGTCTACGGCACCAAGCCCTACGTCTTCAACGGCCAGCTCATCAAGGGCTTCCATGTCACCTTCAAGGATGGCCGGGTCGTGGAGCACGGTGCAGACGAGGGCGCGGAGCTTCTGGGCCAGCTTCTGGACACCGACGAGGGCGCACGGAGCATCGGCGAAGTGGCGCTGGTGCCGGCGTCCAGCCCCATCAACCGCAGCGGCGCGCTGTTCTACAGCACCCTCTTCGACGAGAACGCCGCCTGCCACATCGCCTTTGGCGCCAGCTATCCCGGCACCACCGAGAGCGGCACCCGCCTGAGCAAGGACGAGCTGCTGGCCCGGGGCATGAACCAGTCCGCCATCCACGAGGACGTCATGGTGGGCGCCGAGGACAGCCATATCACCGGCAAGTGCCGCGACGGCCGCACCGTGGAGCTGTTCCGCGATGGCGTCTGGGTGCTGTGAGAAGAGGATTTTTCACGAAAAAGCTTGCATAATCCGCAAGAGTATGCTATATTCTAGTAGTACGCTATAGTTTTATTGGAAAGTGGGCCGCAAGGTCCGCTTTTCTTGTTTGTTTGGAGGTTTTTTATGGCGAAGCAGTCTGGCGGCAACACCGCCCAGAGAGTCGAAGCGCTTGTCCGCCCCGTCGTGGAGGGCATGGGCCTGCGCCTGTGGGATGTGGTCTTTGAGAAGGAAGGGCCGGACTGGTATCTCCGTGTGCTCATCGACAGGGACGGCACCATGGACACCGACACCTGTGCCGAAGTGTCCCACGCGCTGGACCCCATCCTCGATGAGGCAGACCCCATCGACCAGAGCTATTATCTCGAGGTGGGCAGCCCCGGCCTTGGCCGCAAGCTGACCCGCCCGGAGCACTACGAGGCACTCAAGGGCGAGAAGATCGGCGTCAAGCTCATCCGCCCCACCGCCGACGGCGTGCGCGAGTTTGCCGGCATCCTGAAAGGCCGCGAGGGCAGCACTGTCACGGTCGAGACGGAGAACGGCCCGGTGAGCTTTGAGGTGAACGCCGCATCCGGCGTCCATCTCTGTGACGACGAACATCTGTTTGATTAAGAACAGCCCTCTCAGGCGCGTTCCGCGCCAGCTCTCCCGGAGGGAGAGCCAAAGATGAATCGAGAAAAGATACCATTATAAACTAGGAGGAACCCGAAAAATGGCAGCAGCGAACAACGAATTTTTTGAAGCTCTCTCCATGCTGGAGCACGAGCGCGGCATCACCGCGGAGTACCTGATCGAAAAGATCAAGGCTGCGATCGTCATCGCCGTGAAGAAGAACTACGAGGTCGAGGACGACCACGTCATGGTCGAGATCGACCCCGACACCGGCAAGTTCAACGTCGCCCTCATCCAGGACGTCGTGGCCGATGAGGACTGGTACGACGAGCACAGCGAGATCGGCATCACCGAGGCTCAGCACATCCGCAAGAGCTATCAGGTGGGCGACCGCGTCGTGACCCCCCTCAAGACCAAGGACTTTGGCCGCATCGCCGCCCAGACCGCAAAGCACGTCATCCGTCAGGGCATCCGCGAGGCCGAGCGCAGCCAGCAGCTGAGCGAGATCCAGTCCCGCGCCCACGACATCGTGCAGGCTACCGTCACCCGCGTTGACCCCGAGAAGGGCATCGTTGCCCTCGACCTGGGCAAGGGCGGCGAGGCCATCCTGCCCCGCAACGAGCAGGTCCCCGGCGAGGTCTACACCGAGGGCCAGATGCTGCAGGTCTACATCGTGGATGTCGTGGCAAGCGAGCGCGGCCCCCGCGTCATGATCAGCCGCACCCACCCCGGCCTCGTCAAGCGCCTGTTCGAGCTGGAAGTGCCTGAGATCTACGACGGCACCGTCGAGGTCAAGGCCATCAGCCGCGAGGCCGGCGCCCGCACCAAGATGGCTGTCTGGTCCAAGGACGCCAACGTCAACCCCGTCTCTGCCTGCATCGGCCCCCACGGCGACCGTGTGGCCGCTGTCGTCGAGAAGCTGGGCGGCGAGAAGATCGACATCGTGAAGTGGAGCGAGGACATCTCCGAGTTCATCTCCGCAGCTCTCAGCCCCGCAAAGGTGGTCAAGGTCGAGCTGCTGCCCGGCGAGACCCGCTCCTGCCGTGTGACCGTGCCGGACCAGCAGCTGAGCCTTGCCATCGGCAACAAGGGCCAGAACGCCCGTCTGTGTGCCCGCCTGACCGGCTACAATATCGACATCCGCCCCGAGAGCGGCTACTACGGCGAGGAAGAGCCGAAGGCTGCCGAGGCTGAGAAGACCGAAGACACCGCCGCAGAATAAGCGCGGAACACCTGCCGAAGGAGGGAAAACCGGATGGCACAAAAGAAGATCCCTGCCCGCCAGTGCATCGGCTGCCTGACCAGCCGCCCCAAGAAGGAACTGGTGCGTGTGGTGCGCGCACCCAGCGGAGAGATCAGCATCGACCCCGTGGGCAAGAAGCCCGGCCGCGGTGCTTACCTCTGCCCGGATGCCGCCTGCCTTGCAAAGGCAAAAAAGAAGAAGGCGCTGGAGCGCTGCTTTGAGCAGCCGGTCCCCGCCGAGGTATATGATGCACTGGCCCAGCAGCTGGCCGGTGTGGAAGCAGAAAAGGAGGCCGACCGCGATGGCAAAGAAGCATAACGCCCCCGCAAAACCGGCCCTTGAGCCGAATGAGGCCCTGTTCCAGGCCGTGAGCCTCTGCCGCAAGGCGGGCGCTCTGACCATGGGCTTTGACGCGGTGGAAGACGCCGTCGTCAAAGGCAAGGCATGGCTCGTGATGACTGCGTCCGACGCCAGCCCCAAGACCGTGCAGCGGCTCAACTACGCTGTGGGCGATATGGTGGACGTCATCCCCATGCCGCTGACACAGGATAAGCTGGCTGACATCAGCCGCAAACCGGTGGCCATTTATGCCGTCACCGACCGCAACCTCGCCAAGCTCTGCTTTGACCGGCTGACGGCGTGCGGAGCGATTCAAACTGAGGAGGATATGAGCGAATGATCGTAAAATATAAAGTGAGCGATTTTGCAAAGGACCTGAGCATCTCTGCCAAGAAGGTCCTCGACGAGCTGAACGCCATGGGCAGCACCGGCAAGAAGAACAGCTCCACTCTGGAGGAGAACGAGCTGAACTACCTGCTGGAGAAGTTCAGCAAGGACAACAGCGTCAAGAGCCTGGACGAGTTCTTGAACAGCGCCAAGGCCCCCAAGGCTGAGCCGAAGCCCGCCGAGAAGAAGGCAGAGCCCAAGGCCGAAAAGAAGCCCGAGGCTCCCAAGGCTCCCAAGGCTGAGCCCGCAATGGCCGAGGCAAAGCCCGCTGCCAAGCAAAACAACAAGAAGAACGAGCAGCACAAGAAGCGCGAGGAGAAGACCGTCTCCCTGAGCGAGCTGGCCCGTGAGACCGGCGCAAAGGCTACTGCAGCTTCCGCTCAGTCCGTCTCTGTCCGCCGCGAGGACAATCAGGTCACCGTCGATACCCGCACCGTCGATATGAACGTGGACCGCTTCGATGCCCGTTACGACGATCTGGCTTCCACCAAGAACACCGAGAACCGCCGCAAGCCCACCCCCCAGGGCAACAAGCAGAAGTTCACCCAGCGCGGCCAGCGCCAGCGCCAGCAGTTCCAGAAGGGCAAGCGCGAGACCGAGTTCGAGCGTCTGCAGCGCATCCAGCTGGAAAAGGCCCGCAATGCGCAGCTGAAGGTCCTCATCCCCGATGAGATCACCGTCGGTGAGCTGGCTGCCCGCCTGAAGCAGCAGGCCGGCAAGGTCATCGCCAAGTTCATGCAGATGGGCGAGATGCATGCCATCAACGACGTCATCGATTTCGATACCGCCGCTCTGGTGGCCGAGGAGTTCCACGCCAAGGTCGAGAAGGAAGTCCACGTCACCATCGAGGAGCGCCTGTTCACCCAGGAGGAGGATTCTCAGGACGATCTCGTCACCCGTCCCCCGGTCGTCTGCGTCATGGGCCACGTTGACCACGGCAAGACCAGTATCCTGGACGCGATCCGCAAGACCAACGTCACCGCAGGCGAGGCCGGCGGCATCACTCAGGCCATCGGTGCATATCAGGTCAAGGTCAACGACAGCCTCATCACTTTCCTGGATACCCCGGGCCACGAGGCGTTCACCTCCATGCGCGCCCGCGGTGCCAACATGACCGATATTGCAGTTCTGGTCGTCGCCGCCGATGACGGCATCATGCCCCAGACGGTCGAGTCCATCAACCACGCCAAGGCCGCCAACGTCAAGCTCATCGTGGCCATGAACAAGATGGATAAGCCCACCGCCAACCCCGAGCGCGTGATGGAGGGCCTGACCAAGTACGGCATCATCACCGAGGACTGGGGCGGCGATGTCGCCTGCATCCCCGTCTCTGCTCTGACCGGCATGGGCATCAACGACCTGCTGGAGCGCATCGCTCTGGAAGCTGAGGTCATGGAGCTGAAGGCTAACCCCAACCGCCGTGCCAAGGGCGCTGTTGTCGAGGCTCGTCTGGACAAGGGCCAGGGCCCCATCGCCACCATTCTGGTGCAGAACGGCACCCTCCACTCCGGCGACGTCATCATCGCCGGTACCGCCGTGGGCCGTGTGCGTACCATGCGCAGCGACAAGGGCATGCTGCTGAACGATGCAGGCCCCTCCACTCCCGTGGAGATCACCGGCCTGACCGCGGGCCAGCTGAACGCCGCCGATGTGACGGTCTACCACGCCGGCACAGCCATCAAGGACGGCAGGCTCGTCACGAACGGCGGGCGCGTGCTGGGCGTGACCGCCACGGCCAACACCCTGCCCGAGGCGCTGAAAAAGGCGTATGCTGCCACGGAGAGCATCCATTTTGACAAACTGCACAAGCGCAGTGACATTGGGGCAAGAGCGCTGGCAGCAATGCAGTAAAAAGGCTTCCCATCGGGGGAAGCTGTCACCGAAGGTAACTGATGAGGGCAAACTTCCCGCAGCCTTCCGTCAACGGGATACAGCGGTACACTTTCCCCTCATCCGGCCTCGGGCGGGGCCTCGGCCACCTTCCCCCCAGGGGGAAGGCTTTCCGTCCGTCACTTCCTGCAAATTTAACTCTCAGGAGGAAATACAATGGTATATCGCATTTATGTTGAGAAAAAGCCCGGCTTTGACGGCGAGGCACAGGGGCAGATC
>OIOX01000285.1_pt1 | contig 9203 bp, 8 predicted proteins | sample 1585641 | NCBI WGS metagenome assembly OIOX01 (sample SAMN02674698, study PRJEB24791) | human gut metagenome, SKBSTL036 | isolation source: stool | host: Homo sapiens | place: USA | reverse complement strand
GGCATACGAGATTAGATCCTGTGACTGGAGTTCAGACGTGTGCTCTTCCGATCTCTGCATAGATGCCGACGCAGACCATGATGAGAAAGCCCTGAAATGCCAGAGCGAACAAGCCTTTCAGATAGTTCGTGCCGATGCTGCCCCATTCGCGGTTGCTCATGGTTGCGATGGGAATAGGTGCAATGCTCACGGTGCAGTAAATCTCAATCATGCGCCCGTAGAGAATGACCGTAATGAGGATCGCCATGATTTTAAGGCACAGGCTGATCAGGAGCGTTTCTATTGACAGTCCGAGCAGTTCTCCGACGCCCATGTTCTCCATGCCGGTACGCATCTGCGCAATCGTCGCGTTAATGTCAATGCTGGTGTTGCCGTGGATGACTCCTGCTGCGCCGGAAACCACGTTCTGCCCGATGTCGAATACTGCCATCACGATGTCAAACGTGTGTGTCACGAGATAGATCGCCACAGCCGCCTTGAAAAACCACTTGAAGAACATCCATGTGTCCATGTCATGCAAGTTGTTTTTCTCGGTGATCATGGAAATCAGCTCGTAACACAGGACAAAGGTGATGATGATACCAGCGATGGGGACTATCACGTTTTCGGATAGTCCCCGGATCATCTGGTACACGCCGCCGTTCCAGCCGGACGGTGTTTGCCCGACCTCGGCGGCAATCGTTCCCACCTTCTCGTTGACATCGGTGAACATATTGGTCAGGTTGCTCTCGATCCATCCGATCAGCATATCCTTGAGAGCCTGTTCGATCTTTTCTAAAATGCTGCCCAATATTTCACCACCCTTCGGTTAAGCTGGGCTTGCCGTGGATTAGCCGAACAAACCGGAGAGCAGGGGGATGAGGGTCGTGCCGATCAGTACCACACCGCCGCCAGCCATGAGCTGCTTGATGCCCTGAGACTTGGCGCCGGGGTTGTCGTTGCCGTAGCCTTCCATGAGGTTGACAACACCCCACACTGCGAGACCTGCGCCGAGGGCGATAACGAGCGTCTGAAGAACCGTGACAGCCTGATTGATGAAAGCCATAGATTTTCCTCCTTGAATCGATGAAAGTTGAGTGTGTATTTTTGAAAATGGGCATAAAAAAAGAAGCCCCGTCGCTGTTCTGCTTTGGGATGAGCCATCAGGCTTTACCCACTGCGCAGTGCAGCGACGGGGCTTTAATCTACATCGACCTCGCCCATATCATAGAGGTCGAATGTGTCATCGGGCTTGACCACCAGCTTATGCTGCCGGTATTTTTCGATGTCAAAGGCATTCCGCTTGTCATAGTCGGAGAGCTGCCGGTATTTGGGATGCTTCGTGATGTCGTATTTGTTACTGAGAAAAGGTCTCACGCCTCGAAGCTGCAAAATACACTTAGCTCCGTCCATGACGGCGATCTCGTCCTGAGACATCAGTTCCTTGCCGGTCTTCTGATAGTTCAAGCCATAGGAGTTGTTGTTGGAACGGGTTTCTGAGGTGTTGTAAAGGTCGATTGTCTCCTTGCCCAGCACCTCGCTGATTTCCTTGAGCGTCGATTTTTCTTTTCCGCCGAGGAAAAGTGTGCAGTCGCAGTTGCCCGTGATGGTGTCCGCCGCATCCTTGTAGATGGTCTTGAGCTGAGACTGGGACTGTAAGATGATTGACGCCGAGATTTCCCTGCTGCGGATGGTGGCGATGAGCTTATCAAACTTCGGGATTTGACCGATGTTCGCAAACTCGTCCAGCAGACACCGCACATGGACGGGAAGCCGTCCGTTGTAAACGTCATCTGCTTTGTCGCAGAGAAGGTTGAAGAGCTGAGAATACATGATCGCTACAACGAAATTGAAAGTGTCATCGGTATCGGAAATGATGACAAACAGTGCCGTCTTCCGGTCTCCGATGGTGTCCAGCTCCATCTCATCGTAGCTCATCAGCTCCCGCAGCTCTGCGATGTCGAAGGGCGCAAGCCTTGCACCGCAGGAAATCAGGATCGACTTCGCAGTTTTTCCCGCCGCCAGCTTGTATTTGCGGTATTGCTTGACCGCAAAGTGGTCAGGGTCGCGGGCTTCCAGCTCATCGAACATGACATCCACTGGGTTCTTGAAGGTCTCATCGTCCTCTCTGGCTTCCGAGGCATTGATCATTTCGAGCAGGGTAGTAAAGTTTTTCTCGTGGTCGGGTGCCTCGTACCAGATGTAGCCGATGAGAGCTGTGTAGTAGAGCTTTTCCGCCTTCACCCAAAAATCTTCGCCGGACTTATCGCCATCTCCCTTCGTATTGACGATGATCGTATTGACCAGCTTGAGGATGTCCTTCTCGCTGCGGATGTACGCGAATGGGTTGTAGTGCATGGATTTCTTGAAATTGATGGTGTTCAGCGACTTGATGACGTAGCCGCCCTTTTCAAGCATTTTGCCGCATTCCACCAGCACGGTTCCTTTCGGATCAGTAACCACATAAGAGCTGTGCATCTGCATCAGGTTTGGCTTCACGAAAAAGCGCGTCTTGCCTGAGCCGGAACCGCCGATGACAAGGATATTTTTGTTTCTGGCGTACTTCGGCTGCTTGGGGCGGCTGTTCATGGTCAGGAACTCCGTTTGCGTCAAGATGACGTTGTTCGAGAACTCTGGATCCGTGTACGGCTTGATGTCCTCCGGCTTACCCCATCGTGCAGATCCGTATTCTTCGCCCTGCCGGAACTTCTTGCGGTTCTTGCCTTTGACGTAGACCGCCAGCTTGAGCAACGCACCGGCAATCAGACCGATGAGCAGATCGATGGGATGAAAGCTGGGCAGCGGATTTGCAAAGGCAGAGCCGAACACGGCAAAGCCGTTTGTCAGCTTGTCGATGAACTCCGTGCCGGGAGCGAGACGAAACACGGCGGCGATCTTATCCGCAAAGTAGAAGGCGAAGACATACGGAAGGTTCAGAAGAATGAGCTTCTTCACATCGGGTTTGCTCACAGCTCCACACCCCGATCCTTGGTCTTGACCTTGACTTTCTCCTTGTGCTGCGCCTTGCTCTGGGCTTTCTCCTGATCCAGCTTGTGCCGGATGGACGGCTGTTCCTTCTGCTTGACAGTCTTGGCAGAGAACTCCTTGAAGGCGGCGGTCATGACATCAACGTCCCGTCCCTTGAAGAAGACAAGATAGCTGGGCGGTTCTACGGAAACATCCTTCTTGAGCGCAAAGTCCAGACCGTATTTGCTGGCAGTCCGCTCAAAGGACTTGATATTGCCATCCGTCACTTCGATGTTGGAGATGGCGGCATTCTGGCTCATCAGATGCTTGATGGACTGCTTGCCGCGATAGGTTTTGGGCTGCTGCATCTGCTTCTGCGCCTTCTCAATCTCCTGCACGAACTTGTCCAGCGCCTTTTTCAGCACCTCGGCTGAGATTTTGCCGCCCTTGATCATGATTGCAACAACTTTGGTGTTGACTTCATCCTGCATTGCGGCGTTTACCTCCTTTCGTTGGAATGATTATGGGGACTGCTGCCGAAGCTAAGGCGGCACAATCCGGCGATAGATGATTTTCATTTACACTGTCCTCCTTTCCGAGCATTGCTCACGATGGTATTCATTAAAGAGTGTCTTCACAAAGGCTATAATCGTAGGACTTCGGCTTCTTTGACCCTGCCGATCTGTCCTGCCCGTAGAAATCATGGTTGACGAGGGCGGAGTAGTAATTGTCTATCGTCAGAGAGGCGTTATACAGAGCGGTCAACAGGTACGCCCGGATATTACGGATGTCTGACGGGTTCTTGCTCATTGCTTCCAGAACGTACTCTATGTGGCTGCTATTCAGCTTGAGAAAGCGGGACTTAACCACTTGCTGCGGCATATCCTCACCGTTGATGCGGATGGTCGGCGCAGTGGAACAGACGGCATCCAGCATGATGTCCATGATCTCCCGGAAGCGGTCTTTATCGAACTTCGGATCCTGACAGAGAATGTCGTAATCAAGATTCTCTTTGATAATCTCTTCATACTCGCTTCGCTCATCCATCCTGTCCATCCCATCAAGATTGATGGATTGATAGTTGTTCAAGTCAGTATTTCTTTTTTGAGTAATTACTTGATCAGTATTTATTTGGGACGGCTTTTCCGATAACGGGGCATCCGATGGCGATTTCTCCGTTGACGGCTTTCCCGTCAACGGTAAGTCCGATGACGGAGAACTGGGCTGCGGAATCTCAAATACTGTGTACTCGTTGTTAGAAAAACGCCCACGGGAGTCATAGAGCTGACGGCGGACAACATACCCGCTTCGCTCAAGAGCTTTGACGGCTGCTCTCGTGGAGTCCAGTCCGTCGGCACTGAGTTTCGCCAAGCCGCGCATGGAGTAGTCCCAATCCTCCGGGAGACTCAGCATCAAAGAGAGCAACCCTTTTGCTTTTAACGGAAGAGCCTTATCACGGAGATGGACATTTGACATGACGGTGTAGTTCTTGTTTTTGTTGACGCGAAAGACACCCATATCATCGCTCCTTTTCTGAAGGCTGACGATCCCGACGGGTGGGAAGCGAGATTGGGGAGTATGGGCAGTATTCAAACACGCACGTCTGGTGCCGCCAGAAAGGGCGATGATAACGGCAAGTGCGGCACTCCGGACAAATGCCATCGCAACCGCTGTCATAGTGATCTTGGTTTGGAGCCTCCCTCATGAGAAGTCCAAACGCCTGATAGTATTTTGATGGATTCATTTTTCCCTCCATGTTCTTGAAATAGAAAAAGCCCCTGTCATGGTTCTGCTTCGAGCTTGATGCTCCATGTAGCAGTACATGACAGGGGCTTTCGTTGTATTAAGTTTATTGCTGCGTCCTCCTTTCAATAAGTGCGGTTGCAGCTCGCCGCGGTCAAACAGCTTGCGCTCTGAGTGCTTGCGAAGTTGGACAAAATCAGCGAAACACCAGTGTTTTCAAGGCTTTCTGACCTTGCTCCTATTATAACCTAATCGTCGATTCTTCTCACAATTCCTGTAGCTTTCATGATTCTTCCTCCTGCATACCACGTTTGCCATATCGTGTGTCTTATGGGTAGTATGTGGAAATGCAGGCGGATTATACATCTGAAATGGTTCGTCCCAATTTTAGGACTGAAAATTTTTATATTTTTTATTCCTGCCGTTTCTTCGGATTCGGATTGATCGCCACACCGCGGTTGATGTCGCCCTGTAAATTCTTGCCGAACTGGTAATCATTACCCGGAAGAATCACGTTGAGCAGAACGCCCGCAATCGCTGCGATCGCAAGACCTGTCAGAGTAACCGAAGTTCCTGCCACCTCAAAGGTCAGACCGTCGGAGAATCCCAGCCCGCAGACCAGAATCACCGCAGCGATTACCAGGTTCCTGGATTTGGTTAAATCCACCTGGTTTTCGACCACGTTGCGGACACCGATCGCGGAGATCATACCGTATAGCATGAAACTAACGCCGCCGATGATTGCAGACGGCATCGAACCGATGACCTCTGCCATCTTCGGAATAAAGCTCAGAATCACAGCAAAGACAGCTGCAATCCGGATGACACGCGGGTCATGAACACGACTTAATTCCAGAACGCCCGTATTTTCACCGTAAGTCGTATTGGCAGGACCGCCAACGAGTGCCGACAGAGATGTTGCGATACCATCGCCGACCAGCGTCCGGTGCAGTCCCGGATCCGCAAGGAAATTTTCTCCGACCGTCGCGGAGATCGCCGACATATCGCCGATATGTTCCATCATCGTCGCAAGCGCGATTGGCGCCATTACCATGACCGCCGTCGGGTCAAATTTGCACAGCTGGAACGGCGGAAGTCCGACCCAGGAAGCCGTCGCCACCTCTGAGAAATTCAGGATCGCACTTCCGTCCGGGTTTGTCATTCCCATCATCTGGAAAACTGCCGCCGCTGCATAGGAGATCACAACGCCCATCAGAATCGGAATGATCTTGAACATTCCCTTGCCCCAGATATTAAAAATGATGATGGTTCCCAGCGCGATCAACGCAATCAGCCAGTTTGTCGATGCGTTGGCAATTGCGGACGGCGCCAGCGAAAGACCGATACATATGATGATCGGACCTGTCACAACCGGCGGCAGATAGTGCATGACACGCTCCACGCCTGCCAGCTTGATGATCAGCGCCAGAATCAGGTACAGCGCACCCGCTACCACGATACCGCCGCAGGCATATGGCAATTTCTCGCCCATCGTCATATCTGCAAAAATACCGCTGTCCAAGTTTGCCACCGTCGCAAATCCACCGAGGAATGCGAATGAGGAACCGAGGAACGCCGGGACTTTTAACTTAGAGCAGGCATGGAAAAACAGTGTTCCCAGGCCTGCGCACATCAGCGTTACCTGAATTGAAAGTCCCTCTCCATCAAAATAGGTATTGACCAGAATCGGCACCAGGATCGTCGCGCCGAACATCGCGAACATATGCTGCAATCCTAAAAGCAGCATCTTCGGCAGACCCAGTGTTCTGGCGTCTTTAATGACCATGTTGTTTTCATTCATTTTAAATAGATACCTCCAACAATTCCCTTCATTTTGTAATGTATATAATTTTCATTCTCCAGAATATCCTTTTTGGCTTCATTCGTCAACCTTTCTGCTGCGCTTGCTTCGATTTTCTGTAAACAAAACAAAGGATGTGCCTTTTTGTGTAATGGGGAATTCCAAGGAATTTCCTATTGCACAAAAAAAGAGCTGTCCGACTTTCTCGTCATCAGACAGCTCTTTTATGAAATATCCCGAAGTTTCACTATATAACCTCTCTTTCTTTTATATTTTGTTTTAAATGTGCTATGGACCTCTTCCTTTCATATGAATCTCCTCCTTTGATTACATGTATCTATGTAAACTCTTTTAGAGATTGTATGATGATGGATTCCATCGATACCGATTTTTATCTTTTTATTTATTGGATAAATTCGGTTTTTAAAACCATGATCATGTTTTTTAGTAACTAACTATCCCATTGGACCGTCCTCCTTGTTCCTTATTTCGTCCTAGAAACTATGGTAACCGTTTGTTGGGGTTATCTCTGTTTCTTTTGATGGTTTTATTTTACTAGATAATTTCTGTTTTGTCAAGTATTATTTCTAATTATTTTCTATATTATTCTTTATTTATCTGATTATGTTTTTGTAATTGTTGTGTATTTCTGTTTTATTTATTCTGTTTCTAAGTATTATTGCGCTTTACGATCGCGTTTTCTTGTATTTTTTGTTTTATAGGACGCAATTTCCTGTAAAATGAAGAAAGTCCCATGAACAAATCATGTGCCTTGACACATCCGGGCTTCTCGCACGGCCGCTTGCGGCATGTTTCTTCTTCGCGTAAGTACGCATCCCGCAGAGCGTTTTGTTATAGGCCGAAGCTTCCTATGACAAAAAAAGAACCACTCCAAAAGAGTATACAGATACTGCACTCCCCCTTCTGGAAATGGTTCTATTTTCTTCTATCTTCCCTAGTGGAACTGGAACACGATTCCAATCACAGCCGCCGCCACGATGTAGAGGATCGGGTGCTTTTTCCATTTGACTAAGCCGTACCAGATCGCAAGCGCCAGTACGATCGCCTTCCAGTTGATGATGGAAAACAGCTTGGAAAGCACCAGGCTGCCATCCTCGCCGACATGGAGGAACGCTATCTTTGCCACGCCGATACCGGCTGCCGCAATCAGGGCGGTAGATGCCGCGCGAAGTCCATAGAGCGCATTCTGTACGATCGCGGATGATTTAAATTTATCGAGAATCTTCGAGATAATCACAATGATGATGACCGACGGAAGCACCAGTGAGAGTGGCGCTGCCAGTCCGCCGAGAATCCCCTTAATATGGAAGCCGACGTAGGTCGCCATATTGACTCCCATCGGTCCCGGTGTGGACTCGGAGACAGCGATCATGTTGGAAATATCATTAAAGGTATACCATCCCGTCTCCTTGGAAATATTGTAAAGGAACGGGAGGGTCGCCAGTCCGCCTCCGATCGCAAACAGTCCGCAGCAGAAGAAGCGGAAGCATAATTCAAGCATCAGAATCATTTCTTCTCCCCCTTTCCGCCCTTCAGTACAATCCCGATCGCACCCGCCACGACAACAAGAAGCGCCGGGGAAACCGATGTAAACAGTGACAGTACAAACACAACCGCCGCAATCGCGATCGCCCCTTTATCAACCAGCGATTTCTTTGCCAGTTTGACAACCGCACTGCCGATCAGCACACAGACGCAGGCGCGGATGCCTGCAAAGGCGCTGCTCACAGCGCTAAGTTCAATAAAGTTCGAGATAAATGCCGCGATAATCATAATGATGACAAGCGACGGTGCAATGACTCCCAGCGTCGCCGCAATCGCCCCCGGAATCCCCCGATTCTTATAACCGACAAACGTCGCCGTGTTGACCGCGATGATACCCGGTGTACACTGACCAATCGCGTAGTAATCCATCAATTCTTCATCCGTCGCCCAATGGCGTCCATTGACTACCTCTTTCTGCAGCATCGGCAGCATCGCATATCCGCCGCCGAAGGTAAACCCTCCGATTCTGGCAAACGTCAGAAACATATCCAGCAGTTCTTTCATTTCTGCCCACTCCCTTCCGTATTATCCCTACACTTTTATTTCTCCGGAATTTCCAGTATATACCTGCTTATGTATCATACCAGAATTCAAGGAGCCTGAAAAATACCATTCGGATATAGAATATATATCAGAAAAATATAGTTCGCCTGTTATTCTATCGGATTTTGTTATATAATATATCTGCCGTATACACAGTTTTACAACGAATCCGAACAGGAAGGAGCATTTATGGAACTTCGCCAGTTATCCTACTTCACCACCATCGTCAACGAGGGAAATATTTCCCAGGCAGCCAAAAAACTGAATATCTCACAACCACCGCTCAGCCACCAGATGAAGCTTCTGGAGGCAGAACTGGGTGTGACGCTATTTGAACGCGGTTCCCGCCGCATCCGACTGACACCTGCTGGAAAGACGTTCTACGACCGGGCGCTTGCGATCCTCGATCTGAGCCAGGCTGCCCGCACGGAGCTGACTGCACAGAAACAGGAGATTCAGGGCGTTGTGCGCCTTGGCATCATCTCCTCCGCCGTCGAATTTGTGACCCGGCATTATCTTGCCCCATTCCGGCGATCCTATCCCAAAGCCCTGTTTGAACTCCATGAGTCCAATTCCTACCACCTGCTCGATCTGCTTCACTCCA
>OIOX01000283.1_pt1 | contig 9212 bp, 5 predicted proteins | sample 1585641 | NCBI WGS metagenome assembly OIOX01 (sample SAMN02674698, study PRJEB24791) | human gut metagenome, SKBSTL036 | isolation source: stool | host: Homo sapiens | place: USA | reverse complement strand
CCGATCTAGGAGACTGGAAGAAAGAAACAGACTGCCAGATTGCAGTCCCGTATGAGGGCAGCAGATTACAGCCGTTTACAAAATATACGGTGCGGGTGGAAGCAGAGGATGACGCGGGAGAGCGTGCCTGGGCCAGCACGGAATTTGAGACGGGACGTATGGATACAATCTGGTCCGGACGGTGGATCACTGACGGAGAGTATCGGTTTAAGGAGGCGAAGATTTCTCCGAAGACGATGACATTTCGAACCAGGTTTTCCTGTGAAAAAGAAATTGCCAGTGCGAGACTGTACGTAACGGCGCTGGGAATTTATGAGCTGTTGTTAAATGGAGAGAAAGTCGGACAGGATTATTTTGCACCGGGATTTACGTCCTACCGGAATCAGCTGCAGTATCAGACTTATGATGTGACAGATATGCTGAATGATCGAAACGAGCTGCTTGCTGTGGTCGGCGGTGGCTGGGCAGTTGGCTCTTTCACCTATAAAAGACGGAACAGAGTGTATGCAAAGCGACAGGCGCTGCTTGGAGAGCTGCGGATTTTGTATACCGATGGAACGGGAGAGACAATCGGGACAAATGAAGAGTGGGAAGTAACGGAAGAAGGAAATTATAAAGAGACAGAGTTTTACAACGGGGAAGTGTATGATGCCACCGTGGATCTGGAGAAAATTTCCTGGAAAAAAGCAAGCTTCGAACAGGTAAAGATTCATCCAAAGATCATGGCACAGTATGGAGCGCCGGTACGTGCACACGAAGAGTTTCGTCCGGTACAGATTACAAGAGCAAAGAGCGGTATGCTGATTTATGATTTCGGACAGAATTTTGCAGGGGTGATACACGCGGCAATTCGTGGCAGACAGGGACAAAAAGTGGAGTTTCGTCACGCGGAGATTCTGATGGACGGAGAGTTGTATACAGAACCATTAAGAACTGCAAAGCAAGAAGCGGTTTATATTTGTAAAGATGGAGAGCAGACCTATTCTCCGAAAATGACATATATGGGCTTCCGCTATGTGGGTGTGCGTGGAATTGAAGAGGATCAACTGGAACTGACCGCGTTGGCACTCTATTCGGATGTGGAAGACAACGGAAACTTTTCCTGCTCCAATGAACTGATCAACCAGCTGCAGAACAGTATTCGCTGGGGAGCAAAGTCCAATTTTGTGGATATCCCGACAGACTGTCCGCAGAGAGATGAGAGAATGGGATGGACGGGAGATATTGCACTGTTTGCGCCTACGGCAGCTTACAATTTTAATATCAGCCGTTTTCTGGAGAAATGGCTGTTGGACGTGAAGGCAGAGCAGAATAAAGGCGGCGGGATTCCGGTTACGGTGCCGCTTGTCCGGGTACCGCTGCAGTGGGAGATCATGATCCCGATGGCGGTGGATCACTGGGGCGATGTCTGTATCCTGGCGCCGTGGGCGGAATATCTGGTTCGCGGAGACAGAGGGCTTTTAGAGCGGATGTATCCGGTGATGAAAAAATATCTGAAGGCATGCAAATTCTGGGCAGAGCTGTTTTCTGCGGGAAAACACCGCAGGATCTGGAAGCTTCTGCATCATTATGGAGACTGGTGTGCACCGGGTGTCGGCATGTGGGAGTGGATGGGAAGAGGAAAATGGACCGCCACCGCATGTATGGCAAATTCCAGCCGGATTCTGGCAAAGATCGCGGATATTCTGGGGCAGGAAGAGGATGCAAAGTATTACCGGAAACTCAGTCAGGAGACCGGGGAGGCATACCGGGAAATTTTGATGAAAGCAGACTGCACGGTAAAGAAAGAGTTTCAGACAGCATATGTGCTGCCTCTGTATTATCAGATGCTCTCCGGAGAGGATAAAAAGAAGACTGCGGCAAATCTGGCGCGTCTGGTGAAAAAGGACGGGTATCACATTACGACCGGATTTCCGGGAACGCCGTACGTTCTGTTTGCGCTGGCAGACAATGGGTATGAGGAAGAGGCATTTAAAATGCTCCTTACGGATACCTGTCCATCCTGGCTCTATGAGATGAAAGTCGGAGGAACGACCATCTGGGAACGATGGGATGCACTTCGGGAGGACGGCACCTGCAACACGGGAAAAGATGACGGGACCGGAGGTATGGTTTCCTTCAATCACTATGCAAGTGGTGCAGTGGGAGACTTTTTGTACCGCAGGATTGCCGGAATCGAGGCCACAGAGGGCGGATACCGCTCTTTCCGGATCCAGCCGCTGACGGGAGGAAATCTGAAATGGGCAAAGGGAAGTGTCAACACAGCCTATGGAACAGTTTCCAGTGAGTGGAAGATTGAAGATGGAATGTTTACGATCCAGGTGCAGGTTCCGGTCGGAACAACATGTACACTGGTGATGCCGGGAAATACACAGAAGGTATTGGGAAGTGGTACTTATACGTTAAAAGAAGCAATCAGGGAAAGGAATGACCGAAATGGAAAAGAATCAGTTTTTTGACAACCCGCTGATGTGGACAAAAATCACTTCGGCAAATGTAAAGCCGAAAGAAATGATACTGGGGTATTTTCTCGGTCCGTTTTGCGCATTTATTTCAAATGCAATCTTCGGGGCGTATTTAAACCGCTACTATTCGGATGTGCTTGGATGGACGGATACGGCAAAATTTGGGATTTTTTCAGCGGTTCTTCCGATGGTTTCTGTCATTTTTGTGATTCTTGGAAATCTTCTGGTAGGGCGTCTGATTGATAATACCAGAACATCTCAGGGGAAGGCGAGACCGTATATGCTGCTGTCGGCGCCCCTTGTGACAATTGCGATCGCGCTGTTGTTTTTAACACCTCAAAATGGGAGTCCATCGACTCAGATGATCTGGATCGCGCTGTCCTATAACTTTTACTATGCAGTAGCGTATCCGTTTTTCTACACAGCGCACAGCTCTATGGTGGCCCTGTCTACGAGAAACTCCGATCACCGGGGAATGTTGGCAACATTTTCCAATGCATCCGGTGTGGCTGCTGTAGGAATCGGGGCAAGTATTTTAGTGCCGATGCTGCTGCAGAGTTTTCTCTTTGTGGAAAAAGACGGCGCTATTGATACCGCACAGAGTTATCAGAACTGGCGGCTCGTGATGATCGTATTATGTGTTGTGACATTTCTGGCGATCTTGCTGGAATATTATTTCACACGGGAGCGAGTGACAGAAGAAAATATGAAGCTGGCGATCAAAGAAGAAAAGCTTCCGATGATGAAACAGCTCAAAGCCTGTGTGTCAAACGGTTACTGGTGGATCATTATCTTATATTTTCTGCTGTTCCAGTTTGGAGGTCTGGTAAAGAACGGTTCCATGAGTTATTACTCCCGCTGGATGTTTGACGGAATCACAAGTGAAGCGGCTGCGGGAACGGCAATGGGAACATTGGGGCTGATCGGAGGACTTCCGACAGCAATCGGAATGGTTCTGGCGTGGCCGATCGCAAATAAACTGGGAAAACAAAAAGCAGTGACTATTGGTCTGGCAATTTCGGTTGTGGGAGGTCTGGTCAGCTTTCTGGATATTCACAATTTTACCATTGTATGTATTGGTGTGATCTTAAAAGGAATCGGTTCGATTCCTGCAATGTATGTGACACTGGCTCTTTTGTCTGATGTACTGGACCATCTGGAGGCAAAAAATGGATTTCGAAGTGATGGATTTACGATGTCTGTGTACGGAGCGATCATGGTGGGAATGACAGGACTGGGGAATGGTCTGATTAATGCATTGCTTACAGCCACCGGATATGATGCCTCTGCGTCAGTTCAGAACGGAGGCGTGCAGTCCATGCTGGCGTTGTGTTATCTGGGGGCAGAGATCATCTGTTATGCGGTGATCGTAATCCTGATGTGTTTCTTAAAAGTAGAAAAGCATATTGAGGAAGATCAGAAGACGATTCTGCAGCATCAGAAAAAAGCGGTGTTAGAAGCCGGAGGAGTGTGGATCGAACCAGCAGAAAGACTTCGCATGGAACAGGAAGAGGCGGAGCGCATGGCAGAAGAGGCGAGAATCGAAGAACTCAAAGCATATTGTAAGAAAAAAGGCCTGGATTTTGAAATGCAGGAAGCAAGCTATCAGAAGAAACTGGCAGAGAAGAGAGCAAAAGCAGAAGCGAAGGCTCGAAAAAAACAAAAAAGCCAGTTCTCATAAAGAGTCAAAGAGGAGGAACGTTATGAGCGAGAAACGGGAAAAACAAACAAAATCAAAACGCCGCATCTGGCGCGGTGTAACTACGGCAACAGCATCTTTACTGACGCTGTCTATGTCAGCGACTCTGGTGATAGACGGGTTTCGTACGGACATTGACAAGTTTCTGGGCACTCAGAGTACAAAAATGGTGACTGAAGATGTAAGTGCAGAGGATTACACATTTCAGTCGGATTACAGCTCAACAACAGAGCTTCTGGATTCCATTGAAGATCTGGGAGAACGCATGAATGAAGAGGGCTCTGTTTTGTTGAAAAATGAGAATGCAGCGTTGCCGCTTTCCAAGGAGGAAACGCAGAAAATCTCTTTACTTGGATTCAGCAGTTATTATCCGGTACAAGGGGGCGATTTTGGAAGTACTCTCAGTGAAAATAAGGGAACGGATGCAGATACGGTAGATATGCTGGAAGCGTTTGAATCCAAGGGATTTGAGATGAATCCGACATTAAAAAAGATGTATCAGGGGTTAAAGGAAGAATTTAAATCAGAGGCAGTTCTTCCATGGGGTGTGACAACCTATTATCGTGCAACAGCACCGGCTACAACTGGAGTATTTACCAGTTTGGAACCTGAGACAGCAACGCTGGATGAGGCAGAACCAAATTGGAAAAAGAGTATGACGGATTACAATGTCATGATTGTGACACTTGCCCGTGCAGCAGGAGAAAATGCCAACTATACACCGGGAGAAGATGGGGTGAATCCAGAACAGGATCTGAATCAGGCGGATCCGCTGGGACTCTCTGACACAGAGCGTGCAATCATCGATGAAGCAGTCAATGCAAAAAAGGAAAACAATGGAAAATTGATCGTGATGCTGAATAATGCGAGTGCCATGGAAATTGAAGAGATCAAAAACAATACAGGCGTAGATGCGATTTTGGAAGTCGGACTTCCGGGAGGTTATGGCTTCTATGGTGTAGCAGATGTACTCAGTGGAGAGGTGAATCCGTCCGGACATCTTGCGGATACTTATGCAGTGGATAACTCAAGCTCTCCTGCAGCGCAGAATTATGGGAACTATGAGTGGACAAATGCGGATTCTGCATATTCCATCAATTCCGAGATTGTAGAAGCAGAAGGGATCTATACAGGATATAAATATTACGAGACAAGATATGCGGATACAGTATTGGGACAGGGAAATGCTTCTGACAAGACCGGAAGTTCCAATGGAAAAGCATGGAACTATGAAGATGAAGTTTCGTATCCATTTGGATACGGACTGTCTTATACAACATTTTCTCAGACTCTGGACAGTCTGGATGTGAATCTGGAAGATAAGACAGTGACAGCCAAAGTAACTGTAAAAAATATTGGAGATGTGGCAGGAAAAGATGTGGTACAGTTGTATACGTCTCTTCCGTATACGGAATATGATAAAGAACATGCGGTAGAAAAAGCAGCGGTACAGCTTCTGGATTATGAAAAAACAGGTGTGCTGCAGCCGGGAGAATCTGTTACTGTCGAGATTACAGCAGATGCGCAGGATATGGCAAGCTGGGACAGCACATGTGACAATGCGGCAGGAACAAAAGGAAACTGGATCCTGGATGCAGGAGACTATTATTTTACAGTCGGAAATGGTTCTCATGAGGCGGTCAACAATGTGCTGGCAGCACAGGGTATGACAAAGGCGAACGGAATGACGGATGCAGGAAATGCAGCAAATGTGAAGAAATGGACACTGGATACATTCGACTCTGAGACATTTGCGTATTCGAAAAACGGAACAGCGGTAGAAAATCAGCTTCAGGACATGGATTTGAACTACTATATGCCAGATACAGTAACATACTTATCAAGAAGTGACTGGAAGGCAACATGGCCAAAAACATACAAGGATCTGACAGCGACAGATGAAATGATCGAAGTGATGAAAAATGATCTGGTAGATATCAAGGAACAGGGAAATCCGGATGAAGTTACATTTGGCGAGGACAATGGGCTGACACTTGCAAGCCTGAAAGGTGAGACGGACTTGACAAATGAAAAATGGACAGATTTGATTGATCAGATCACACTGGAAGAAGCGATGATCCCCCTGGATCTCTGCCACCTTCTCCTCCGGGTAAAGTTTGACGAATTGGGTATCCTGGTTGGTGGTGAGGATGAAGAAGTCCTTGCCTTTCAGCAAAGCGTCTAAATCCAAATAGGAATGACGCACAGGGGCGGTCTGGGTGGTGTGAAGGAAGGTGGCGAGATACCCCCAATACTCTTCCCTTGTCTTCCAGGGGTGCATCATCCCTGCAAAAGCACCTTTGAAGTGGTATTTCTCGGCAAAAGGTCGGAAGTATTTGCGGTAGGAGTCGTTGTCCTCGTAGTAAAAATCTCCGCCACCGGCAGCGGACAGGCCGGAGGCCCCGCCCACTACTACACAGTCAGCTTCCTTTACCTCCTGTACCAAACGATGGATCTGTTCGCTATACGACAGCGGCTTTTTGTCAGTCAGCTGATAAGGCGTACTGCCGGAAGCATAGATATGATAGTGTCTGGAATAATTCATCTGGGTCTGCATGACCAGATCATCATAGAAGTTCATTGTCACCATTCCTTTCAAGTGGGTGTTATTTTTATTCTTACTTCAAATTATTTTAGCATCCCCTTGCATCACTGTCAATATGCTGTTATAATAAAAATAACATCAAAACAAAAAAGGAGATCAGGCCATGAAATATCCAACCCGCCTTAGCGATGCTGTTCATATTCTAGCTTTTATCGCTCTGTACCCAGACTGCGATCTGACCAGTAACAAGCTGGCAGAGAGCATTCAGACAAATCCTGCCTATGTGCGCCAGCTCATGTCCGCCCTGCGGAAAGGTGGACTGCTGATCAGCGTGAAGGGACATCCCCGACCCGCTCTGGCTCGTGAGCCGGAGAAAATCACTCTGCTGGATGCCTATCGGGCCGTAGAGGGCAACAAGCCCCTGCTCCATCAGGACATCCACACCAACCCCGCTTGTGGCGTGGGCGTGAACATTCAACTGGTGCTGCGGGATTTTTACTTGGACATTCAAAAAAAAGCGGAACAAAGAATGCAAGAAATTACACTGAAAGATGTACTGGAACAATATCACATGAAGTTAGAAGGGACGCTCTTGCAGCGTTTATGACGGATTGATTTTCAGAAACCCTTCCATTTGGGAGAAAAATTCTTCTGAACGGGAAATACAGAACCTCCTTGCGGAGCTATACTGAGAACCGGAGAGACCTATACCCCGTATTTTGTGAATGATTAAAGAGGATCGGACATTTCCATCCAGCTGTTGGAAAATCTGGTTACATAATAATAGACAATGGACCGGCCAAATCTGAATGGCAGGCCCTAAATTAAGGAGGAAACTAATATGAAACTTGGCATTATTCGTTGTATGCAGACAGAGGATTACTGCCCCGGAAGCCGGGATTTTCGGACAATCCGAGAGAGAAAAGGCGCTTTTATGGGAGAGGATGATATTCAGTTAGTGGGCTTCATCAACTGCGGCGGCTGCCCCGGAAAAAAAGCGGTGCTGCGGGCCCGTTCTCTGGTAGAACAGGGCGCTGACACCATTGCTTTTGCTTCTTGCATCAGCAAAGGGACTCCCATTGGTTACCCCTGTCCTTTTGCTAAGCGTATGCGGGAGCTGGTGCAGAAAGAGGTAGGCGATGGTGTCCGTATCTTGGATTACACCCATGACGCTGGCCCTGAACCAGAAACATCTCAAAAGTAAAGTTTCTTTTCTCTCCGGTCTATGATAAGATAGACTTCAAGGAGGAGTGCTAAATGATTCAGAACCACTTACCCCACGACCACGGACAAACTATCGAGCATGAACTGGAATATATGCCCAGCGTAGAAAACTTTCAAACCGTAGCTGATATTTTCAAGCAGCTGGGAGATGGCAGCCGTATTCGCATTTTTTGGTTGCTTTGCCACTGTGAGGAATGTGTTATCAATCTTTCAGCCATGGTAAATATGAGCAGTCCTGCAGTTTCTCACCATCTCAAGCAGTTGAAATCAGCGGGTCTGATCGTTAACCGCCGGGACGGAAAAGAGGTCTATTATAAAGCGGCTGATACCGAGCAGGCCCGAAATTTCCATCACATGATTGAGTGGCTTGTAAAAATCGCCTGTCCGTCGCAAGTAGAAAAACAAAAAGGAACGCCATGAAAAAAGAAGAATCCAAAGTTATCGCTCAAAAACTTCAAAAGATTTCAAACAGCACCCTCGCCTTGAAGCATTGCCGGGCTGGTGGAACGGGTCCCACACTCTTTGGAGAACAGTTTCGAGCGGTTACCGCTGGAAAAGGGTGTATGGAGGCATATGAAACTTTTCTTGGAATAGAGGTATCCTTCAATGTTTTTCTTGCTTCAGAGGTCAAGTTTCGGCATAATGCTTCGGATTCTGTTTTAGAAATTTACTATTGTCGCAGTGGTCGCGTAGGTTGGAATATGCAAGGCGGTACTGCCGTCTATTTAGGTACAGGTGATGTGACAGCACACAGTATGGCCTGCTGCGCGGATTCCGCCATGATGTTTCCCCTAGGATATTCAGAGGGAATTTCCATTTCCGTGGATCTGAAACAGCTCTCTTCCATTTGCCCAGAAGTTTTAAAGAATGCCGGTGTGGAAGCAGACCAGTTACAGAATCGATTTTGCTCCGGAAAGCCATCCGCAATCCCGTCTTGTTCCGATTTAGAGCATATTTTTGCCCCACTCTTTTCTGCTCCTGTGTCCGTTCGAATTTCCCTCTTGAAATTGAAGGTGCTGGAAATTTTGATTTATTTGAGCAACATGAAATCGGAGCATAAAGAATTGACTCAATACTTTTCCCAGCAAACCGAATTGATAAAAGAAATTCATCAACAGTTGACAGAGCACTTGGAGCAACGATTTACGATTGCAGAACTTTCCAAACAGTATTTGATAAATACCTCCACTCTAAAGGAGATATTCAAGGCAGTCTACGGTCAGCCTATCGCCACCTATATGAAGGAATTTCGAGTGCGTCAGGCTATGAAATTATTACG
>OIOX01000281.1_pt1 | contig 9258 bp, 6 predicted proteins | sample 1585641 | NCBI WGS metagenome assembly OIOX01 (sample SAMN02674698, study PRJEB24791) | human gut metagenome, SKBSTL036 | isolation source: stool | host: Homo sapiens | place: USA | reverse complement strand
TCTTTCAAAAGGCAGAAGCCAATGACCTTGTGCGCCGCAACCCGGTCCGGCTTGCTGAAAAGATGCGGGCATCCGGCACCGCAAAACGCAAGGAAGCCTTCACCACAGAGGAAGTTACCCACTTAATGAAGGTTCTCCCCGATGACCGCATGGGTTTGAGCATCCGGCTTTTGCTCGGCACTGGAATGAGAATGCAGGAACTTCTGGCTTTGGAGCCGCAGTTTATTGAAGAAGATGGCTCTGTCATTCACATCCGGCAGGCAGTAAAGGTCGTAAAAGGTACAGTCAGCATCGGCAGTCCGAAATCCAAAGACAGTATCCGGGATATTCCGGTGCCGCTGAATATCCGCCCGTGTGCCATCAAGCTGCGGGATACTACCGACCAGTTCATCTGGGAAAGCCCCAAGACCGGCTTGCCCTGCAATCCCACCCATTTCCGGGATGTGTTCCGCAAATCTCTGGAAGAAGCGGGCGATGTCCGCTTGCTCACGCCGCACAGCTGCCGCCACACCTATGTATCGCAGATGCAGGCGTTGGGTGTGGACATTCAGACCATCCAGAGCATCGTAGGCCATGCCGATACCGAAATGACTGAGCATTATCTCCATGTTCAGGAATCCATTCGGCAGAGTGCGATCCAGTTGTTCAGTGAGGCGTTTTCGGCCTGAAAATTGGACGGAACGGCACTAATTAGACCAGATAAAATCGTTGGCATTGTGGTCAAAATTGTGGTCAAAACCAAATGAGGCCAGCCTATAAACAAAAAAATCCAACGATTTCTAACGTGAAATCGTTGGATTTATGGTCCGAGTGGCGAGAATCGAACTCACGGCCTCTTGAACCCCATTCAAGCGCGCTACCAAAACTGCGCTACACCCGGATATTTGTTGTGGCTCATCGCTCACAGCTCCATTAGTATACCCGCTGCAGGCCGTTTTGTCAAGCGCTTTTTTTATTTTTCTTGGATTTTTTCTGGATTTTTCGCTCATCGTCCAGAAGCTCTCGATGGTGCGTCCATTTCATTTTCGGTGACTGCCATTGCCACGGCAAAGACGCTGTGGGCGCCCGCATCCAGCAGTGCCTGCGCACAGGCTGCGGCGGTAGCGCCGGTGGTGATGACGTCATCCACCAGCAGCACCCGCTTCCCTTCCACGAGCTCCGGCTCCTGCGCCCGGAAGGCACCGGCCGCATTTGCCAGACGCTCGTCCAGCGAGAGTCCTGCCTGATGGCGTCCGGCCCGGACGCGGCAGAGCGCTTTTGGCAGCAGCGGGAGGCCCAGTGCATGGGCCAGAGGCTGCGCCATCCGTTCCGGCACATTGTAGCCGCGCCGGCGGCTGGTGGCAGGCACCGGAACGATGCAGTCGTAACCGATGGCCGCACCGGAGACCAGACCCGGCACCGGCTCTGCAAAGTGCATCTCCACTTCTGCTCCGAACAGCCGGGCCGTCATCTCCACGCCAAGCTCCACCGCCGTCCAGCTTTCGCCTTCGTATTTGGCGCGGAGGATGGCGCTGCGGACGACGCCCTCGTACCGGTAGGGCGCAGCCGCCCCGTCCAGAGCGCCCAGATAGTGGCGGCTCGCGTCCAGCCGCATGACCGGGCTGCGGCGCAGCTCTTCCAGCCGCGGTGTACACACCTCACAGAACGGCAGCGTTCCCAGCACCCTGCGGCAGCAGGGACACCGCCTCGGGAAAAGCAACTGGCGCATCTGCCGGGCAAGCTGCGCGGGGCGGCTGTAGTAGCCCGTCATCAGTCTTTCTTGACGGCGACGATGATACGCACCTTTTTGCCAGCCGCGCAGCCAAAGTTGTCGTACCAGCCGGTAAGGTAGTAATCATCGGAGTTGACGGAAGTGAGCTTGGTGTAGTAATACTGGCCCTTGTACCACAGGTAGACCTGCGTATCATCGGCCATTTCAAACCTTTCGCCCTTGGAGGAAAGGACGCTGGCCGCACCCACCTTGTCGATCTTCATGGGCATCAGCTGCACCATATTGCGGACAGCGCCGGTCGTCTCCTGGCAGACCGCGATGCCGCCGGCCAGCACAGGATACTTGATGGAAGTGCTCAGACTAACCTGCTGGCCGCTGACGTAGCCGATATAGGTCGCACCGCTGCCGATGAAGTTGAATATCTGGCTGACGGGAGTGCCGGTGATCTTGGCGATCTGCTGGAAGCCGAGGCCCAGAAGTGCGCCGGTGTTGCTGGTCAGGCGTTCCCACGCGGTGCTGAGGATGTCGCCGGAGATAACGCCCCACAGGATCTCTGTGGTGGTGGGTACCATGATGCTCTTCACCTGACTGACGACTGCATCGGTATCAATGGTGCCGTCACCCGGCTGAGCCTTGATGGCGCTGAGAAGGGTGCTGTAGTTCGTGGCGACGTTCTTCACATCGTCCAGCACACCGTAGTACCACAAGTCACCGGTCACATCGTTCAGGATGAGCTTGTCGATCTGCCCCTGCGGGTTGGTGGTGTAGTAACGGACATCGGAAGCCTTTAAGTTTACCCCCGATAGGCGGCTGGGACGAACCGTCCCAGCCACACCCCCTGTACTCGTATCAAGGATCTGCACGTCATCCGCCAGAGCTCTATCGCCCAGCGCGGTGGCGTTCTCGTTCACAGTGCCGCTGACGGAGCGCTCATCGATCGTTTCCACGCTCTCGCCTTCGGGGCTGACCCGCACTTCCACCAGCCAGCCGGTGGGAAAGTTCAGGCTTTTGTCTACGTTCACCTCGCGGGCAAGGCCGTCGGTACACAGGACCTTGACGGTCTGAAGCACATCGGCGCTGTTGTCCTCGTCGATGAGGTTGCGGGCAGACGACTGCACCACGCCGTAAAAGACCTCGTCGGCCTCCTCACCGGTGATGATGCCTGCGGCCACATTGTTCATGCCCAGCAGCAGAGTGACCACCTGGCCGACACCGCCGCCGTTGAGGGAGGACACCTGGGAAGCAATGGCCGTGCTGCCCAGCGTGTAGGACGTGCCTGCCACCGTAATGGAAGCAGGGGCGCTGGCCGTGGGAGACACCTCGGTGATGCGGCCTGCGGCACGGCGGGTATAGACCCACAGGGTCTTGAGGCTCTCGCTGTAGTAGTAGACGTCGTATTTGTTCAGCTCTGCGGAGCCGGAGACCTTATCGTTGCGGTAGACGCTGGCAGGGACGAAGGGCAGTACTGTGCTCTCCGAAGCCACGAAGGGGCCTTCCAGGCTGCTGAGCAGGATGGTGGAGCCGTCCACCTGACCATTGCTCACGGTAAAGCCCAGGGTCGTGCCGTAGGCCGAACCGCTGGCGTTGTTGGCGGTGAGGGCATTGTAGAGCAGGACGGCGCAGTCCTCGTAGTTCATCGCTTCGCCCTGACGGCGGTCGAGGCCGGCACGCAGGCCGAGCTCGCCGGCCTTGTTGAGCTGGGCGTTGGGAAACGCGCCGCTCAGGTCGGTCATCTTATAGCCCATCAGCTTGAGCACTGCGGTGCAGGCTTCTTCCAGCGTGACGGCATTGTTCGGACGGAAGCTGCCGTCGGTGTAGCCATTCATCCAGCCCTGCTGCACGGCGATGCGGACATAGGGCGCCCATGCCGAGGAGCCGGGCAGGTCGGTGTAGAGGGTCCCCACTGCCCCCTGGGAAGAGACGCTCTCCCGGTAGGTAGAGTAAGAGGTCAGCATTCTGGCAAATGCGCCGCGGGTCACGGCTGCATCCAGTGCGCCGGACTGCTCGGAATCCATGGCACCCAGCGTGATGGCAAACTGGACGGCGGTGTTGTTGCCCGCAGCCGATGCCGGCATCACCAGCATCGACACTGCGATGCTGACCGCCAGCAGAAATGCGAGAAGACGTTTTTTCATTGTGTTGCTCCTTGTTGAGATCATCGCAAGGCCTCTCCCTTTGGAAGAGGCGGCGAACGAATGCGAGACGGAGAGGTTAATCATATCTGAGTGCGTCAATGGGGTTGAGCCGCGCGGCGCGTTTTGCGGGCAGATAGCCGAACAGCACTCCGATGAACACCGAGATGCCGAAAGCTGCCACGATGGAGTTGAAGGACGGGCTGACCGTAACATCCATGCCGTCGGTGAACATGGGAAGCACCTGATTGGCGATGGCCGACACGATATAGCCAAGGACGATGCCCAGCGTGCCGCCGAGGGCCGAAGTGGTAGCTGCCTCGGTGACGAACTGGGCCAGAATGGTCCTTTCCTTCGCGCCCATAGCCTTGCGGATGCCGATCTCGCGGGTGCGCTCGGTGACCGACACCAGCATGATGTTCATGATGCCGATGCCGCCCACCAGCAGCGAGATGCTGGCGATGCCGGTGAGGATGACGATGACCATGTTGATCATCTTGTTCATCTCTTCCAGCCACTCGCTGGCGCTGTAGACATAGTAAGCACTGTCGCTCTTGAAGATGTCATACAGTCCCTGCTCCACCGCAGCCTTGGCCTCGTTGGCCTGGCCCTCGTCCACCATGATGGCGGAGTAGGAGTCCGGCGAGCTTTCGTTGGAAAGGCGCATGGCTGTGGTGTAGGGCAGGTAGACGCTGTCGTCGTCGCTGCCCTCCTGCTGGTCGTGATTGGAGATCTTGGCCTTCAGCACGCCCACGATGCGGAACTTATAGGGGCCAAGCTTGATGGTCTGGCCCACCGCATTGCCGCCGTAGGCCGTGCGGTTGATGTAATCGCCGATGACGCAGATCTGCTTGTTGTCTGTGATGTCCATATACTGGATGTTCCGGCCCTTGGCGAGGGTGTAGCCCTTCATCTCGATGTAGTTTTCATCCACGCCGTACATCTCGCTGTAGCGGTAGGTCGTAGTCCCCACCTTGGGGGTGTTGTCGCTGAAATCCAGCTGCGGCGAGATGGAGGAAAGCAGTTCAGGGTTCTTTTTGACGATGTCGTACAGATCATCCACCGTCGCGGTGCGGGAACCATAGCCCCATATCTGGATGGAGAGGGTGTTGGTTCCCATTGCGGAAAAGCTGTCCCGCATGCTTCTGGTCATGCCGTTGCCCAGACCGACGATGACGATGACCGCCATGACGCCGATAATGATGCCCAGCATGGTCAGGAAGGTGCGCAGCTTATTGCTCCAGACGTTCTGCAGTGCCTGGCGGAAAGTCTCTAATACCATTATTTTGCTTCCTCCTGTGCCGCTTCGCCGGACAGAGTGGGCTGCACGACCGCCTCAGGCGCGTGGGCATCGCCGTCGTACACCACCTGACCGTCCTCCAGACGGATGATACGCTCCGCCTGCACGGCGATGGAATTGTCGTGGGTAATGAGCACCACGGTATGGCCCTCTCTGTGGAGCTGCTGAAGCATCCCGATGACCTCGCGGCCGGTGTGGGAGTCCAGAGCGCCGGTGGGTTCGTCGGCAAGGATGACCGCCGGGTTGCGCACCAGAGCCCGTGCGATGGAAACGCGCTGCTGCTGGCCGCCGGAAAGCTGGTTTGGCAGGTTCTTGAGCTTGTCGCCCAGACCCACCTTTTCCAGCACATCCTTGGCCAGCTTGTGGCGCTCGGCGCGGGAGATGTTGGCGTAGACCAGCGGCACCTCCACGTTTTCCAGAAGGTTCAGCCGGGGCAGAAGGTTATACTGCTGGAAGATGAAGCCCAGCATCTCGTTGCGCACATCCGCCAGCTCGTCCCGGTTCATCTTGCCCACATCCCGGCCATTGAGCCGGTAGATGCCGTGGGTGGGGACGTCCAGACAGCCGATGATGTTCATGCAGGTGGACTTGCCCGAACCGGACTGGCCCACGATGGCCACGAACTCCCCCTTCTCGATCTTCATCGTGATGTGGTCGGCTGCCTTTACCAGCGTATCGCCCATCTGATAATACTTGCACACCTGCTCAAATTCGATCAGAGCGCTCATGGGGCACCTCCTTACCAGATACTGTCGCTGTAATAGTCATCCGACACAGAGCTGGTGTCGTAGGCCACCGTGTCGTCCTCCTGCAGGCCGCTCTTGATCTCGGTGTAGCTGTCGTCGCTGACGCCGGTCTCGACCTTGACGTAGACATAGCCCTCCGGTGCGTCCATGTCTTCCACCGCATTGGCTGCGCTGGGAGACTTCTTGCTCACCAGCACATAGCCGCCGCGGATAACGGCAGCATTCGGCACGACGAGGGCGTTGCTGGCCTCGGCCACGACGATCTCAGCGTTGGCGTTCATGCCGGGGCGCAGGCCGTCGGTGTTGTCGATGCGGATGGTGATGGGGTAAGTCGTGGTGCCGCCGCTGGAGCTGCCCTTCATGGACACACGGGTGACTGTGCCGACATAGGTCTTGTCCGTCACAGCGTCAGCGGTGAGCTGGACTTTCTGGCCCACGGACAGTGCGCCGATCTGCAGCTCATCCACATTGATGACCATTTCCAGATAGCTCAGGTCGTAGATGACGCAGAGGGTGCTGCCGGAGGTCAGGGCGTCGCCCTGCTTGGCGTCCTTCTCAATGATGGTGCCGCTGATGGGCGAGGTGATGGTGTAGTTGGACATATTGTCCTGCTGGTTCTGCATCGAGATCTCGGCGCTGCGCAGGGACTCGGAAGCAGACTGGATGGATTCGGTCAGATCGTCGCCGGTCAGCTCGATGAGGATGTCGCCCTTGGAGACCGCGTCGCCCTCCTGCACATTGATGGCGGAAACGGTGCCGCTGGCCAGAGCGGTCAGGGTGCGCTCTGCCTGATAGGCAAAGGTGGCAGAGGCGATAGAGCTGACGCCGTTGATGCTGGCGGTAGCGGCCTGAGCGGTGGTCAGACCGCCGGCATTGTTGACCCGGATGGTGACGGTGCGCACCAGCAGGTTGCCGGTGCTCAGCTCGTCGGTGCCGGTGACGGCGGTGACGGTGCCTTTCAGCGTCTCAAAGGTGCCGTCCAGCACCACGTCGGCGCTCTGGCCCACCGAGAAGTTGGCGGCGTCGGCTGCCGGGAACAGCAGGTTCAGCAGCATCTTGGAGCTGTCGCGGATGACCGCCACCTCCTGGCCGCTGGTCACTTGGTCGCCCTTTGCGACCTTGAGACTGCTGACCGTACCGTCCACCTCTGCGCGGACATACTGGAGGTCTACGGTCTTGTCGTAGCTGCGCTGGGCCTGCTGCAGGGCAATGCTGGCCTTTTCCAGATTGGTGGAGGCGTCCGAGCTGTCGATGGTGTAGAGCACATCGCCCTCTTCCACCTTATCGCCCTCTTCAAAGTCGCCGGTGAGGATCTTGCCGTCCACCAGAGACTTGACGGTATATGTATTGGCCGGGTTCAGCGTGCCGGTGCCGCTCAGGGAGTTGGAGACATCCTGACGGGTGGGCGTCGTTTCGGCGTAGGTCACATCGCGGCTGGCAGCTTTATTCCCGCCGCCTATGAGAAAGACAGCGCCCGCTGCCGCCACGACGACCACCGGCACGAGCCATTTCCAGTTCTTTTTGGCGAATGCAGACACACCGGACTTGGCTTCTGTGGTTTCAGCAGCCTCAGCGGACGCATCCTTTTTCTTTTTCCAGATCATGCTTTTCCTCCTATGGTATGCAAAAGGGCAGCGTGACCCCTTTGCACGAAAAATCCGTTATTGCTAGTGTATCGCATTTTTCTGAAATACACAAGCGTCCAAATTTCATTTCACCTTTTATTTACAAAATTATTTCCGGTTTTTATGCAAAAAAGACACCCGCAGTGTCCTTTGCAGAACATTGCGGGTGTCTCAGATGATCTTGTCTTGTCAGGATGCGGCTTCGGCCTCGCTCAGCGGAGCCAGCTGCACATACACCCCGGCAGGGACGCAGGCCGCCCATGCACCTTCCTCGCTCAGCTGGCCGAACTGCTCACAGACATGGTCCGGGCATTGGCTGTCCTGAAACGAGATGGTGCCGTCTTTTACCTGTAAATGAACGACATAGCTGCCCACATCGTACAGGTAATCGTAGTCCTTATCCAGCGGCAGCACCTCGGTGATGCCGCCGCCGAAGTCCACGACTGCTGCCAGCGGTTCCGCCTTGCTGCGCGGACGCAGCAAAAAGACCAGCAGGACAGCTGCCGTCAGGATGACGGCTGCGAAGAGGAGGTTCGCCTTCCAGCTCAGGCGTTTTGCGCCTTTTGCCGGTTGAGGCTGCTTGCGGGTGCTCATGCGGCGTAGTCGCTGGCAGCAGCACCGGCAATGCGGCCAAAGACGGTGAAGTCAGCAACAGCGTTGCCGCCCAGACGGTTTGCACCGTGGACGCCGCCAGTCACCTCACCTGCTGCGAACAGGCCGGGGATGACCTCGCCCTTCTCGTTCAGCACCTCGGTGTTGGCGTTGATCTTCAGGCCGCCCATGGTGTGATGGACACCGGCGGTGACCTTCACAGCGTAGTAGGGAGCGGTGTTCAGGGGGTTGGCGAAGCTGGTACGGCCGAAGTCGGGGTCATTCTTGGCCTCAACGTAGCCGTTCCACTTGTCCATGGTCTCTGCGAAGGCAGCGGCATCGACGCCCATAGCCTTGCCCAGCTCCTCGTAGGTCTCGCCGGTGACGGTGTAGCCCTTCTTGATGTAGCCCTGGATGACGCTGGAAGCATCGGCCATGGCCTGATCGACGACCAGCCAGCTGTAGCTGCCGGTCTGGGCGATCTCAGCGGCGGAGACGACATCGCGGGTGCCGACCTCGTCGATGAAGCGCTTGCCTTCCTCGTTGATGAGGATAGCGCCGTCGCCGCGCAGGCCCTCGGTGATCAGGGCAGCGGTGTTGGCCTCAACGGTGGGGTGGATCTGGATCTGGTCCATGTCCACGGTAGCAGCGCCGATGGCCTGTGCCATCTCGATGCCCTGGCCCTGGATGCCGGGGGCGTTGGTGGTCATGAAGCCCTTCAGCTCGGGCTTGTACTTGACGACCATGTCGAGGTTTGCGCCGAAGCCGCCGGTAGCCAGAACGACTGCCTTGGCGTTGACGGTGACGGTCTCACCGGAAGCACCGGTGGCCTTGACGCCCACGGCAGCGCCGTTGGCATCGGTCAGGATCTCAGTTGCAGTGGTGTCCAGCATCATCTTGACGCCGGCCTTCTCGCAGTTCTCCTGCAGCAGGGGGATCATGTAGGAGCCGACGGAAACGGTCTTGCCCTCTGCGTTCACAGGGCGATGGATGCGCTTGACGGATGCACCGCCGAAGCTGGAGACGTTGTGCAGGGTGATGCCGTGCTCGTCCAGCCAGTCGATGGCGTCAGCGGAGTTTGCGCACAGGGTCTCGACCAGCTCGGGGTCGTTGATGCCCTTGCCGCCGATCATGGTATCCAGCTCCATCAGCT
>OIOX01000270.1_pt1 | contig 9521 bp, 8 predicted proteins | sample 1585641 | NCBI WGS metagenome assembly OIOX01 (sample SAMN02674698, study PRJEB24791) | human gut metagenome, SKBSTL036 | isolation source: stool | host: Homo sapiens | place: USA | reverse complement strand
ATACGAGATTAGATCCTGTGACTGGAGTTCAGACGTGTGCTCTTCCGATCTCAGCAGCGCACCGCGACGGTGCAGGAGCTCTGCGAGGCGCTGGACGCCAGCGAGTCCACCATCCGCCGCGATTTGAACGAGCTGGACAGGATGGGCAAGGTGAACAAGGTACACGGAGGCGCGACCCTGCCGGACAGCCAGTTCCTCGCCGACGAGCCGACGATGGCCACGAAGGAAACGCTGGCCGTCGTCCAGAAAAAGTGCATCGCAAAGGCGGCGGCGGCTCTTATCACCGCAGAGGATTTCGTCTTTCTGGACGCCGGAAGCACCACGCTGGCGCTGACCCGGGAGCTGAGCGGCCCGGCGCTGGACGCCCGGTACGTCACCAACGGCGTCGCTCACGCCCGTCTGCTGGCCCAGAAGGGCTGCAAGGTCTTTCTGGTGGGCGGTCTGCTGCGGCCCGAGACGGAGGCCATCATCGGCGCTGCGGCTCTCCACAGCCTGCAGCAGTACAACTTCACGAAAGCGTTCCTGGGAGCAAACGGCGTGGCGCTGGACGCAGGATTCACGACCCCCGACCCCGAGGAAGCGGCTGTCAAGGCCACGGTCGTGCGCCGGGCGAGAGAAGCCTGGTTCCTCGTGGATGACTCGAAGTTCGCCCGCATCTACCCGGCGGTCATCGCCGAGCTGTCCGGCGGCGCAATCCTGACGAATCATTGTCCGAATCCGAAATACAGACAATTCACTCTGGTAAAGGAGGCAGCAGAATGATCTATACCGTGACATTCAACCCGGCCATCGACTACGTCGTGCGGCTGGACACACCGCTGGAAGTGGGCGAGGTGAACCGCGCCAAAGGCGAGGACTGCGTGCTGGGCGGCAAGGGCATCAACGTGTCCGGTGTGCTGGCCGAGCTGGGCTGCCGGAACACGGCGCTGGGCTTTGTGGCTGGTGAGACGGGTGCGTGGCTCGAGCGGGGTCTGGCCGCGCAGGGCATCACCACCGATTTTATCCACCTCGAGCAGGGCATGACCCGCATCAACGTCAAGATAAAGGCGGGGCAGGAGACTGAGCTGAACGGCGCAGGCCCGGACATCCCCGAGAGCGCCATGGAACAGCTGGAAGCACAGCTCGATAAGCTGGCCGAGGGCGACATCCTCATTCTGGCGGGGAGCATCCCGTCCAGCCTGCCCCAGACCACCTACGAGCGTCTGCTGGCCCGTCTGGAAGGCCACGGTGTGCATACGGTGGTGGACGCCACCCGCGACCTGCTGGTGAATGTGCTGCAGTATCACCCCTTCCTCATCAAGCCCAATAACCATGAGCTGGGTGAGATCGTGGGCCGCACCCTTACCACCGACGCCGACATCACCGCTGCCGCCCGCACCCTGCAGGAAAAGGGCGCCCGGAACGTACTGGTGAGCATGGCCGGGGACGGTGCGCTCCTGCTGGACGAGAAGGGCGAAGTCCACCGCATCGGTACGCCCAAGGGCAAGGTGGTCAACAGCGTGGGCGCAGGCGACAGCATGGTGGCCGGTTTCGTGGCAGGCTACCTGCGCAGCGGCAGCTATCTGGAAGCCCTGCGTCTGGGGACTGCCTGCGGCAGTGCCACTGCGTTCAGCCTCGGGCTGGCAAAGAAGGAAAAAATCGACGCCCTGCTGGCGACGATTTGAGCGATAGAAGGAAACAAGGAGAGGAGACACACTATGCGAATCACGGAATTGTTCACGGCACAGTCCATCGCGCTGGACGAAGCCCAGCAGGACCGCAGCCAGATCATCGACCGTCTGGTGGAGCTGCAGGCGACCCACGGCAACATCAGAGACAAGGAAGCCTACAAAAAGGGCCTGTATGAGCGCGAGGACGAGGGCTCGACCTATGTGGATAACGGCATCACCGTCCCCCACGCCAAGTGCGACTGCGTGACCCGGCCCAGTCTGGCGGCCCTCCGCCTCAAGACCCCGGTGCAGTACAATGCCGAGGACGACGGCAAGACCGACCTGCTGTTTGCCATCGCAGCCCCCAAGAACGGCAGCCTCCACGTGGATATGCTGGCCCGTATGATGCAGATGCTCATGAACGAGGACTTCGTGGAGAAGCTGCGCACCGCCAAGACCCCGGAAGACTTCCTCGCCGCCATCGACGCGCAGGAAGAAGCCCAGTTCGGCGACGAGAGCTTCACCGACCAGGAGATCGAGCAGGCGGGCTACCGTGTGTTGGCCGTCACCGCCTGTGTCAACGGCATCGCCCACACCTACATGGCCGCTGAAGCCCTGAACAAGGCCGGTGCCAAGATGGGCGTGACCATCAAAGTCGAGACCAACGGCTCCGACGGCGCAAAGAATCTCCTGACGAAAGATGAAATTGCAAACTGCGATGGCATCATCGTGGCAGCGGAGAAGAAGATCGAGACGGCCCGCTTCGACGGCAAGCCGGTCCTCTTCACCCGCGTGGACGACGGCATCCATAAGCCCGAAGAGCTCATCCACAAGATAACCTCCGGCGAGGTGCCGGAGTTCCACGCTAAGGGCGGCGCACAGGCCGCGGAGGACGCTTCTGCCTCCGACAGCTTTGGCCGTAGCCTCTACAAGAACCTGATGAACGGCGTCTCTCACATGCTGCCCTTCGTGGTGGGCGGCGGCATCATGATAGCGCTGGCCTTCCTGCTGGACGATTACAGCATCGACCCCTCCAACTTTGGCATGAACACCCCGCTGGCCGCCTTCTTCAAGACGGTGGGTTCTGCAGCCTTCAGCTATATGCTCCCCATCCTGGCGGGCTTCATCGCCATGTCCATCGCGGACCGTCCGGGTCTGGCTGTCGGCTTCGCAGGCGGCGTGCTGGCCATGAACGGCACCAACTTCGCCGGTATCGCAGCCGGTGAGACCACCGGCATCTCAGGCGGCTTCCTGGCCGCTCTGCTGGCCGGTTTTGTGGCCGGTTATGTGGTGGAGTTCCTCAAGAAGATCACTGAAAAGCTCCCCGCCAGCCTGAACGGCATCCGTCCCATGCTCATCTACCCGTTGGGCGGCATCCTCATCGTGGGCGTGGTCATGTGCGGTATCAACCCCATCATGGGCATGATCAACACTGCCATGACCAACTGGCTGAACGCCATGGGCGGCACCTCCAAGGTCCTGCTGGGCGCTATCGTGGCCGGCATGATGAGCATTGACATGGGCGGCCCCTTCAACAAGGCAGCTTACGTCTTCGGCACCGCAGCCCTCGCCTCCGGCAACTATGAGGTCATGGCCGCTGTCATGGTGGGCGGCATGGTGCCTCCCATCGCCATCGCCCTCTCCACCACCTTCTGCCCCAGGAAGTGGACTCCCGACGAGCGCCGCAACGGCATCGTCAACTACATCATGGGCCTCTGCTTCGTCACCGAGGGCGCTATCCCTTACGCTGCCGCTGACCCGCTGCGCGTCCTGCCCAGCTGCGTCATCGGTGCAGCCCTCTCCGGTGCGCTGTCCATGATCTTCGGCTGCGCTCTCCGCGCCCCTCACGGCGGCATCTTCGTCTTCCCGGTCGTTGACCATGCCGTGATGTACTGTGTGGCTCTGGCGGTCGGCAGCGTCGTGGGTGCGGTCATCCTGAGCCTGCTCAAGAAGACCCGCACCGAAGAATGATCAGGCGATCCTCCTCCTTTTCATAGCAGTTTGCGTTTTTAATGCACAAGCAACAGCCGCAAACTGCATATCGCAAAGATGCCGTTTTGACCGGCACTGTTTTTGAAGATTGCGATAAGTATAAACAGCCAAAGGCCCCCATCCGGTATCTGCCGGATGGGGGCCTTTGGCGTGTAAGATACCGTTAGAAAGGCTCTCCCTAAGGGAGAGCCTTGGCAGAGCCATAAAAACCTGTATAAAACACAAAAACCCGCCTGGCAGCGGGTTTTTGTGTATAGAGGGGTGGGAAAGTATATAAAGTGGTGAATCGCGTGATCAGTCGGCAGCATAACGTACCCGAACACCGGGATCCCCGGCGGCACATCAGAACTTCAGTGACGCTGCCTTGCAGTATGTATTATACCCGAATTTGTTTTCTTGTCAAATGCAAAAATTTGGTTTCGCTTTAATTTAGCACTTTACTTTTTGACAAAAACTTTATATAATTAAAGACGGCAAAACGAAAACTGATTTTTGCACAGGTTGTGCTATTGCCACAACAATAAAACTTTACTTTCAGAAAATTTTATGTAATGTAACATATTTCAAAAGGAGTACTTTTCCTATGGACGATTTGGACCGCAAGATTCTCGCCCTCCTCGCAAAGAACGCCCGTATGCCGGTGAAGGAGATCGCCGAAAAGGTGGCGCTGACCAGTCCCGCTGTCTCCAGCCGCATCCACAAGCTGGAAACGGACGGCATCATCAGCGGCTATACCGTGATGCTCAACCGCCCGTCCGACCGGGTCTATGTGGACGCTCTTATCAGCCTCTCGGTGGCCCCGTCCCAGCGGGACGAGCTGGTGGAGCTGATGAAGAACAGCAAAGAGGTGCTGCAGTGCTACCACGTCACGGGCGCTTACACCTTCCTCATCAAGGTGAGCTGCGGCAGTATGCCCCAGCTGGAACACCTCATCTTACAGTTCCAGAAGCTGGGTACCACCAGTACCCAGATCATCCTCTCGACGCCCGTCAATCACGGTGACCTTGGGGCCATGATGCTGTAAGCGTTCATAGAACTGTTACACTTGTGGGTGCAATTTTCGCCCGCCGTGGGTCGTTTACCGAATAGCAGGGATAAAACATCAAATACTATCACTGCACACCGAAAATCTCACCCTGCGAACGAAAGGATAAATTGAATATGAAACGTATCATTGCTTGTCTGATGGCCGGCGTCATGCTGCTGGCTCTGGTGGGCTGCGGCGGGTCGGGCAGCTCCGGCAGCGCGTCTTCTGCCGCGAAGAAAGATTACACCCAGATCCTCCACGACGCCCGCAGCGACGAGGACAACGAGTATGAGATGATATTCACCAAAGGCGAGGACGGCAAGTTCACGGCCAAGTACGGCTACAGCGCCGAGTATGAGGCCGACCAGCTCTCCGATGAGGTGGCCAACATGATGATGCCACTGCTGGGCCTCGAGGACGATATGTACGACGACTTCGCCGCCTCGGTGTCCGGCATGATGGTCAGAGTCTACGGCGTGGCCATCGTCAAGCCTGCCGAGGGCAAGACGCAGGACGTGGTGGATGCGCTGGATGCCTATGTCCAGAGCCAGCAGAAGTCCATGGAGCATTACCTCGAAGACCAGTACCAGATCGCTTCTGCCGCCCGCGTGGCGACTGTCCCCACCGGCGAGGTGGTCATGGTCTGCTGTGAGGACAGCGACACCGTCTTTGAAAACATCAAAAAGGCTCTGGCCGCATAACGTATTGTAGGAAAAAAGCCCCCGCTTCCAGCTGGAAACGGGGGCTTTGCTGTATTTGTTGATTACGGGTTCTCGATGGCGTTCACGAGCTTGTTGGCGATGTACTGGTGGCCCTTGATGGTGGGATGCACGTCGATGGTGGTCTCCGTGTTGGGGATGGCCACATAAGTCAAGTTATAAGTCTTGGCGATCTGCTTCTCAAACTTGTTCAGCTTGTTGAAGTAGCTGCGCCAGCAGGGGATGAGCGGCACAGGGTTGGTGTAGCCCACGAGGATGATCTGGGCATCCGGGTTCAGCTTGCGGATCTCCTGCACGATGGAGATGAGGGCTGCGGTGGTCTTGGGGTAAGTCTCGTCGCAGATCTTGCTCATGCCGGAGAAGAGCAGATTCCAGGTGGCGTCCCTCTCGGCCTTGGTCAGGTCCATCGCCTTGATGCTGCGGTAGATGGTGGACATGGTGGAGCCGGAACCTTCATTGCGCAGGTCGCCGGCCAGAATGGTAGCGGCCAGCTTCTCGCTCTTCCAGTTGGTGGCGTTGCCCAGAGCCACGATGCAGGGGACGAAGGCGTCGTTGGAGCCGATCTGGACGGAGACGACGTCGGCCTTGCGGATGTAGTCCTGGAACTCAGGGTAGTTGTACTCGCAGCCGGACGCCATGTTCATCTGGGGCATCTTGCCGTACCGGATCATGTCCGCGAGGTCGGGAGCCGTCAGGGCCGGCAGGCCGAGGTTGATGGCGTGGTCACGGTCGAGGCCGAGAGCTGCAGCCACCTTGCCGACATAGCAGTCGGGAGAGTAGCCATGGAAGTTGGGAGCCATATCGACGCTGTAGCCGGAGCGCGCACTGTACTGGACATCGGCCAGGCCGACGCCGGACACAATGCTGTCGCCCAGTGCGACGTAGGTGAGCTGCTCGTCCTTGGTGCCATCGGCCTTGACCTCGGCTTCAGCAGCGGTCGCTGCCTCCTCTGCGTCGTCCGCAGAAGGGACCGGGTCAGCCTGAGCCGTCTCGGTGGCAGAAGCCGCGGCTTCCGCCGGAGTCTCGGGCTGCAGGGCAGCCTCCGGGTTCAGGGTGACGATGACATGATCATCGCCGGCGGCGTCCGCAGCGGCCTCGGTCCCCTCGGCCAGCGCGGGGACGCTGAGCAGGGAGACAAGCAGCAGGGCAGAGACCGCCAGACTTGCAAAACGCTTGTTCATGGCAGAAGAGTCCTTTCATGAAAATCAATAGTCGCGGGGGGAGATGTCAGCTTCGAGCTGACGGTAATCGACCTTGCCCACAGGGGTCATGGGCATACTGGAAATAAACTTGTAGGCCACGGGCTGGACGTATTCGGGCAGCTCCTCGGCGCACATCCGCTCCAGCTCCCGGATCACCTGCTTTTTCTTGGCGGTGGTGTCGGCCTTGAGCACGATGTAGACGAAGGGCAGACGGCCCTGCACATGGTCCTTGTCGGTGCAGCCCACCACAGAGCACTGATGCACAGCGGGGTGGCGGCTGACGACATTCTCGATCATGGAGGGGAAGACTTTGAAACCGTCGTGGCGGATGATCATCCGCTTGATCCGGGAATCCAGGAACACAAAGCCGTCCTCGTCCAGATAGCCCATGTCGCCGGTGTGGACCCAGATGCGGCCATCCGGGTGGCGGCGAAGGATCATGGCCGTCTCGTCAGCCTTATTGTAGTAGCCCTTCATGGTGGTGGGACCGGAAATGCACAGCTCACCGCGCTCACCGATGGGTAGTTCCCTGTCAGTACCCGGCTCAAAGGCGGCGATGATGGTGTTGACCATCGGGATGCCGACGCTGCCGGGCTTGTTGTCTGCGCCGGCAGCTACGGTAGCGGCAGAGGACACTTCAGTCATGCCGTAGCCCTTGGCAATGGGGTACCGGGCCCCGTGGGCAGCCAGAAAATCGTTGACGGTCTGCTCGGCCCCCCGGGAGAGGGAGTCGCCGCCGGCGGCGTAGTTCAGAATGAAGGAGAGGTCCTTATCCCGCAGCTTGGGGTCTGCGGCCAGCTGCTGATAGTGGGCCGGCACGCCGAACATATGCTCGGGCTTGTACTTCAGCACCAGACTGCCCAGCTTGGCCGGGTCGAGGTTGGGGATGATGATGACCGTGAAGCCCAGCACCAGCGGCAGATGGACGCCGCAGGCGTAGCCGTAGGCGATGAAGGGGGGCATGATGTTCATGAGCTTCTGGCCCCGGTGGAACAGCTTGTCGTAGGCGCGGAACTGCTGCGCCAGAGCGTTGAAGCAGTTGTCGGTGAGCATGACACCCTTAGGGGAGCCGGTAGTGCCGCCGGTGTGGACGACGATGCAGGCGTGGTCGGGGTCATAGGGCTCCGCAGTGATGCTCTGGCCCTCGCCGCCCTTGATGAACTGCTTCCAGCGGATGACGTTGGAAGCATATTTGTTCTTGTCGGGGGTGGTCAGCTTGTAGCCTACGGCCATCACCGGGGGCAGAGAGTCGGCCGGAGAGAGGACGATGACCTTTTCCACGTTGGTGCGCTTTGCGGCCTGACGGCAGCGCTCGTACACGACGTTCAGGCAGACGAGAAGGTGGGAATCCACCTCTTCGATATACTCATGGATGCCCTCGACGCTGTAGCGGGGGTCCACAAGGTTCAGGGTAGCGCCGATCATGTCGGCGGCGTAGAACAGGGCGATGACCTCAGGGGTCATGATGCTGACCACCGTCACGATGTCGCCCTTCTTGACCCCGACGCCCCGCAGGGCGGCGGCAGTCTTTTTGACATTGACGATGAGGTCGGCGTAGGTGAACTTCCGGCCATAGTAGTCCAGTGCCGTATCGTTCAGATGGTTCTGGTTCCGATGGCAGACAAAATCGAATGCCGAAAGGGTGGGCAGGGTCTGGTCGATGTACTTCTGAGCGTAGTATTTGAGCCAGGGTTTGGCCTGGGATGCGTAAACAGGATTCTGCGTCGTCATCAATTTCTCATTCCTTTATGTTTGTAGACCCGCGCGGGGGCCAACGTTTTGTTTCGTTTTGTTACAAAGCCACTCCTGCTATTGTAGTAGAGCAGAGAACAAAAGTCAATAAACAGAGAGGCAACAATGAGAAAAACGCAAGAAAAAGTTTACGATTCCCGGCACCAGTCTTCGGCCTCGGAGGCGCTGCAGAGCACCCAGTGACGGGGCCGAAGCTCCCGCCACTGGGGAGCCTCCGTGGAGTAGTCGTGCATGGAGGGGTCATAGACCAGCAGCTTTTTCTGCCGCTCGCGGCGGGGGCTGGGCATGGGGATGGCCGACAGCAGGCTGCGGGTATAGGGGTGGATGGCGTGGGTCACCAGCTCTTCGGCGTCGGCCAGCTCCACGATGTCGCCCTTGTGGATGACGGCGATGCGGTCGGAGATGTAGCGCATGACGGAGAGGTCATGGGCGATGAAGAGGTAGGTGATGCCGCGCTCCTTCTGCATATGGCGCAGAAGGTTCAGGACCTGGGCGCGGATGGACATATCCAGTGCCGAGATGGGCTCGTCGGCGATGATGAATTCCGGCTCCACGATGAGAGCCCGGGCGATGCCGATGCGCTGGCGCTGGCCGCCCGAGAACTCGTGGGGGAAGCGGGACGCAAACTCGGGCAGCAGGCCCACATCCAGCAGCGCCTGACGGACTTTTTCGTCCCGCTCGGCGGCGGAGAGGTCGGGCCGGACGTTCATCAGGCCCTCGCCTACGATGTAGCCCACCTTGGCGCGCTCGTTCAGGGAGGACTGGGGGTCCTGGAATATCATCTGAATTTCCTTGATGACCTGCTTGTCCAGCGCGTGGGAGATCTTGCCGTTTATCTTCTGGCCCTTATAGAACACCTCGCCGCCCGAGGTGGGCAGGATGCGCATGATGGCCCGGCCGATGGTGGTCTTGCCCGAGCCGGACTCGCCCACCAGACCGAAGGTCTCGCCTTTATAGATGGTGAAGTTTGCGTTCTTGACGGCCTTGTAAGCCTTGCGGCCGGAGCCGTAGGTCACCTCGAGGTCCTTGACCTCAAGCAGGACCTGCCGGGGCGAAGCCTCTTCATCTTGCTGATGCAAGACCGTTCTTTCGCTCGAACATTCCGTCGGGGTGTTCGCTGCTTCGCAAACGCGAACTTCTTTCATAGGCAAAACCTCCGTGTTTTTGTTTGTAACCAACA
>OIOX01000264.1_pt1 | contig 9616 bp, 10 predicted proteins | sample 1585641 | NCBI WGS metagenome assembly OIOX01 (sample SAMN02674698, study PRJEB24791) | human gut metagenome, SKBSTL036 | isolation source: stool | host: Homo sapiens | place: USA | reverse complement strand
CACGACGCTCTTCCGATCTAAAACTTCCTGGCGGGTGAGGCTGATCTGCATCCCCATCTCAGCGGCCAGAGCGTCCATCTTCTGGTGCAGCTCCTCGTGGGAGACGCTGCACTTGGAGATGTCCACCAGCATGATCATGGCGAACATGCCCTGCAGGATGCTCTGGGTGACGTCCTCGATGTTGATGTTCAGCTCACAGCAAAGGCCCGAGACGCGGGCGACGACGCCCACGGTGTCGTGGCCGATGACGGTAATGAATGCTTTCATAATTCCTACCCCTTCTATATAAATGTTGACCTTGCGGAAAGGCTCTCCCTTTGGGAGAGCTGGCGCAAAGCGCCTGAGAGGGCAAGCCCGCTGCGACAGAGCCGCCGCGCAGCGATAAGCAGCCTCTTTGTCAGAGCGATGCTGTCGCCGTGTCTGCGGTTTCCTGTCAGCGTCCTTGCCCTCTCCGTCACCTTCGGTGACACCTCTCCCAAAGAGAGAGGCTTGTGTGCGTCAGCGCTGACGGAGAGCTTTTTTGTATAAGTCAAGCTGTATTTTACCGCATTTTGGGCCAAGATACAACCCCCATCAAAGATTTTGTTGTGCTCTGGGCCGTTTTGCATTATACTGTAGTTATATTATCCCTATTTATAGGAGGTATTTTGGATGGATCTGAAGGGAAAATGCGTCCTTCTGGGCGTCAGCGGCGGCATTGCCGCCTATAAAATGGCCAACGTGGCCAGCGCACTGCGCAAGCTGGGGGCCGACGTGGAGGTCATCATGACCAAAAACGCCACCCAGTTCATCACCCCTATCACGTTCGAGACCCTGACAGGCCACAAGTGCATGGTAGACACCTTCGACCGGGATTTCAAGTTCGAAGTCACCCATATCTCGCTGGCAAAGAAGGCCGACGTCATCCTCGTGGCCCCGGCCACCGCCAATGTCATCGCCAAGATGGCCCACGGCATCGCCGACGATATGCTTACCACCGTCGTTCTCGCAGCCAAGTGTCCCAAGCTCGTCTCCCCTGCCATGAACACCGGGATGCTGGAGAACCCCATCACCCAGGACAACATCGCCACACTGGAAAAGTACGGCTTCACGGTCATTCCCTCTGAGAGCGGCGTACTGGCCTGCAAGGACGTGGGCAGCGGACGCCTGCCGAAAGAGGATGTCCTGCTGGACTACATCTTCCGCGCCATCGCAAAGCCGAAGGACCTCGCCGGTCTGCGCATTGCCGTCACGGCCGGCCCCACCCAGGAGCCGCTGGACCCTGTGCGCTACCTGACCAACCACTCCACCGGCAAGATGGGCTATGCCGTGGCCCGTGCCGCCGCGATGCGGGGTGCCGAAGTCACCCTCATCCACGGCCCGACGGCCCTGCAGCCGGTGCGGTTCACCGAGGATGTCCCCATCACGACAGCCCAGCAGATGTACGAGGCTGTGACCAGCCGCTTCGACGAGATGGACGTTCTGGTCATGGCCGCTGCCGTGGCCGATTACCGCCCCGCCGCCGTGGCCGACGACAAGATCAAGAAGAAGGACGGCGACCTCTCCATCGCCGTGGAGCGGACGCCCGACATCCTCGGCACCATCGGCCCCAAAAAGAAGGGCCAGTTCCTCTGCGGCTTCTCGATGGAGACGCGGGACATGCTGGCCAACTCCTCGGCCAAGCTCGAGAAAAAGAACCTCGACATGGTGGTGGCCAACAATCTGAAGGTCGCCGGTGCCGGGTTTGGCGTGGATACCAATGTTGTCACCTTCATCACGCCGGACGGTGCCCGCGAGCTGCCCCTGATGAGCAAGGATGATGTGGCGGATGCTATTCTGGATGAGATCTTAGCACGAAAGAGTAAGTGATCGTGCTGAAAGAAGTTCTGTTCTTCTGTCGAAAACTATGATATAATCGAATCGCCGTCCTTACCACTCCATTCCGTTTGGAAGGGAGGTGATTCCGGATGAATGGCGTTTTCTCATTTATGCTGTCTGTCGCAGCAGGTGTGGTTGCAAACTACATCTACAAGTGGCTTGGCAGATGGTTCAACAAGGACTGTAAGCACTAAATAATAAGACCCCTTCTCGGAGGAGCAAGCTCCGGGAAGGGGTCTTATTATTTGTGATTCCAGATGAACAGCATTTGGTTTTCTCATCTGTAAGTATACGCAGTTTTCTAAAAAAGTCAAGCGCCTCGCAGAAAATTTACAATGCTGTAAATATTACTGTACCACGCAAAAAGTGCTCTGCCGGCCGGCAGAGCACTTTTCCGTTATACAGAGATTTACTTGGTGCCGTAGATACGGTCGCCGGCGTCACCCAGACCGGGGACGATGTAGCCGTTCTCGTTCAGGTGGTCGTCCTGTGCGCCGAGGTAGATGTCCACATCGGGGTGTGCCTCGTGCAGGGCCTTGATGCCTTCCGGAGCAGCGATGAGGCCGATGAACTTGATGCGCTTTGCGCCGTGCTTCTTGATCTGGGTGATGGCGTCGATGGCGCTGCCGCCGGTAGCCAGCATCGGGTCAAGCACCAGAACGTCGCGCTCGGCGATGTCCTGCGGCAGCTTGCAGAAGTACTCCACGGGCTGCAGGGTGGTCTCGTCGCGGTACAGGCCGATGAAGCCGACCTTAGCGGCGGGCAGCAGGGTCAGCATACCATCCAGCATACCCATGCCGGCGCGGAGGATCGGCACCAGAGCCAGCTTGCGGCCTGCCAGCACCTTGGTCTTTGCCATGGTGATGGGAGTCTCGATCTCCACCTCTTCCAGAGGCAGGTCACGGGTAGCCTCATAGCACAGCAGAGTGGCGATCTCGCCCACGAGGTCACGGAACTCCTTGGTGCCGGTCTGCTTGTTGCGCAGAATGCTCAGTTTGTGCTGCAGCAGCGGATGCTCAACGATCATAGGGGTCATAATACACTCTCCTTATATTGTGAATAGATATTGGAATACTAAGGTTTACCGATTCTCGATCGCCATCAGCTTTGCGATGCGCTTCTCGTGGCGGCCGCCCTCGAACTCGGTGTTGAGGAAGATGTCCACCAGCTGGCAGGCGAGGCCGGGGCCGACGACACGGCCGCCCATGCACAGGGCGTTGGCGTCGTTGTGGCGGCGGGTATACTCGCAGCTGAAGCTGTCAGAGCAGCAGCAGGCACGGATGCCCTTGACCTTGTTTGCGGCCATGCTGATGCCCACACCGGTGCCGCAGAACAGCAGCGCCTTGCTGCACTGGCCGCTCACCACGGCGTCGCAGGCAGGCAGAGCCATGTCAGGGTAGTCCACGCTGGCGGTGCTGTGGGTGCCGAAGTCGATGTACTCCAACCCCAGCTCGTCCAGATGGGCCTTGACGGCCTCTTTCAGTTCAAATCCGCCGTGGTCGGCGGCAAGTGCGATGGGTTTCGTCATTGGTGTTGATCCTTTCCCTTTGCAGTATCTTCCGGTATTTCGGTACGGGCAGCTTCTGCGGCCAGACGCTCGGCCCGCTCCCGCTCGGCCTGACTCAGCCGGTGATAATCCGGCAGCAGAGCCTCGGGCAGGACGGCTTCGCCCCGCTGAGCCATCTGCTCTGCCACATAGGCCACCGCAGCGGCACGGCCATTGCGGAGAGCCGGCGGTACACAGAGCACGCCCGGGACATTGCCATATTTATTATAGCACAGAGCTGCGCCATCACCAACAAAAAACAGAGGCTTTTTGCAATTTTCTACAAACTCGGCCAGGTCGGCCACGGCACGGGCATCGTCGTCCATCAGACGCTCGTGGGTCTCAAGGTCGAAAGCCGCGCTGTACACCTGCGCACGGCGGGCATCCAGCGCACAGAGCACGGTGCCGCAGCCGGTGTGGGCCGCCGCCAGCGCTTCCAGTGTGGACACCGGGGCGCAGAGCGTCTCCCGGGGGAAGGCCAGACCCTTCACCGCCGCCAGCCCGATGCGCAGGCCGGTAAAGCTGCCGGGGCCGGCATTGACGCCGTATAGATTGATGTCCTTGCAGCCCATGCCGCAGAACTTGAGACAGTTGTCGATGAGGGGCATCAGGGTCTCGCTGTGGGTCATGCCCGCATCGAGATAGCACTCGTAGAGCAGGCGGTCGTCCTGCAGCAGGGCCACGCCCACGGTCTTGCCCGCCGTATCCACGGCTAAGATGTTCATACTTCCACCCCCTCGATGGTGATGCGGCGGGTGGTGTCGTCCACCCGCTCGATGTTGATGTGGATGGGGTCTTCCAGCGCCAGCAGGTCGGCGAAGTTCTCGCTCCACTCTGCCGCCACCACAGCGCCCTCATCCAGATAGTCGTAGAACCCTGCCGCGCACAAATCGTTCTCCGTGGAGATGCGGTATAGATCAAAGTGCGCGAAGGGCCGCGGCCCGCGGTAATAGTTCACGATGGCGAAGGTCGGGCTGCTGACCGGGTCGGTGCAGCCGAGACCTCTGGCAATGCCCTCGCAGAAGGCCGTCTTGCCCGCGCCAAGCCCGCCGGTAAAGGCGATGAGCGCCCCGGGCGCAAGATGCTGCGCTACCTGCGCCCCCAGTGCCACCGTCTCCTCGCGGGAGTGGGTGATAAATTCAGACATGGGTATCCTACCTCATATGCGTTTCTATAAAAAAGGGACGGCAGAGTCCTGCCGTCCTGTTCTGCCGTCCCTTAGTATAAACTATTTCTGTCAAAAGTGCAACGCTCAGGCCGCGCTTTCGAGCACATCGGCCAGCATATCTTCCGCAGCCTCCGCGCGTTCCTCGAGCGAGAAGTTTTCCGGCACATTCAGCCGGGCGTTCTCGTCTCCGTAGAGCACCAGATACGCTGCTGCGGCGTGGGGGCGGCGTCCGCCCTGCTCCGTATACCAGATGATGTCGTTCTCGCCGTAGGTGTCCTTCGCATGGGCCAGCGCCCTGCCGATGGTCTGTCCCATCGCAAGATGGTTGACGGTATCCCAGAGCATACTGCGGGAGTAGACCGTGTAGACGTTGTTCACATAGCCCAGCACAGTCCGTGCGCCGCCCGCCAGCAGCGCTTCGGCCATCGACTCATCCACGCTGTTCGTGACGCCCAGGAACTCACAGGTCTCGGAGTAGATGATGGTATTGCTGAGCTGGCCCGAGCGGTACGCATTGCGGAAGAAATCCGCGGTGACGCAGTAAAGGCCGTTGAGCTTGATGATGCGGTGAGCCAGCAGGTCAAAGCCGTAGATGATGTCTTTATACAGCGTGGACGCTTCTGTCAGCAGGATGATGGGCTCGGTCCGGGTGTGCTTCCGGAACGTACCGTAGCTGTAAGTATAGTAGGCACCGTGGGCGCTCAGGATGCACAGATCGTATTTGTTCATCCTGCGCAGGTCCGACAGGGTCACCCGGGTGTTCATCGTCGTGCGCAGGCCCATGCCTTCCCAGAAGCCCTGCATATAGGAATAATACGGAAAGCGGGAGCTGTTCACCGTATTATCGAAGGCATAATAAATGGCGGCACGGCCGATCGTCTCAGGCAGAGCGTTCTCCCGGTACCGCCGGGCCTCCGCAGCCTGCCGGACATCGTCGGTCAGGGGCATCTCGGCGGTGCGGGGAGTGCATTGAGCAATGTTCCTCGGGGCGCGCAGGCCGTTGTCTCCGGCGTCAAAGGTCATCTCGTCCAGCTCGTCGGGCAGAGTGAGCAGGATGCCGCCCAGCACGCCGCAGCGGTAGGTAAAGCTGACGATCCCGTTCTCCTCGTCGGTGCGGATGGAGTCCCGGCGCACCAGCCCCTTCCTGGCCAGCTCATCCAGCTCCGCAAGGGCCGCGGTGAGCCGTTCTTCCCGGGACATCTGCTCGTATTCGTCGCTGCCGGTCAGGGCCGTCACAGCGGCGTCTGCCTGCTGCATCTCGGCGGCATCGTCGGTGGTGAGGGTGGGCTTTGCCGTATCCTGCACCACGCCCGCTCCGTCTGCCGCCCATGCGGCGGGAGCCAGCACAGCCGTCAGCACCAGTGCCAGTGCGCAGACCGCGCACAAAATTCGATGGCGTTGTTCCTTCATGTAAAAACTGTTCCTCCAAGAACGCCGGGGACCGGCCATTTACCGCCCCGGTACGTTTCATTTTAGAGGGCATATCGGCCTTTGTCAAGCGTTCTGCGCCGATTTTGCAAAGCTGTCACAACCGGCCATCTTGCGCGCCTCTCTCCCCTGCTGTATAATAAGGTATATTGGGGGATCATGCCCGGCTGTGAGGCGGGGTTTTCAAGATACAGAAAGGTGGTGCTTTTTTGGAAAGCATTCAGCGATATTGGAAACGGACAGACAAGATGTACCTGCTGCTCTGCCTGTTCAGCAGCGCGATGGCGGTGCTGGCGCTGTCGTCGTGGGCGGCGAAGCAGGGAAGCGGCTTTGCCGTGGATGAGCTCACCGGCCAGCTCACCGGCATCGGCGACTACCGCCGGGCCGTGGTGCAGGCGGGCGCAGCGGCCATCGGCATCCTGGTGGCCATCCTTCTGTCCAACATCGACTACCGCAGCCTCGTCAATGTCTGGCCCGTCCATGTGGTGCTCACATGGGGCCTCGTGCTGCCCACGCTGGTCATCCGCAACGTGACCATCGGCCCGCTGACCATTGGCTACAACGCGGGCGACACCGACAACTATTCCTGGTACAAGCTGGGCGGCTTCACCTTCCAGCCTACCGAGCTGGCAAAGATAAGCTTCATCCTTACCTTCGCCATGCATCTGAACAATGTCCGCAGCCGCCTCAACGAGCCGAAAGAGCTGGGCAAGCTGCTGCTCCATCTCTTCGTGCCGATCGGCATCATCCACATCCAGGGTGACGACGGTACGGCCATCATCTACGGCATCATCGGCTGCTGTATGCTCTTTGCCGCCGGGCTGAGCTGGAAGTATATCATCGGGGCCTTCTCTGCCCTCGCAGCGGCGGCAGCAGTGGCCTTCGCCTTCTTCAGCGACAAGATCGGCAAGGGCTACCAGTGGTACCGCATCCTTGCGGTCATCGACCCCAACAACGAGACGGGCTGGGCGCCCAGCGAGACGATCTGGAAGAACATTGTCTACCAGCAGCAGCGGGGCGAGATCGCCATCGGCTCGGGCGGCATCTTCGGCAACGGCTTCTTCGGCGGCCGCTACTACAGCGTCCCCAACGCCCACAATGACTTCATCTTCAGCTGGATCGGCAACGCGGCAGGCTTCGTGGGCTGCTGCGTGGTGCTGGGCGTGCTGCTGGCCATCATCATCAAGACCTTCGCCACCGGAGCGTGCAGTGAGGATATGCTGGGCTCCTTCATCTGCGCAGGCATCGGCGGCGCGTTCATGGCCCAGATATTCGTCAACGTCGGCATGAACCTCCGCCTCCTGCCGGTCATCGGCGTCACCCTGCCCTTCTATTCGGCGGGCGGCAGCTCGGTGCTCATGCTGTATATCTGCGTGGGGCTGGTGCTGTCGGTGTATATGCACAATACGAAAAAACTGTTTGGCTAAGTCTCTCTCAAAATAGGCGCTGTCGTTCAGCGCCTGTTTTTATTTTCCGGTCAAATCTCCAAAAGTCTTGTAACACGACAGAAGTCGTGATAGAATATTCAAGTATTTTATCTATATTATTTTGACTTTTTCAGGAGGTCCCATGAAGCATCATTCTCTCTCCAAAGTCCTCAAGCGCCTCGCCTGCGTGCTGGCGGCGCTGGTCATCGCACTGGCTGTCGCCGTGTTCGCCCTCTGGCACAATGAGCTGGCCACCCTCTCGTCCCTCAAAAAGCTCTCCGACCGCGACGAAGCCCACCGCGACGGTGCAGTTTACCAGCTCAACGTCTCGGGCGGCTACTACTTCGACGATTTCCTGGCTCAGGGCGGCGCATCCACTGACTCTGAGCTCATCTCCTTCATCACCCAGAGCATCACCAAGGGCATCATCCCCATGAACATCAAGACCAGCACCATCGCCTGCTCGGCCTTTACCGCAGACACCCAGAGCGGCGACCGGGTCTTTGGCCGCAACTACGACTTCTCGGCCACCAATACGGCCATCGTCTATACGGACCCCGGCGAGGGCCGCCATGCCTCCTACTCCACCATCGACCTGAGCTTCCTCGGCCTCGACAAAGACAAGGACGTAGAGAGCCTCGGCCAGAAGATCCTGACCCTCGCGGCCCCCTATGTGCCGCTGGACGGCGTCAACGACGCCGGTGTGGCCTGCGGCATCTTCATGTCCTATCAGGGCGAGGGCAAAGGCACCCCCACCGACACCCAGACCGACAAACCCGACCTCACCTCCACCACCCTGCTCCGGCTCATCCTCGACTACGCCGACTCGGTGGAGGACGCTGTGGCGCTGGCTGAGCAGTACGACCTTCACGACTCGGCAAGCAGCTGCTTCCACTACATGGTGGCCGACTCCACCGGCCGCAGCGCCGTCCTCGAGTGGGTGGGTGCTGATGCCGACCACGACACCGACGGCTCTCAGCGTCAGCTGAAGGTCCTCTGGAACGACACCGACGCCCTCTCCGATTCCTCCGACTGGCAGGTGGTGACCAACTTTATCAAGGCCCCCGGCTACTACGACGGCACTGCCGTCGAGATGAAGGGCCTCGACCGCTACGAGCACCTTGCGGCTGCCCTGCGCCAGACCAACGGCGTCGTGGCTGACAAGAACGCTGCCATGGACCTGCTGGCCTCGGTGGGCCGCCGCACCTGGAACAACGACGACTCCAACACCAACACCATCCACAGCGTGGTCTACGATTTGACCGATCGGTCTGTTCTCTGGGTCGGCAATGAGCACTACGGCGAGGATGGGTATACATTTGAGTTTCAGCTTGGGGCGTAAAATGTAATTTTCCTGCGGTAAGCTTGACTTTTTTGAATTTCGCATATACTGAAAGCGGAAATGCAAAGATTCCATTTGGACTCACCAAAAATCCCCCTCCCGGTGTTCTCCGGGAGGGGGATTTTTGGTGTGCTTTTCCCGACTTCCGGCGTATAACCCCGTCAAATTCCCCGGTTTTATCCAATTATCTTAGGCAAAACGATGATTTTGTAAAAAGCCCTTGAAATAATAGTAGGGGGGGGGGTATAATGATTTGAACCTCCGCATACGGACGGGGGAAATATTTTGTTCAACACTGGATAAGGAGGACTTCTATATGAAACCCGTCAAAAAGATCCTTGCGCTCATCCTTGCAGGCGTCATGGCTCTGGCCCTGCTCACCGGATGCGGCAAGTCAACATCTCTGAACCGTACTATGGCTGAAGGTATAGCAGATTACTTCAAGTCGTCATGCGTTCAAGTGGGAAATAAAAATAATATCTCCGTCAGCTACCAGGTTCCCGAGCTCCGCCGTGATATCGCCCCCCTGTTTGATGAAACCTGGATCACCAAAGATAACAGTGGTGATGATGTCCTTACCGAAGCCGCCAAAGAGACCCTGAAGGGCATCCTGAGCCCCTACATGTCCGATTCCTACGTCGCCTTCCATGCGGCGGATGTCACGGATGTCAAAACCCCGTTCATGGAAGGCGTAAATTTGATCGACTCGACGATAGGGTTCGTCGCCAGTAATCCCCCTTTTGACGCCGCCTCCATCACCAGCATGAAAATCGCAGTCACTCACAAAACCGTCAATGGCCGCACCTACGCCCTCACTGTGGTTATTTTTGAGGCTTGATCCCCCCTGC
>OIOX01000215.1_pt1 | contig 10826 bp, 10 predicted proteins | sample 1585641 | NCBI WGS metagenome assembly OIOX01 (sample SAMN02674698, study PRJEB24791) | human gut metagenome, SKBSTL036 | isolation source: stool | host: Homo sapiens | place: USA | reverse complement strand
TGCCCTCTCAGGCGCTTCGCGCCAGCTCTCCCAAGGGGAGAGCCTTTGATGACAACAAAAAAACACCCGCAGTGCATCAGCATTGCGGGTGTTTTTCGATTGGACGAATATCAGGAACTGTCTGTCATTATTTCCGGCTTGCCAGCAGAGCCTCGATCTTCTTGATGGGGTCGATGATGCTGGAAACGGACATGTCATGGTTCAGGGCCACGACGAAGTATGCGGCGTACTTGGAGACGTCAACATCGACGTACCAGTCACGGGTCAGCAGCTCAGGCATGCGGTAGGTCAGGTTGGTGCCGGTAACGTAGTCCAGAATGCCGTCGGCCACAGCCTTGTCGAACTTCTCGAGGCCGCTGGTGAAGAGCGGGAAGGTGGCGTTGGCGATGATGCGCTTTGCGCCGCGCTCTTTCAGGTTGGTAGCAACTTCCAGCATGCTCTCGCCGGAAGCGATGATGTCGTCAGCGACGAAGACGGTCTTGCCCTCGACGGAATCGCCCAGATACTCGTGAGCGACGATAGGGTTGCGGCCATTGACCACGCGGGTGTAATCGCGGCGCTTGTAGAACATACCCAGGTTGCAGCCCAGCACGCTGGAGAAGTACATATTGCGGCTCATAGCGCCCTCGTCGGGGCTGACCACGATGAACTTGTCCTTGTCGAAGCTGATCTCGGGGTTCTTCTTGAGCAGGTTCTTCAGGACCTGATAGGTGGGCATCGCATTGTCGAAGCTCATCAGAGGCACAGCGTTCATCAGGCGGGGATCGTGAGCATCAAAGGTGATGATGTTCTTGACGCCCATGGCCTGCAGCTCCTGCAGAGCCACAGCGCAGTCTAGGCTCTCGCGGGACACGCGGCGGTGCTGACGGCCGCCGTACAGGCTGGGCATGATGACAGACACACGGTGTGCCTTGCCGGCCACGGCCTGGATGAGGCGCTTCAGGTTGGCGAAGTGGTCATCCGGAGACAGGTGGTTCTCATAGTTGAACAGCTTGTAGGTCACGCTGTAGTTGCCGGGGTCAACAACGATGAAAATATCGTCGCCGCGCACCGACTCCTTGACCAGACCCTTGGCGTCGCCGCTCTGGAAGCGGGGGCAGGCGCTCTCGATGATAAAGCTATTGGTCTGGTAGCCGGCCTCGCTGGCCCAGCGCACCAGATGCTTGTCGATGAGGTTGGTCAGCTCCTCGGCGCCCGGGCAGGCGATGAGGCGCAGGTCGGCGACCTGAGGCTGGTGGAAGCAATCCTTAGGGATAATGACAGACATAATTATAGCTCCTTAAAGTTTCTTTTATCAGTCGATAAAATCAGACGTTGAAGTGCATATCTGTTATCTATTCTATCACATTTTCGGTGTTTCGACACCACAAACTTGCATCCAACCTGCATTTTCTGCGCCTTGCACATCTCTTTTTCAAAAAAGAGCCGGAGACTATGTGTTTTTTACAAAAACCATACATTCTCCGGCTCAAAAGTCATTCTTTTAAGTTTTTACCCTTACAGGGCAGCGACAGCAGCCTTCAGCTCTTCGACGCGGTCGGTGTTCTCCCACTTCACGCCCAGGTCCTCGCGGCCCATGTGGCCGTAAGCGGCCAGCTTGCGGTAGATGGGCTTGCGCAGATCGAGGTCGCGGATGATGGCGGCGGGGGTCAGGTCGAAGACCTTCTCCACAGCCTGCTCGATCTTCTCGTCGGCCACGACGCCGGTGCCGAAGGTGTCCACCATGATGGAGACGGGCTTTGCCACGCCGATGGCGTAAGCCACCTGCACCTCGCACTGCTTGGCCAGACCAGCGGCCACGATGTTCTTAGCCACCCAGCGGGTCGCATAAGCAGCGCTGCGGTCCACCTTGCTGGGGTCCTTGCCAGAGAACGCACCGCCGCCGTGGCGTGCGTAGCCGCCGTAGGTATCGACGATGATCTTACGGCCGGTCAGGCCGGTGTCGCCCTGAGGGCCGCCCACGACGAAGCGGCCGGTGGGGTTGATATAATACTTGGTGTTCTCGTCCAGCAGCTCGGCGGGGATGGTGGCCTTGATGACCTTCTCCATCACGTCGGCGCGCAGCTGCTCCATGCTGACGGCATCGCTGTGCTGGCTGGAAATAACCACAGCGTCCACGCGGACGGGCTTGCCGTCCACATACTCGACAGTGACCTGGCTCTTGCCGTCCGGACGCAGATAGTCCAGCTCGCCGCTCTTGCGGACTTCGGTCAGCTTCTTGGCCAGCTTGTGGGCCAGGCTGATGGGCATGGGCATCAGCTCGGGGGTCTCGTCGCAGGCATAACCGAACATCATGCCCTGGTCGCCGGCGCCGCCGACCTCATCGTTGGTGCCGAGGGCGATGTCGGGGCTCTGGCCGTCGATGTTGGAGATGACGGCACAGGTGTCGGCATCGAATCCGAACTTTGCGCGGGTGTAGCCGATGTCAGCTACGACCTCGCGGACGATCTTCTGGAAATCGACGTAGCAGTTGGTGGTGATCTCTCCCATGATGTGGACGAGGCCGGTGGATGCGCAGGTCTCGCAGGCCACGCGGGCGTCGGGGTCGTGGGTCAGGATCTCGTCGAGGATGGCGTCGGAGATCTGGTCGCAGATCTTGTCGGGATGGCCCTCGGTGACGGACTCAGAAGTAAACAGACAGTGCTTTGCCATTTTTGTACCTCCTTGGCGTTGGGGTGTGTGTATCGATATTGACAGCTTCCTACTCGTTCATCAAGTTTATGCAATTAAAAACGCTCAGAACCGAAGCTCTGAGCGTTGCACTCTTATCTTTCGGTTTCCCGCAGGATTTGGCACCTTATGCTCACACACAGGTTGTCGGGCTTCACAGGGCCTGTCCCCTCAGCCGCTCTTGATAAGTCGGTATTCAGTTTGTCCGGGTAATATCTTATCATTGCTTCGTCGAAATGTCAAGAAGAGTCGCACTCTTTTTTGACATTTCCCGCAGATTGATAAGGCTCAATAACCCTTTGCCTGCTCGCCGTTCAGGATCTTGACGGCGCGGGAGGTGCCCAGACGGTCTGCACCGAGGGCGAGGAACTTCTCCATATCCTCGACGGTGGAGATGCCGCCGGCGGCCTTGACCTTGCAGCGGCCGGCCACGCCCTTGACCATCAGCTCCACGTCGTGGAAGTTTGCGCCGGAGGTGGAGAAGCCGGTGCTGGTCTTGATGTAGTCAGCGCCTGCCTCGCAGACGATGTCGCACATCTTGCGCTTCTCGTCGTCGGTCAGCAGGCAGGTCTCGATGATGACCTTCAGGACCTTATCGCCCACAGCCTGCTTGACGGCACGGATGTCCTCGCGGACGGCGTCGTACTCGCCGTTCTTCAGGCGGCCGATGTTGATGACCATATCCACCTCGGCAGCGCCGTTCTCGATGGCAGTCTTGGCCTCGAAGGCCTTGGAAGCGGTGTCCATTGCGCCCAGAGGGAAACCGACCACGCAGCAGACCGGGATGCGGCCCGCCATGTACTCGACAGCCTGCTTCACATAGCAGGTGTTGATGCAGACGGAAGCCGTGTGGTTGGCGATGGCCTCGTCGCACAGGGTCTGGATCTGGGGCCAGGTAGCCTCAGGCTTGAGCAGGGTGTGATCGACGTGGGACAGGATCTCTTCACGATTCATGCTTTTTTCCTCCTGAATCGAAGTTGTTTTGAAAACAGCTCCTTAGTTCTTGGTGGCACGGCGTACCTTCGCCATGCCGACAGCGCTCAGGGCAATGGCCGTTGCAGACACCGTTGCGCCGATGATGCCCAGCACAAGGCCGGAGACCAGAAATGCAAAACCTTTCAGACCACGTTTCATAATACCGTACCTCCTGAAATTATATCAGATATTTTTCTGCCGCCGGCAGAAAAATATCTCACTTACGCTTAAAAACGATGAGCTTGCTGAACACATAGTTCAGCACGACCACCACCACGTTGGAGAACACTTTCACCGCCATGCCCCACAGGGCCTGGGCATCGTAGAAGCTGGTGACAAAGATGGCCGTCGGGCCGTCGGCACCGCCGATGATGGCGATGGCGGCAGAGCCGTCGGAGATGGAGGGAGCGGGCGCTGCGCCGCCGGTGGCCATGTGCAGCACCGTATCCGGGCCAAACCAGCCAGCCAGCAGGCTCAGCGCACCGTTCATAAAGCTCTCCACCAGAGCCGCCCCCTGAGCGGCCAGCAGGTTGCCGAAGATCATCATGATGGCGGCATCCAATACCAGTGTACCCAGACGGCAGGTGACGAATGCACCAAATTCTTTCAGCGCCTCTCTGCCCTGCGTCCGGCTGGCGAAAACGAACGCCCGGTTGGTGACATAGGCAAACAGGATGCAGATGACATTGTCCAGAACATTGCCCCAGCTGTTGGCGGCTTCGTAACCGAACAGGCGGCTGAACAGCGCATACAGTACGATGTTCAGCAATGTGGTCAGCACGCCGAAAACGAGATAAGCCAGCACCTCGCGGTGCTTTATAAACCAGTTTTTCATAATTGTACCAAAACAGCCCCGCCGCCGTTTTCCCGGCAACGGGGCTGTAGTTCGCATTGTGTCTAATGAGACTATGCTGCAGGCTGATTACTCAGCGTCGTCGTTCAGCAGAGCCTTCATGGACAGGCTGATGCGCTTCTTGTCGAAGTCGACATCCAGCAGCTTCACGTCGACCATATCGCCGACCTTCAGTGCGTCGGAGACCTTCTCAACGCGGTCATTGCTGATCTCGCTGATGTGGACCAGACCGTCAACACCCGGCAGGATGCGGACGAATGCACCGAACTTGGTCAGGGACACGACCGGAGCATGGAAGGTGCTGCCGATGGGGTAGTTGTTCTTCAGCTGCTCCCAGGGGTTGTCCTCAGCCTTCTTGTAGCCCAGAGAGACCTTGTGGTTCTCGGTGTCGATGTCCTTCACATACACCTCGATGGTGTCGCCAACGGAGACGACCTCAGAGGGATGCTTGATGCGGTTCCAGCTCAGCTCGCTGATGTGGCACAGGCCGTCCACACCGCCGATGTCAACGAATGCACCATAAGAGGTCAGGCTCTTGACGACGCCGGTGTAGGTCTTGCCGACCTCGACGTTTGCCCAGAACTCCTCACGCTTAGCCTTGTTCTGCTCAGCGGTGACCTTGTTGATGCTGCCGACGATCTTGCGGCCGGAGCACTCGGTGACGACCAGCTGAACGTGCTGGCCGACCAGAGCAGTGTAGTCCTCGTCGCGGCGCATAGTGGCCTGAGAACGGGGGACGAACACCTTGACGCCCTTGACGTTGACGACAACGCCGCCCTTGTTGAACTCGGTGACGTCGCCCTCGACGACCTCGCCGGACTCAGCTGCCTTGGCGATCTCTTCCATGCCCTTGCGAGATGCGAGCTTCTTGCGGGAGAGCTGGATGACGCCATCCTGATCCATAACCTTCTCGACGATGAGGTCCAGCTCATCGCCAACTTTCACCAGGTCCTCGACCTTGGCGGAGGAATCATCGGTCAGCTCGCTCAGCTTGACAAAGCCGGTCTGCTTAGCTCCGATATCCACCTGGATCTCGTTGGCAGAGATGCTGGTCACGATTCCTTTCACAATACTGCCTGCATGAACACGCTTTTCCTCGGATGCGTTCAGCATCTCCTCAAAGCTCATGCTGTCATTGATTTCTGCGCTCATACTGTTAAGTACCTCCTCAATAATAGACGATGGCGTTGAAGCCCCGGCTGTGACGCCCGCCGTCTTTACATCTGCAAACCATTCCGGCCGAAGTTCGCTCGCTGTCTCGACCGTTACGGCTCGCGTATGCTTTGCGGCGACCTGTACCAGCTTTTGGGTATTGGAAGAATGATGACCGCCAATGACAACAATGATGTCGCATTGTTGGCTGAGGTCTTCCGCTTCCTGTTGCCTCGCCCACGTCGCATTACATATTGTATCAAAAATTCGGGCGTTTGTATAGGCTTTTTTGAGAAACTCCGAACTTTCTTGCCATTTTGTTACCTGAAATGTGGTCTGTGCAACTGCAAAAATGGGCTTTTGGGGGTCAGAAGGCCCTTTCCACGCCTTCAACTGGGCCAGATCGCTGAAAACGAATACCTCTCCCCGGGTATGTCCGACGATGCCCTGCACCTCCGGATGGGACACGTCACCGGCCACCACGAGTGTCGCACCGGCGGCTTCGGCCTCGGAAGCGACTTTCTGTATCTTCTTCACGAAGGGGCAGGTGGCGTCGTGATAGGTACAGCCCCGGGCGTCCAGCTCGTCGTAAATGCTGCGTGGGACGCCGTGGCTGCGGATGACCACCTCGTAGCCTGCAGGGACATCAGCGGGGGTGTCTGCTACCAGTGCGCCCCGGCGCTCGAGGTCTTCTACGGTCTGGGGGTTGTGGATGAGGGGGCCGAGGGTGGCCATCTTGCGGCCCTCATCCAGCAGACCGTAGGTCAGCTTGACCGCGCGGTCCACGCCGAAGCAGAAACCCGCAGTCTTTGCAAGTCTGATTTCCATTGTACTCTCCTGAATTCAACCTCTCCGTCATCGCTGCGCGATGACGGAGAGGGCAAGCCGCCTTACAATTCGCTCCACGCATCCAGAACGGCCTGTTTATTCTCCCGCAGCTTCTTGATGTCACGGCGGCCTTCCATCGCAAACTGTGCAGCGGGCATGGGCTCGCCGAAGATGACACGCACCTTGCAGAACAGCTTCATCTTCCCATCGGGGGTGTCGTAGTAGATGCGGCAAGGCACGACATCCACATTTGCTGCCGCCGCGATGACGAAGAGTCCGCTCTTGAGGGGAAGGAACTTATTCTCCTGCTCCCGCGTACCCTCCGGGAAGAGCAGCAGTGTGCCGCCCTCCTGACACTTTTTCACGGTGTCGTCGATGACGCCGACCTCTTCTTTCGTGCCGCGGACGCAGACTGCACCGGCGCACCGGAAGAACCACGACAGGAATGGGTTTATCTCGAACAGCTCTTTCTTGGCAAACACTGTCATCCGCTGGCCCCAGAACCGGGTGATGACGACGAACACCGGGTCGATGGCGGAAATGTGGTTGGGGGCAATGATGCAGCCCTTCGTGCCGATTTTTTTCAGGTTCTCTCTGCCCTCACACCGGACGCGGAAGCCGATGTGGAACACCAGCCATGCCAGCGGGACCAGAATATAATATAGTATCATCCGACCTTCTCCGTGATCATTTTCTTCATGGCCTCAAAGCTCTGCTCGAAATTCAGCTCCGAAGTGTCCAGCAGCACGGCGTCGTCTGCCTGCTTGAGGGGGGCTGCGGCGCGGTGGGTGTCCTGATAGTCGCGCTGCTTGACGTCGGCCAGCACATCTTCGTAGGGGGTATCGATGCCCTTCTGCTGGTACTCCTTCCAGCGGCGGGTGGCGCGGGCCTCCGGGCTGGCGGTGAGGAAGATCTTCACAGTCGCATTGGGCAGCACCACGGTGCCGATGTCGCGGCCATCCATCAGGATGTTCTGCGTCTTAGCCATGTCCCGCTGCATCTCCAGCAGGAAGGCTCGCACCGCCGGATTTGCACCCACGGCAGAAGCCGCCATTCCCACCTCTTCGGTGCGGATGGCCGTGCTGACGTCCTCGCCATTCAGATAGATATGCTGTTCGCCCTCGATAAAAGCAAACTCGAGGGTGATATTAGGCAGCAGGGCATCGACTGCCTCGTTGTCCTTCGGGTCCTTGCCCGCGCGGAGGGCGTAAAGGCCGATGGTGCGGAACATCGCACCGGTGTCCACATAAATGTAGCCGAAGTCCGCAGCCAGACGCCGCGCCAGCGTAGATTTGCCTGCGCCCGCAGGCCCGTCGATTGCAACAGAAATCATTTTTATATCTCCTTCTCTATGAATCTGAAATTTCCAGCCGCTTAAACCTCTCCGTCACGGCTGACGCCGTTCCACCGCTGGCGGCAGTCGTTGCTGCTGCCCTGCCGAGGGGGCCGTCTGCGAAGCAGACTGAGAGGTCATTCCAGATGATTCGCAAAACTCTGTGCCGTGCAGAATGCGATCTGCAGGTTATAGCCGCCGGTATAGGCGTCCACATCCAGCACCTCGCCTGCAAAGTAGAGGCCGAGGGCCTTTTTGCTCTGCATGGTCTTGGGGTCCACCTCCCGCACCGACACGCCGCCCGACGTGATGACTGCGTGGGCCAAATCGCCCCGGGCGTCGATAGTCACCCGCCAGTGCTTCATCAGCTGTACCAGTTCCCGCTTCTGCTCCCGGGTGATCTGGTTTGCCCTGGTGGCCGGGTCGATGCCCCAGCGGGCCACCATGACCGGCTGCATACTGGACGGCAGCAGCTTCACCAGTGCGCCCTGCGCCGCGTGGTTCGCCAGAAGGGCAAAGTCCCGGGTGATGCGGTCATAAAGCTGTTCCTCGCTGAGGGCAGGCTTCAAATCAATAAAAGCTTCGTACCTGTGCTTTTTCATGTCGCCCAGATGGCTCGACGCGCTGAGGGTCAGCGGCCCGCTGATGCCGAAGTGGGTGAACAGCATCTCGCCCTGCTCCTCGAAGATGGCTTTGCCGTCCTCGTGGAGGGTGAGGGTCACGTTCTTGAGGGCAAGGCCCATCATCTTCTTGCAGTCGGCGTCATGGCTCACGAGGCTGACAAGGCTGGGGACAGGCTCCACGAGGGTGTGGCCCGCCTGCCGGGCCAGCTTGTAGCCGTCGCCGGTGGAGCCGGTGGTGGGGTAGCTCAGGCCGCCCGTTGCCACCAGCACGGCGTCCGCCTTGTACTCCCGGCCCGAAGTTCCCCGCACTCCTACGCAGCGATAGGCCGGGCCGGGCTTTTTCTTTTTCGGGCGGCGCGGATCTTCCGGCGCAGCAGGCGCTTCTTCCGGCTGGGCCAGCGGCTCCAGCAGCAGCTTTTTTGCCCCGTCGTGGACGATGTCCGCTCCGTCTGCGTACCGCAGAAGAGCCTGCCGGATCTCTTCGGCCTTGTCTGACACCGGGAACACCCGGCGTCCGCGCTCCACCTTCAGCTCCACGCCGAGAGATTCGAACAGCTCCATCGTCCTGGCCGGCGGGAAAGCCCCCAGCGACGAGAACAGAAAGCGGGGGTTCGTCCGCACATGGTGCAGAAATTCCTCTGCGGTGCAGTCGTTGGTCACATTGCAGCGGCCCTTGCCGGTGACAAGAATTTTCTGAGCCGGCTTTTCCATATGTTCCAGCACCGTCACCTCATGCCCCTGCCGCAGGGCCGCGCCCGCCGCCATCAGGCCGGCAGCACCGCCGCCTACCACTAAGACCTTCATGTTTCGTTTCCTCCGCTTTTTCTTCTGTCTTCACACTTATTCTAGTTTATCATACCAGAATCGACCGCCAAAAGCAATGTGAAAAAAGCAGGTACAGCGTTCTGCTGCACCTGCCCGGAAAATTTTGCTTATTTCATGGCCTTGATGGGGTCGAGATACTTTTCGCCCTCCATGACCTCCAAATGGATGTGGCTCTCCTCGGCGCACTCACAGCTCACGCTGCCCACCTTGCCGATGGTCTGCCCGGCCGAGACGGTGTCGCCCTTTTTCACCTTGGCGTCCGCTGTGCCGCAGACCCGCCAGACCCTGCCGGAAGCGTCTTCAATGGCGACCACAGGCCCCCACTTGTCGTCCGTGCCGGTCTCCACCACCTTGCCTGCCGCCGGGGCGGTCACTTCCGCGCCCCTGCTGGCGGCGTAGTCCACACCGTTGTGGGTGCGCCAGTCACCCAGCGTCTTGCTGTAGACCAGCTCATCGCCGCTGTAGCTGTTTAAGACGCGCCCCGAGACAGGCTGCGTGGAGGCAGGCGCAGCCGAACTGCTGGCAGGCAAGGACTCGGTTTGCAGCGCGGAGGGTTCGCGCACCGAACCAGACCCAGACCGCGCACCAGAAGAGGACGCAGCCCCACCGGACGAGCTGTCGGCTTTTGGCACATTGGCCACACTGTTTGCTGCGGGTGCGTTCTGCTGCTGCCATTCGGCTTCCTCCTCTCCGGCAACGCCGGGCGACGTGTTGATGCCCTCGTCGATGCCGGGGGCGGTGCTGGACGGGCTGCGCACCGCGTCCAGATCCTTCTTCAGCTCATTGCGCACCGTGCGCACAGCCCACACTCCGGCCGCTGCCGCCGCCAGCAGGCAGGCGGTGAGCACCAGCGCAAAGGCTTTGTCCCGCAAAAACTTTCTGAATTGCTCCATCGTTCGTTACTCCAATCCATCTTTGTGTACGGAATCGTTTCTTTGGTGGTAGTTTGGAGCGGCAGAGCGGGGTTTATTCATCCTTTATTCGAAAGGACACAAAAAGGCCCCGGATGACCGGGGCCAAAAGTCCTATTTAGTTATTGCGGCTGCGGCTGTTCATGCCCAGCAGGCGGACGACGTACAGGAAGATGTTGATGAAATCCAGATACAGGGTCAGTGCGCCGTAGATGGAAGCTTTCTCGGCCAGCTCAGCGTCGCCTGCGTAGTAGGCGTAGATCTGGCGGAGCTTCTGGGTATCGTAGGCGGTGAGCAGCATGAACACCACCAGACCGATGCCGCAGTAGAGCACCGAGGCACCGAAGCCAAAGCCGAAGAGCGCGCCCACGAGGCTGGTGACGATCATGGCTACCAGAGCCATCATGAGGCGGGGGCCCCAGCCGGTGAGGTCTTTATGGGTGGTGGTGCCGTACACAGCCATGAGGCCGAAGTAGACCGCCGTGGCGAGGAAGGCCATGACCAGCGTGCCTACCGAGAACATCAGGAAGTAGTAGCTCAGGACCATGCCGTTTAAGATGGCGTATCCGAAGAACGCGGCTCTTGCACCGTCGATGGACATCCTCTGCACCCGGGCGCTGAGCATGAACACCAGTGCCAGCTCACCGATGGTAAGC
>OIOX01000200.1_pt1 | contig 11595 bp, 10 predicted proteins | sample 1585641 | NCBI WGS metagenome assembly OIOX01 (sample SAMN02674698, study PRJEB24791) | human gut metagenome, SKBSTL036 | isolation source: stool | host: Homo sapiens | place: USA | reverse complement strand
GGAGGGGGGATTCGAAACACCCCTCCCTGCCTCTGGCCCGCGCGGAGCGCAAGCCGCTTGACCAAAAGAAAAAACTTAATCCGCGCCACCAGCGCGAGAATCCTTTGATTTTATAAACTCCAAGAACCCATCCAGCTCCCGCTGGTTTCGTATCATCACATACTTTTCGGGGTACTTTTCCCCGATCCTCTCCATCTTCGCCCACTTTTGCTTTGTACGCCCATCGTGGAGGATCCAGCGGACGAATTCGGCATCTATCTTCTCTTCGCACCCGGGCGCAGACGACTCCCTCACACGGCCTTTGTTCTGCTGCCAGCGCCGTATCGCCCGCCAAAGGCAGACCAGCGGTGAAAACCAGAGCACGATGATTTTATCCGCTTCTTTCAGCCGACGGGCATAGCAGGTCTTGCTATAATTGCCGTCGATGACCCAGCCGCCTGCGTTCTCGTCGAGAAACTGCCGGACAATGGCTTCTTCCTCGGCGAAGGGCCGCTCCACCCAGCCGGGCAGGAAATGCACGGTATCCATATGGAGCACCGGCAGGCCGTATCTCTCCCCCAGGCGCTTTGCCAGCGTGGATTTTCCGCTGCCGCTGGTGCCAAGTATCGCTATTTTCATCTCTGCCTCCCTTTACCTTATATAAGACGTACCAGACAGTATACGCTGACCGTCTGATAACGTCAAGTTCCGGCTTGACATTTCGTCTGCCTGCTCGTATGCTATAATCATAGAGTCTATGACAGGAGGTCTTGCAGATGGCATCTCCAAAAAAACGTGTCAATCCGCTGTTTGTTGCTTTAGCGGTCGTGCTGGTGGCCGTAGCGGCCGCTGTGGGCGTGGTCTTTTTCCAGCTGCACAGCAAAATCTCGGCTCTGCAAACCGGTGCATCCTTCACCTTCCGGTATGAGATAGCGCCCAACAGCCCGGATAAGCCGCCGCTGCTGAACATCCTCGAGCGGGTGAACGCTTCCAGCGGCAGCGTCAGCGGGCAGTATGCGCCCGGAAAGCTGCAGCTTTCCTTCTACCAGCTCAACGAAGACGACTCCGTCAAGACGTCTCCCTTCACCCGGGTCTATATCGACTCGGAAGAGACGCTCTTCGACATCGGGCAGCTCTACACCGTTCTGCGTCAGGCTGTCACCGATAAACTCTCCCTCGCAAGTGTTCTTCTGCCCGAGTGGAGTCTGGGAGACTACATCTCCCAGACGCAGGCTGCCGCCGTGCTGGGCGTCGAGACGAACAAGGTCGAGCTGCAGGACCTTTCCGGCTTCACCCTCTCGCTCAAAGGGCTGAAAAAAGTCTCTCCTTCCGCCGCGCGAGACGGCTACCGCTACTATCAGTTCCCCGCCGCAGCCGACGGCACGACCCTCGTGCTCGGCTTTTCGACGGACGCTCTCTTCTCGAAGACCACGCCCATCCATGTGCTGCTGACCATCCCGGACCACAACGTCCACATCCAGCTCACCGGCACGGTGACTTCTGCCAAGACGGTGCTCTCTCCCCCGGCTTCCCGGATGAGTGACGAGGACATCGCCACGCTGGCTCAGATACGCCAGAGCATCGAGTCTGTCTGGAAGATGATACAGTCCGCCGCCCAGACCACAAACTGAATGATACAGAAAAAGCAGACGCTTTGTGCAGCGTCTGCTTTTTTGGTTTGCACTTTTCGTTGTCATGACCACAGAGAGAGAGGAAGTTTTTCTCAGTAATGCACGACATTGCCCGCATTGCGGATGCGTACCAGCACCGGCTCTGCCTCCGGGCTGCGGAAATAGTCGAGGCTGGTCTTGGGCAGCAGCGTCTCGAGGGTATCCCAGTCGCCGCTCTGCAGGCACTGGCGGACGGTGGAAGCACTGATGGCCTTGCCGTTTGCTTCTTTGCGGGGTACAACGACACACTCGATGCCCGCTTTGGGCAGCTGCTCGCACATGATCTGGTTGTAAAGCCCCGTCACCTGACTGGCAGGCTCCTCGCCCACATAGCGGGCAGTGATGTTCAGCGCCGCCGCGATTTTCGTAAAGACGGCGAGGTCCAGCCGGGCATGGCCGTCGATGACAGCTGCCTCATCCTTCAGGAAGTAGCTGGGGAAGGTGGCATTCGAGATGATGTAGGGGCCGCTGTCGTGGAGCACCACATTCGGCAGATGGGCCACGCCCGCCGCCACCAGCTTCCTGCGCACGGCGAAAGGCACGAGGCTGGCGTCCTCACTGACTACGAACAGGTGGAGCGTGTCGCAGGCGGCAGCGGCTCTTTCCACAAGATACTGATGACCGAGGGTAAAAGGGTTCGCGTTCATGACGAGGGCCGCACTTTTGCCCTCGGTCCTGGTCTTTTCCAGATCGCGCAGATAGGCCCCGAAGCCGTCGCGGCGGTTCTCCATGAAGACAAGGGTATCCTCCACCCGGGCGATCTCGTAGAAGCCGAGGTCGCCGAAAAACTTGGAGCTTTTCACCTTGGTGTAGAGAAACAGGTGCATATTCCCCCGCGCACACTGCACCTCGATGAGGTGGGTGATGATCTGGTTCAGCAGACCCTCGCCCTGATGGGCGCTGCTGACGGCGAAGCACCGCAGGGTGTTGCCGAAGCAGCTGCCGGTGCCGATGACGTTGTATTCCTCGTCGAACATGGCGCAGATGTAGTCCAGATTGCCGTCGCGGCGGATGCCCTCCTGACCCAGCAGTGTGTCGATTTGGGCCAGAACGGTTTTATCGGTCGGATAGACCTGCGAAATGGTATATTCACTCATCGATATTCCCCTCAGTAGTAACAAAATGGAGCAGCCAGGTCAGCGCCAGCAGGTCGGCACTGCCGCCGGGCGAGAGATTTTCCGCAATGAACCGGTCATCCAGCGCCGCAAGGGCATCTTTATCCGGGTAAGGTATCTGGGCGAGAAGGGCTTTCAGCTCTTCGGTGAGGGCCAGCTGACGCTCCCGGCTCGAGCGGGCAATGATGTTGGTATCGGTGCTGTTGGCCAGGATGGCCAGCAGTGCGCCGCCGCCGACGCGGTCGAAGTCGTAACCCTTGGCAAGGCCCTCTTCCAGCACCGGCAGACCGACATTCAGCACTGCGGGAAGTCCAGCTTCCACCTGCCCGCGCACACCAGTGATGCCGTACCGGATATAAAGCTTCTGGCCCACGGTAGCGGCGTTCTCGGCAGTGACGCCTGCAAAGTCCTTCTCGGTCAGGCCCGCCGTCATGGCGGATACTTCCGCCAGCACCCGGGCAGCGTCGGCCCAAAGGGAGCGGTCGAGGCGTCCCAGCGCCGCGCAGACGATGCCCACCGAAAAGACCGCGCCCTTGTGGGTGTTGACGCCGCCGGTGGCGTCCAGCATCTCGCCCTCGGCCTCACAACCCAGAGGCCGCAGGGCCTCGAAGGTCTCGGGCGCGGGCTGTTCCGCCGTCTCGCGGCCCGTCCGGGCGCAGTCTTCAAAATAGGGGTAGAGCGCCGCGGCGCTGTCCATGAAGGTGAAGACGTCCATATCTTTATGGCTTCCGCTGTTGCGCCGGTCCACAAGGCCGGGCTTCGGGGTGGTGGTCACTTCGTAGAGCAGGGCGCGGACGGCCAGACGGGCCGCGTCGGCGATGTCCTGCGCGTCCCGGGCCTCGGTCAGGATCTCCGTCGTCTTTTCCTGCAGTTCGGCCACGGTATGGATGCGGCGGCTGCTGCACACCTTAGCAGGCCCGCCGCAGATAAGACAGCGGCGGCCTTCGAGGTTCAGCTCCTCTCTGTCCACTTTGAGGCCGTCCGGACGGATGACGTCCATGTCGAACAGCCGCCCCAGCGGGGTGGCGTCCTCGATGTCGGTGGTAAATTTCTTGATGGTCAGCGGGTCGGCGTCCAGCACATAGAATGCCTCACAGCCGGTCACTTCCCGGACGGCGTCCTGATACAGCGGCGTCAGCTTTGCCCGCAGAAACTGCTGGCGCAGCAGCTGACGCCCCCGCCCAAAGCCCCGCCGGATGAGGGACGAATCCTTTACCGGGCCGCAGATATTCATGGTAAAGCAGATGAGAGGCTTGTGGTACCGGGCCAGCAGCTCCTGCTGGTGCTGCACCCGGCGCTCCCGTGCATCCAGCATCTGGATCAGCGAAACAGTCGTTTCCATGTTTTTCTCCTCTCAGCGGTGCTTTTTGAGCATGTCCATAAAGAGCTGCACCTGCGGCAGGGCGGCTGCGTCTCTCTGGCAGAAAATATAGGTACGCCGGACGAAGGGCTCGCCGTTCTCGAAGGTGCAGGGCTTGACATAGCCCTTGAAGTTATCCAGCGCCACTTCCGGCATCAGCGCCCAGCCAAGGCCCCGCTCCACCATCTCGCGGCAGACCATGATGTTATCCACCACAAAATTGCCCGCATCGTTGGTCACGCCGTTCTCGTAGCGCCAGCGGGCCATCTGGGCGCTGATGGTGGCGTCGCTGCTGTGGTCGATATAAAGGTAATCGGAGATGGGTCTGTCCTTGTTCTCCTCGCTGCAGATCAGGCAGATATTCTCCTGCGAGAGCAGGAACTGGGTGCCGTCCCACGGATACTCGCCCCGCAGCACTGCCACGTCCAGCGAGGAATCCAGCATCTGCTGGTAGATGTTCCGGCTGTGGCCGGTAGCGATGTCGAGGCGTACCTTCGGGTAGGCTTTGTGGTATTCCGTCAGCACCTCGGGCAGACGGTAGTAGGAGAAGTTCACCGAGATGCCTGCCCGCAGGGTGCCGCAGGCTTCGCCCTGGATGGAAGCCAGCTGGCGGCGCATCTTTTCCATCTCGCGGGCGGCGGCAGCGCTGTGGAGCAGCACCTGTTCGCCTGCCGGCGTGAAGCGGATGCCCTGCCGTGAGCGCAGGACGATCTCCACCCCCAGCTCCTGTTCCAGCGCCTTGATGCGCTTGGACAGCGCCGACTGGGTCATGTACAGTTTGTCCGCTGCGTGGGTGATGTTGCGCGTCTCGTCCAGCGCGTGCAGCAGCTCGTAATCTTTTTCGTCCATCGTAGCTCTCCCCCTATTGCCCTTTATTTTTCTTATCATTCCTGTTTGCGCTTCATCCAGGCGCATTTTGCTCAGATTCCATATCTGTTATTCATAATACAACAGATTTCAGCAAATGAAAAGGGGGATATTCGCCTTGATTTTCCCGAAAGTCCATTCCAAGATGGAATAACTCAGCACTTTTCTTGCAGTTTTCTTAACTCTGCCTTAATTCCATCTTAATGCGGTGTTGTTGTACACAACATCTTCATTTTTTCTTTGCTGATGGGCGGTCTTCCTCCCGCAGTACTGAAAACGCAGTTCTTTTTTCATTTTTGCCTGAAAAATAAGCAAAAGTCCAGTTTATTGGACAGTATTTGCATTATCATAAAAACAAGAAAAACTCGTTTCCTTCTTTGGCACATTGCAGATTTTTCCGTCTGCTTTTTGTGCAAAGTCCCAAAATTCTTCGTCGAAAAGCGCGTTTTGTTGACAGCCGCTTTTTGAAAAGCGTATCCTTATTGCAAACCAGAGTCAGGAGGTCATTTTATGGAGCACTCCACACGTCTTGCCCACATCAGCGAGGACGGTACCCGCACCCAGACCGTCTACGACCATCTCGCCGGCACTGCCAGACTGGCCGGTTCCTTCGCAGCCCCCTTCGGGGCGCAGAATGAGGCCGAATTTGCCGCGTGGCTCCACGACGTCGGCAAATACAGCGACGCCTTCCAGCTGCGGCTCAAAGGCGGCCCCAAGGTGGACCACTCCACCGCCGGGGCGCAGGAGGCCTGGGTTCGCCAGCATCTCCACGCCGCCTTTGCCGTGGCCGGACACCACAGCGGCCTGCCCGACGGCGGGAGCCCCGCCGATGACCCGGGCGACGCCACCCTGTTTGGCCGGAGCAAGAAGCCGGTAGCCCCCTACGACGGCTGGCAGGAAGTAACGCTCCCCGCCTCGACGCCGCCCGCGTGGGCCTCGCGTTCTTTACCCGGATGCTCTACTCCTGCCTCGTGGACGCCGACTTCATCGACACCGAGACCTTCATGGACGGCAAGGCCGCACCCCGGGGCAGCGGCACGGACATCGCCGCGCTGCGGGACATCGTCTCGGCACAGGCGCAGCGCTATCTCAGGGCCGAGTCGCCCTCACCCGTCAGCGTCCAGCGCAACACCGTCCTCCGCGCCTGTCTCGAGAAAGGCGCGCACGGCCCGCAGGGGCTCTACACCCTCACCGTACCCACCGGCGGCGGCAAGACCTTCGCCTCCCTCGCCTTTGCGCTGGAGCACGCCGCCGCCCAGAAGATGAAGCGGGTCATCTACGTCATCCCTTATATGTCCATCATCGATCAGACCGCCGCCGTCTTCTCGGGCCTGTTGGGCGCAGAAAATGTTCTGGCCGACTTCTCCAACGCCGAGTACAAGACTGTTGAGCAGGACGACCTGACCCCCGCCCAGTACCGCCAGATGCTGGCCAGCGAAAACTGGGACGCCCCCGTCGTGGTGACGACGGCGGTGCAGTTCTTCGAGTCGCTCTACGCCAACCGCAGCAGCCGCTGCCGCAAGCTCCACAACATCGCCGACAGCGTCATCATCTTCGACGAGGCGCAGACCCTCCCGGGCGACTATCTTGCCCCCTGCGTCAGCGCCATCGCCCAGCTCATCCAGCATTACCACTCCACGGCCGTCCTCTGCACGGCCACCCAGCCTGCCCTTGAGCCGCTGTTCCGGCGCTTTGCGCCGGAGCTCCACCCGCAGGAGATCACGCCCGACGCACCCCGCCTCTACGAAGTGCTCCGGCGCACCACCCTGCAAGACCTCGGCACCCTGCCGCAGGAGGAGTTCGCCGCCCGGCTGGCAAATCATCCGCAGGTGCTCTGCGTGGTCAACCGCCGCAAGACGGCCCAGCAGCTCTACGCTGCTCTGCCCGCCGAGGGCAGCTACTGCCTGACCACCCTGCTCTGCGCCGCCGACCGCCGCCGTCAGCTGGACGCCATCCGCCAGCGGCTGAAAAAGGGTCTGCCCTGCCGGGTGGTGTCCACCTCTCTCATCGAGGCGGGCGTGGACGTGGATTTTCCCGTCGCTTACCGGGAGCAGTGCGGTCTTGACTCGCTCTTACAGACTGCCGGGCGCTGCAACCGCGAGGGGCGGCGGGGCGCAGAGGAAAGCATCGTCTACCGGTTCCGGCTGGACGAGTGTTCCACGCCCCAGATGCTCAGGCAGAACATCAGCGCGCTGGACTACACCGCCCGGCATCAGGACACACTGGACACGCCCCGGGCCATTCAGCTCTACTTCAAAGAGCTCTCCGAACTGCGCGGCCCCGACGCCGTGGACAAGCACGGCATTCTGGATGCCTTTCTCCGGGGCATTCGGGGCTGCCAGTTCCCCTTTGCACAGGTGGCGGAGGAATTCCGCCTTATCGAGAACGCTGCTCGCACGGTCTATCTGCCCGTCGGCGAGGGGGCGGCCCTCTGTGAACAACTGCAAAGCGGACACGTCACCCGGACGCTGCTGCGGAAGCTGGGCGTTTACAGTGTCTCCTGTTATAAGGACCAGTTCGACAAGCTCGACGCCGCCGGGGCGCTGGAACTGCGGCCCGATGGCTCGGCCATCCTCACCGACACCAGCTGCTACAGTGAAAAGACCGGCCTTGCCATGGATGTGGAGACGGGCATCGGCCTTTACTTCTAAAAGAAAGAGGTGGTTGCAATGGCTAACATTCATCTTCGTCTGAAAATTCAACTTCACCTAGAAAGGAGGCGATGCTGATGTCCATGCTCATTGAGGTATGGGGCGACTATGCTTGTTTCACTCGTCCGGAAATGAAGACCGAGCGTGTGAGCTACGACATGATCACTCCATCCGCTGCGCGGGGCCTTGTGGAGGCCATCTACTGGCACCCCGGGCTGCGCTACACCATCGATGCCATCTATCTGCTCAAGCCCTTCGGCCTTGACCCCGAGGACGAAGCGTCCACCGAGGAGTACACCCAGCGGCCCATCCGGTTCACCAACATCCGGCGCAACGAGGTCAAGTCCACCCTGCTGTCCTCCGCCGCCCTCAGTGCGGCCAAGGGCGGCACGCCGCCGGTGCTCTACACCTCGGAGGACATCCAGCAGCGGGCCGCGATGGTCCTGCAGGACGTCCACTACGTCATCGAGTGCCACTTCGATTTGACGGACAAGGCCGCCCCCAGCGACAATCCCGGTAAGTTTCAGGACATCCTGCGCCGACGCCTGCGCAAAGGCCAGTGCTATCACCAGCCCTGTTTCGGGTGCCGGGAGTTCCCGGCCAACTTCCGGGAGTGGCCGGGCGGCAGCATTCCGGCGCTGAAGGTCACGCAGGACCTCGGCTTCATGCTCCACAGCCTCGATTACTCTGATTCGGCCAACATCCGCAGCCAGTTCTTCCGCGCAAAGCTGGTGGACGGCGTGATGGAATGCCGGGACGTGGAGGTGTTTACATGATACTCCAAGCACTCACCGCCTATTATGAGCAGCTCTTGAAGCAGGGCAAGGTGGAGGCCCCCGGCTGGGACAGTAAGTTCAAAGTCAGCTATGAACTACGCCTCGGCCCCGACGGCCAGCTCCTCGCCCTCAACGACCTGCGGCAGGAAGTCCCCAAGGGAAAAAAGACCGTCATCGCCCCCCGTGAGCTTCCTGTCCCCCACCGGGTCAAGCGCGCCTCCGGCGTCGCCGCGAACTTTTTGTGCGACAACACGTCCTATCTGCTGGGCGCAGACGAAAAGGGCAAGCCTGAGCGCTCCCGCCAGTGCTTCGAGGCTTGCGCCGCTCTCCACCACAAGGTGCTCGACGGCGTGGACTCCCCTGCCGCCAAAGCCATCCTTGCCTTTTTTGACAGCTGGAAGCCGGATACAGCCCCCACCCACCCGCTGCTGGCAGAGCAGTGGGCCGACCTGAACAACAACGCGAACCTTGTGTTCGGCTACGAATCTCCCGACGGCGCCCACTGGCTGGCCACCACAGATGACGCCATCCGGGACGCCTGGCAGTCCGCCTTTGACACCTCTGATGCAGACGCCGAGATGGCCCGTTGCCTCATCACCGGCAAAGAGGCCGGCATCGCCCGCATCCACCCCGCCATCAAAGGTGTGATGGGCGCACAGGCCGCCGGTGCGGCACTGGTCTCCTTCAACGCACCCGCTTTCTGCTCCTATGGCCATGAGCAGGGTGCCAACGCCCCCGTCAGCGAGTATGCGGCCTTCGCCTACACCACGGCCCTCAATCTGCTGCTGGCTGACCGGAACTGCTGTCAGCGCATCGGCGACACCACCATCGTCTGCTGGGCCGAAAACGCCGCTCCCGCCTACTCAAACGCCATGCTGATGTTTTTCTGCGGCGGTGCCGAGGCGCGCGGCGTCTCGGAAAGCGACCTTGCCGCCGCACTGAAAGCCCTTTCTCAGGGACGTCCCGTCTCCTTCCTCGATGACAAGCTGGACCCGAACCAGAACTTCTATGTGCTGGGCATCTCGCCCAACGCGGCCCGGCTCTCCGTCCGGTTCTTCCTGCACAGCAGCTTCGGACAGTTTGCCAAAAATCTGCAGGACCACGCCGACCGGCTCAGCATCACCCGCCCCGCCTTCGACAAGTGGGAAAACCTGTCGGTCTGGGCGCTGGCGCAGGAGACGGTCAACCAGAGATCCCGGGACAAAAATCCATCGCCCCAGCTGGTGGGCGATCTGCTCCGGGCCATCCTCACCGGCGGACCCTATCCCGCCACCCTGCTCAACGGCGTGACCCTCCGCATCCGGGCCGAACGGGAAGTCACCCGGGGCCGCGCCGCCATCCTGAAAGCCTACTATCTCCGCAACTACCCCACCGAGCTCAACAAGGAGGTATTTACCGTGAGCCTGAACGAAAGCAGCAATGTCCCCTATGTTCTGGGGCGTCTCTTCTCTGTGCTGGAGACGATCCAGAGCGTCGCCAATCCCGGCATCAACGCCACCATCAAAGACCGGTACTTCAACTCGGCCTGTGCCACCCCGGCAACGGCCTTCCCCACGCTGGTCAAGCTGGCTCAGAAGCATCTGCAGAAGATGAGCACCCCCAACGAGGTGCATTTCAGCAAACAGCTCACCGAGCTGATGGCCCAGCTGCCCGAGACAGGCTTCCCGGCGCGGCTCAGCCTGCCGGAGCAGGGTGCCTTTGAGATCGGCTACTACCACCAGACCCAGAAACGCTACGCCAAAAAGAATGAGGAGGAATAAACCATGTCTGAGCCCATCAAGAACCGCTATGATTTCGTCATCCTGTTCGACGTCGAGAACGGCAACCCCAACGGCGACCCCGACGCAGGCAATATGCCCCGTATCGACCCCGAGACGGGTTACGGTCTGGTGACCGATGTCTGCCTCAAGCGGAAGATCCGCAACTATGTCGAGACCCTGAAAGAGGACGAAAAAGGCTACCGCATCTACATCAAGGACGGCGTTCCCCTCAACCGCAGCGACGCCGAGGCCATCAAAACTCTGGGCATCGACCCCGACCTGAAAGCCGCCAAAAAGGCCGACCCCGACATCGATGCCAAGCTGCGGGACTATATGTGCGAGAACTACTTCGACATCCGCACCTTCGGTGCTGTCATGACCACCTTCGTCAAGGGTGCGCTGAACTGCGGTCAGGTGCGCGGCCCCGTCCAGCTGAGCTTTGCCCGGTCGGTGGACCCCATCGTCCCGCAGGAAGTCACCATCACCCGCGTGGCCATCACCACCGAGGCCGATGCCGAGAAGAAGGGTACTGAGATGGGCCGCAAGCACATCGTGCCTTACGCCCTCTACCGCGCCGAGGGCTATGTCTCGGCCAACCTCGCCCGGAAGACCACCGGCTTCTCCGAGGATGATCTGAAACTTCTGTGGACTGCCATCCTGAATATGTTCGAGAACGACCACAGCGCCGCCCGCGGCAAGATGGCCGTGCGGGAGCTCATCGTGTTCAAGCACGATTCTGAGCTGGGCAATGCCCCGGCCTACAAGCTCTTCGACTCCGTCACCGTCCAGCGCAAGCCCGATGTGGACGCCGCCCGCAGCTACCGCGACTACACCGTCACGGTGGCAGACACTCTGCCGGAAGGAGTCATCTGCGAGAGGCTGTCCTGATGGCCGGCCCGGACGACTGGCTGCCCCTGTCGGGCATCCAGCACTTCTGCTTCTGCCGCCGCCAGTGGGCGCTCATCCATCTGGAGCAGCAGTGGGCGGAGAACCGCCGCACCGTCGAAGGCCAGCTCGACCACACCCGCTGTCATGATGCAAACCAGACCGAACGGCGCGGCGGTCTGCTCATCACCCGAGGGATGCAGGTGGTCAGCCGTCGGCTTGGCCTGAGCGGAAACTGCGATGTCGTCGAGTTCCGGGCCGACCCGGAGGGCATCCCCCTGCAAAGCACGGAAGGGCTCTGGAAGCCCATGCCTGTCGAGTACAAGCATGGCCGCGCCAAGGCCAGCGACGCTGACCGGCTGCAGCTCTGCGCACAGGCCATGGCGCTGGAAGAGATGCTGGTGTGCGGCATCCCGGAGGGTGCGCTCTTCTACGAAGAGACGCGGCGGCGGGAGGTCGTGCCGCTGACCGAAGAACTCCGCCAGACCACCCAGAAGATGGCTGATGAGATGCACGCCTATTTTTAGATCGG
>OIOX01000197.1_pt1 | contig 11698 bp, 9 predicted proteins | sample 1585641 | NCBI WGS metagenome assembly OIOX01 (sample SAMN02674698, study PRJEB24791) | human gut metagenome, SKBSTL036 | isolation source: stool | host: Homo sapiens | place: USA | reverse complement strand
TTCAGAGAGTACGAAGCAGCTCACCAGAAATAAGTTATAAAAGGTAATTTTAAAACAGATATTATCATTTTTTCATTTCTCCAATATAATATGATATAAAAGGCGGCATGCAGATCACACAACCTCTGCGTGTCGTTTTTTGTCCTAAAAAAAGAGACCACCGTCAGCAGTCTCTTCCTCCATATCCATAATATGTCTATATCTCAAAAATGTATTCTATAAATTATGATTTCTCTTTTCCACGTCCATGATCATGTCCACTCTTGTGGCATGTCTTCCGCCTTCAAACTTAGCATTAAGCCACTCATCCACGATGCATTTCGCAGTCTCGATACCGATCACACGTGCCCCGAATGCGATCACGTTCGCATCGTTGTGCTCTTTCGCCATTCTTGCTGTATATGGATCACTGCACACTACTGCACGGATTCCATTTACTTTATTCGCTGCCAGTGAGATTCCGGCACCGGTTCCGCAGATTGCGATCCCCTGCTCTACTTCACCGCTTGCCACTGCATTCCCGATCTTCTCACCGAATTCCGGATAATTACAGCTTTCATAAGAATCTGTTCCATAGTTCACGACTTCATGTCCCAGACTTTCCAGATATTCTACAATCTCATTTTTCATGTCTACTGCAGAATGATCATTTGCAATTCCAATCTTCATATTCCTGTTCCTACCTTTGTCTTTCATATTTTACTCATTTATATTATAATTAGTAGCGAAATAAATATCAATGTTTTCAGAAATGTTTTATATAAGGAGTTATTTATGGTTAAATTAATCGCCAGCGACCTTGATGGCACACTACTTCAAAATGGCGCACACGATGTCAATCCAATTGTGTTCGACCAGATCCGTACACTGAAAGAACATGGGATCATGTTCGCGGCTGCCAGCGGACGCCAGTACCTGAATCTTCGCAGACTGTTCACTCCGGTTCAGGACGATATTGCATACATCGCCGAAAACGGTTCTCTCTGTATATACAACGAAGAGACTATTTCCAAAGGAATTATTGAGCAGGATCTTGCTTACCATATCCTGGATGAAGTTGCAAAATATCCACAATACAACTGCATCATCTCCGGCGAACGTGTCTGCTACAGCACCTCGAAAAATCCGGAGTTCTATAATCACATGGTAAATGTCATCCAGAATAATATGAAATTCATCGATGACCCAAGAACTGAGATCCCGGAACCGATCCTTAAGATTGCAGTCTGCGATTACAGCGGAACCGATGCGTGTGAAAAACATCTAAAAGAAATGTTTTCATCTGACATCAAGGTTGTTACTTCCGGCAATCTCTGGGTAGACTTCATCTGCCCGACCGCCAACAAGGGAAGTGCATTAAAAGATCTGATCGATCATTTACATATTGAAGCAAAAGACTGTGTCGTATTCGGAGATCAGTATAACGATGTCGAAATGCTGCAGACCGCCGGTACAAGCTATGCCATGGCGAATGCTGCTCCCGGTATCGATAAATACGCAACCAATGTTACCGATTCTGTAGAAAAAATCCTGCAGCAGATTATTGACGAATTACCAGCCGTATAACACCACAGAACCGGACAGCTCTGCCGGAAGATTCGCAAGGAACCGCCCCTGACAGTTCCTGCAGGCGGCAACTTATCCTGCATACTTTGATCTCTGCAGAAAATGGGCAATATTACATACAAGCGGCAGCTTTGAATGAAGCAAATATAGCCGTATGTAATATTGCCCATTTTCCGTCCTCTTTCCGAGAATCTTATTGGAACACTACTAATACAATTTACTTTTCATATTTTTCAAAAATCCTGCACAGGAGAAACGCCTGTACATATGCCAGTACCGCAAATCCAAAGAACACCCATATAATACTTGCGATCACAAAGGATCTGGATGTGAACAATGTTAAGATGAGCGATCCGACACTTAAGCCTACGATCACGATCGTAGATGGAATATGCGCTGCCGCAAGAAGCAGTGCATTGCGCAGTGTTGCAAAGATTCCATTTTCAAATCTTGCAATATATGGAAACAGATACTGGAACATCAGCATCCACATTCCAAGGATCACTGCAAGTACAATACGCATAATACTGTACATACTTTCGCTGCCTCTTTTCAGAACTCCGATGATCCGAAAATCCACAAACAGCAGTATGGCAATGACAGCCATGACCAGCCAGCAGATGGTTGCCGGTCTGAAGTTCCTCTTATAGGCTTTCCAGAATTCCTTCCACACCGACGGGTCTTCACCTCTTGCCATCTTCATCGCCACCGCATACAGAGCACTTAAGGAAGTTCCGATGGTGATCACCGGAATACATCCGACCACAAAGATCATGTTCAGTATAATAATATCCCCCAGTCGTCCAAGCACTCTCATTACCGGACTGTCAATTGCCCAAAATTTCATATCTTAACCGCCTCTACTTACTTAATCTGATTACATTCCAAGATGCTTTTCCAAGAAGAGTTGTCATGATTCCACCATCCATCTTTGAACGGTTTACTGTCTTTGGTACTACTTTTTCTTCGTAAGAACTATTTACCAGCTTCAGATCAGATTCTTCCATGACGATATGCTCTACCAGATGGAATCCTTCCATACCTCTTAAGTCTGTTGTCAGTTCAATATCATCTTCCAGTGTACGGTTAACAGCGAAGATTGTAAGCTCTTCTTTCTCTTCATTATACACTGCAACGCTTTCTACGTCAGTAACATTTTCATGTTTTGCTGTATCATGCTTTGTTGTCTGTACCAGAGGCATCAGTGCTACGCCACGGCCATACTTGGAAGCGTGAAGGAATGGATAGAAGATCGTCTGCTTCCATGCTGCTCCGCCGCCCTGATCTGTCATGATCGGTGCGATAACATTAACCAGCTGTGCCAGGCAGGCAATCTTTACTCTGTCTGCATGTTTTAACAATGTGATCAGCATCAGTCCGACTGCCAGTGCATCCTCAAATGTGTAAATGTCTTCCAGCATCGGAGGTGCTACCTGCCATGGATGGTTCTGTGTGATGTCATCATCGGCTGCATTCGAATGGAACCATACATTCCACTCATCAAAACTGATATTGATATCTTTCTTACCACGTTTTTTCGCTTTTACATAATCACATGTTGCGACAACGGTACGGATGAATTCATCCATATCATCTGAGCATGCAAGGAAATCATCAGTATCATTATCACGGTTTCCATAATACTGATGCATAGATACATAATCAACATAATCATATGTACTTTCCAGTGTTGTAGATTCCCATTTCGGGAATGTCGGCATATCAAGAGCAGAACTTCCGCAGGATACCAGCTCGATAGACGGATCGATCAGTTTCATTGCTTTTGCTGTCTCTTCTGCAAGACGTCCGTACTCTTCCATTGTCTTGTGTCCGAGCTGCCAAGGTCCATCCATCTCATTACCCAGGCACCATACTTTGATATTATGTGGATCTTTTACACCATGTTTGATACGAAGATCACTATATTTTGTTCCGCCCGGATGGTTGCAGTATTCCAGAAGATTGCAGGCATCTGCAATTCCTCTTGTACCAAGATTGACTGCCATCATCATGTTGGAATTTACTTTGTCTGTCCATTTTGCGAACTCATTTAATCCGATCTTATTCTCTTCCAGACTTCTCCATGCAAGTTCCAGACGCGCCGGACGCTCTTCTACAGGTCCTACACTGTCTTCCCAGAAGAAGTTGGATACAAAGTTTCCACCCGGATAACGGATGATCGGTACATCCAGTTCTTTTACCAGATCAATGACATCTTTACGGAATCCGTCATCATCTGACAACGGATTGCCCGGCTGATATAATCCATCATACACGGCACGTCCGAGATGCTCGATGAAAGAGCCATAGATTCTTTCATCTACTTTGGAAATCTGGAAATCTTTATCAATGATCATCTTTGCTGTCTTACTCATTTTCAACCTCCTATTATTACAATGATTACTCTTTTACCGCACCTGCTGTCATACCTTCGATGAAATACTGCTGGAAACATACAAACAGTATAAAGATAGGAATGATTGAGAAGAACGAACCTACAACCAGGAGTGAATAGTTATCTCCGTATGGGTTGATCAGGGTGTTCAGTCCAAGTGTCAGTGTGTATTTTTCTGAAGAACGGATTACCAGTAATGGCCACAGGTAGTTATTCCATGCATTCATACCATTTAAGATCGCCATAGCTGCAAATGCCGGCTTCATGATCGGCATGATCAGCTTGAAGAAGATACCATATTCTGTTGCTCCGTCGATTCGTCCTGCTTCCAGAAGTGACTTCGGAAGTCCCAGAAGATACTGTCTGAAGAAGAAGATTGTAGATGCATGTGCAACGAATGGTAATACAATTGCGATATAGTTATCCATCAGTCCCCATGTTGTCATCTGTTTGTACAGTGGAAGCATGATAACCTCCAGTGGAACAGATAAGATCAGGAGAACGATTACGAACATAAAGTTCTTTCCTTTGAATTCATAGGCTGCAAATCCGTATCCTACAAATGCACTTACAAGAAGTGTTGCCACTACTGTAACGACTGTAAGAGTGATACTGTTAAAGAACCATCTCCAGTAATCATGCTGGCCGGTAAACAGCAGTACATAGTTATCAAGACTCATACGGCTCCAGTCAATTCCAAGGTTCAGACCATACTGAAGAAGATCTCCGCCCGGTTTAAAGCTGGCAAGAAAGATTGTATAAATCGGAAGGATCACCAGGATAGCCAGGATCGAGAAGAAGACGATCATCAATATTGTACAAAGCCGGTCTTTATTTTTTCTCTTTTCGCCCATACTATCTTTCCTCCTTCTTGAATGTTCCTGTCGCTGCCAGCTGGATCATGTTGACGACCATAACGATGATCAGAAGTACAAGACCTACCGCGCAGGCATAACCCATCGCTCGTTTTTCAATTCCCTGCCTGTACAGATATCCGACGATCGTAAGTCCGATATTCTGCGGTGAGTTGTTACCTTTCCATAACATGTAACTTTCATTGAACATTGCAAGTCCTGCATAGATACTGATCGTTAACACATATACGGTTGTTGGTTTCAGAAGTGGAAGGGAAATCTTTGTAAACTGCTGCCACTTATTTGCTCCGTCGATAGAAGCCGCTTCATAAAGATCTGTTGAAATACTCTGTAATCCGGCAAGGAAGTACAGGATGTTAACACCTGTCCATCTCCAGCATGCCAGAAGTAACAGTGCAAAATAACCGGTCAGATCATTCTTTAACCATTTAATTGGTCCAAGTCCGAACATTCCGATCACCTGGTTGGCAAGAGAAGTCTCCATCTCACCAAACATCAGACGGAAGATCGTACCTGCAACTACGACTGATGTAAGTGCCGGAAGGAAATAGATAGATTTGAAAAATCCAGGTTTCTTCATCAGCTTACTGTTCAGAAGTGTTGCAAAAAGCATCGGAAATGGGATCAGAAGTACCAGTGTTCCGATCATATAACGTGTACTGTTAAACAAAGCTTTTAAAAAGATCTTATCGGACAGAAGTCTCTTATAATTATCCAATCCAACCCATTTATCCTGTAATACATCCTGAAAACTTAAAAGGACTCCGTTCGCGATTGGAACTGCCCAGAAAAATATAACAGTGAGGACAAAAGGAAGGATAAACACATAAGGAGCTAATTTCTGAGAATAGAAAAATTTCTTCATGGTTTTATGTATCCTCCTTCTTAAAAAGAAGGGGATGCGGCAGTTTTTGCACGCAACCCCCTGATTATTACATTACTAATTTCTTAATTGCAAATCTTATTTGCTGCCGAATTCATTTTCAAGAGTTTCCTGAGACTGTTTCAGTGCATCTTTTACGTCCATTCCTTCTTCGAAAATGTTGTTCAGTGTTGTTGTGCAGAACTCGTTGTTGATAGATGGATATTTAGAACTTGTGTAAGAATTAAGTCCGCCAATGCTATCCTGGAGCTCTAACAGAGTGTCAAATGGTTTTGTCTTGAAGTATTTTACGAACTGGTTGTCCGGATTCTGTGTAAGGTCTGTGTCTGTCCATACAGATGTATTAACAGGGTCAAATCCTAATACATTCCAAACTTCTTTGTTAGCGTCTTCAGACAGTTTGATGTAAGCGAATACTTCAGCTGCAAGGTCTGCATTCTTAGAAGATTTTACAACTGCTGTACCGGTTCCACCACCACCGATTGTCTTAACTGCATCGTTGTCTCCAAATACCGGAGGAGCTGCGATTGCAATCTTTCCTTCAAGGTCAGACATGTAGTTTGTAAATCTTGATGTCTGCCAGAAAGGCATGATCTGTACTGCGAAGTTACCACTGTTGTATTCTGGATAAGCTTCTTCGTTATCCGGCTGTCCACCAGCTACTGTTGCAAGTGCGCCTGCATCCTGCATATCTTTGATGTACTGAAGTACTTCTACAACTTTATCATTTGTAAGGTCAAGGTTACCATCTTTGTCAAGGTAATCAGTACCTTTCTGAGCTAACATAAGGTTAACCATCCACTGAGCTGTTGTCTCAGCACAAGCGAAGTTCTTACCTGTTTTCTCATGATATTTCACACCGGCTGCTTTGAAGTCATCCCATGTCTTAATTGTTGTGTAATCAATTCCTGCTTCTTTTAACAGATCATCATTGTAGAATGCAACTGTTGTACCAACGTGTGTTGGGAATCCGTAATATTTTCCATCTTTTCCGTAGATGTCAAGACGAGATTCAACTATGTTGTCTTTGTATGGTGCGATTGCATCTGTCAGATCCATAAGTCCGATCTTACCATTTGTGAATGAAGGGAATTTTCCAAGCTCGATATCAACTACATCCGGAGCTCCTTTTCCTGATTCCAGTGCAAGCGATAATTTGTTGTGCATATCATCATACTGCATATTAGAAAGCACTAATTTAACCTTCTTATCCGGATGTGCCTCATTCCATTTCTTAGCCATCTCTGTGTAGAATTTCTGGTGTAACTCGATGAATGTCCAGACATTAATGGTTGTTGCATCCCCGTCAACCTTCATCTCTGTTGTTCCGCCCGACTCGCTCTTAGATGATTTCTTAGAATCACTCTTTTCACTTCCTGCGCTACATCCAAGCAGCATAGTTGCTGTCATAGCTACACAAAGAAGCACTGACACTACTTTCTTTTTCATAGATTTTCCTCCTTTTAGATATATATTTCTCTACAGGGTCTATGTTCCCTGACAGATTCAAAATAATTAAAACATTTCTTTCATCCATACCAGCATCTCACCTGTTTTACGGTTATCCCAGCAATGATATGGAATTGCTTTGAGTTCTATATCTTCGAATACCTGTTCTCTGGTATCATATAATGCACCATCCTGCCATGTATCCATGTTCAGTTTCTTTCCTGTGAACCGAATCGTCGTTACTCCTCCAAGAAGTTCGGATTCAAATGTTTCTTTCAGCTCCTGTTTCGTGTTAACGAAGATAGATGGAAGATTTTCCCCATTGTCTGTTTCTTCCAGACAATATACTAACGGTCCTTTTACCAGAGCAACTTTTCCTGCATCTTCTCTGACATTCGGATTCGCTCTTACGAATTTTGCGGGTACCTCAAAGTCAATCTCGATCTCTGTCTGTTCTTTGATGTCTTTTATTAAAAGATAAGACTGACTGATTCTGGCATTTCTTAGAATCTTACCATCTCTTTTGATCGTATAGGTCTTCACATAATCCGGTATTCTAAGTGCCAGTCTGTGTTCACCCTCTCCATCAGGAGTTATTGCCATCCGAATATGTCCTGTATTCGTCAGATCACTTTCTATCTGAATCTTTAATGCTCCTTCTTCCAGTTCGATCTGAGCTTCATTAGAAATGTATAAGTTCACATATGCTGTGTTCTTATCAATGAAATATATGTACTGTCCCATGGACGCCAGTGTTCTCGCTATATTTGGCGGACAACACGCAACTCCAAACCATTTCTGTCTCACCGGTTTTACATGCTCTTTGGAAGTTCTGTCGATACAGTTATCCGGCCACACTTCCAAAGGATTTACATAGAAGAAACTCTTTCCATCCTGTGCTATTCCTGATAACAAGGTATTATAAAGCGCTCTTTCTACCACATCCATGTATGAAGCATCTTTTGTGATCTGTGCCATTCTTCTTCCGAAAAGAGCAAGTCCTATCGATGCACATGTTTCTGAATAATTACAGTTGTTCGGAAGATCATAGTCTGTTGTAAACCGTTCCAGAAGACCGGATGCTCCGATGCTTCCTGTAATATACATCTGACGTTTTGTCATGTCCTCCCATAATGTCTTGCAGGCATCTAACAATTCTTTATCCTTGTATTCATATGCCAGATCTGCCATTGCGCAATACATGTATACGGCTCTTACTGCATGTCCTTCTGCCGTCTTCTGTTCTCTTACCGGCTCATGTGACTGTGAATATCTCGGATCATATCCGGCAAATTCCGGGAATATCTGTTTATATTCAGGTCTCTTTTCTTCTTCCAGGAAATAATTTTCTCCCACGCCTCTGGTATCAATAAAATACTTTGCTGTTTCCAGATATTTCTTTTCACCGGTTACATGATACAGACGGATAAGCGCAAGCTCGATTTCCTGATGTCCCGGATATCCATGGATCTGACCTTCATCCGGTCCGAATGTCTTGCAAATGAGATCTGCAAATTTCTTCATGATATCGAGAAACTCTGTTTTCCCGGTTGCTTTATAATACGCAACTGCTGCCTCCGTCATATGTCCTGCCGTATATAATTCATGTCCCTCTTTCAGATTTGTCCAACGTTTTGATGGATCCTTAATCGTAAAATAAGTATTCAGATATCCATCTTCACATTGGGCACGTCCTATAAGGTTAATCGTTTTATCTGCAAGATATGACAAATGTTCATCCGGCTCTGCTGCCAGTGAATAAGCTACCGCTTCCAGCCATTTCGCCACATCTGTATCCTGGAATACTGCCCCTTCAAAATCTCCGTCAGTTTCTCCCGCCGCAATCTTAAAGTTTTCAATACAATGACTTGTCTCCACATCCGGAAGTCTGTCATTTAAAATGTCCCACTGATACGGGATTAGTACATCTTTTACCAGATGTATATATCTGTTCCAGAACTGATCCGATATCTTGATCTTATTCAATGGTACTGTTTTCAGTTTCTTGTCATCCATAACCTTTTCCTCAGAACATTAACTCCGATTTCTTTTCCTTAATCGTTTAATATCCTTTTTTTACAATTTTCCTTTTTTCCCAATATACAATGCAAATTTCTTTTTACAGGTTTATATTTTTTTATCTTATTTACCTGTTTCTTTGTTTGATTAGATTATACGCTCACTTTTATGATAAGTGCAAGTAGAACTTAAACGTTTTATTTTGTGCAATATGCACAAACCTATTATAAAATAAGCACTTACAGACATTTTTTTCTTCTGTAAGTGCTTATTTTTTTCTGATTTTCATTATTTATTGTTTTGATTATGAATTTTCTTTAAGATTTCTGACCGAACTACGCTCCAGCATATGACATCCTACACGATATATACCATCCGGTTCTTTCAGCTCTTTCTCCTCTACCATACGCATAATTACCTCGCTTGCCGTATAACCGATATCATGAAGTGGAAGAGATATCGTAGTAAGCGGCGGCTTATAATATCCTGAAAGTTCACGGTTATCATATCCGGTTACCGAGACCTCTTTTCCCGGAAGCATTCCTCTTTCTTCCATTCTGTCATACACTCCACCGGCCATAAGATCATTCATGCAGCAAATCGCTGTAACCCCCTGTTCCAACAGCTGATCCGTACCATTATAACCACTTTGTCTGGTCCAGTCCCCGTAATATACACTTTCGGGATTATACAGAATCTGATTCTCATAAAACGCCCTCTGCATCCCCAGAAGTCTTTCCTGTGTATGAATACTATCCGGTTTTCCTGTTATAATTCCTATCTTCCTGTGGCCATTGTCGACCAGATGTTTGACAATCTGATGTGCCCCGTCTTCATCATTTACTACAATGGACGGGATATTTTTGTTTTGTGTATATCCGTATGCCATAACGGCTGGTACCGGAAGTTTTTCCAGAATACACTTCATTACACGTTCATGAGCAGTTACATATATAACTCCCTCAACCTGCCTTGCGATTAATTTATCAATTTCCTGCTCAACCCGGTCGTAATAATCATCTCTGTGATAATAAAAATCATTGTATTTTTTAAATAATCTCAGATTGATCAAAAGTATCTGATAATTATTTTCCTCACAATGTTCCGTAATTCCGTCTACAATATCCGGAATACTGAAGATCGTCATATCCTCGACAATTACCCCTATTGTCCTGGTATTCTTAGTCTTCAGATTTCTCGCCACAGTATTGGGCTTATAATTCAGCTCTTTTATCTTGGCCATCACAATTCTTCTGGTCTCATCACTGACGCCAGGCTTGTGATTCAAGATATTTGATACTGTTGCGACAGAGACATTGCATTCTTTTGCAATCTCTTTAATCGTAACCATCTTTTTATTTCCCCTTTGCACATTTTTTTGGCTTAAAGCCACATATTCGTTACCCTTTCCTACTATCTTAGACTACTTTTTTCTGTCTTGTCAATCAATTAATTCTATGCTAAAATGAATCAAACCTTATTTTTCTAATAAATACAATGCCCAAGGAGGATTTATGAATCAATCACTTACACTTCCTATGGCAGATAAATTCTATCATGATAAGCAGACATCTGCTTTCATACGATCCGTGAATGTCTCATGGGAAAAACCAGAAAAAGACCATTATTATCTTGAATACAGCTATAACCAGAAGGACTGGTATGCACTTAACGGCGGGTTTCCGATTGTACTTCCCTGCGATGAACTTTCTGTTACCGACGCACTCGAAACCCAGGACCCTAATGGGGAAACAATCTCTGTTGCAGCCCTTAGTTCTTTACAGAATAAATATGGGAAGCCAGAACCAGTATGTATTCAGTCTGTAGAAAGATGCGAATCAGACCCGGAGACCGTACAGGTTACGTATACAAACGGAATGAAAGAAATCCGTAACATCATCCGAAGTGAAGATGGCATCGGACACATTCAGGATAATGATTATGCGGCACCGATCATCAGTCACCGCGCCGATCCTTACATTTATAAACATACCGACGGAAAGTATTATTTTCTTGGCTCTCATACAGATGCCGGGCACAACTTAAATGGTACCTATCAGTATCTTTACATCATTCTCCGCTGTGCCGATACACTCGAAGATCTGACTGATAATTCCGGACGTTACACAGAAAAAGTCATTTATGAAAGAGAGCCCATCGGTCCTGACCGTGTCAGTCCACACCTCTGGGCTCCTGAAATCCACTATATCCAGGGTGGCTGGTATGTATATTACACCACAACCGTTTCCGACCATTCTTCATGGCGGATCCGTCCACACTGCCTTGCCTGCACCGGCGACGATCCGATGAACGATCCTTGGATCACCAAGGGACCAATCCAGACAACTGTGGAAAATGATATTGCTTTTACCGACTTCTCTCTGGACCATACTTTCTTCCATCATAAAGGGGAGGATTATTTTGTATGGGCACAGAAAACGAATAATATTTCTGATATTTTTATTGCAAAATTATCCAATCCGTGGACGATCTGTACTCCATCTGTTCTTC
>OIOX01000177.1_pt1 | contig 12694 bp, 10 predicted proteins | sample 1585641 | NCBI WGS metagenome assembly OIOX01 (sample SAMN02674698, study PRJEB24791) | human gut metagenome, SKBSTL036 | isolation source: stool | host: Homo sapiens | place: USA | reverse complement strand
CGCTCTTCCGATCTTATCAACGGAGAAGTTTTGCAGCTTCTCATCATCAACGACGTATTTACGTGCCAGATAATGGCCTTTATCCGCTGGCGCTAATGCCGCACACTGTTTGCTGTAAGCATTCGCCGGATCGGAGCAGACGCCGTAACCATAAACGCTGTTTTGCGAGGTTTTGTTTTCAGCAAAGCGCAGGTTCTGACGCACAGTAAAGGTGTCGTTAAATTCGTGATCGAAGCTGTAGCCGACCATCTTCTCATTACGAGAATAGGTGTTGTTCTTCGCCCCTTCATTAAAGTCTGTCGGCAGACGCTTACCGTTCGGCAGCGGCTCAACGGTTCCCTCTTTCGGCAACCAGCCGTAATAACCGGTTTCCGGCTCGTTCTGGAAGTAAGAAAGGAAGGTAAAATTGGTTTTATCATCCGGACGCCAGGTGAACGCCGGTGCAATAGCATAACGCTGCTCTTCTGACCCTTTCTGCTGGGCATTGGCAGAACGCGCAAGACCGGTCAGGCGATAAGAGTAAACACCGTCATCATCACTGCACGAAGTGACGATCCCGATCCACCTGTTAAAATACAATAAAACACTGCGCCTGTCATTCCTGCCAGTGAACCAACTACAAAATTTCCACACCACTTGCGAACCAATTTATATACCCTTCTTCCTGCCAACGATATATGAAGTCCTGATACCGCAAGTAAATGAATTAATCCACTTTCCTTAAAGTCATCTTTAACCTCATCACTCAGTCCATTTTTATCACCTATTAACATCCCCTTTAAGAAATCACTTACTTCATTTTTGTATTGAATTTCTAACTGATGTTTCATGTACTCTCTACATTGCAAGATCTTTTCCTGAAAATATATATTTTGATGTCCTTCGATCTCAATATTTTTCGAATATACATGATAGTAAATTCCTTTACTGAAATAATAATGTCTGCTTGAAAATTGGCCAGGGTTAGCTGTATCTTCCCATTCTTCTAATTCTCCTTGAAACCGAAGAATATCTCCTGGAATGATCTTTTCATCCTCGGGTGTATATAAAAGGATCTTCCCCTCCAAATTTTTATTTTTTAAAAGTACTGCTAATTTTCCCTTCTTTGTTTTCGATACTTCTAAAACTCTTCCCATTGTATATTCTGTTGCCTTTTCCTTTACCTGGATCAGATCAAGTTTCATGGAAGTCTTAAAACCTAACGATAATAAAATTCCTGCAAGTATTCCAACTACAACCCATCCATAACGCCTATCACTAAAAATCAAGGACGCCAACAGACAAATACCTGTCAATAGATAAAAAGCCGCTGTCATGGACATAATATTCCATACAACGGCTGTTCCGGATAACACTCCGGCAAATATAAGAACCATCGGTCTTTGTTTCATAAATTATTTCATTGGCAACTTACCAAATACAAAACTATCTCTTCCAAGAGCACCAATTGCTGTACCATCTGTATCAAGCATTGGCTCTCCAGAAATTGAAAATGATACATAATTGATATCTTTTAACTGAGTCAATGTATATACAATACCAGCACGGCAGATCAAATCTCTATTCTCTGAAATTCGTTTATACCCTGTCGAAAAATCAATCTCAACGATATTTGTATTCACTGATACACCATTGATCATAATTCTCTTTGGAATCACTGAGCGTATCTTATCACTCTTTGGAGTCTGTTGAAGTTTCTTTAATAAAATCTTCACTTTCTGCTGCTGATTCCCTTCAAGCTTCACATTTTCTTTCTTCATGATCAATTTCGTAACATCATTATTTGTATAGTAAATTGCTGTTCCTTTTTGATTGCCTTGGTCATTGGTTTCTTTTTTTGACCGGCATCCTGCCACTAAAGTCATCAAAGCCAGACAAAGCAAAAAGATCATGCATAATTTTCTTTTCTTCATCTCTTCCTCCTAGCCTTTATACTTTAATGGAATTCTAAGTGTAAATGTTGTTCCTTCACCAACCTTACTGTATAACTTAATCTCTCCATTATGAAGAGAAACAACGCTCTTTGTGATCGCTAATCCAAGTCCTGTGCCTCCAGTATCTCTTGATCTTGCTTTATCCACGCGATAAAAACGATCAAATACCTGATCCTGGCAATCCTCAGGAATTCCAACACCAGAATCTGCAACTTTCACATAAAAATACTTATGATCTGCATTCAGTGTCACGCGGATCCACCCATCATCTTTGTTATACTTGATACCATTCTCGATCAGATTCGTAAGCCCTAAAGACAACTTCACTTCATCAATCTCTGCTGTTACCGGACGGAAACTTTCAAAGATCAATTCGATATTACGCTGCAGAGCCAATGGTTTTAAACGCTTCATGATAATCTCTAACAATTCGTTGATACTTACTGTTGTGATCTGAAGCTGCGCTGCTTTCTTGTCTAGTTTCACCAGAGATAACAGATCTGAAATGATCACGTTCTCACGATCGATCTCAGCAACGATATCCTGCATGAATTCTCGATATAATTCAGCTGGAACCTGATCTCCCTGCTGAATTAAGGAATCTGCAAGAACTTTCATCGATGTCATTGGTGTCTTTAACTCATGCGATACATTCGATACAAACTCCTGTCTTGAATCTTCCAACGTCTGCATTCTTCCAAGAATCTCATTAAAACGCTGCACAATACTGCGTACTTCTAGAAATCCTGTCTCTTCAATGGATTCATCTTCATGACCAGCCGCAATAAAATCAACATCTCTCTGAATCTTCTTTAAATCTCTCGTCAGCAGATAACTGATGATCATTGCCATTGATAATCCACAGATGATACATGCTACCAGCAGCATATTCCTGCGATGCTCCATCTCCGTAACTGCTCCCATCATATCCTCAGATGGCACAGTCGCCTGCACAGCTCCCAGGATATGATTCTGCTTTCCAGCTTTTGATACGATCGGAACCATCACTTCGATATACTTTCCACTCTCTGATACAATCCTTGTCTTCTTTCCATCCATAACATCCAATATATTATCATTTAAAAAGAATCTAGACTGAAAATCTGTATGAGTATCCTTGATGATCTTATAATTATTCTTAATTACGATGATCCGCCCATTCATACTTGCTGCAAGTTCATCAATCTGATTAGAAAGAGAGTTGGAGCCATCATCTAAATGAAAATCGACTCCAACTACCTGATCACCAAGCCAGCTACACTGACTGACCACACTATCCACTTTCTGGTCATATGTTTTCTGACGATATCCATCATTTAACAACTTACTAAATAAAACTGATATTAATGTCGTCAGAAGGAAAACTGACAAGAAAATAAAGAACTGCATACTATGTAAAAAGGCAAATCTGTTCTTCTTAGGACTGAAAATAGTAACCTACCCCCCACTTTGTATGTACATAGTCCGGTACTCCCGGATTCACTTCGATCTTCTCTCTCAATCTTCGGATATGCACGTCAACCGTTCTTGCATCCCCCGGATAATCATATCCCCATACTGTATTCAACAAATCCTCTCTGCTGTATACTTTGTTTGGATGAAATACCAGTAACTCTAACAAGTCAAATTCTTTCGCTGTCAGGTTCACTTCTTTGCCATGAATATGCACTCTGCGGCTTTCACAGTCAATCTTTAAACCTCTGCATTCTACAACCTTTGCTGATTCTTCTTCTTTCACATCGTGATGTGCGCTTCGACGTAAGATTGCTTTGATCCTTGCCTTTACTTCCAGAATATTAAATGGCTTTGTGATATAATCATCTGCCCCATATTCAAGGCCAAGGATCTTATCCATATCTTCTCCCTTAGCCGTCAACATAATGATCGGGACGCTAGAGAATTCACGAATTGCCTGACAAACCTCAAACCCAGTCAGTCCTGGAAGCATTACATCAAGAAGAATAATATCATATTGATTCTCTTTGGCTTTCTCTAATGCTTCTTCTCCATCATAAGCACAATCTACCTGCATCTCATCTTGTTCCAGACTGAATTTGATGCCCTTCACGATTAGTTTTTCATCATCAACAACTAAGACCTTCCTCATTTTTCCACCTCTAAAATTATATTGTTATCTTATCTTTGATCTTATGATATATCCCCTCTTTAATTCCCTGAATCTTCATAATATCTGAAATATCAGAAAAAGGGCCATGTTCCTCTCGATAAGAGATAATATCAGAAGCCTTCGCTTCCCCTATCCCTGAAAGTGTCATCAACTCCTTGACACCTGCAGTATTGATATTGATCTTTCCAGAGGAAGATTGCACTGCTTTGGAATCAGATCCTTCATTCTTCGCTGTCTGTTTCTTTGACGGAATCGTTATCTGCTGCCCGTCTTTCATCTTCTCTGCCTGATTAATACTCTCTGCTGAAGCCTTCTTAGTTAGTCCACCAGCTGCTTTCACAGCAGAAACGATGCGTTCGTCCTTCGAAAAACGATAAACTCCCGGATGTTTTACTTCTCCACATACATAGACATAAATAGTTTCCTTAGAAGAAGACTTCTCAGCCGTTGTCTTTGTCTCCTTCTTTGGTTCTATCGATACTTCCTTCCTGCGGCTGCATCCAATGGACATCATAAAAACCATCAGCAAAATGGTTATCACTTTAACTCTCCTAAACAACATAAACCTCCCGGTCTTATGCAAAGAGTCTGGAACATGTAAATCTAACTTCTATTTTAACGAAAATTATAATACTTTACAAGAGATATTTATGATTTCCATTTAAATATTATCAATCCTGTGACAAACAAAACCACTCCTAAAAGCTTTACCCATGCAAAAGCTGTTTTTTCCACACCAAACAGACCGAAAACCTCGATCAGATAGGAAACAACACTTTGTGATGCGACGATCAGCATTGCTGACTGTGCAGGTCCTAAACTTGCCACACTTTTGATCACTGTAAATGTGATTGCAGCTCCGATCACTCCTCCTAATAAAAGGTATCTGGGACTGACCTTTAAAAGCATCGTGAAACTTTGGTCCCTCTCAGCGATCAACCAGATCAACAAACATGCGAGAAATCCTGTTGCCTGTACAAATGTACTCGTTGTCCATGTACTGCTTTGTTTAGTTACTTCTGTGTTAAATACACCTTGAATACTCATTAAAGCTCCCGAAATCAATGCAATGATCAATCCAAACATATAAAAACCTCCATGAAAAACTATCTTTTTACGGATAGTTTTTCCATAGAGGTCTTTTTTATACATTCTATGCGATACAATCTTCTAAAATAGAAATCATCTCATCTACATGTTCTTTTTCAATCACAAGCGGCGGTACAAAACGAATGACATTATTTCCTGCAGAAATTATGATCAATCCTTTCTCCAGTGCTTTCTTAACGATATCACCAACTGGATGATCTGCATTAAATTCAAGTCCTTGCATTAAAGCAATTCCGCGATGCCCTGTAATACAATCATGCTTTTCTTTTAACTCTTCTAACTTATCCCATAGATAAGTACCAATTTCTTTTGCATGTTCTGGAACCTGTAACTTCTCAAACTGGTCAAATACTGCATTGATCGCCGCTGCTGCAAATGGATTTCCACCATATGTTGTTCCATGATCACCTGGTACCAAGGCCCCATCAGCCTTTTCACCTACAACAAATGCCCCAACAGGAACACCACATCCAAGCGCTTTTGCAAGTGTTAAGACATCCGGTTTTACTCCATAAAGATCATGTGCAAACAAAGATCCACAGCGCCCCATTCCACACTGAATCTCATCAAAGATCAGTAAGATATCTTTCTCATCACAGACTTTACGAAGTCCCTCTAAGAATTCTTTATCCGCTGGGAAAATTCCACCTTCACCCTGAACAACTTCACATATGATTCCACAAGTTTTATCTGTGATCTTTGATACAACATCTTCTAAGTTATTGAATTCTGCAAATACAGCACGAAATTCTTTTGGAACAAATCCATCCTGATAATGACTGTTACCAGTCACTGATAAAGCTCCCTGGCTTCTTCCGTGGAATGAATGATTCATTGCGATAAATTCATAATCTTTGGAATCGTCTTTATTATATGCATATTTTCTTGCAACTTTTAACGCACCTTCGATCGCTTCTGTTCCACTGTTTGTAAAGAACACTTTTTTAAGCCCTGAAGCATCGACAATCTTCTTTGCAGCTTCTACTGCTGGAATATTATAATATAAGTTTGATGTATGGATCAATTTATCAATCTGGTCTTTTAATGCCTGATTGTATGCTTCATTTCCATATCCTAATGCAAATACAGCAATTCCTGCACCAAAATCCAGATATTTCTTCTGGTCAGCATCATATAAATAGACACCTTCCCCTTTTTCTAATACAACTGGAAAACGATTGTATGTCTTTAAGATATACTGTTCTCCCTGCTCAATATATTCCTGCTGAGTTTTCATCTTAACATCCTTCCTCATCTTCTTCGTTGAATAATGGTTTATCAAATAATGGTTCTTTTAAGATGGCTGTTCCAATACCTTTTTCTGTGAAGAATTCCAGTAACAGACAATTTGTTAAACGTCCGTCTAAGATATGGACTCTGGATACTCCACCTTCGATCGCTTCAATACAGTTCTTAAGTTTTGGAAGCATTCCTCCTCCAACAACTCCGTTATCGATAAATTCTTTTGCCTGTTTAAGATCCATCTCAGAGATCAATGTTGATTTATCTTCTGGATCTACGAATACCCCTTCGATATCAGTTAAGAATACCAGTTTTTCTGCATTCAATGCTTCTGCAACTGCACATGCTGTGTCATCCGCATTAATATTATATGGTTCATAGTTATCTCCTAAACCAATTGGGGAAATAACTGGTACAAAATCATCTTCGATTAATGCTTCAAGAAGTGTTGTATCGACACTCTTAACCTCACCGACATATCCAAGATCTTTTCCAGGCATTTCTTTTTTCTTTACACGGATCATTTCAGCATCTTTTCCAGAAAGACCTACGGCTTTAACCCCAACTTCTGCCATCATGGCCACCAGTTCCTGATTGACTTTAAATAATACCATTTCAGCAACTTCCATTGTCTCTTTATCTGTCACACGAAGTCCATGGTAAAATTCTGGTTCTTTTCCTGACATACGAACCCATTTACTGATCTCTTTTCCACCACCATGTACGATGATCGGTTTCATACCTACTAGTTTTAATAGTGCAACATCTCTGATCACGCTTTTTTGAAGATTCTTGTCTTTCATAGCGCTTCCACCGTATTTTACAACAACGTAACAGTTATTGAAACGACGGATATATGGTAATGCCTCTGTTAATACTTTTGCTTTTTGTTTTGACTGCTCGATCAATTCGTTAATTTCATTTCTCATCTGTTCCATTGATTCTTCCTTTCATAGTTGTCTGCTTTTATGCCTTTTATTTTGTCGTCTATCTATAATAATCTTATTCTTATGATCGGTAATCTGCATTAATTGTTACATAATCGTGTGTCAGATCACATCCCCATGCAGTTGCTTCAAACACTCCATTATGAACATCAATATCTGCTGTCACTGCATCTGCAGATAATACTTTCGTTGCCTCATCTTCAGAATAATCTGTTGCAATTCCGTCTTTTACGATCTCGATCACACCATCCGCACTTTTTAAACTAATATCAACCTTGACTGGATCAAAATCAACTCCAGCATAACCAAGTGCACAAAGAATTCTTCCCCAGTTTGCATCTTTTCCGTAAATTGCTGCTTTTGTAAGACTTGATGTTACGACAGATTTGCTTAAGATCTTCGCATTTTCTTTGGAGTCTGCACCAGCTACATGAACTTCAAATAAACGTGTACATCCTTCTCCATCCCCTGCGATCTGTTTTGCAAGAGACTGGTTAACATATAATAATCCTTCTCTGAATGCTTCATAGTCTGCATCTTTTTCTGTAATTTCTTTATTTTCTGCCATTCCATTTGCAAATACAAAAACCGTATCATTTGTAGATGTATCTCCATCAACTGATACCATATTGAATGTATCTTCAATGAGTTCCCTCTGCAGTTCTAATAATAAAGCTTTATCGATTGCTGCATCTGTAGTGATAAATCCAAGCATTGTTCCCATGTTTGGGTGGATCATTCCAGAACCTTTGCACATACCTGCAATTGTAACTGTCTTTCCATTGATCTCTACTTCTACTGCCGCTTCTTTTGGTTTTGTATCGGTTGTAAGGATAGCCCAGGATGCATCTTCTTCACTTTGTCTGTCTGCTTTTAATTCTGGAACTAACTTCTTGATCCCTTCTTTGATCACATCCATTGGCAGCTGCTGTCCGATAACTCCTGTGGAACCTACGACAACTTCCTCTGGTTTAATATCTAACAATTTCGCTACTTCTTTTGCTTCTGTTACAACATTCTCATATCCTTGTGCACCCGTACATGCATTTGCAATTCCTGTATTAATTACCACTGCTCTGACTGCTTCTTGTTCTTCTATGATCTTCTTTCCCCATAAAACTGGAGCGGCTTTTACAATGTTCTTTGTAAATGTTCCTGCGATCTTTGCTGGCACTTCACTTACGATCATTGCCATGTCTTTGTTTGTCTTCCCTGGTTTCACTCCGGCACGAAGTCCTGCACATTTAAAACCTTTTGGAGCTGTTACTCCGGCATTGATGATCTTCATAATTCTAGTCCTTCCTTACCAAAGCCCTATGGGAACATTGGTACTAATTCTAATCCTTCAGTTTCTTTTAATCCAAACATAAGATTCATGTTCTGTACGGCCTGTCCAGCTGCACCTTTTACAAGGTTGTCCATGGCACCCATCATGATAATACGGTTTGTACGTTTATCGATCTTAAAGTTGACATCCACATAGTTACTTCCCTCTACCCATCTTGTCTCAGGGCAGACATCTTTATCTAACACTCTGACGAATTTTTCATTCTTATAATAAGAGTCGTAGATTGCTTTCACTTCTTCGTAACTTACATCTTTCTTAAGTGTTGCATATGCTGTCACTAAAATTCCACGGTTCATTGGAATTAAGTGTGGTGTGAAGTTTAATAATACTTCTTCTCCAGATGCATAGCTTAACTGATCTTCGATCTCTGGCGTATGTCTGTGAGTTGCAACTCCATATGCTTTGATATTTTCATTTACTTCACAATATAAGTTATTGACTTTCGCACCACGTCCAGCTCCGGATGTTCCTGATTTAGCATCGATGATCACACTGTTCATCTCAATGAGTCCTTCTTTCGCCATTGGATAAATGGATAATGTAGAACATGTTGGATAGCATCCTGGGTTAGCGATCAGTCGTGCTTTCTTGATATCTTCACGATTGATCTCGCAAAGTCCATAAACTGCCTCATCAATAAATTCTGGACTCTGATGTTTGATCCCATACCATTCTTCATATCGATTTACATCTTTAATACGGAAGTCCGCACTTAGATCAATGATCTTAACTTTAGATAAGATTTCTTCTGATACTAAAGAACTACAAAGTCCCTGCGGTGTTGCTGTAAAGATCACATCCACTTTAGATGCAAGCTCATCCATGTTATCATCCAGACATTTGTCATCAACGATCTGGAACATATTTCTAAATACTTCATAATATTTCTGGTCTATATAACTTCTGGATCCATACCATACAACCTCTGCATCTTTATGCTGTGTAAGGATTCTTACAAGTTCTTGTCCTGCGTAACCTGTGGATCCAATGATTCCTGCTTTGATCATGTTAATCTCCTTGTCCTTCTCTTTATAATGTAGGTTATTTTTTTAATCATTGTTCATAAGTATACAACTGAATTTTAAAATATGCAATAGTTTTGTATAAATATGCAATTATTTTTCATTTTATTCATTTTTATATTATAAATATTCATTATTTTCGAAAATAATCCTTGCAAAAGATGTAAATATAACGTATATTAGTAAACAAGCAAATATTTATATGAACATACGGGATTTTCAATATCAGATCCTATATATAATAGGAAAACATCCCGTCAATATACACTTAGGAGGATTTATTTCATGAAAGAAAAAGTTGTTTTAGCATATTCTGGAGGTCTTGATACTACAGCTCTGATTCCTTGGCTTAAGGAAACATTTGACTATGAAGTTATCTGTTGCTGTGTTAACTGTGGACAGGGTAACGAATTAGATGGACTTGATGAAAGAGCAAAATTATCCGGAGCATCTAAATTATATATCGAAGATATCGTTGATGATTTCTGCGATAACTATATCATGCCATGCGTACAGGCTGGTGCTGTATACGAACATCAGTATCTTCTTGGAACATCTATGGCTCGTCCAGCAATCGCTAAGAAATTAGTTGAAATCGCCAGAAAAGAAAATGCTGTTGCGATCTGCCACGGTGCTACAGGAAAAGGAAATGACCAGATCCGTTTCGAACTTGGTATCAAAGCATTAGCTCCAGACATCAAGATCATTGCTCCATGGCGTATGACAGATGTATGGACAATGCAGTCTCGTGAAGATGAGATCGAATTCTGTGAAGCACACGGAATCCACCTTCCATTTGACGCAAGCCACAGCTACAGCCGTGACCGTAACTTATGGCATATCAGCCACGAAGGTCTGGAACTTGAGGATCCTTCCAACGAGCCAAACTACGATGACCTTCTTGTAATGTCAACAACTCCGGAAAAAGCTCCGGACAAAGCCGAATATGTCACAATGACATTTGAAAAGGGTATTCCAAAGAGTATCAACGGCGAAGAGATGAAGGTATCTGATATCATCCGCAAATTGAATGAACTTGGCGGAAAACATGGTATCGGTATCATTGACATTGTTGAAAACCGTGTTGTTGGTATGAAATCACGTGGTGTATATGAGACACCTGGTGGAACAATCCTGTATGCTGCACACCAGCAGTTAGAGGAACTGATCCTTGACCGTGCTACAGCAGAAGTAAAGAAAGAAATGTCTGACAAGCTTGCTCAGCTCGTATACGAAGGAAAATGGTTCACTCCGCTTCGTGAGGCAATCCAGGCTTTCGTTGAAAGCACACAGGAATATGTAACTGGTGAAGTCAAATTCAAACTTTACAAAGGAACCATCACAAAAGCAGGAACAACTTCTCCATATTCTCTGTACAGTGAATCACTTGCAAGCTTTACAACAGGTGATCTCTATGATCATCATGATGCAAGCGGATTCATCAACCTGTTCGGACTTCCTCTGAAAGTTCGTGCAATGAAGCTGCAGAATGTAAATAAAAATCAAAAATAAATACATACTATGCGATTGAATAAAGCAGGGGCTGATAACCGTCCCTGCTTTATATTTAAATACTTTTCAAAACTCTCATCGCATTCCGATACCAGATCTTATCAAGCTGTGACTCCTTTACTCCTTTTTGCTTCAATATTTCCCACAGCTTCTCCATCTCATCCGGATGTCCAATTTCCATTACTTCCATCTCCCCGAAACCGTCAAAATCAGTTCCAATTGCCGGGAAATCACTGCCCCCTTTATTTAACATATGTAATATATGAGCTGTCATATCCTCAATCCTGGATTCTTTCTCTCTTCCAAGGAACGGACCATACAGATTAAGTCCCGCAATACCACCTGCATCTGCAAGCTGCCAGATCATCTCATCTGTCAGATTTCTCGGATGCTTTGCAATCTCCCTGCAATTAGAATGAGACGCAATCACCGTTCCTTTTGCGATTGCCATTATATCCCGGAATGTTCCATCCGATGCATGGGATACATCTATGATCATTCCCAGTTCTCCCATTCTTTCTATCACTTCTTTTCCAAAAGGTTTTAACCCCTTCCACATTACAGATTTCTTTCTGCTGTTTGGATATCCGATGCAGTTTTCATAATTCCATACCGGTGTCATAAGCCTGATCCCATGTTGATACAGCTCTTCCAGCCGCTCCATATGACCGTTTAAAATTCCCCCTTCTTCCACAGTCATAATCGCAGAGATCCGTCCTGCGAGATCATTCCTGTCTACATCATTCCACGAATATGCCAGTGCCAGATCTTCACTGTACCTCTCCTGCTGCTGCCTTAAATATCGCACCATATCCTGTACATGAACGAATGCCGCATCATATCCTCCTTTCTTCTTATAATCAGCCGCCTTCGTAAAACAGGCAAAAAGCTGCACGACGGTTCCCGCTTTTTTCATAGATGGAATACTGATATGGCAATCATTCTTCATCAAATCTCCCTGGCCATCCAAATCGATCAATTTCCACAAAGTATCACAGTGCATATCAATCATTCTCATGTTGCTTTTAACCCCTTTTGTTTATTCGTTTTATTACACAAATCACATTATGTAAATCATCTGTTATCAGTATACGACATTTTCCATAGTTTTTGTCGCTTTAACTGATAGTTTTTTTCTATGCATTTCCATATATATAATCTGCGTCTATTGCACATACTGTATATGTCATATCTACAGAACTTGCCGCTCGCAGCTTCTTTCAAACGCCCGGCGCTGCAAAGAACCTGCCACTGACAGTTCTTCACAGATATATAATAATAAAAAGGAGGAACGTGTACTATGTCAGAAATTTCAATACTTGATCTTCAGAACCTGCGTCATTTAATTGGCGGATTTGAAACCAGCCAGTGCAAAATGCAGGACTATGCCTCAGAAGCCAAAGATCCTGAAATCCGCAAGCTGTTTCAGGATGCTGCAGACAGTGCTATGA
>OIOX01000175.1_pt1 | contig 12774 bp, 10 predicted proteins | sample 1585641 | NCBI WGS metagenome assembly OIOX01 (sample SAMN02674698, study PRJEB24791) | human gut metagenome, SKBSTL036 | isolation source: stool | host: Homo sapiens | place: USA | reverse complement strand
CGAAAACCGGACGGTATATAGAAATACAGAGATTAAAACGATTTTATTTATATCTTATCCATTCCTATCCGATCCGAGATATTTTCTGCGGGATTTTCCTGTGGAAAAGTCCCGGAAAGGAATGGAATGGGGAAAGGAGTTTCATGGCACAACACGCAATTTTGCGATTTGAAAAGCACAAGGGCAATCCGGCAAGACCGCTGGAAGCCCATCACGAACGGCAAAAGGAACAGTACGCCAGCAATCCCGACATTGACACCAGCCGGAGCAAGTACAATTTCCATATCGTCAAGCCGGAGGGACGGTATTACCACTTCATTCAGAGCCGAATTGAACAGGCAGGCTGCCGAACCCGCAAGGACAGTACCCGGTTTGTGGATACGCTGATTACCGCCAGCCCGGAATTTTTTAAGAAGAAGTCCCCAAAGGAGATACAGGAATTTTTCCAGAGGGCGGCTGATTTCTTAATCGGGCGGGTAGGGAAAGAAAATATCGTGTCGGCGGTGGTACACATGGACGAGAAAACGCCCCACCTGCATTTGGTCTTTGTCCCGCTGACAGAGGACAACCGCCTGTGTGCAAAGGAGATTATTGGGAACAGAGCCAACCTCACAAAATGGCAGGACGATTTTCACGCCTATATGGTGGAGAAATATCCCGACTTGGAGCGTGGGGAAAGTGCCAGCAAGACAGGCAGGAAGCATATCCCCACCCGTCTGTTCAAGCAGGCGGTCAATCTCTCCAAACAGGCAAGAGCCATTGAAGCCACGCTGGGCGATATTACCCCGTTCAACGCCGGAAAGAAGAAAGAGGAAGCCCTCTCCCTGCTGAAAAAGTGGTTTCCGCAGATGGAGAACTTCTCCGGGCAGCTCAAAAAATACAAGGTCACGATAAACGACCTTTTGGCAGAAAATGAACAGTTGGAAGCCAGAGCCAAAGCCAGCGAAAAAGGCAAGATGAAAGATACGATGGAACGGGCAAAGCTGAAAAGCGAACTGGACAATTTACAGCGGCTGGTTGACCGTATCCCGCCGGATATACTGGCGGAACTGAAACGGCAGCAGCGGCACACAAGGGAACGGTGATTGATGACAGAAAACATTTCACGCCGCAGCATGGCGGCACTGTACTTTGAAAACTAAATACGGAGGTACTATGGAGCATATCAGATACAAGAAAGAAACCGAAGTCGTGACTTTTCAGGGAAAGGAAATCACGCTGGAAAATCTCTCCCCGGTGTTCACGCCGGAGCAGGAAGCGGCAAAACGCCGGGAGCTGGAACAGCAGCTTTATGAGGTGTTCCGCAAGTATGCCGACAAACGGCAGAGTGAGGAAGCCGGGGCATAAGGTTTTCCAAAGCCATCGTTGATTTGCGGGGCTGCTGACGGTATAATAAAGGTGTCAGCAGCTCCGTTTCTTTTTTAAGAAAAGGAGCGACAATATGAATAATCGAATAGACGCAATCTATGCAAGACAATCGGTAGACAAAAAGGACAGCATTTCCATTGAAAGCCAGATTGAATTTTGCAAATACGAGTTGAAAGGCGGTAACTGCAAGGAATACACAGACAAAGGGTACAGCGGCAAGAACACAGACCGTCCGAAGTTTCAAGAACTGGTGCGGGACATCAAGCGGGGCTTAATTGCAAAGGTCGTGGTTTACAAGCTCGACCGTATCAGCCGTTCCATTCTGGACTTTGCCAACATGATGGAGCTGTTCCAGCAGTACAATGTGGAGTTTGTGTCCTCTACGGAAAAGTTTGATACCTCCACCCCGATGGGGCGGGCGATGTTAAATATCTGTATCGTGTTCGCCCAGCTTGAAAGGGAAACAATACAGAAGCGAGTAACGGACGCTTACTATTCCCGCAGCCAGCGAGGCTTCAAGATGGGTGGGAAAGCCCCTTACGGCTTCCATACAGAGCCGATTAAGATGGACGGTATCAATACAAAAAAGCTGGTGGTAAATCCAGACGAAGCGGCAAATATCCAGCTGATGTTTGAGATGTATGCTCAGCCCACAACCTCCTACGGGGACATTACCCGGTACTTTGCCGAACAGGGGATTTTGTTCCATGGCAAAGAGCTGATACGCCCCACGCTGGCGCAGATGTTACGCAATCCTGTCTATGTGCAGGCAGACCTTGATGTGTACGAGTTTTTCAAAAGTCAAGGGACAGTCATTGTCAATGACGCTGCCGATTTTACAGGCATGAACGGCTGCTATCTGTATCAAGGGCGGGATGTGAAGCCCAGCAAAAAGAACGACTTGAAAGACCAAATGCTGGTACTGGCTCCCCATGAGGGCATTGTCCCCTCTTACATCTGGCTGACCTGCCGCAAGAAGCTGATGAACAACATGAAAATCCAGTCTGCCCGGAAAGCCACCCATACATGGCTGGCGGGAAAAATCAAGTGCGGAAACTGCGGGTATGCCCTTATGAGCATTAACAATCCTGTGGGAAAGCAATATCTCCGCTGCACAAAGCGGCTGGACAATAAAAGCTGTGCCGGGTGCGGGAAAATCATCACTTCGGAGCTGGAAGCGGTTGTTTATCAGCAGATGGTAAAGAAACTGGCAAGCTACAAGACTCTGACAGGCAGAAAGAAAGCGGCAAAGGCAAACCAGAAAATTGCAGCACTGCAAGTGGAGCTTGCCCATGTGGACAGCGAGATTGAAAAGCTGGTGGACAGTCTGACGGGTGCAAACAATGTCCTGCTCTCCTATGTGAATGTGAAGATAGCAGAACTGGACGGGCGCAAGCAGGAACTTCTGGCGAGGATAGCGGAGCTGACGGTGGAAGCCATTAGCCCGGAACAGGTCAGCCGGATTTCCGGCTACCTCGACACTTGGGACAATGTATCCTTTGACGACAAGCGGCGGGTGGTGGATTTGATGATTACCACCATAGCCGCCACAAGCGACAGCTTGAATATCACATGGAAAATCTGACGGGTGGAACCCCTCCCGTCAGATACCTACCCTGTGTAGTCCCTTGTAAACTGTACTTTGGTGTGTGCTAAACTATTCATATCCATATGGATACCTCTGCTTGTAATGTGGTTGGCGAACCAACATTATTATAGCACTGGAGATTTTTTCTGTAAGCTAAAGCATTTCCAACCACTCGCATAGCAAGTGGTTTATTTGTTTCCAGCATTCCATTTTTCGGAACACGAAAAATTCCATCCTGGAAACAGGGTCTTGCCCTAACAAAAAAGCTCCAGAAACGGCTTGTTTTCGCTGTTTCTGAAGCTCTGTTTACTACTCAAACTCGTCTCACAGGAGATTGATTTCTGTAATTTCAATAGCGTTTTCGCTACTTTTCATTGTTGTATTCGCCATATTAGCAGGCATAATTTTGACTGGCATAAAAATTGCACTCAAAATGTACTCATATATCAATCCAATTATTTATTCCGAAATACAGAAATTATCTCTCATTATTGCATTCGCCCCTGAATTCTTTTATCAGATTCTCAAATTCTGCTACAGACATTCTACTATACATTTTGCACCAATATTTTTTTTGAAAGAGCATCACTTTATGCACTGAAAGTTTACATACTTTTATCACAAGCCAACGATGTCTTCTTTGAATTTTTTTATCTTTTGCTTCCTTAAATGACATCCTGACAAACAACACTTCATATTTTGAATAAAGTTCAAGTATGTATTCTAACGGTATAATTAGTATTAAATACACAATAGGAATCATAAAACTAATAAAAGTATTTAATGCATCCAGTTCTTTATATTCATGTATTCCAATCTTTATAGTCTCGTATAGTATCCAAAATCCTGCCACCGCAAGAACCATATCTAGCAACTTATGTACTTTCTCATACTCCTCTTCGCGCTCTGCAATTACATTCATAATTACAATTATTGTTGTGATCGGAATAATTACCAATTCAACCCATATGTTGAAAGTAAATGTGCTAATAATAAATTCCAAAACAATCGTCAATTTCAAATTATCTTTTAAAACTTTTCTAATATATTCCTCATCTGCCTCTTTTGAAACAGCATTCATGCAGTATATCAAACCTGAAAAGACAAACCAAACTATAATATCTTTAATAAAAGCATTATCCCAAAACGGTAACTGATAAAATATTAAAGTTATACCCAAAACATAAAGGAAAATAATCCCCCAAAGTATTCTTAACTTCTTACCAAAGAATATTTTTACAACATTCCAAAATGCCTCTCTAATCTGTCTATGTACCATTGCATACACAAATAAAATAAATGCCCAGATCACAGTTGCCCATTCCCTAGTAGTTAAAATTTCCATATATCATTTACTTCCCAATCCGAAGTTAATTCCACTGTTATTTTTTTCAATATCGGCAAGTATCCTACATAATTCAATTATTATAGTTGCACTTACTTTAATTTGCTGTTGTAGCCATACACTCTGACTGTTATAATCAGTGCATGGGTGCTACCATACAACGGTAGGCGGTTAGTCCTTCAGCAGAGGGACTGTGACCCTCTGATTACATAGAAACCCGAACGGGAATCCACTGGAAAGGAGGGCTAAGCCAATGAGTATTGTAGATTTTATAGCAGTAGTGGGCTTCGGCTTAACCTGCTTTAGTATCGGATACACATTCGGTAAGGATAATCATAAACCACAAAAATAGCCGCCCCAGTCTGGTAAACTAAGCGGCAATTTTTGTCTAACTTTATATCGGACTAACCGTCTATCGGTAGCACTCTTTTTCTATAATCATATTATCACGGTTCCATAGAAATGTCAAAATTTTTCTTTGCTTTGAGAATCATCTGCGACTTCGATAATCTGTATTGCCTTTTTCGCTTCATCACCTTCCACCAATACATCCACACCATACATACCAAATCCCGGTGCACCATGCATAGCGACGCTTGCACTCGCTTCCTGTGAAAAAGCAGCAATTCCTTGTTCTTTTAAAAGTTCTATAATTCTTCCCGCTTCTACTATATCTTTAGCGTTGTAAATTTTTGTACTGCCTGTCTTTGTCGTTGGAATATCTCTTTGCTCCTCATTAACTGAAATCCGGCGTCTGTTCCGGTTAAAATATGATAATACTCTGAGAACAATAAATGCCACGATTGTAATTCCACCCAGAAAAAGTAAAGCGAAATATATCGTTTGCTTCTCGGTTGCCCCCATTCTTCTCAGGCAGATACCATAAAACACAGAGAAAATTCCTGCACAGATCACACTGGTAAGGAAATCTCTCCATAGTGCCTCTCTCGCAGACAAGCCTTTATCCCAAATGCCATTATGTACCATAATAAACGCATATACAATTCCGCCTACCAGAGCAATTAACGTTTCACCTAGCACCAGACGAAGATTTACTGCCAATAGAAGCTGTATGATAATAGCTCCAACACTGATCAGGAACATAAATGCAAAAGCAAGATTTCCGGCTTTTAAAGCTTTTTGCTTTACCCAATCTTCATAATCAGCTACTTTGTTTAATGTTTCTTTCATCTCTTTGTTCATGGTCGAACTCCTTTCTCCATCCAGGAGCTCTTTTATTTCAATGTCATAATAATCAGCAAGTTCAACCAATATACTTAGATCCGGCATATTCGATCCCGTTTCCCTTAATTAAAGATATTGTTGGGTAAAAAAGAAAGGTCAGTCGATTTTGCCGATGAAGCGGTAGTAGATTTCTACTTCCTGCTCACGGCTTCCGTCCTCGCCCTTGACAGCTTCGTGGACGGTTATTTTTTCAATTAGAGTGTTCAGAAGTTCGGCGGTCAGCTCCACAGGGTTGACATACTGTTTCATCAGGGCAATCCACTTTTCAGCATCCGCTGCGGTCTGTACGGCGGCTTCCATCGTTTCGTGAAGCTGTCTTATTTTTGTTTCAAGCTCCTTTTGCTCGTTCTGGTACTTCTCGGACAGCATATTGAAGTTATACTCGGTTATGCGTCCGGCAGACCAGTCCTCATACATTTTAGCAAACAGCCCGTCAACCTCGGCTTTACGCTTCTCTGCCTTTTTCAGCTCCGCAGCCTGCTTTTTCTTCGCAGAGTTTCTTTCCCTGTCGCTGGCATTGAGCAGGCGTTTCAGCAGCTTGTCCTCGTCTTTCTGTGCCAGCATAGACCAGTATTGCAGTCTTGCAAGCACATAGGCATACAGTACATCATAGCGGATATAGTGCATGGAACACTGGCGTAATCCCTGCCCGTTCTTGCTGCAATGGTAGTACCCGTATGGGTTCTTATTCTGCTTGTTTTCCCCATAGGCTAAAGACCATCCGCAGTCTGCACATTTTATCAATCCTGCGAAAATCTGTGTCGTACCGTTTCTGCGTTTCCTGCGTCTGCTTGCAATCAGCTCCTGAACTTTTTGGAACACTTCTTCAGAAATGATGGCTTCGTGGGTATTTTCCACACGATACCATTCTTCCTGCGGCTTCCGCACCTTTTTCTTGTTCTTGAATGAAATGTTGCTCTGCTTGTTGTGAATGCTGTGACCGATGTAGGTTTCCTCTTTCAAAATGCTCTTGACCTGTGCTATCGTCCACGCATAGGCTTTTTCTGCGGGCGCACCGGCGTAGATATTGGCGAAAGTCCCGTATCTTTCATAGTTCAGCCAGCCGGGGGTAGGTACTTTTTCCTCCACCAGAATCCGTGTAATGCTGGCGGCTCCACGCCCGTGTACAGCAAGGTCAAAAATCTTCTCTACAATCCAGCGTGTTTCCGGGTCGATCAGAAGATGACCTTTTTTGTCCGGGTCTTTTACATAGCCCAGCGGTGCATAGGCTCCATAGTGTGCGCCATTGGCAAATCTTGTGTGCATGGCAGCCTTGACCTTTTTGCTGGTCTGTCGGGCGTGCATTTCATTCAGGATGTTTAAGAACGGTGCAAGCTCGCTTTCTCCGTTGATGGTGTCCACATTGTCATTGATGGCAATGTAGCGTACTCCCTTGCTGGGGAAATAGATTTCCGTGTACTGACCGGTCAGGATATAGTTTCTTCCCAGACGGGATAAGTCCTTTGTGACAACGCAGTTGATTTTCCCGTCTTCGATGTCATCAATCATCCTTTGGAAACTTGGACGCTCGAAATTTGTCCCACTCCATCCGTCGTCAATGTACTCGTCTACAACGGTCAGCCCATGCTCTGCGGCATACTGTCTAAGCATCATGCGCTGGGTCTGGATACTGCCGCTTTCCCCCTGTAATTCATCGTCACGGCTCAATCTCAAATATAGTGCAGTGTTATAAATCGTTGTATTGTATGGTTGTTTCACGGTTAAAAATCCTCCTTCTAAAAGAAACAACCCACGCTTATACAATACTCGCTGGTACAAGTATATCATAAGCGTGGGCTGATTGACAGTCGTTATTCCGTATTTTTTCAGGAAGCGGCGGCAGCGTGCTGGATCACATCTTCCAGCAGGCTGTCAAGCGGCTTCCCATCCTGTGCGAAATGCTCCGATACCTTGATACGGACTTTCCCCATGACAAAATACTGGGTGCCGTCTTTTTCGGTAAGCAGGGTGCCGCTGTTTTTGTTATTGCTCTCGTTTTTGCTTTTTGCCATAGGCAGTTACCTCCATAAATGAAATATGCCCGACAAGGGAATGTCAGACAGGTGTACAGCCGCAGACTGTCTCCGTGTCAACCAAACCGTGTCAACCGGCAGAAAAGACTTTGAAAACAATCCATAGGCGCTCTATTATTACTTTTTACTTTTTCTTTGATTTCTTGGTTGACATGGTTGACAAAGGAGAGAAATGCCCCAAATATCAGGCTTTTCCCCGTCAACCGGCTGTCAACCAAAGCGTCAACCAAACTGTCAACCGGTGGCTTTTCAGAATGGAAGTTCCATTTGCCGGGCTTCTTCTTCCGTGATTTCCTGAAAACCGTCCCCCTCCGGCGGAGCTTGGTTGACACGCTCCCAGCCTTTTTGAGAACCGTATTTCTTATACCGCTTCGGGCTTTTGTAGGCTACCCAGCCCTGTATGATGCCGCCCGCAATGCCGGTATTCATAATCTCGCAGATTGCCCGTGTCTCCCAGTCTGCCGGGGAATTTAAGTTCCCCAGCGCTTCCTCATAAAGCTGCTTGGAACATACCCTGTCGCCGGTGTAGTCCTCCAAATAGGCGTAGATCATGCCGGCCTGTGTGTCTTCCTGCATAAAGTCCTGCTGGTGGGCGTTCAGGTATCGGTTCATTTCCATGCTGAATGACAGCTTATACTTCCCACTGCGATAAACCGTCATGGCTTCCGCCCACATCTGTTCGATATACGCCCTCGCCGCCGCTTCATCGTCCAGTATGTGAACCTCCGCCCGTTCCGGGTACACCGTCACGGGGAGAAAGCGCCGGTTGCCGGTGCGGTCACGGGGCAAAAAGTCCTGCCGGTTGGTCGTCCCTCCAAATACACATTGCCGCAGCCGGTCTGCCGGATGTGTCTCATACGGCACTTTGTAGGTTTCTTTCTGGCGGCTTAAGAATGACTTGATTTCCTCAATACTCTTGGCGTTGGCTGTGGCAATCATCTCCGACATCTCGATAATCCAATGCCCTTGCAGCTTGCGGTACACATTTTCATCGTCCAGCTTTTTCAGGTCATCGGAAAACCAGTCATCCTGAACTGCCAGCAGGCGAAAGAACGAGGACTTTCCGGCTCCCTGACCGCCCACCAGACAGAGCATAATTTCAAATTTACAGCCGGGACGGAACGCCCGTGAGATTGCTCCCAGAAGGAACAGCCGCATGGCTTCACAGGTGTAATCATCGGCATCGGCTCCCAGAAAACGGTGCAGACAATATCGGATGCGCTCTATACCGTCCCACTGCAAGGCGTTGAGAAAATCCCGGACAGGATGATAGCGGTTTTCGTTGGCAATCACCATCACGGCATCCTGTATCTTTTTCTCGATGGTCAGCCCATAGTTTTCCTCAAAATACAAGAGCAGATATTTGATGTCCACATCGGTCAGGGTCGGGCTGTCCCGATACCAGCCGAGGGGCTTCACAATATCCACTCGTTCTGTCAGCAGATTTTTTCGGATAGCTCCTTTCAGCAGAGGGTCAAGCTGAAACACCCGTTTATAGTTGGCTGCGGCATTGGATACCTTACCTTTCTCGGTCTGTTCCAGGCTGCTTCTGACCTGTTCCACGGTGCAGAGTTCCAGCTGCTGTCCATTCTGCAATTCGCTGCTCAAGTTTCATCACCTCTTTTCCTTGCTGTGCTACAAGCTCCCGGCGTTCTTCCGGCGATCCGTCCAGAAAACTATCCAGCAGATACTCTGTGTAGGATTTCCTTTGCAGGGCTTCCACAAAGAACGGATGCAGGTCATCCTCTGGAGTTTGTGGGGCATACTGCTGTTCCCATTTCTGGAGAAGGTGGAAGTATTCGCATAAGACCTTGTAGCAGTGCATTTCTTCCTGCCTGTATTTCTGCTCCGGGGTAGGTTCCCGGATATGGGGCTTGATGGTCGGCTTCTGCCTGTTGTCATAGGCAATCCCAAAATCATCAGCCAGCTTGATGGCTGCTTCCTTGCTGGGCAACTGAAACAGCCGGGAAACAAAATCCACTGCATCCCCATCAGCCTGACAGCCAAAGCAGTGAAACCGCCTGTCCAGTTTCATGCTGGGGTTTTTGTCGTTGTGAAAAGGGCAGACCGCCATGCCGTTTCTGCTGACAGGGATGCCATACAGCTCCGCTGCCTGTCTGGTGGTCACATTCTGTTTGACCGCTTCAAATACATTCAAAATTCCACCTCCTGACAAAACAAAAGGCACCCGATTTCTTTTGAAAATCAGATGCCTTACAGTTCCATATTCTGCTTTTTCTCCTGCCGGTGCTGCTCGTCCTTTTTTCTGGATTCCTCCCGATAATCCTGAATCTGTTCGGTGACAGAGTGCTTCGGCTCCGGCTTCTTTTTGACCTCTGCCTGTTCCGGGGCGAGTACCTTGCTGACCCAGTAACGGATTTCTTTCAGCGGCTTCAATTCCTCCTGCACTGCCGCCAGCTGCCCGGTATATTCTGCGTGAGAAGTTTGCAGCTGTTCATACTCCGCTTGCAGGGCTTTCAGATCAACATTCAAGTCAACACCATGCTTTTTCAAGAAGCGGTACGCCTTGTTGTATGTGTCCAGCTCGTCCCGGTGGCTTTCTGCATAAACGGACTGCACCGTTTTCCAGCCGATTCTCACATACTTGTCATGGATGGCTTTATGCTGCTGACAATCGGCAACGGCGTTCTGGATGCCGGTAATCACTTTCATGCGGCTCTCGGCTTTCTTCATACTGGTGCTGATGCTGCCGGATTTCTGTTTCACTTCCTCCAGCACACTGTCCAGCTGCTCCAGCGTAAAAATCTCATACTCTTTCAGATAATTGGTGGCGTTGACAAAGGACTGTAAATCTTTCGTTGCACCTTTTTGCTGACCGTATCTTGACCAGTCCCGGCGTTCTGCCTTACGCAGATTGAGATAATCCCGCAGAAGGTTGATAAGGTCGGGGGATGCGGTTTCCAAATTTTTCTCTGCCAGTAGCTCTTTCCGGGCTTCCAGAATATCGCTGATCCAGTCACGCAGATTCTGAATGGTACTGCGGATCACGCTCATCATGCGATTAGCTGCTTTGATGTCCCGGTTCAGATTGCCGATATTGGTCTGGATGCCACGGCGTTCCATCTGGGTAACAGCAGCTCCCATGTGGACAGTGGGAATGATGTCCAGCCCCTGTTTTTCATAGGAACGGAGATCGACACGGACAGGGCTGTTTACCATTTCCAGATAACGGTTCTGCACTGTTTCCCAGCCGGTGCGCCACTCCTGCCCATGATACTGCTCGTTCCAGTCAACAGTGTCCTCCTTATGGCTTTTCCAGTTCCCTGATGGGAGCCGGATACGCTCACCGTTCTCGTCAAGGTCGTAAACCTTTCTGGCTTTGGGAAGCCATTTTCCATGCTCGTCCATTGCCCGCATGGTCAGCATCACATGACAGTGGGGATTGTGTCCCGGTGGCTTGGGGTCATGGATGGCAAAATCAACAATCATGCCTTTGGAAACAAAAAACTGGTTGCAGTAGTCCTGCACCATCTGCGGATACAGTTCCTCTGGCACTTCTCTGGGCAGCGCCAGCACAAACCGTCTGGCAAGCTGGGAGTTCCACTGGTTTTCAACGGCTTCTACTGCGTTCCAAAGCTGTTCCCGGTCGGCGTATTTCGGCGGGGCATGGGATGGCAGCATGATTTCCGTGTAGACCACACCTTCCTTTTTCCGGTAGTCTTTGTGCTTCTGGTCATACTCGGAAAACAGATTCTCGCCGCTCTGGTAGGCAGCTCCGGCAACAGCTGACTGCCGTTTACTTCGCTTCGTGATTTTGATTTCAAAATGAGGGTTTGCCACTTCATCATCTCCTTTGGCAAAACAAAAGACCGTCTGCAAAGCTGCAAGCGGTCAGGTCATCGGGTTCTATTCCTGTTGTTCGGAAATTCCTGTCCGGCAGGGATTTTCGGACAGCAGGGGGCAAAGGGGTAGCTGGCTTTAGCCAGCGCAGGGGAAGTGCAGCTTCCACTGGATGATTGGAGCAGAGGATTTATCCTGTGCGGAAATCATCAGCTCCCTGCAAGGGGCTTTCGGCAGAACGCAATGCACCACCTTTAGGCGGTGTATAATTGCGCCCTTGTTAAAACAAGGGGTTCTCGCTGCCGTCCATTGTCAGCGTTTTTCTCCGCTCCTCAATCAGCGTGTCCAACTTCTTTTGGGCGGCTTCACCGTGAAAGAGGAAGGTCAATAGTTCCATCACATCGTCATCGGTCAGCAGAGTAGGCTCACGCAGAAACTTCTCCAGCATCCCGGCACGAGTACAAAGCCGGTGAGTTCTCTCGCTCCGTGTCAGGCGCTTCCTCTCATGCTCCAGCTGCTTCTCTCTGTGCTGGGCGGCAATCAGCTTTTTCTCGGCTGCGGTTTTCTGGCGGTTCAGCTTTTCCAGTTTTTCATTCATGGGATCAGGCTCCTTTCTGAATAATGGGCAAAACAAAAGCGACCAACTTTTTACGGTTGATCGCCTTTGGCTTATACACTATTTATCTGTCGTATCGTGCATCTTTGAATTGACTTTTGTCAACATATAGGTCGAACGCCAAGATAGTCAGTTGAATGTCAACATTCATATCTTGACGATGGTATTTGCAGTGCCATATGTTCGCCTGAGGTTGGGTATAAGAAACAGCACTTGTATCTGCCCAATTTTTAATCTTATCAAGAATGGAATGAAAAGACTTATTTTCCTTATTGAAAACAATTACCGAAACTTTCACATCCCTCCAAGTTGAATAGTTGATGACCTGTTGGATTGCCCCTTGAAAGAGTTGCTCTCCATGCCATATTTTACATTCCCCAATGAATGCCGCCTTATTATCAAACTCGATAAGAATATCTGTCTTACCGATTTTGCGAAATGTTTCTCCTGTAGCAGTTTGATAGTGAGTATTAAGAGTTGCCAACAAATGATCTCGGAGTTCTTCTTCTGTATTGGCATAATAGGTTCGTGCCGTTTTTTCCATTGTAGTTCCGCATAATGAGATGATATTATTGATATTCTCATAATCAGCATCGCTAATATAATGTTCCGGAACAGCCGGTATTACCTTTGGCTTTGACGGTGGCTGACGAACGATGCGTTTAAGTTCTATTGGCTTAGTGTTAGGCGCATTCTTACTAACGGTCAGTGGAATCTGCAAGGCAGCACTGATGTTTGAAAATGAGTCGGCTTTCTTTTTTCGCTTTTCTAAGATCGG
>OIOX01000107.1_pt1 | contig 17911 bp, 10 predicted proteins | sample 1585641 | NCBI WGS metagenome assembly OIOX01 (sample SAMN02674698, study PRJEB24791) | human gut metagenome, SKBSTL036 | isolation source: stool | host: Homo sapiens | place: USA | reverse complement strand
AATATTTATTTGGTAACTAGATACATGTATTTATGTATCTAAAAGATATTATACGGGGGAGAAATAAAGTGAAAAAAGTGATGAAAAAGCTGTGCGTATGTACGCTTTCAGCTGTTATAGGAATGTTATCGATTCAGATCATGCCCGTATCAGCAGCAAGTAAGACTGGCATGGGAAAGATAACGAATAAGATAAACAAAGCAGGATATAATTTATGGGGCGGATACGATTCACCGGAAGAAGCAGCAACATATGATATTGATTTTTATGATTCTGGCATCAATGCAGGTGTTGCCGTTGGCGGAAATATTTCATTAAAATATAACGATTTTTATGATTATGGAGATAATCTGAAATATAACTGGCAGATCGTCAATGGAAATGATCATATTGCGATGGAGGTATCAGCAGATCAGAAGACTGCAAGGATTACAGGAAGATCCATAGGAGATGCAACAGTCCGATTAAATATCATAACAGATGAAGGAACAGAATATCAAAGTATTGAAACAAAAGAAATGCATATCCAGATTTCCAATCCGAGATTAAAGAATAACAAACTTGCAACGGTTCTTTATAACGAAGGGAAAGTTGAATTAGAAGGCAACTCGGCGAATGGACAAGAACGCATTATCTATCGAGCAGATAATAACCATAATTTTTATGTATCGGATGATGGGACATTTTACGGATATGCAAAACAAACCAGAAAGATATACGTATATGTAGATGGAATTTGTCTGGAAGCAACTGTAAAGTGTACAGATCCACAATATAGAGCCAGTTGTATTCTGAAAAAAGGACAAAAAGTATCTTACAAAGTGTCAGGAGCCAGCGGATATACACCAGTTACATATAAAGTTGGAAATACAAAATATGCATCTGTATCATCAAATGGATTAACAAAAGGAAAAAAATACGGAAGGACAACCTTAACGATCAGTGCTGATAATGCGAGTGTATCTTTTAATATTTATATCTTAAAATCCAAAGTATACAAAGGAGTCAGTAAAGCTCAAGCGATCTGTAAGACAAAACCAAGATACAGTCAGGCAAAACGAATGCGGAAAGGTTATGTGGACTGCAGTTCTTTTGTGTGGAAATCTTATAAACCATATGGTGTGAATTTTGGAAGTAAGAGCTATGCACCAACAGCTGCAGATATTGCTAAATGGTGTGGAAAAAAGAAGAAATTATTAAAACTTTCTACATATAACGGAAAATCAGACAGATTACTTCCGGGAGATCTAATCTTTTACCGTAAACGAAGTGGAAAGAATGGAAGATATAAAAATATCGACCATATCGCCATGTATGTTGGAAATGACACGATCGTACATGCAGATGGAAGCAGTGTGTCTTACAGCTATCCATGGTACCGCAAAGTTGCAGCAATCGCCAGACCAGTAAAATAAAAGAAAAATATAAAGATAAAGAAGTACAAAAGGCAGATAACAAGGATACAAAATTCTTGCTATCTGCCTTTTAGGATGGTACAATATTGGTGTAACTGAAATGGGAGCTTAAAAGGTGATACCTTAGCTGAGAGGAAACGAGAGTTTCGACCATGGACCTGATACGGATAATGCCGTCGTAGGGATTTGGATGCTATGAATACAAGACGAACTGTAAAGCAGCATCACAGGCTTTTTAAAGTTTGTCTTTTTTTATCTCAACAAGACAGAATGATGATAAAATAAACAAAACCGAATAAGAGTCTCCCAAAATCTTATATTTTGGAGGTTTTCAATCATGAAGTACACAACACAGATGAACGCAGCAAGACAGGGAATTGTAACGAAAGAGATGGAAGCAGTTGCTGCCTATGAAGGAATTGACGTGAAAGACCTTATGGCAGAAGTTGCGGCTGGAACTATTGTCATCCCTGCAAACAAGAACCACAAGTGTTTAAAGCCATTTGGAATCGGGAATTCTTTGAAGACAAAGATCAATGTAAACCTTGGAACATCCAGAGATTGTCTAAACTTAGATGTTGAGATGGAGAAAGTTAATAAAGCCGTAGAGATGGGTGCAGAAGCTATCATGGATCTTTCTTCTTTTGGACATACTCATGTATTTCGTAAGAAACTTGTCGATGAATGCCCAGCAATCCTTGGTACCGTACCTATTTACGATGCGATTGTTTATTACAATAAAGCATTAAAGGATATCACGTCTCGTGAATGGATCGATGTTTTTAAGATGCATGCAGAAGATGGTGTAGATTTTATGACGATCCATTGTGGGATCAACCGAAACACAGCGGAACGTTTTAAGGCAATGAAACGTAAGATGAACATTGTGTCTCGTGGTGGTTCTCTGATCTTTGCATGGATGGAAGCAACAGGCAATGAGAATCCATTCTTCGAATACTATGATGAAATCCTTGATATCTGTAACGAATATGATGTAACGCTAAGCCTTGGCGATGCATGTCGTCCAGGATGCCTTGCTGATGCAAGTGACATTTCACAGATCGAAGAATTAGTAACATTAGGAGAATTAACAGCACGTGCATGGAAGAAGGATGTACAGGTTATGATCGAAGGACCTGGACATATGCCAATGGATCAGATTCAGGCGAATATGAAGATCCAGCAGACGATCTGTCATGGAGCACCATTTTATGTTCTTGGACCTCTGGTAACAGATATTGCACCTGGATATGACCATATCACATCTGCAATTGGTGGAGCAATCGCTGCAGCTTCTGGAGCAAGCTTCTTATGTTATGTAACACCAGCAGAACATCTGCGTCTTCCAAATGTCGATGATGTGAAAGAAGGAATCATGGCTTCCAAGATCGCAGCACATGCAGCAGATATTGCCAAAGGTGTAAAAGGCGCTATGGATTGGGATAACCAGATGGCAGCTGCGAGACAGAAACTTGACTGGGAGAAACAGTTCGAACTTGCTCTTGATCCTGAAAAGGCAAGAAGATACCGTGCAGAATCAACACCAGAGAGAGAAGATACATGTACAATGTGTGGAAAGATGTGTTCTGTACGTAATATGAATGCCGTCCTTGCCGGAGAAGATGTGGACGTCATCTAAATAGAATTCAGCATCCAGGCTGGGAATCCTGCCATGCAGGATTCATATCTAAGATCTCCGGCAGAGCCAGATACATATCCTTACGTATCTGAATATATATGAAAGAAGGTACTTAATATTATGAGTAATGAAAGAAGTGGATTCTCGAGCCGTTTAGGGTTCGTTCTTGCAACGGCTGGGTCTGCCGTAGGTCTTGGAAACATCTGGAGATTTCCATATCTTGCAGCCAAGTATGGCGGAGGAACATTTTTATTAACTTATCTGATCCTTACATTAACATTTGGATTTTCACTGATGATCACAGAAGTTGCCCTTGGAAGAAAGGCAGGAACCAGTGCGATCCGTGCATTTGGACACTTTAGCAAGAAGCATACATTTATCGGATATCTTACAACGATCATTCCGTTTATTATCTTCCCGTACTACTGTGTTATCGGTGGATGGGTTACAAAATATGCACTGATATCGCTTCAGGGAGGGATTCATAATGCCGCCTCTGATACATTCTTTACAGGGTTTATCAGCAAATCAGCGGAACCTATGATCTGTGTTCTTGTTTTCCTGATCGCTACAACAGTGGTTGTTGCAGGAGGAGTCAAAGGCGGAGTAGAACGTGTCAGCACGATCATGATGCCAGTTTTGATCGTCTTGTTGATCGGAGTTTCTTTATTCTGTATCACAAGACCAGGGGCGATGGCTGGAGTTGCATATTATTTAAAACCAAGTTTAAAAGGATTTGGTCCGACAACGATCTTAGCTGCACTTGGACAGTTATTTTATTCGATGTCCCTTGCTATGGGTATTATGATCACATTCGGATCATATATGCCAAAGAAAGCTGACCTTGAGAAATCAGTCACACAGGTTGAGATTTTTGATACAGGGGTTGCTTTCCTTGCAGGACTTATGATCGTACCAGCTGTGTTTGTATTCTCAAACGGAGATTCATCCATGCTTGCAAAAGGTCCATCTTTGATGTTTGTGATGCTTCCAAAAGTATTTGACAGTATGGCTTTTTCAGGTGTTATTGCAGCAGTATTCTTTATTTTAGTGTTACTTGCAGCACTTACCTCTTCCATTTCGCTGCTTGAGACACTCGTAGCAGTTCTGATGGATAAGTTCCATATGAAACGAGGAACTGCATGTATTACAATGTTTATCATTGCTCTGTTACTAGCAGTTCCATCATCTTTAGGATTCGGAGCATGGAGCAATATTACGATTTTAGGATTTGACTTCCTTGATTTCTTTGATTTCATCAGTAACAGTGTATTAATGCCGATCGCAGCATTCTTAACATGTTTATTTGTCGGTTATATCATCAAGCCAAAAGTAATTGTTGATGAAGTTGAAAGCTCTGGGGAATTTAAGAGAAAATCACTATTCCTTATTATGGTTAAGTATATTGCACCAATCTGCATTGTTGCAATCTTAGTGTTCTCAGTACTTGAAGGATTAGGATTTATTACAGTTTAATGCAGAAGATATAGAAACGCACAGATGACTACTTAACATTTTGTGCGTTTCTGTTTTATTAGGAGAAAAGTATGATTACAGCAGTGATTTTTGATATGGACGGTGTGATCGCTGATTCAGAATATTTTAATGTCAAGGCAAAACATCTCATCTTAAAACGAGCAGGTATTGAAGTTGACTGGCATTACCATGATAAGTTTTTGGGTACGACGCATGAATATATGTGGGCAGAGATGAAGAAAGAATTTGAGAGTCTTGATAAAGAAGTTCCATATTATATAGATCAGTGGGTCAAAACCAGAAAAGAGTTGATCGACCAGGAAGGACTAAAGCCGATGCCGGGGGTTGTTGATCTGATCCGTACATTAAAGGAAAAAGGATTTCATCTGGCAGTAGCATCGTCTTCATTGAAAGAAGATATTATGACAAATATGAATACGTTTGGAATTACAGACTGCTTTGAAGCATTTATAAGCGGTTCCGAATGTGAAAACGGAAAGCCGGATCCAGAAATCTTTCAAAAGGCGGCTGAGGCAATTGGACAGAAGGCGGCAAACTGTATCGTGGTCGAAGATTCCGAAGCAGGAGTAAAGGCAGCCAAATCTGCTAAAATGAAATGCATTGGATATGCACCAGAAGGAGCGATCAAACAAGATCTCCATCAGGCAGATACAGTGGTGAAGGAATTTTCAGATAAACTTATAGAATATATTATTGGAAATAAGTAAATAAAAAATAGACAGCGTTCTTATGAAAAAGAGCGCTGTCTATTTTTTTATAAAAACTTTCTCGTAAAAAGATTTACGAATGTAGAGTCGATCGTGGTGGTTTCTGCCAAAGCCTCTTTTTCTTTTGTCATTATATAATAGTGACAAAAAGTGAAAATGAACAATATAATGAAAAAATGTTCATTTTGTATTGACATAGGAACAAAACAGATATATAATAATACTAGAAAGAACGAAAGAACATTATAGTGAAATAATGTTCACAACCATGCATCAAAGGAGAAGAAACGTGAAATGTTATAAGCCAGAGAAAGTAAATAAAGATCTGCCAGGAATAATTTTATTAAGCCATGGGCCATTTGCAGTTTCATTAGTTGATACAGCGAAGATGCTGTTTGGTGAGAGTGAGAACATTGCAGCATATTCCTTAGAACCAGAAGATGATATTGACAAATATAGAGAGGCATTTGTAGAAACGATCAATGAATTTCCAGAAGGAAGCATGATCTTGGTCGATCTGTTCGGCGGAACTCCTTGTAATCAGGTAATGCGTCATATTCAGGAGACAGAGAAGCCACTGGAAGTTGTTGGAGGAATGAATCTTCCAATGTTAGTGAATGCAGTACTTGCAAGAGAGGGAATATCAGGAAAAGACTTTAGTTTAGATACAGTAGAGAATGGTAAGAATGGGATTTTCAGAGTTGATACCGAAGGTTTCCTAAGTGACGATGAAGATGAAGATGACGAATAAAGAAACTTTTTGAAATGTTGAAGAGTGAAAGGAGAAAAAGCATATGGCAAAGAGTTTAGCAGTAAGAGTGGATGACAGACTGATCCACGGGCAGGTAGTAACACAGTGGGTAAAAGTGTTTAAGGCACAGAAGATTGTCGTGATCGACAACAACGTGGCGAAAGACAAGATGCAGAAAAATGTATTAAAATTTGCAGCACCACCAGAGATCAAAGTAAGTATTTTCTCAGTTGATAAAGCTGTTGAGATCTGGGAGAAGAATCAATTTGGAAACTTAAATGTGTTCGTACTGTTTAAAGATGTAAAACAGATCAAAGAATTAGCAGACAAAGGTGTGAAATTTGATGAGATCACATTAGGTAATATGTCTATTATCGGAGATCGTAAACAGATCTATAAATCTACAGGATTTACAGAAGAAGAGGCACAGACATTATTTGATCTTGAGAAAGATGGAGTGAAATTATATTTCCAGACACAGCCTACAGATAAAAAGGAATCTCTGGATATGGTCAAAAAGACATTTCCAAATGTTCAATAAATATATGAAAAGCTAAGGAGGATGAAAACATGACAATTAGTTTAACACAGGCAATATTGCTTGGACTGTTCTGTGGTATTGCAAAATGCTGTATTCCATATACAGCGGGAGCATTTATGTATAATACGGTCATTTTTAATGCAGTGATCGTTGGAGCGGTTCTTGGTGATATGCCACATGCAATGATGATCGGGGCATCATTACAGCTGATTTATTTAGGCGTTATCGCTGCTGGTGGAAACCAGCCTACAGACCCATGTCTTGCGGCTTACGTTGCAATACCAGTTGCAATGGCATCAGGACTTAACACGAATGCCGCAGTTGCACTTGCAGTTCCAGTAGGGCTTTTAGGAGTTCAGATTTCGAACTTGCTTTATCTGGCGGCAGGGTTCTTTGCACAAAAAGCAGATGTTTACGCAGAAAAAGGTGATGCAAAAGGAATGATCGGATGGTCTATCGTTGGTGTGGGACTTATGAGATTGATATGCTTTGCTTCACTGCTCACAGTTGCATTATACTTCGGAAGTGGTGCACTACAGGGTGTTTTAGATGATATCCCTAAATTTGTAACAAACGGTCTGACAGCTATGGGAGCATGCTTGCCAGCGGTAGGTTTTGCAATCATTGCTAACCTGATCTCAAAACCAAAATTTATTCCATTTTTCTTTGCAGGATTTTTCCTGATCCAGTATACAAAGATTGGAACGATTCCACTGTTAATGATGGGAGCATTTATCACATTCCTTTATGTAACATTTACAAAGAATGAATACACAAGCAATGCTAGATATGATGAAGATGAAGACGAAGACGAAGACGAGGATGAAGAAGAATTTGAACAGGAAGAAAGAATCCTGTCTAAGAAAGATATCTTAAAATCATATTTGGTCTACTGGTTTACAGCAGAGATCTGTCATAGTTTTGAAAGAATGCAAGCACCAGGATTTTGTGCAGCATTAGTACCAGCATTAAAGAAATTCTATCCAAATAAAGAAGATAAACCACATTATATTGAAGCATTAAAACGTAATATGACATTCTTTAACACAGAAGCTCATTGGGGTGGAGGACCATGTTTAGGACTGACACTTGCTATGGAAGAAAAGAAATCAAGAAATTATGATGCGATTCCAGGTGAAATGATCGTCAATTTAAAAACAGGTTTGATGGGACCTTTAGCAGGTATTGGAGATACAATCTCATGGTCAACATTAATGTATCTGTTTATTGGACTATTCTTACCACTTGCTAAACAGGGGAATCCATTAGGTGGTATTGGACCAATCGTATTATTAACAGTGATCTGTTTTGGGATTGGATATTTCTTAACATCAAAATGTTATACATTTGGATATTCATTTGCAGAAAATATGCTGAAATCTGGATTGATCAATATGATCATCACAGGTGCAAGTATTCTTGGATTATTCATGATGGGTGGACTTGCAGCAACATATGTAACAGTATCAACACCAATCAAATTTGCAACAAGTACATATACAACAACTTTACAGTCTATCCTTAATTCTATCGCACCAGGAATTCTTCCATTGATCGTAGTGCTTTGTATCTGGGGATATTTAGCAAAAGTAAAACGTAATTATTTTGCAGCAACATTAGGAGTTACAATTATTTCTCTGGTTCTGGGATGCATTGGAGTGATTATTTAAAAGGCTGCAAAGCTTTTGATTGACGTCCCTTGCTAATGTTATATATACTATGGTTAAAGATATACAATGACGAGTAATGATAGAAAGGGCAGGGAAGTTGAGGGAAGAACGTTTTATTATCAAAGTAGTTGAAATGCATTATAAACAAGGATTGTCGCAACAAGAAATCGGTAAAAAATTAAATGTATCAAGAACAACGATATCAAGAGCACTGGCGCAGGCTAAGAAACAGGGATATGTGCAGATTAAGATTAATTATCCAGAAGATTCAGCAATTAATCTTGAAGGACGATTGGAAGAACGATTTGGTCTGAAGGAAGCTGTGATCGCAAGTTCACTTAATGAGAATGATTTAAAAGAAGAGATCGCATTTTTTGCATCAGACTATCTGCTGAGAACTTTAAAAAACCATATGACAATCGCTCTTACAAGAGGAGTTACACTACAGAATATGGTAGAATTTCTCGGAAAAGATGTGAGACTTAAATTTTTAAAAACGGATGATGTGAATGTTGTACCATTGATGGCAGCAACGAATATATCGGTTTCAATGGATAAGGGATATCGAATGGCTTATTCAAATTATCTGATCGAAGAAGTAGCGAAGATCATTAATGGAAATAGTTATCAGATGCTTGCACCACAATATGTGACATCTCCAGAAGCTAAAAAAGTTTTCATGGAAGAGAAAAGTATCAAAGAAGTGTTTGATCTTGCAAAGAGTGCTGATATTGCAGTAGCTGGTATAGGAACATTAGATCATAACTCAGCTTTGACAAATGCAGAATTTATTCCGATGGAAGAATTTGAGAGATTACAGAAAAAAGGTGGTACAGGAGAAATTCTTTCCCATGTGGTAGATAAAGATGGAAAGCTGGTGAAAGATGAATTTGAAGAACATTTGCTAAGTCTTGATCTTGAAGAATTTAAGAAAATACCAATCCGTGTCGGAGTTGCTTATGGTCTTGACAAGAAAGAGGCAATTCTCGGAGTACTTCGAGGTGGTTATGTGAATGTACTGATCACAGACGAGAAAGTTGCGAATTACCTGATAGAAGAAACAAAATAACTATAAAGATAAAATCCCAGAGAATTTCATTCTTTGGGATTTTTTGAAGAAAGGCATAATTATGAAGAAGGTAATAAAGAAAAAACTGGAAGAAACGAAACAACATGCATTTGAAAAGAAAGTTTTGCAGAGAGAAAAAGCAAAAGGAGCACCAAGAGTTGGTGAATTTTATAAGGAAAATGATATTTTGCTGGAAGATATCGATCTTGGACAGATTCGAATAGACATGAAACGTGAAGGTGAGGATATCACAACAGAAGAAATCATAGAAACGACAAAGATCATACCATTGAAAGATCATATGATCGAGATCACCATTTATGAAAGAAAAGATCAAAAAGATTCAAAAGAAAAAAGGAATCTTGTGTTATTTGTTCATGGAGGAGGATTTATCGGTGGTGATGTAAAGACAAAAGGAAATCAATGCCGCTATCTTGCACAACAATCTGGTGCGGTTGTTGTCTCACCGGAATATCGTCTGGCACCTGAAACTCCATATCCAGGAGCGGAAGAAGACGTACTTGGAACGATCGACTGGTTAGAAGATAATGCAGACAGATTCAATATTGATACGGATAAGATGGCAATCATGGGAGAAAGTGCAGGAGGTCATCTTGCGATCAATACTTGTTTAAAGGATGAGAAACAAAGAATGAAACTGGCAGTTTCTGTTTATGGCGTGATGGATTTAAGCAAAGCAGAAGATACACCATACCATTGGGATTATTCTTTATATCAGATGGCAGAAGAACAAAAGGATTATATCATGAACCGTTTGTTCCGATTCAAGGAATTAAATGATTCCATGAATGATCTGTATCTGCAGAATGGAGAATCAACCTTAGACGGAGAAGTTTCACCATTATTCAGTAAACATCTTGACTGCCTTCCAAAAGTCCTGATGATCGAAGCGGAATTCGATTATTTCAGAGTTTGCAATCAAGAATTTGAAAAACGTATGCAGGAAGCAGGCAAAGATTTCGATGTGATCTACTATGAAGGATTAGACCACGGATTCTTTGACCGTCTTGGAAGCCTCCCACAGACACAAGACTGTATCGATGAGATTGCGAAGTATATAAAAGAGATGTAGAAAACAACAAAATGCTGAAAACTCAATTTTAACCATACATTTCAATAAAAAGCCCCTGAAAATGCAGATGAGAAACATTTTCAGGTGCTTTTTTCATGTATTTAAAAATAGTTATTGACATGATAAATTCTATATGGTAATATAAGAAAATGTCTTAATGTGGGTTTGTCTGCCCACACTCTATGTAAAATTAAGAATAAGATTGTAAGAAAGATATAGTAAGATAGAGGGTTTCTTACAGTTGATGTAGTATATAAACCAGGTTTAGATCAAGAGGTGAAAAACGTCCATGGAAAAGAACAGAATACAGCCAATAAAATCAGGTACAGGGATGCGAATCAGCTATGCCAGACAGGATGACGTCCTTGAAGTACCAAATCTGATCGAAATTCAAAAGGATTCCTATGATTGGTTTTTAAGAGAAGGATTAGCAGAGGTATTTGAAGATATCTCCCCAATCGAAGATTACAGCGATCAGTTAAGCTTGGAATTTGTTGACTATCAATTATGTAAAGATGACGTCAAATATTCAATTGAAGAATGTAAAGAAAGAGATGCAACATACGCTGCACCTTTAAAAGTGAAAGTAAGACTTCATAATAAAGAGACTGATGAAATCAAGCAGCATGAGATTTTTATGGGCGATCTTCCTTTAATGACAGCAACAGGAACATTTATCATCAACGGAGCTGAACGTGTTATCGTCAGTCAGTTAGTGCGTTCCCCTGGAATTTATTATGGAATTGCTCATGACAAGATTGGTAAAGAGTTATACTCTTCCACAGTTATTCCAAACCGTGGTGCTTGGCTTGAATATGAAACAGATTCCAATGATGTATTCAATGTACGTGTAGACCGTACAAGAAAAGTGCCTATCACAGTTTTGATCCGTGCATTAGGTATCGGAACAAACGCAGAGATCAAAGAATTATTTGGTGAAGAACCAAAGATCCTTGCAAGTATTGAAAAAGACCCATCTGATAACTATGAAGATGGTCTGTTAGAATTATATAAGAAGATCCGTCCGGGAGAACCATTATCTGTAGATAGTGCGGAAAGCTTGATCAACAGCATGTTCTTCGATCCAAGAAGATATGATCTTGCGAAAGTTGGACGTTACAAATTCAATAAAAAATTAGCATTAAGAAATCGTATCAGTGGATTTATCTTAGCAGAAGATGTTTTAGATCCAACAACTGGAGAAGTATTAGCAGAAGCTGGAACGAATGTGGACATGGAACTTGCAGATAAGATCCAGAACGCAGCCGTAGCAAGTGTTATGATCCAGACAGAAGAAGGTGCTACAAAAGTACTTTCCAACATGGAAGTAAATCTTGCTGAATATGTAGATTTCAATCCAGAAGAGATCGGTGTTCATGAAGATGTTTTCTATCCTGTATTAGAGAAGATCTTAGAAGAAGGATATGAAGGAGAAGAATTAAAAGAAGCTCTGAAGAAAAATATTCATGAATTGATTCCAAAACATATTACAAAAGAAGATATCTTAGCATCCATCAACTACAATATCCATTTAGAGTATGGAATTGGACATGATGATGATATTGACCACTTGGGAAACCGTCGTATCCGTGCTGTAGGTGAACTGCTTCAGAACCAGTATCGTATCGGCCTTTCAAGATTGGAAAGAGTTGTTCGTGAAAGAATGACAACTCAGGATATTGAATCTATCTCACCACAGTCATTGATCAATATCAAACCAGTAACAGCAGCAGTGAAAGAGTTCTTTGGAAGTTCTCAGTTATCTCAGTTCATGGACCACAACAACCCACTGTCTGAGTTAACACATAAGAGACGTTTATCTGCATTAGGACCAGGTGGTCTGTCTCGTGACCGTGCCGGATTCGAAGTCCGTGACGTACATTACACACATTACGGAAGAATGTGTCCGATCGAGACACCTGAAGGACCTAACATCGGTCTGATCAACTCTCTTGCTACTTATGCGAGAATTAACGAGTATGGATTTATCGAAGCTCCATATCGTGTACTGGATAAATCAGATCCTGAGAATCCAGTTGTTACAGACAAAGTTGTTTATTTAACAGCTGATGAAGAAGATAATTATGTAGTAGCACAGGCGAACGAACCTGTTGATAAAGATGGACATTTCGTAAATACTCATGTATCCGGACGTTTCCGCGAGGATACATCAGAATTTGATAAAGTAAACCTTGACTTAATGGACGTATCTCCAAAGATGGTATTCTCAGTAGCTACATCCATGATTCCTTTCCTGGAGAACGATGATGCTAACCGTGCGCTGATGGGATCCAACATGCAGCGTCAGGCAGTACCACTTCTTTCTACAGAAGCTCCTGTTGTTGGAACAGGTATGGAATCCAAGGCTGCATATGACTCTGGAGTCTGCATCACAGCAAGAAATGGCGGAGTCGTAGAAAGATCTACAAGTACAAAGATCGTAGTACGTAATGATGACGGTCAGAGAGATGAGTACAATGTTATCAAGTTTGCACGAAGCAACCAGGGTAACTGTATGAATCAGCGTCCGATCGTATTTGTAGGAGACAGAGTAGAAAAAGGAGACATCTTAGCAGACGGTGCTTCAACAAGCAACGGAGAGATGGCTCTTGGTAAGAACCCATTGATCGGTTTCATGACATGGGAAGGATATAACTACGAGGATGCGGTACTGTTAAGTGAGCGTCTGGTACAGGATGACGTTTACACATCTGTTCATATCGAAGAATATGAAGCAGAAGCCAGAGATACTAAGCTTGGTCAGGAAGAGATCACAAGAGATCTTGCGGGATTAAGTGAAGATGTCTTAAAAGACTTAGATGATAACGGTATCATCCGTATTGGTGCAGAAGTACGTGCCGGTGACATCCTGGTAGGAAAAGTTACTCCTAAGGGAGAAACAGAATTAACAGCTGAAGAGAGACTGTTACGTGCGATCTTCGGTGAGAAAGCAAGAGAAGTCCGTGATACATCTTTAAGAGTGCCACATGGTGCTTATGGAGTTGTTATGGATACGAAGATCTTCACAAGAGAGAATGGAGACGAACTTCCTCCTGGAGTAAACAAGAGCGTTCGTGTATACATTGCTCAGAAGAGAAAGATTTCTGTAGGAGATAAGATGGCTGGTCGACATGGTAACAAGGGTGTAATTTCCCGTATTCTGCCAGTAGAAGATATGCCATACTTACCAAACGGACGTCCATTAGATATCGTACTGAACCCATTAGGTGTGCCTTCACGTATGAATATCGGACAGGTGTTAGAGATCCATCTGTCCTTAGCAGCAAAAGTTCTTGGATTTAATGTTGCTACACCAGTATTCAATGGTGCAGACGAGAACGATATCGCAGATACATTAAGAATGGCAAATGACTATGCCAATACATCATGGGAAGAATTTGACGCGAAATGGCGTGATAAAGTTAACGATGATGTAATGGATTACTTATATGAAAACAGAGACCATAGAAAAGAATGGCAGGGTGTACCAATTGATACAACTGGTAAAGTAAGATTAAGAGACGGTCGTACAGGAGAAGAATTTGACAGCCCTGTAACAATCGGATTCATGCATTACCTGAAACTGCATCATCTGGTAGATGACAAGATCCATGCACGTTCTACTGGTCCTTACTCATTAGTAACTCAGCAGCCACTGGGTGGTAAAGCTCAGTTCGGTGGACAGCGTTTCGGAGAGATGGAGGTATGGGCACTGGAAGCTTATGGTGCAGCATACACACTTCAGGAGATCCTGACATTCAAGTCCGATGACGTTGTAGGTCGTGTGAAAGCATACGAAGCGATCATCAAAGGTGATAACATCCCTGAACCAGGTGTTCCAGAATCTTTCAAAGTATTATTAAAAGAATTCCAGTCACTGGCATTAGATGTTAAAATTCTTGACGAGAACGCTGAAGAAGTTGAATTAAGAGAAGATGTTGATGGTGGAGATGCAAATCAGGATCTTGCACCAATGATCGAAGGAGACGGTGTCTTCAACAATTATGAAGAAAGCGAATCTGAACTCGGTGCTTTAGGATATAAACACGGAGACTTATCAGAAGGTGAAGATAACACAATCATGTAGATTGGCGAGCAATTTAGGAAGGAGCAGCCTTAAATGATGGAATCAAGCAATGAATATCAAAGCAATAAAATTTCATTTGATGCAATTAAGATCGGGTTGGCTTCCCCAGAAAAGATCCGTGAGTGGTCTAGAGGAGAAGTAAAGAAACCTGAGACGATCAACTATCGAACATTAAAACCTGAAAAAGACGGGCTTTTCTGTGAGAAGATCTTCGGGCCTACAAAGGACTGGGAGTGTCACTGCGGAAAGTACAAAAAAGTTCGCTATAAAGGTGTTGTCTGCGACCGATGCGGTGTTGAAGTGACAAAAGCAAGTGTCCGTCGTGAAAGAATGGGACATATCGAATTAGCAGCTCCAGTATCTCATATCTGGTATTTTAAAGGAATTCCTAGCCGTATGGGTCTGATTCTTGATATTTCACCAAGAACACTGGAAAAGGTTTTATATTTCGCATGCTATATCGTTTTAGATGCTGGAGATACAGATCTTGCATATAAACAAGTATTAACAGAAAAAGAATATAGAGAAGCGTATGAAAAATACGGAGATACATTCCGCGTAGGAATGGGTGCTGAAGCAGTGAAAGAACTGCTTCAGGCCATTGATCTTGAGGCAGAAGCAAAATCCTTACAGGATGAATTCAAAACTGCTACAGGTCAGAAGAGAGCCAGAATCGTTAAGAGACTGGAAGTTGTAGAGGCATTTTTAAACTCAGACAACAAACCAGAATGGATGATCCTGGATGCAGTTCCAGTTATTCCACCAGATATCCGTCCAATGGTGCAGTTAGATGGTGGACGTTTTGCCACATCTGACTTAAATGACCTTTACAGACGTATCATTAACAGAAATAACCGTCTGAAGAGATTATTAGAGCTTGGAGCTCCAGATATCATCGTAAGAAACGAAAAGAGAATGTTACAGGAAGCAGTTGATGCCCTGATCGATAATGGTAGACGTGGACGTCCAGTCACAGGACCAGGAAACCGTGCATTAAAATCATTATCAGATATGTTAAAAGGTAAACAGGGACGTTTCCGTCAGAACCTGTTAGGAAAACGTGTAGACTATTCTGGACGTTCCGTTATCGTAGTAGGACCAGACTTAAAGATTTATCAGTGTGGTCTTCCAAAAGAAATGGCGATCGAATTATTCAAGCCATTCGTTATGAAAGAATTAGTAGAGCGTAAATTAGCTCACAACATTAAATCAGCTAAGAAAATGGTTGAAAAACTTCAGCCAGAAGTATGGGATGTCTTAGAAGACGTCATTAAAGAACATCCTGTTATGTTAAACCGTGCACCGACACTGCATAGACTGGGAATTCAGGCATTCGAGCCTATCCTGGTAGAGGGTAAAGCGATTCGTCTGCACCCATTGGTATGTACAGCGTATAATGCCGACTTCGACGGTGACCAGATGGCTGTCCATCTTCCATTATCTGTGGAAGCACAGGCAGAGTGTAGATTCCTTCTGTTATCACCAAACAACCTGTTAAAACCATCTGATGGTGGTCCAGTAGCTGTTCCTTCTCAGGATATGGTACTTGGTATCTACTATCTGACATTAGAGAAAGATGGAGACAAAGGTGAAGGTAAATACTTCAAATCTGAGAACGAAGCATACTTAGCTTATGAAAATAAGGTAATCACACTTCATTCTAAGATCAAAGTAAGACGTACAGGTGTGGACAAAGATGGAAATCCTATTTCCCAGATCGTAGATTGTACACTTGGACGTATTCTGTTTAATGAGATCATCTTACAGGATTTAGGATTTGTAGACAGAAGCAAACCAGAAAATGCCTTAGCATATGAGATTGATTTCCATGTAGGAAAGAAACAGTTAAAACAGATCCTTGACAGATGTATCAATATTCATGGAGCAACAAAGACTGCAGAAGTCTTAGATGATATTAAAGCAATCGGATACAAATTCTCTACAAGAGGAGCTTTAACAGTATCCATTTCTGATATGACAGTGCCACCTGAGAAACCTCAGATCTTAGGAGATGCACAGAAACAGGTAGAATTTATCACAGAACAGTATAAACGTGGTCTGATGACTGAAGAAGAGCGTTATAAAGCTGTTGTTAAGACATGGTTCGATGCCGATGACGTTTTAACAGATAAACTGATCAGCGGATTAGACCGATTAAACAACATCTTCATGATGGCCGATTCCGGAGCCCGTGGTTCTAACCAGCAGATCAAACAGTTAGCAGGTATGCGTGGACTGATGGCCGATACATCAGGACGTACAATTGAATTACCAATCAAGTCTAACTTCCGTGAAGGTCTTGACGTACTGGAATACTTTATTTCAGCACATGGTGCTCGTAAAGGTCTGTCTGATACAGCCCTTCGTACAGCCGATTCAGGATACTTAACACGTCGTCTGGTAGACGTATCACAGGATCTGATCATTCGTGAACAGGACTGCTGTGAAGGTACAGGAGAAGAAATTCCAGGAATGTATGTAGAAGCATTCATGGATGGACAGGAAGTTATCGAAAGCTTAGAAGAACGTATCACAGGAAGATACGCAGCAGAAGAGCTTGTGAATAAAGAAACTGGAGAAGTCATTGTAAAAGCAAACCACATGATCACACCAAAACGTGCGAAAGCCGTTTGTGATGCAGGATATACATCTGTTAAGATCCGTACGATGTTAACATGTAAATCCGGAGTTGGAGCTTGTGCGAAGTGTTATGGATCTAACATGGCAACAGGTCAGGCCGTACAGGTTGGAGAAGCTGTCGGAATCATCGCAGCACAGTCAATCGGTGAGCCAGGTACACAGCTTACAATGAGAACATTCCATGCCGGTGGAGTAGCCGGTGATGATATCACACAGGGTCTTCCTCGTGTCGAAGAGTTATTTGAAGCACGTAAACCAAAAGGACTTGCGATCATCGCAGAATTTGGTGGAGAAGTGCAGTTAAAAGATACAAAGAAGAAACGTGAAGTTATCATCACAAACAGAGAAACTGGCGATGTGAAGACATATCTGATCCCTTACGGATCTCGTCTGAAAGTACAGGAAGGACAGATCCTTGAAGCCGGAGATGAACTTACAGAAGGTTCTATCAACCCTCACGATTTATTAAGAATCAAGGGAATCCGTGCAGTACAGGATTACATGATCCGCGAAGTACAGAGAGTATACCGTTTACAGGGTGTAGATATCAACGACAAGCACGTTGAGGTTATCGTACGTCAGATGCTTAAGAAAGTACGTATCGAAGACGGTGGAGACACAGGATACTTACCAGGAGCAATGGTTGATGTATTAGAACTTGAGAAGAGAAACAAAGAGATGGAAGAACAGGGTCTTCAGACTGCAATAGCAGATCAGATCATGCTTGGTATCACAAAAGCATCTCTGGCAACAGATTCCTTCTTATCAGCAGCTTCCTTCCAGGAGACAACAAAAGTTCTTA
>OIOX01000106.1_pt1 | contig 17943 bp, 11 predicted proteins | sample 1585641 | NCBI WGS metagenome assembly OIOX01 (sample SAMN02674698, study PRJEB24791) | human gut metagenome, SKBSTL036 | isolation source: stool | host: Homo sapiens | place: USA | reverse complement strand
AATACATTACTGAATACCTGACTACAAAGGGCGTGTTTGAAGATGAAGGAACAAATCAGAGCGCAACTGATACTCTCTCGTCGCCAGTACCAGAAACTGATGCAGTGGAAACGGCAATTCCAGACAACGAAAAAACCGAATGCAAAGTGGAAGTCGAACCATCTGTAGAACGTGAGGGGCCGTTCTACTTCCTCTTCACCGACAAGGATGGCGAAAAATACGGTCGCGCAAATAAACTTTCTGGTCTGGATAAGGCGCTGTCTGCTGGGGCTACTGAAATCACGAAAGAAGAATATTTCGCCCGCAAAAACGGTACATACTCAGGTTCACAACAAAATACTGGTGCATCTGACACGACCGCACAACCAGGGTCAGTAAAAGTTACCGCTGACGAAGTAAACAAAATTATGCAGGCAGCCAATATCAGCCAGCCTGACGCCGATGAACTGCTTGCAGTATCACGTGGTGAATTTGTTGAAGGGATTAGCGACCCGAATGATCCGAAATGGATTAAGGGGATCCAGACCCGCGATTCTGTGAACCAGAACCAGCAAGAAACGGAACAGAACGACCAGAAAGCGGAACAAAACAGCCCAAATACGCAACAAAACGAGCCAGAAACGAAACAACCTGAACCAGTAGTGCAACAGGAACCGGAAAAGATCTGCACCGCCTGCGGTCAGAGCGGTGGCGGCAACTGCCCTGATTGTGGTGCGGTGATGGGTGACGCAACATACCAGGAAATATTCGATGGAGAGAATCAGCCTGAAGTTCAGGAAAATGATCCGGAGGAAATGGAAGGCACTGCGCATCAGCACAAGGAGAACACTGGCGGCAATCAGCATCATGCCAGCGATAGTGAAACTGGCGAGGCGTCAGATCCCTTAATTAAGGCAAACGGTCATCATAATCTCACATCCACCAGCAGAGCGGGGATTCATCTGATGATCGACCTTGAAACCATGGGAAAAAATCCCGATGCCCCGATTATCTCAATAGGTGCAATATTTTTCGATCCGCAAACCGGAGATATGGGACCGGAATTTAGTAAGACTATCGATCTGGAAACTGCTGGCGGAGTCATTGATCGGGACACCATTAAATGGTGGCTTAAACAATCACGCGAAGCGCAATCTGCCATTATGACCGATGAAATCCCGTTAGATGATGCACTGTTACAATTGCGGGAATTTATCGACGAAAACTCCGGTGAATTTTTTGTTCATGTCTGGGGAAATGGAGCCAACTTCGACAACACGATTTTGCGCCGTTCATACGAACGGCAGGGGATCCCCTGCCCGTGGCGTTACTACAACGATCGCGATGTACGCACAATCGTTGAGCTGGGGAAAGCCATAGACTTCGATGCCAGAACGGCTATTCCATTCGAAGGTGAGCGCCATAATGCACTTGATGACGCCCGTTACCAGGCAAAATACGTTTCAGCTATCTGGCAAAAACTGATCCCGAGTCAGGCTGATTCTTAATGTTCAACTGTCGCCGGTTGTGACTGGTATTCTGCAACCGGCGCTCGTCTGATGTAAGAGATAAAGAAATCGATGAGCGAAGTAATCATGATTGTCTCTCCCGGCAAATGGGTATCCGAAGAGCAGTTAATTGCGCTGAAAGGAATAAAAAAAGGTACGTTAAAAAAGGCCCGGGAAAAATCGTTTATGGAAGGAAGGGAATATAAGCATGTCGCTCATGACGGTATGCCATGGGATAACAGTCCATGCTTTTACAACCTGGAAGAAATTGATCGCTGGATTGAGCGCCAGGCATCAGCAAGACCAAGACGTCATCTTACTTGACTAAAAGCCACACTAACTAATGAGAGAAGTTGAAATGAAATATCCGACAGGCGTGGAAAACCATGGAGGGAAATTACGTATCTGGTTTGTTTATAAAGGCGTAAGAGTCAGGGAAAACCTGGGGGTTCCTGACACAGCAAAAAACAGGCGCGTTGCAGGTGAGCTACGCGCCTCTGTTTGTTACGCAATAAAAACTGGTGTTTTCGACTATGCAAAACAGTTTCCCTCCTCACGCAATCTGGAAAAATTTGGTGAGGCCCGACAAGATTTAACCATAAAAGAACTGGCTGAAAAATTTCTGGCACTGAAAGAAACTGAAGTCGCAAAAACATCACTCAACACATACCGTGCCGTCATCAAAAATATCCTGAGCATAATCGGTGAAAAAAATCTTGCCTCATCGATTAATAAAGAAAAATTACTGGAGGTTCGTAAAGAGCTACTGACTGGATACCAGATCCCCAAAAGTAACTATATTGTTACACAACCAGGGAGATCGGCTGTAACTGTAAATAATTACATGACAAATCTTAACGCCGTGTTCCAGTTTGGTGTTGATAACGGTTACCTGGCAGATAACCCGTTTAAGGGGATCTCGCCATTAAAGGAATCAAGAACCATTCCGGATCCTCTTTCGCGGGAGGAATTCATCCGTCTTATCGATGCGTGCAGAAATCAGCAAGCCAAAAATTTATGGTGTGTTTCTGTTTATACTGGCGTTCGCCCTGGTGAGCTGTGTGCACTTGGATGGGAGGACATAGATCTGAAAAATGGAACAATGATGATCAGGAGAAATTTAGCAAAAGACCGTTTCACGGTCCCAAAAACACAGGCGGGAACCAATCGGGTCATTCATCTTATTAAGCCAGCAATCGACGCTCTCCGGAGTCAGATGACATTAACGAGACTGAGCAAAGAGCATATCATTGATGTTCACCTCAGAGAGTATGGCAGAACAGAAAAACATAAATGCACCTTTGTTTTTCAACCTGAAGTGTCAGCGAGAGTAAAAAATTATGGTGACCATTTTACCGTTGACTCAATAAGGCAGATGTGGGACGCAGCGATAAAACGTGCCGGACTCCGCCATCGAAAATCATATCAGTCGAGACATACTTATGCCTGCTGGTCGCTGACAGCTGGTGCTAACCCGGCATTTATAGCAAACCAGATGGGCCATGCAGATGCGCAAATGGTATTTCAGGTATACGGAAAATGGATGTCTGAAAACAATAATGCACAGGTAGCTTTGTTAAATACACAGTTAAGCGAGTTTGCCCCAACCATGCCCCATAACGAAGCAATGAAAAATTAATTTAATATTTATCAAATAGTTGACACGTATGACTCTTGAAATCCATAATTCACAGGTGTTTTTTCCCATCCTGTGGTTTCCTTGGCGTTTTCTAGGTTTTTTCAGATAGTTGCATTTTTTAAAAAGCATCCTAAGTTCGATCTCAGTGTCTATCTGGGGCCTATTTCTGTCCCATATATGCCCCAAAAAAACTCCCCAACAGATAAGTAGTTTTTTCATGGATTTATGCGTAAAATCAAGAACGGCTGGAAATCATTCAATACTCACACTATCGAAAAATTTACCAGCCAACCGCAGCACGTTCTTGCATAAGGCGTGTCTGCGGTTTTTCAACTATTCAGATACATCACTCCCATCACATTCATTCCTCCGCATCAAAGGCATATAGGCTATATCACCTTGATATTTTTCTTTTTCAGATAAAAACTGTTATCTATGTATACTTTTAAACCCAATCCGTGTAGAGTCTCTGCATAAGATAGTTTGCAGTTGCCGCTTCAGCTTGCGCCATAAACCGCCTGATTTTTGCTGCCACCTGTTAGCATTCCTGTATACCTGAAACGACAATGTTTATCTACGAACTTTAAGAACACCCAAGATAAAAATTGTCAACTATATCATATATAACACATTACTAATTCGAGGCTATATGAACAGCATACTGATAATCACATCTCTCCTTATCATATTCAGCATTTTTAGTCATGCCCTAATAAAATTAGGGATTGGCATATCCAATAACCCAGACAAAACCGATGTATAAGTCAACATATCCTGAATCAGACATACAATATCGCAATGAAAATCAATAATATTTTAAGGAATATCTTCATGAAATCAAAAGACACCCTAAAGTGGTTCCCTGCGCAGCTTCCTGAAGTAAGAATTATCCTAGGGGATGCTGTAGTGGAAGTAGCAAAACAGGGAAGACCTATCAATACCAGAACATTGCTTGATTACATTGAAGGAAACATAAAGAAAAAATCATGGCTGGATAACAAAGAATTATTACAAACAGCGATATCAGTTCTTAAAGACAACCAAAATTTAAATGGTAAAATGTAATATAATAAACTTACTTTTTTATCATTTTTCCACTTTAACAACATTTTGCTCCACTTTTCCACGACCAAACAACTTGAAATCTGGTTAAAATAACACGCAACACTATTCTTCTTCCTTGAGTCCGCCCGGAACTCGAAAAACAAACCGAGTTAAAGCCATTTTTCACAAAATCGATTTTGGGTCTCACCAAAATTACGGGGTTGCATACGCATTCGTTTATTTTCGAACGTGTACATACAAATATGCACAAAAATAATCATAATTATTTTCTGAGATGCATTATGATATGAACACCAATTTCGTATAGAGTCTCACTATGTCTCGAATTTTTGCTTACTGTCGGATATCAACGCTGGATCAGACCACCGAAAATCAACGCCGGGAAATCGAAAGTGCAGGTTTTAAAATCAAACCTCAGCAAATAATCGAAGAACACATTAGCGGCTCAGCAGCAACCAGTGAGCGTCCTGGTTTTAACCGGTTGCTTGCTCGCCTGAAATGTGGTGATCAATTGATTGTGACAAAACTGGATCGCCTTGGTTGTAATGCAATGGATATCAGGAAAACAGTGGAACAACTGACCGAAACAGGTATCAGAGTGCATTGCTTAGCATTGGGTGGCATTGACCTGACCAGTCCAACAGGAAAAATGATGATGCAAGTAATTTCAGCAGTCGCTGAATTTGAACGAGACCTTTTACTTGAACGCACTCATTCCGGGATAGTAAGAGCCCGCGGCGCAGGGAAACGTTTTGGTCGACCACCTGTGTTAAATGAAGAACAGAAACAGGTGGTATTCGAACGAATTAAGTCAGGTGTAAGTATAAGTGCCATTGCCCGGGAATTCAAAACCTCGCGGCAAACCATTTTAAGAGCCAAAGCAAAACTTCAGACACCTGACATATAAAAAATAATCTCGGTGTGAGATGCTTTACGTCTTCCAAGCCCCCTTCCTTGCCGTAAATGGAAAGATACATCTAATTATAGAATTTATATGTTTTACCCTACGGCAGTGCTGGCCATTCAATATCCGGTACTACTGATGTATTAACACGGTTCAGCAACACCCGATACTTTTTCCAGACTTCCAGCAACGAAGTTTCTTCCTCCGTTGCGATTTCCAGCTCAGCAACAGTCTGAACGTACCAGGAACAGCCTCCTTCAGGGCTTGAAGGATATCAATGTTCGCTTCCTGTTAACTGCCCGACAAGTGCAACCAGTTCGCTTACCTGATTTTCCAGAGTGCTGATCCGGGTGCCTGCTGTTGCCAGATTTTTACGTAGCGTTATGTTTTCCTCTTCCAGCGCGGTAACGCGACCATCTGTTTCACGGGCGACCTGAACAAGTAACCCCGTCACGGCGGCGTAGTCAACATTCAGATAACGTGTTTCTTCACGTAATTCATTGCCGTCAACCGTTGGTCCCTGCAACTCTTCACCGTAATGAGTAAACGATCCCACAGCTTCTGGTATCGCCTCCATTACTTCCTGTGCAATAACGCCAGCATAAGGCATCCCGTTTTCCCTGAGCGTGTAGGTGTATCCGTTCATTTTACGGATTGCTTTCGTCGCGTCGCTGATAACGAGAATATCGTCTTTAAGGTCGCGGTCTGATGACTGATTCAGCGTTGTGCAATTAATAGCGCCATTTACATCAAACAACTGGCCTGCTGACGTTTTTTGCGCATAAAACAGATACGCAGCAGACGTTCCAACCTCAAAAACGTTTTGTCGATCACTTGATCCCCATACTTTTGCGGCAAATGATAGTTCTGTATTACCTAAGTTCTGTAAAACAAAACGATTTCCAGTCCCTGTTTGTTTTGTAAGAGTTAAATCAACAGTTGAGTTAACCTCATCCTTGTTGATAGTGAGCGCCTGCGCTTTAGCCCCGTTAACAGCACCTGTTTTGAGTTGAACCGCGCCGTCATTACCATTTAACAGTATCTCAGCTCCGCTAAAGAAATTTTTTAGCGACAGCATCTTACTTACGCCGACTGATGAACCCAACGCCCACGCGAGAGAATTACCGGTGCTATCAAACCCACGTACAAAGCAATCCATTTTGCTATAGTCTGACGTGCTTCCAAGGACATCAATTCGCCCTCCGCCAGATTTTACCGGGTTAGATGTGGTTAATGACCTGACAGCAAGATCGGTAGATGAATTGAGATCGTCTACTGTTAGTAATTTCTTCCATTCCTGCGTCGTTCCATTTTCAATTGTTCTTCCCCAAAAACCGGAATTGCGGCCTCCGAACTGCACAGCATAATTTTTACTAAATTGAACATGAATGCCGCCAAGAACCATAGAACCTGCCGGGCCGTTTGTACTGCCTGCAATTGGTATAAATTTATTAATGTTATCAGTATGCTGCGTGTTCCAGTCTCGTCCTGTTTTTGTAAGCAGTCCTAATGTCGTGTCGAGCGCTTCGGTTAAAGTAAGGTTTTTAAATTTAACTGCGCTACTTTCGCCAAGACTTAAGTTGTTTCGCGCATCTTCTACTGTTGTCGCACCTGTACCTCCTTGCCCAACAGCTAATGGCAACCAGCCAGTGCCATTATGACAACCCCACAAACCAGATTTGGAAACCTGTAAGCGTGGTGCGCCTGAAGAATACGTAGAATATACGTAAGTTGTTTCTTTTCCCTCTTCAACCCTTTCTGTTGATACATCTCTCTTCCATTCAGACCAGGTACCGCTTCCTCCTTCATATATTCGTCTATAAGTAATTCCCGGATTATTATAAGGGTAGTACACCTGAACGCAGGAAGAAGCAGTGTTGGCTCTCGTTTGGAGCACTATTAAAGCGCCCGCCAGACCGATTGGGTAATTTAATTCTTCTGTTGCGTAAGCGCTCGTTGGTTGTTGATAGAAACCAGAATATTCACCGGTAAGGGTGTTTAGGTCAGTATTAGCAAGGCCAGCTTTTTGCTCATACATTACCCGCAAGTTCGCACGTGCTTGCTCGATAGTTCTTCCACCAGTACCGCCCTGGGCTAAACCTAACGGAGACCATTGTCCAGAAGAAGAATCATAAACTCCCCAACTCCCGTTAGTATGGATTTCAAAGAAACGATCACCAGTTGGACCATACATACGAGTTGTTGATTCATTTTGACCAAAGCGGCTTAATTCATCTCTGCGGGTATGACGTATCCATTGCGGGCCAGAACTTTGGCTGTAAATGTACGAATACAATGATTTTGTATCTGAACCAACAAATAGACCGGAATATCTTTTTGTTGACACTTCTGATCTAACTATATAACCAGAAATAAGATTATCACCGGCACTAGACGCTACTGATGGATAACCTTTCGCTGAGATGTAAATCCTGATAAATCCAATATAACCTGATGGCTCAACAGAGATATCAGTGCAGGTCATGGCAACTTCACCAAGACCGATATTATCGCCAACAATTACTTGCGCCTGGTTGCGATAATTAAGTGCGTCCGCCGCAGATTTCGCCGCGTTTGTTTCACTGGATTTAGCATTAGTTTCGCTGCTCTTTGCTGCTGCCTCGCTATTTTTCGCGTTGGTTTCTGATTTTTTGGCTGCTGTCGCGGAGTTTGCCGATGCAGTTTGTGAGTCTGCTGCCGCCTGTGCGCTGTTATCCGCATTCGTCTCAGACGTTTTTGCGGCCTTCGCGGAATTTCCTGCCGCCGTTGCCGAGGAAGCTGCACTACTGGCACTTGATGATGCGTTCGTTTCTGATGATTTCGCTACCTCTTTTGAGGCCGCCGCATCCCGGGCTGAGGTGGCAGCTTCTGACGCTTTCGTGGTCGCGGTGGATGCAGAAGTGGCTGCAGATTTTTGTGACGCTGCAGCATTCGTTTCTGACGTTTTCGCCGCACCGGCACTGGTGGCCGCCGCGCTTTTTGAGGACTCTGCAGCGGCAGCACTTTTTGATGCTTCAGTAGCCTTTGTTGATGCCGTTCCTGCGCTGGAAGACGCTGACTGAGCCGACGAAGCGGCCTGTCCGGCTGACGTGCTGGCTGCGCGTGCTGAGCCTGTAGCATCAGTCGCATGGGTTGCCGCCTCACGGGCAGATGTGCCGGCATCGCTGGCTGACTTCTTCGCGGCTGCCGTGTTCTGTGCCACTGCGGACGCGTTACGCGCCACCTCTTCCACCATCAGTTCAAAACGGCGCAGTGCCTCCGGACGGGCATCATCCTCCGTCATGGCACCGAGAAAATCATTCAGCGTACCCGGTTGTGAGTCTTCATACACGGTGATGGTCCCGGCATGCGATGGCGGGAAGCCTTCCACCATCAGAATAACGCTGTACTGACCGTACTCAACGTCCATGCTGTAACGCCCGGCTTCATCCGGATTTTCTGAGGCCACCGTGTTCACCACCACCGTGGTGCTGTTACGTTTTGCTTTCAGCTGGATTGTGCAGTTCTGTACCGGTTTACCTGCACCGTCTTTCAGTACACCTGAAATCTTTACTGCCATATTCACCCCACAAAAAAGCCCGCCTGAACCGGCGGGCTGTCATAACACTGTGTTACCTGGCTAATCAGAATTTATAACCAACCCCCACGAAGAACCCGTCAGTGCGCCAGTCGCCACTGCCGGAGCCTTCATAAGCGATATCAATGGCCACGGATTCGGTCGGGTTAAACTGCACGCCAGCCCCCCACGCCAGAGACGTGTTGCTGTGGCGACCGTCATCACTTCCGGTCAGCACATCGTGCGTTTTCCCCTTGTTGTCAGTTACGCGGAGATAATCCCCGGAGAAAGTCGACACACGGCTGTAAGCCACACCCGCCATCGTATACGCGCTGAACCATTCATTCACGCGTACAGACGGCCCCGCCATCACGCTGAACCAGCGGTTACGCACGGAATCTTCATGCCAGCGGGTATCGCTGTAACGGGTAAGCTGGCGATTCTTGTCTCCTGCATAGCTGAATGACGTCACCATTCCCAGCGTGTCCGTAAACTCATAACGGTATTTCACGTTAATCCCGTTCAGATCATCGCTGCCGGGAACGTTCGTCGAGGCATGAAGATAGCCCGCGCTCAGCGTGGACTGATGTTCAGACGCCCATGCAGGCGCACCGGATACGGCCAGACAGATGGCTGCGGACAAAATGGCGGCATAAAGTTTACGCATAATTACCTCTCGCTTTTCTGCAATAAAAAAGGCGTCATTTCTGACGCCCGTTCTGGGTTATAAAATTCAGCTGATACTGATACCTGCTGTGGATTTTTTCATCACCACAACCAGCAGATCGCTGATACTGGTTGTTGGTGTCCAGTTATTCGCTCCTGATGAAGATACGGTGAATGTCAGTGTCAGCGTCCCCTGTCCGGCAGGCATATCTATAACTGAGGAAAATACGCCCTGAGCATCCGTCGTGGACTGATTAAAAATCTCCTGACCATTGCGGGTCACTCTTAACCGGCAGGTTGAATACCAGTATGACTGTTGGTTATTACTGTTGAAATTCTCATGCTTACCACCGTGGAATAACACTGGCGGTATCATGACCTGCCGGTCAAATTTCTGATCATCACTGATTCTTACCGTGATGGTGCCGCTGGCATAAGTGCTCGTGCGGGGGAAAGACTTGCTGACCGTTTTGACAATATCGCCTTCAATCTGGTTGGCTGACAGTTTCCCCTTAATCTGACAGTTCTCATTAATCGTGACGTTGTTGAGCGTCCCGGAGTTCGCATTCACACTGCCACTGATATCCGCATTTTTAGCGGTCAGCTTTCCGTCTGATGTCAGGGAAAATACCGGAGGACTGCCACCGCTGGTAATGGTGGGGGCCGTCAGGCGTTTCAGGAACACGTCGTTCATGAATATCTGGTTGCCCTGCGCCACAAACATCGGCGTTTCATTCCCGTTTGCCGGGTCAATAAACGCGATACGATTGGCGGCAACCAGAAACTGGCTCAGTTTGCCTTCCTCTGTATCCTCCATGCTGAGGCCAAGCCCCGCGACATAATGCTTACCGTCTTCGGTCTGCTCAATTTTGACGCCCCACATGGCATTCCATTTATCGTTGGCGTCTTTCCACTCTTTCGAAAACTCCTCCAGTCTGCTGGCGTTATCCTCCGTCAGGTCGACTTTTTCCAGCAGCTCCTTGCCGAGATGGGATTCGGTTATCTGGCCTTTGAAAAAATCCAGGTAACCTTCCGCATCATCGCTCGCCCGACCGACGGCCTCCACAAATGCCGATTTGCCAACGGTGTTCACACTGCGGATATAAAAGTAATAATCATGGCCCGGTTTGATATTGATACTGGCGGCTATCCAGTACAGCGCCGTACCAAGATAGCGGGCTGTGGTTTCAACCTGCCTGATATCCGCAATCCGTTTTTCCGAGAACCAGAACTCAAACTGTACCGTCGGGTCATAAACCGCAAGATGTGGCGTGGCGGTTATCTGAAAATAGCCCGGTGTCAGCTCAATCCGCGACGGTGCTACCGGTGCGGCAATCCGGAACGATACCGATGCCGGATCGCCCTGCTGTCCCCACGCATTTACCGCCCGGACTGTCAGCGTGTACCGTCCCAGCGCCAGTTGCGTGAAGCGGTATGTGGTTTCCGTCGTCCGGGCCGTGCTGACCAGCCGCTCACTGCCGTCATCCGCTGCCACGGTCAGGCGAAGCAGGAAGCTCACCCCCTTCACCACCTTCGGCGTGTCCCAGCGCGCCAGCACCTGATATTCCCCGCTGTCTGCGGTGACTTCGGCAGTCAGGTGCTGCACCGCTGGCGGCGTGACACCATTCACCGTGCCGCTCTGGTCGCTGTCAAAGTGCGCCCCGTTATCCACGATGGCCTCTTTTTCAGGTACATGCTGCACGGCGGTGATGGCATACGTGCCGTCGTCGTTCTCACGGATACTCACGCAGCGGAACAGGCGCTGGCGCAGCGTCGGCAGCTTCAGCCCCCACACGCTGTATTCAGCAACGCCGTCAGGAACACGGCTCACTTTCACCTTCACGCCGTCGGTGACGGACTGAACCTCCACGCTGACCGGATTGCCATTTCCGTCAACCAGGCTTATCAGCGTGGTGCCGGAGGATGGCAGCGTGATTTCACGGTCGAGCGTCAGCGTCCGGGTCTGGCTGTTCACCGCCAGCACGCGCCCGCCGGTGCTGATACCGGCATAGTCATCATCGCAGATTTCAATGACATCGCCCGGTACATGGCGAAGCCCTTCAGCACCCACGCTGAAGTCCACGGTCTGCGTTTCCAGCAGCTCCGTTTTAATCAGCCACAGCCCGGCTCGGTGTGCCTGCCCCCGGCTGGTACAGCCAAAGGCATCCATCTTCGTGACGTTACGACCGTAACGGGCAATGGCCTGCGTGTCCTCCACAAGCTCTGTCGCCGTCTCCCAGCCGTTATCCGGGTCAATCCAGTTCACCTCAACGGCATTATGGCGGTCCTTGAGGGCGCTGAAGCTGTAGCGGAACGGCGCGCCATCATCCGGCATCACCACATTACTGCGGTTATAGGTCCACACCTTATCCGACGGTCGGTCCTGCACGAACGTCAGCGTCTGCCCGTTCCATACCGGCATACAGCGCATCGCCGAGCAGAAATCACTGAGCACATCCCACGCCTTGCGCTGTGTGGTCAGGTACGCATTACAGGTGATGCGCGGCTCCGTGCCGCCAAAGCCGTCCGGCACTGACTGGTCGCAGTACTGGCCGATGACATACAGCGCCCATTTGTCCACATCCGCCGCACCAAGACGTTTCCCCATGCCGTAGCGTGGATGGGTCAGCATATCCCACAGACACCAGGCCATGTTATTGCTGTATGCTGGCTTAAACGTTCCGTCCCAGATACCGCTGTATTGCCGCGTCTGCGGGTTATAGTTCGACGGCACCTGCAGAATGCGCCCGCGCAGATGATAATTACGGCTCACCTGCTGGCTGCCGAACTGCTCCGAATCCACCTGTACGCCGACCAGTGCCGTGTTCGGGTAGCACTGTTTCACATCGATGATTTCGGTGTATGACGACCAGAGCGTTTTGTTCTGCAGCTGGTCTGTGGTGCTGTCCGGCGTCATCCTGCGCATCCGGATATTGAACGGGCGCGGCGGCAGATTACCCACCACCACCGATGCCATATACTGTGAGGTGGCTTTGCCTTTAATGGTGATGTCTTTTTCCGTCACCCAGCCACCGTTACGTTGTATCTGAACCAGCAGGCGGACTTCCGACGGATTCCGGTCCCCCTTTGAGGTGGTTTCCACCAGTGCCTGCACACCGAAGGTAAAGCGCAGACGGTCGATATTTGCAGACGTGATGGTCCGGGTGATCGGCGTGTCATATTTCACTTCCGTACCCAGCACCGTCTCGGAGCCGGAGGATTCAAATCCCTCCGGCGGTGTCTGCTCCTGCTCACCGGCCCGGAACACCACCGTGACGCCGGAGATGTTGGTATTCCCCTCACTGTCCAGCACCGGCGTACTGTTCAGCAGCACGCTTTTTAATCCATCCACCGGACCTTCAACCGGCCCTTCGCTGATGGCATCGATCACACTCAGCAACTGCGTGGACTTCAGGTTGTCCTTCGCTTCGCGCGGAGTATGCCCCTTACTGCTGCCTTTACCCATTCCTCACGCTCCATAAACGACAAAACCGCCCGGAGGCGGTTTCACATAAACGTTTTTCATCAGCGACCAATCACCACAACCTGACCACCATCCCCTTCGTCTGCCGTGCTGATCTCCTGAGAGACCACCCGCGACCCCACGCGCATTTCACCGTACAGAACGGGCAGAACATTGCCCTGGGCAACCATGTTATCCAGTGAGGAGAAATAGGTGTTCTGTTTGCCGTTATCTGTACTTGCTGCCGTGGGCGTCCTGGCTTTCGGTGCCAGCATCTGCGCCACTCCGCCCAGGATCATACTGGCCCCTGCCGCATACATGCCCGATACAGCCGCGGCACCCAGCCAGCCCACAGGGTTCCACCATGCCACCGCAATCAGCGCCGCCCCCAGCACCACCTGAAACACACCGCCACTTTTAGCTCCCGCCAGACGCGGCACGATGTGGATCACGGCACCATTTGCCAGCGGCTCATTAAGACGGGCAGACAATTCGGTTTCACCTGCATCACGCCCGGCAATGCGTACCTGGTACCAGCCGTCGCTCAGTTTCTGACGAAACGCCGGGTTCTGCATGGCCAGCGCCCGGATGGCTTCGGACCCCGTTTTCACTCGAAGGTCGATGCGGCGGCCAAATCGTTGTAAATCCCCGTAAAGGCAGATGCGTGCCATGCCCGGTGACGCCAGAGGGAGTGTGTGCGTCGCTGCCATTTGTCGGTGTACCTCTCTCGTTTGCTCAGTTGTTCAGGAATATGGTGCAGCAGCTCGCTGTCACCACAGTAAATGGCGGCATGATTCGGCACCGATGAACCAAAACAGCACAGCAGCACATCGCCCGGCTGCGCCGCTGACAACGGCACCTGATACAGCCCTGTGGCCTCCAGATTATCCAGATAGAGATTCTGACCGTTACGCCACCAGTCATCCTCGCGATGAAAATCCGGCATCTCAATCCCCGCCAGATGGTAAGCATCCCGGAACAGCGTGTAACAGTCCGTCACCCCGTGCTCAAAGCGCCGCCCGGAAAGATGTGGCACACAGCGGAACTTGTGAATCGCCCCCCGGCAAACCAGCCACCACGGCAAATCACTCTGCACCTGCAGCCGCCGGTCGGCCTCACTCAGCCAGGGCAGACCACCGGGGTGGCTGTGGACCAGCGCCACAATCTCACCCTGCATTTCTGCCTGCAGCCAGTCCTCCGGAGCCATCCGGAAATAATCCTCCGGCTCACCGGAGATATTCACGCAGGGAAAATATCTTTCCCCCTTCGGCGTTCTCACCACGAAGCCGCACGACTCCGCTGGCGCACATCGCCGGGCGTGCGCCAGAATCGCTGATTCTGTCTCTGTCATGGGATTCACTGCGAAAGTTTGTTAATGGAAAGGAAGCCGCCAAAGTTGCCGACGTTATTGCGAAACTTACAGCCGCTCAGGCATTTGCTGCATTTATCCTTCGTGATATCGGACGTCGGCTGATCATATTCATCCGCGACCGCCGGACCGTGATAACCGCACTCATCACCGCGATAGGTCCAGGTGCAGGTGTTGGCCAGCATGATACGTCCCGGAAAAACGGCACCGTCCGTTTCCGTCGGCGTGGACAGTACAAAGGAGGCACTCACCGCGCTCAGTTCGCTGCACTGCTCGATGCGCCAGCGGCTGATCACCTCCTGCTCCGGATCGGCGTCACTGTTTCCGTTGACGAAGTTCACCGCATCCAGAAAACGGGCGTAAACCTTACGCCGGACCACCGTTCCGCCGACCAGACTCTGCATATCTTCCGCCATCCCGGTGACCATGCCGTGCAGGTTAGAAACCGTCAGTGTCGGACGGGCAGCACTGCCCTTGCCGTTCAGTTCAAATCCCGTCCCCTGAATGGGATACGCCTGATACTGTCGCCCCTGCCAGGTGACCGGCTCACCTTTTTCGTTCTGCTCATTACAGAAAAAATAACGTTCTCCACCGACCACTGTCAGATCGATTTCCCAGAGCACCACCTGGGCTGACTGAGTGAGGCGTGTCGTCTCATGATGTGTTTCCTGTGGAATATCCTGCATCAGAGACTCCTATGCCACGACCTGTTCAAAATCTGCCGTTATGGTTACCCACAACGCCCCCACGCTTGCCGACCATTTACGACAAACCACCCTGATCGGCTTCCAGTCATAAGGTGGCGTCCACTGAAATGCGCGGACGCCACCGTGCCGTTCCAGAAAGGCTTTTAAAGATGGGTGTTCACATTTACGAACACGTATCGTCACGCTGTAAGTCGACAACTGGTTATTCAGTCCCGCCGCACGACGCTGTTCATAACCATCGCCCAGCTTCACTGTCACCACTTTCGGCTCTGATACCACATTCATATCCGGGCGCACTTTCCAGTGAAACGTCTCCATTACCGATATGCTCCACTTAACCGACCACCATCACGGGCCTGCTGTTGCATAAAGTCCGCTGCCGCTTTTTTCCCAAGGTCATAAACCACCTTCAGGGCAGCCGGACCTATCTGCCCGTTCGTGCCATCGTTATTGATCTCGATGTTGTACTGCGGGGCAAACATCGCCATACCTGAACCACCAATATCCGCCACAACCCCCAGCTTACCGTCAGCACCACGACGCAGTGGCAGAATGGCTTCAGGTCCAGCTTCCCCCATCACACCCGCGCCTTTTGCAAAAGCAAAAAACGTCGGACGGTTAACCACCGTGCCACTGTAACGACTCAAATCAGCAGACTGATAAATCCCCCCATTGGCATTCAGGGAAAGGCTGCTGAGATCAAATCCCAGTACACTGCCAATCCCTTTTATCGATTTCATCATGGTTGCCTGCGCCAGGATTTTCGCCATATCTGACAGCACCGAAGAGGTGAAGGATTTGAAGTTGAGTTTGCCGGTAGTGACAAAAGTTGCCAGGCCATTTCCCATGTTGCTGAAGGCTGACGAGAACACCTGTTCTGCTGTTCCTGCCGTATTGTCTGCATCCACGGTAAAATCCTGAAATGCACGCAGGACTCCGTTTTTCCAGTTACCCTGCACAACTTCAAGCTGTTGCCAGTAACGGCGATTCTCATTCAGTTGTCGGTTCAGGCTCTCCGTCAGCGCCTGCTCGGCCTTTCTGTAGTCATCCGTGTTATATGTCCCTTTCTGCTCACTATCCCGCCTCAACTGCTCCAGCTGTTGCTGGTATTTCTGGCGAAGACTCAGTTGTACCTGATATCGCTGCCGCTGCTGATCACCCATACCCACCGTGGCGATATCCAGGTCATGTTGCTGACGCTGAACGAGCTCTTCTTCAGCCAGTTGACTGGTCAGCTGAATTGTTTTTTTCTTCAGATCGTTGAGTGCCGTCTGTTTCTGAAGCTCCTGCTGTTTTACATCCAGCAGCGTCAGTGCCTGAATCAGTTCATCTTTACGGGCCAGCACACTCTTTTCATCTGCCGTCAGTTTTTTCCCGTCCAGATCGCTGATGCGCTGCTGCAGAGCCAGAAGCTGTTTATGCGCTTCTGTCATCTTTTCAGTGGCAATGCCTGCTGACTGTCTTGCAGCAGCAATCTGTCCTTCCACCTGTGCCTGTTGCTGACTGTACTGCAGCAATAACCGGGTGGCCTCATCATTACGGGTTTCGCGTGTTTTTTTCTTACCGGATGCCAGGGCTTTCTCGTAACGTTCATTTTCACGTTGTATCGCTGCATCCCTGACAGCCTGATCGGCGTACTGCATGGAATTAATACGCGCAATTTCACGCTGATGTCGTGCTGCTTCCGTTTCATTCATCCGGTTCAGTGCAGCATTTTCAGCATTACGTCGTTTCTGTTGCTCCTGATAATTCCGCTCTGCCTGCTCTTTTGCATCCTGCAAATCCTTCTGGCGTTTTTTCTCCTGAAGATCGTTAAGACGCTGCTGATCGTATTCAACCTGAGAAGATGATGCCGTCCAGGGGAGTCTTTTCGCCCGCGACACTTTCTCCTGTAAAGCGGCAATCTGTTCATCCAGCGAGTCTTCACGACCAATATTCATGGCCGCATCCCAGAAACGACTCCACAAATCAGACAGATACTTCAGCGTACTGCCAAGCGCATTGAGGTTATTATCAATATCCGCAGTACGCCGACCGGTTTCCTCTGCCAGTGCAGACATGGCTATCCGTGCAGCATCACTGGACCGTCCCTGATCCCCAAGGACACGTATCTGCTCAAGCTGAGTGGCAGTAAGAAAATGCAGCTCATTGTCCAGAGCCTTCGCGGCATTTACAGGATCATCCTTCAGCCGCTTAAACTGATTTATGGTATCGCTGACCGACTGGCCAACCGATCGCTCCATCTGTGCGGCAGCTCTCGCCACCATACCGATATCGTTTCCACGAAATGCACCACTCCCCACCACCTGAGCCAGCACACCGGCTGCAGCATGTTGCGTGATACCATTCCCGGAAATAGCACGACTGAGCGTCCACAGCTGCCCGGCAGTGACTCCGGCATAATGCCCCGTCAGCGACAACTGGCGGTTAAATTCTTCCCCCTCCTTCTGACCGTCATACCAGGCTTTACCCAGACCATAGACGGACGCGGCAATACCGCCAATAACCCCGCCAAGCATCATGCCTTTCGGTGACATCAGAGTGTCTATCCATCCGGCACGGTTAGCCAGCGTTATCCCGGATCCCCTCAGCGCCCCTAAATTGCCGCGGGCCAGTTCACCTATCAGAACGCCTATCTCCTGGCGGGCCGCTGCACTTTTCAGACCCAGCGAATGCGTGGCTTTTCCTGCCTGCTCCATTTTGCGGATATACACTTCTGCAGCACTGCTTACCCCCAGCTGGGCAGCCTTAGCACGAAGCAACTCAGAAGAAGAAAGATTCTGGCGGGTTGCCTGCTCTTTAAGCTGACGGATAAACGCCACTTTCTGTCGGGTAGCCTCTTCCTCAGCCTGCGTAAGAACACGGGTTTTCGCCGTAACCTCAGAAATCAGCGCCAGATAATCCTGCTGACCAATCCCGCCACTGTTTCTGGACTGTCGGATCTGCTGCTGAATACGCTGTAATTCCTGCAGCCCCGCACTGGCCTGTTTCACACTGTCAATCTGACGATAAAACGCAGCAGCTGCTTTATCCTGAGCCTCCGCCAGAGCCATGGCCTGCGTCTGTTCCTCGCGCATTTTCTGGCTC
>OIOX01000049.1_pt1 | contig 27579 bp, 24 predicted proteins | sample 1585641 | NCBI WGS metagenome assembly OIOX01 (sample SAMN02674698, study PRJEB24791) | human gut metagenome, SKBSTL036 | isolation source: stool | host: Homo sapiens | place: USA | reverse complement strand
TCCGATCTCACTCAACTGAACATCTCCAATGCAGAGGCTTTGAAATTCTACGCACAATTTGCTGATGTGGTAGTATTGGCCCGTGAGTTGAATCTGGAGCAGGTAGCCGAAATCTATCGCCAGATTCAGGAAGAACATATTTGTGGTCCGAGCGGTGAACAGATTCGCATTGAAATGTTCTGTCACGGTGCGCTTTGTTCATGTTCGCCTGAATCTTGAACACGAACGCGCTGAAGTCATGCTCTACAGGGTCAATCTGTCCAATGTCCGCGCGGCGCGGCAGAGGCGTCGTCGTCATCTGTAAAAAGTGCTGTAAAAAATCCTCCACGCCGAAGTTGGTCAGAGCAGAGCCAAAGAACACAGGGCTCAGCTCACCGCGCAGCACCTTGTCGAGGTCAAATTCCTCGGCCGCGCCGTCCAGCAGCTCGATCTCGTCCACCAGCTGCTGGTGCAGGTAGGGGGTCAGCAGCTCGTCCAGTGCGGCATCGCCCAGCTCAGCCTCGGTCTCCTCGACCTTCTTGACGCCGTTGGCGCGGCCGTCGCTGGAGAAAGCAAGCACTTTGCGGGTGTTGCGGTCGAACACGCCCTTGAACTCCTTGCCGCAGCCGATGGGCCAGTTCATGGGGTAGGTCTTGATGCCCAGAATTTCTTCGATGTTCTCCATCAGCTCGAAGGGGTCGCGGGCCTCGCGGTCCATCTTGTTGATGAAGGTGAAGATGGGGATGTGGCGCAGGGTGCAGACCTTGAACAGCTTGATGGTCTGGGCCTCGACGCCCTTTGCGGCGTCGATGACCATGACAGCCGAGTCGGCTGCCATCAGGGTGCGGTAGGTATCCTCCGAGAAGTCCTGATGGCCCGGGGTGTCCAGAATGTTCACGCACTTGCCTGCGTAGTTGAACTGCAGCACAGAGGAAGTGACGGAGATGCCGCGCTGCTTCTCAATGTCCATCCAGTCGGACACGGCGTGCTTTGCGCTCTGCTTGCCCTTGACAGAGCCTGCCTGATTGATGGCTCCGCCGTACAGCAGCAGCTTTTCGGTCAACGTCGTTTTGCCGGCGTCGGGGTGGCTGATGATAGCAAACGTCCGGCGGCGCTTGATTTCTTCACGATTTGTCATAAAAGTTTCGTTCTCCTGAGATGCGGCCCCGCGAAGGGCCGGGTGGATGTATCAGCAAACAATAGGGTCTGTTTACATGGGAAACTCTCCTATAAAATTACATACAACGCTTATTTTAACAGAAAATCCACATGGATGCAAGAGTTTTTGCTATTTTTTCAGAACAAGGCAGGGCAGGGGCGCAGTGTCGGCCCAGTTGGCAAAATCGCACACCAGTACGGTATATTTTTCCAGCGGAAGAGACCGCAGCCAGCCAAGGATGCTCTGCTTTTCGTCTGTGCCGATGACGCGGCCGCTGTAGAGGATGGCGCTGAGCACGCCGCCGGCGCGCAGCGCCGCGAGGGCGGCTTCCAGCGCAGGGATGCTGCTGTCTGCTGTGGAGAAGACGCTGTGGTCGGCCCCGGGCAGCCAGCCGAAGTTGAACATCACGATGTCCGCCGTGCCGGGCCGGACATACTGTAAGAGGTTCGCGTGGCTGTCGCAGATAAGCTCTGCCGTGAGGCCCTGCTTTTCGAGCCGGGCGCGGGTGGAAGTGATGGCCTCGGGCTGGATGTCGAAGCCCAGCACCCGGCCTTCCGGGCCGGCAAGGCGGCAGAGGAACGCCGTGTCGCCGCCGTTGCCGCAGGTGGCATCGATGCAGAGCTTCGGGTGGGGGAGATGGGCGGCAAGATAGTCCTGCACGAAGCGCACCGCCGTCAGATCGGGGGTGCGGCGGCGGACGAGCCGCCCATCCTCAGGCGCAAAGCCGAATTTCTGCCAGAACAGCCCTTCGCCCTCGTCGGCGGGCAGGGGCGCGGTGAACACCGTCGCAGCCTCCCGGTCATAACCGCCGAACCGGCGCAATATCTCTTTTAACAGGTAGGAGCCGTAGCCTTTCCGCCGCCACTGGGGCAGGACGGACAGGGCCGTGATGTCCGCGCCTTTTGGGGTGGGGGTGACGCCGCACCGGCCGATGACGTCGGCCTCTTTATAAAGGGCAAAGCCCGTTTGAATGGCGCTGATTTTCATAGAAACTCCTTAGACTTTATTTCACACATTCTTCACTGGGGAAACGATTGATTTTCACAATTAGCAGATAGAATAAAACCGTGCCGGAGAGGGGCGGAAAAGCTCTTCCCCCGGCCGAAGTTGTTTTCATAGCCGGAGAGTGCCGAATGGGCGAGGATTTTTGCCGGCAGGCAAGGCGCTTTCCCGAAGCAATCCTAGGCGGATTGCAAGGGAAAGCAACGCAGTATGCGGGCAAAAAGACCGCTCAGACGGTGCGCAACGGTTATGAAAACAACTTCTAATCCCTTAGAAAGGAAGTAATCACGATGGATGAAAACAAATGGGAATATGACTATTCCTCTTCCAATAATCCTGCCGGTGATACCGGCTACCCCAATGTGGGGTCCAGCGGCATGAACACCGCAAACACTGCTTCTGCCTTCAGCGAGAGCACCCAGCCTTCCGGCGGCGCAACGCCGCCCCCCGCAGGCCCGCAGAACACAGCCCCTGCTGCGCCGAAGAAGCCTAAGAAGAATGCAGGCAAGGCCGTAAAGAGCATCGTCGCTCTGGTGCTGGCCGCAGCCATGGGCTTTATGGGCGGCTTTGTGGGCGCACGCTTCGGCGGCAATAACAAGGTCGTCATCCAGCAGGTGGAGCGGTCTAGCAGCTCTTCGGCAGACTCTGAGAGCGCCGCCGAAGGCACGACTGTTTCCAGCGGCATGACCACCGCACAGGTGGCCAAGACCGTTAGCCCCAGCGTCGTGGTCATCACCACCGAGCAGGTGGTCTACTCCCAGTGGTCCTGGTACGGCCAGAGCCAGGTGGAGAGCGGCGCCGGCAGCGGCGTCATCATCAGCTCGGACGGCTACATCCTCACCTGTGACCATGTCGTGAGCGGTGCATCCAACATCACCGTCACCATCGGCGACAAGGACTACCCTGCCACCGTCGTGGGCGAGGATTCCACCAGCGACATCGCCGTCATCAAGATCGATGCCGACGGCCTGACCCCCGCCATCGTGGGCGACAGCGACAAGCTGGCCGTGGGCGACAACGTGCTGGCCGTGGGCAACCCTCTGGGTGAGCTGGGCGGCACCGTCACCAGCGGCATCGTCAGCGCCCTGAACCGCAGCGTCTCCATCCAGAGCTCCAGCTCTGTCAACACCATGTCCCTCATTCAGATGGATGCTTCTGTCAGCCCCGGCAACTCCGGCGGCGGCCTGTTCAACATGAACGGCGAGCTGATCGGCATCGTCAACGCAAAGTCTTCCAGCTCTGACGCTGAGGGTCTGGGCTTCGCCATCCCCATCAACGACGCCATCAAGGTGGCGCAGGACCTGCTGGAGAACGGCTACGTCACGGGCCGTCCCTACATGGGCATCACCTATCTGGCTGTCAACGACGCACAGACGGCGGCACAGCTGGGCGTCAACGCCTACGGCATCTACGTCATGGACGTCGTCTCCGGCGGCCCTGCCGATAAGGCGGGCCTCAAGGCCGGCGACCGCATCATCAGCATCGACAACACCGAGGTAGCCCAGAAGACCGACCTTGGCACCCTGATGCAGGAGCACTCTGCCGGTGACACCCTGTCCATCACCGTCGCCCGCGACGGTCAGATGCAGACTGTCAGCCTGACGCTGGGCGAAAAGAACGCCTCCAACAGCGGCAATGGCACCAACGGCGCATCTCGTCAGGAGAAGCCTGCCGAGTCTGCACCTCAGCAGAACCCGCAGGGCTAAATCAGGACATGATCGGGTGGCTCGCCGCGCAAAGCGGCGGGCCGCTTTTTGTTATACCTGGCCGAAAATCGTTGCACTGTATGGCAGCAGTGTCACTTCGCCGCCGCAGACCCGGCTGGGGCCTTTCCAGAGCGCGGACGATACGCCGTCGCTCAGCAGTTTCCACTGGCCGTCGGGCAGGTGGACCCGTTTTTCTTCTTCCGTGGGATTGTAAAAGACGCAGAGCGCCCGCCATGCCGCGCCGTCGCCGGGTGCGGCAGGCAAAGCCCAGCCCACGAGGGGCTGTTCCAGCGAGAAAAATCGGATGGCCGCCGGGCTGGCCGCGTCCGAGGCGCTCAGTCGGGGGAATTGCGCCCGCAGGCCCAGCAGGCCCCGGTAATAGTCCACCAGTCCGTGGAACTGCGCGGCCCGCTTCCAGTCCAGACGGTTGAGGGAGGGCGAAGAGCGGTAGGTGTTGCCCTGACCTTTTTTGGTGCGGGCGAACTCCTCGCCGGCCTGCAGGAAGGGCATCCCCATGCAGGTGAGATAGATGCCCGCCGCCAGCCGGTTCTGGGCCAGCGCCGCCGAGTCGGCGGCAGTGTACTCGGGGCGGGCGTACCGGACGAGCATGAGTTTATCCCAGAGAGTGAAATTGTCGTGGGCAGAGACATAGCTGACGATCTGAGAGGGCGAATGGGCGGGCAGCTTGTCGCTGCGGCACCACGCGGCCACGGCCCCGCCGATGTCCCAGAAGCTGCCCGGTCTGCCCTCGACGTAACCCGGCTCCCGGGCGTCAAAACAGCCGCCCTTGATGACGTCGCGGGTGTTGTCGCAGAAGATGCCGATGCGCTCGGACAGCATGGCGAGGTTCGCCTTGTTGGCCTCGTACCGGTGGAGCTGGCTCCCGCCGCCCTGCCACGGCTCACCGTACATCAGGATGCTTCTGCCGCCCGGCAGAGCGTCCAGCGCGGCCCGCAGTTCGTTCATGGTGTCCACGTCATAGAGGCCCATGAGGTCGAAGCGGAAGCCGTCGATGTGATATTCCTGCGCCCAGTAGAGCACCGAGTCGATGAGGTATTTCCGGGCCATGGGCCGCTCGCTGGCAAACTCGTTGCCGCAGCCGCTGCCGTTGGAGAAGCTGCCGTCTGGGTTCTGCCGGAAGAAATAATAAGGCACCGTGCTGTTCAGCGGGTTCTCGCTGCGGTACATATGATTGTACACCACATCCATGATGACGCCGATGCCCGCCGCGTGGAGGGCGGCTATCATCTCCTTGCACTCCCGCACCCGGACTTCGCCTTTCGCGGGGTCGGTGGAGTAGCTGCCCTCGGGGACGTTGTAGTTGGTGGGGTCGTAGCCCCAGTTATACTGCCGGGTGAGGGGGCGGCTCTCGTCCACACTGCCAAAGTCGAAGATGGGCATCAGCTGCACATAGCCCACTCCCAGCCGCTTGAGGTAGTCGAGGCAGGTGGGGAAGGTGCCGGCGGAAGAAAGGGTGGTCCCCTTCTGGGTAAAGGCCATGAATTTGCCCCGCCATGCATTCCGAACGCCGCAGGCCGGGTCTTGCGAGAAGTCACGGACGCTGACCTCCCACACCGTCCGGCGGGAGGCCGGGACGATGACCCGGTGGTCGTGGCTCCAGTCGGGCGGGTCGATGCGGGGCGCGTCTAAAATCATGCTCCGCAGGCCGTTGACGCCTGCCGTCCGGGCGTAGGGGTCGCCCGTCTCGTATGCTGTGCCGTCCACCTCGACGGTAAAGGTATAGTAATGTCCGTGCTGGTCGCCGGGCAGATAGACCGACCAGACGCCCTGCCCGTTCTGTTCCAGCGGCAGGGTCCCCATGCAGGCCCCGCCGTCGCCCCGGCGGTAGAGGTTGACCGATACCTTCTGCGCCGTGGGCGCCCAGAGCCGGAGCCGGGTGCCGGAGGGGTTATATTCCGGCCCCAGCGGGCCGCTGTAGCTTGTCTGCCGTGCAAAGGCGCTGCTCTCAAACAGCGTTTTCCACTCTGCGGGCGTTTTCATTTCGTTCCATTCCCTTCGCATATCAAATCAATATAAAATTAGTGTACCCGCCTGCCTGTGGATTTTCAAGACTTTTCTTGCAAAAGGGGGCAAAGTACACTATACTGGGAAAAAACGCAGGACGGAGGCAGGCAGATGGCATACACCGACGATTGGGAGAACTTGATGAACGGAGTGTTCGGCACGGGAGGAAAACTGCGCTTTGATACGCAGAAAACGCCGCCGGAAAAGCCCGGCCTGCCCGATATGAACGCAGCCCTGCTGGAGCAGCAGAAAAAGCTGGACGAAATGCTGAAAAAACAGAACGCCGAGCTGCGCAGAGACACCACACAGGAGGCGCTGGCCCAGAGCCGGAAGATGCTCGAGGATATGGAGGCCGACGGCCTGCTGGCCAAAGGCACCACCGAAGTCAGACAGGAGCATCTGGGCAGCTTTGAAGGGCTGGCCGCTGAGGTGAAAAAGACGGTGCTGGGGCAGGACGCCTTCGTGGACGGCGTCGTGCGGGCGATGCGCCGGCCTTTCGTGCTGGGGACGGAGGCCCCCACGGCCCGGAACGTCATCCTGCTCTGCGGTGCGCCCGGCACGGGGCGGCATTTCACTCTGACGGAGACGGCCCGCTGCATGGCCGTCCGGGGTCTTTTGCAGAGCGATAAGCTGGCCGTTATGGATCTGGCGCTTTACCCCAACTCAGGGGCTGAAAAGCTCTTTTTGCAGGATCTGTATGCCGCCCTCCACGCGCCGGGCGAGATCCTGGTCTTTGAGCACTACGAGAGCTGCTACCCGGGCTTTTTGAGGACGCTGGCAGACCTGGCCGTCAAGGGCAGTGCGCCCCTGTCCAGCCGGTATCTTGTCAACAAGGAGGGCATCCTCGTGGACGCCGGAACGGCGCTTGCCCCCGGGGCTGTGAGCCGCATCACCCCCTGCGGCAAGTACCTCGTTTTCTTCTCCCAGAAGGGCCGGGAGGCGCTGGCTGACAAGTTCGGTGCGGCCTTCGTCTCGGCGCTGGGCGATGTCTGTGAGACCAGCGCCTTTGCGCGGGAAGCCCTCGCCGCGCTGGCAGCCCAGCAGCTCAACGCGCTGGCCGCAAAAGTGAAGACCCGCCTCGGCCTGACCCTGTCGGCGGGCGCGGATGTGCGGGACTATGTGGCGGCCCAGTGCAGCCCGAAGCAGGGTGCGGCGGGGCTTTCGGCCTGCTGCGATAAGATATTCCGCGCTCTGAGCGAATACTGTCTGCAAACAGATGCCGCGCTTACCGGAACGATCACACTGACTGCCCGGGAGGACGGCCTGGACTTTGCCCTCAACGACGCCGGGCCCCAGAAGCTCTTCGACCTGCTGCCCGCCGCCTATACCGGCGCAGTGGAAGAGATCAGGAAAGAGCTGAACGACCTCGTGGGCCTTGCACCGGTGAAGGAATACGTCTTCGGCCTCGCCGATAACATTCAGGTGCAGCAGCGCCGTGCGGCGGCGGGCCTCAAGACCGCCAGCCTCTCGATGCACATGATCTTCACCGGCAACCCCGGCACCGGCAAGACCACCATCGCCCGGCTCGTGGCAAAGTACCTCAAAGCCATCGGCGCCCTCAAGGGCGGGCAGCTGGTGGAGGTGAGCCGGGGAGACCTCGTGGGCCGCTACACCGGCCACACCGCCCCCCTGACCAACAGCGTCATCCAGAGCGCGCTGGGCGGCGTCCTTTTCATCGACGAGGCCTACAGCCTCTACCGGGGCGAGCAGGACAGCTTCGGCCTCGAGGCCATCGACACGCTGGTGAAGGGGATGGAAGACCACCGCGACGAGCTGGTGGTCATCCTTGCGGGCTATACCGGGGAGATGGAGACGTTCCTGACCGCCAACAGCGGCCTTGCCAGCCGCTTCCCGAACAAGATAGAGTTCCCGGACTACACCGCCGATGAGCTGCTGGACATCACGAATGTGCTGGCGAGGGGCAAGGGCTACAGGCTGGCCGAGAGCTGCACGGAACCGCTGCGGGGCTACTACGAGCGCCGCCAGGCAGAGGATGCCCGCACGGCGGGCAACGGACGTCTCGCCCGCAATACGCTGGAAAAGGCCATCTTCAACCAGAGCCGCCGCCTCGTGGCAGAGCCTGCGGCGGAGCTGGATGTCATCCTGCCCAGTGATCTGGAGCTCTGATGATAAAAACAAACGCTGGCACGAGCGTGCCAGCGTTTGTTTTTTACAGATTTTCCATCCGCAGCAGGTAGTAGAGCACCTCGATAAGGACGTTCGGCGAGAGCAGCGATGCCGCATGGCTGCCCTCGATGAGCCGCTGTTCGCGGTTGGAAGCCGTCATCACATAGTCGGCCAGCTGGGCCAGCGGGCCGTGGCTGTCGCAGGTGATGAGCAGCACCGGTACATTCCGCCCTTTGGCGGCAGCGGACACCTCTTCCAGCCTGGCGCTCTGCCCGGAGGCCGAGAGCACGATGAGGATGTCTTTGGGGGTCAGCGTCTGGGCAAAGGCAAGGTTCTTCTCGTGGACTGCGCTGGAAACGCACCGCTTGCCCAGGTGGCTGAACCGGATGGAGGCATCGAAGGCCACCGGCAGGCCGCCGCCCTCGGAGACCACCTCCATGACCTCGCAGCTGCGCAGCAGAGAGAGGATCTGCCGCAGCTGGCGGGTATCAATGGCCTGAATGGTGGCCCGCAGCTCCTCTTCGCGGTTTGCCAGAATGTTCAGAAGTGCCTGATGCAGCTCGTCCTGCCCTTCGTCCCGCATACGCTGGGCTTCCTGCTGCTCCATGGCGTCCCGTGCCAGCGCCAGCTGGAATTTGCGGTAGTTCTCGAATCCCAGTTTGTGGCACAGCCGGGTGACGGTGGCCTCGGACGAACAGCTCAGCCGGGCCAGTTCTGCTGACGTACACATCGACGCCCGCTTTACATCTGCAAGGATGCAGTCCGCAATGCGCCTCTCGGCGCTGTAAAGCTGGATGCCGGAACATAGCAGAGTTACTACGCTTCCGGGGGCTTCGCACATAAGTGATCCCTCCTCGCATTATGCGCAAGACACAATTTATTCTTGAGTTCTACTTGAGATTGTAGCAGTTTGAACGAAGAAAATCAATTCAAATTCCCATAAATTTTCAGTGTTGACGGAAATTGACTTTTTCTGCCGATTTTTGTATCCTGCACGGTTTTGCCGCAGGAAGCGCAAAAAATGCCCCTCCGCAGAGTGCGGAGAGGCATCGGGAACCAAATATTCAGCGCAGCTTAGTGCAGAAAGGCGTTTCAGCAGCCTTCCTTCTCAGCCAGCTTGCGGCCCATCAGCACGCCCATGACGGAGGCCATCATCAGGCCGCGGGTCCAGCCGGAAGAGTCGCCGAGGCAGTGCAGGCCCTTGATGTTGGTGTCGAGGTTCGAGTCCATCTTGACCTTGTTGGAGTAGAACTTCAGCTCAGGGCTGTACAGCAGGGTCTCGTTGGCGGCGAAGCCGGGGACGACCATGTCCAGCATCTTGATGAACTCGATGATGTTGGTCATGGCGCGGTAGGGCATGGCGGCGGTGATGTCGCCGGCCACGGCGTCCTTCAGGGTGGGCTTGACGTTGGACTGGGCCAGCTCCTTCGCCCAGGTGCGCTTGCCGTCGAGGATGTCGCCGTAGCGCTGCACCATGATGTGGCCTGCGCCCAGCATATTGGTCAGCTCGCCCACCTTCTGGGCGTAGGCGATGGGCTGGTTGAAGGGCTCGGTGAAGTTGTGGGAGACGAGGATGGCGAGGTTGGTGTTTTCGCTCTTCTTCTCCTTGAAGCTGTGGCCATTGACCACGGCCAGGTCGTTGTCATAGTTCTCCTGTGCCACGAAGCCGCCGGGGTTCTGGCAGAAGGTGCGGACCTTGTTCTTCCAGGGCTTCGGGTAGCCGATGAGCTTGGACTCATACAGCACCTTGTTCACCTTTTCCATGACCTCGTTGCGGCACTCGACGCGGACACCGATGTCCACGGTGCCGGGCTTGTGGGCGATATGGTGCTCTGCACAAATTTTCTCAAGCCAGTCTGCGCCGCGGCGGCCGGTGCCGATGACCACGGTGTCGCCGTAGACGGCGCGGGGCTCCCCGTTGCCCTGACGCAGCAGCACGCCCTTGCACTCCTCGTCTTCGAGGATGATGTTCTCGCACTCGGTGGAGAAGAGCATCTCCACGCCGTTGTCAGCCAGATAGTTCTGGATGGCGAGATAGAGCTGCTGTGCCTTCTCGGTGCCGAGGTGGCGGATGGGGCAGTCCACCAGCTTCAGACCGGCGTGGATGGCGTTCTTGCGGATCTCCTTGATGTCCTCGCCGGTGTAGATGCCCTCCACATGGGGGTCAGCGCCGAACTCGAGGTAGATCTTGTCGGTGTAGTCGATGAGCTCCTGTGCAAACTCTTCGCCGATGAGGCTGGGCAGGTCGCCGCCGACCTCATAGGAGAGGCTCAGCTTGCCGTCGGAGAAGGCGCCTGCACCGGAGAAGCCGGTGGTGATGGCGCAGGTGGGGCGGCAGTTGACGCAGTGGCCGATCTCGGCCTTGGGGCAGTGGCGCTTTTCCACCGGCTTGCCTTTTTCCACCAGCAGGATGTGCTTCTTGCTGCCGCGGCGCAGCAGCTCCACAGCGGTGAAGATGCCGGCAGGGCCGGCACCAACGATGATGAGATCGTACTTTTCCATAACTCTTTTTATCCTTTATGTTGAATTGATTTTGGGTTTCGTTTTTCAGCAGAGGGTTAGTCTGCGGTCAGCGTCCTTGCCCTCTCCGTCTGCTCCCGCTGGTCGCATCCACCTTTCCCAAAGGGAGAGGCAAAAATCTTCCGGCAGGCCAGAGGCTCTCCCTTTGGGAGAGCTGTCACCGAAGGTGACTGAGAGGGCAAGCCCGCTAACGTTATTTGTTCTCCTGCTCCACCTCGGCGCTCTCATCCACATAGTCGAGCTCCACAGCGGTGGACTCCACATCTGCGTGGGAGACATCCGGGGCGATGACGCCGTCGCCGTTCAGATCCTGGCCGGTGATGGCTTCCAGCATGGACTGGGTCTCCGGATGCAGCTTTATAAAGCGCCGGACGGCCAGCATGGTGTACAGGGCGCTCAGCAGGTTCAGCGCACCTTCCAGGATGAGGATGAGGCCGATGGCCATCACCAGCGTCTCCATGGTGCCGAAGGGGTCCACCACCATCACGATGCCCAGCACGACGCTGAGCACGGCCAGCAGCAGAAAGATCTTCCAGCTCGAATACTCGCACCGGCGCAGCTCGAGAGCGTTCTGGATGCGGCCCAGACTGTCAAAGATGACGAACAGGCCGAACACGATGGGCAGCACCCGCACCACCACATCGCTGCGGATGATGAGGAATGCGCCCAGCGCCAGACAGACAAGCCCCGAGATGAGGGTGAGCTGGCTCTGGAACACGCCGCGCTCTACGACAAAATACCGCACCAGCTGCACTGCCGCGCAGGCCAGCACCACGCCGCCCAGCGCATAGCAGACCACGTTGAGGGCCGTGCCAGGCACCATCAGCAGGAAGATGCCCAGCGCCAGATAGAGCAGGCTCATGAGGATAAGGTTCCACTTCAGCTTTTTTGCCATAGAGTTCACGTTCCTTTCAGGTTATACGGCCGCGTCCTGCTTTTCGGAGAGCGGGACGATGACGGTACGGTTGATGCGGGCCATGAAAACGAGGCTCAGCGCAAGGCTGACCACCTCCGCGATGATGAAGGCCCACCAGACCATGTTCACCTCGCCGGTGCGGCTCAGCAGCCATGCAGCGGGGATGAGCACCACCAGCTGACGGCAGATGGAGACGGTCAGGCTGAACACGCCGTTGCCCAGCGCCTGGAACACCGAGCTCAGCACGATGCCGGCACCCGCCAGCAGGAAGTGGGGGCAGATGATGCGCAGCGCCGGGACGCCGATGGCCAGCATGGCGTCGCTGGCGGCGAAGAGGCCCAGCAGCTTATCCGGCAGGAACTGGAAGATGCAGAAGCCCACCAGCATGATGCACTCGGCATAGAAGACTGCGAGGCGGATGGTCTTTTTGACCCGCTCCGGCTTCCGTGCGCCGTAGTTGTAGCTGATGATGGGGACCATGCCGTTGTTCATGCCGAAGATGGGCATGAACACGAAGCTCTGCAGCTTGAAGTAGACGCCGAAGACGGCGACAGCCGTGGCCGAGAAGGCCATCAGGATCTGGTTCATGAAGAAGGTCATCACGCTGCCCACGCACTGCATGGCGATGCTGGGCAGGCCGACGGTGTAGATGCGGCCGATGGCCTTGGCACTGGGCCGGAAGCCCCGGAAGCTGATCTGGATGTCGGGGTTCTTATTGAGATTAAAGTACAGCGTCATGCCCGCGCCGCAGAACTGGCCGATGACGGTGGCCGCGGCAGCGCCGGTGGTGCCGGACAGGGCCTCGCCGCAGTAGCCGAAGATGAAGATGGGGTCGAGAACGATGTTCACGACAGCGCCCACCAGCTGGCTTATCATGCTCAGATGGGTGCGGCCGGTGGCGGCCAGCAGTTTCTCGCCCATGGTCTGGGTAAAGAGGCCGAGGCTGAGCACGCAGCAGAGCTGCAGATACTGGATGCCCTGCCGGGCGATGTCCATGTCCGAAGTCTGTGCGTAGAAGTAGGGTTTCATGCAGGTGAGGCCGATGACGAGGAAGACGGCGTAGCTGCACAGGGACAGGAAGATGCCGTTCTCGGCGGTCTGATTGGCCCGTTCCTGGTTCTTTTCGCCGAGGCTCTTGGACAGCAGGGCGTTGACGCCCACGCCGGTGCCGACGCCCACGGCGATCATGACGTTCTGCAAAGAGAACGCCAGCGAAACGGCGGTCAGGGCGCTCTCGCTGACGTGGGACACGAAAATCGAGTCCACCACGTTGTAGAGGGCCTGCACCAGCATGGATACCATCATCGGCACGCTGAGCTTGATGAGCAGAGGGTTGATGTCCATGGTACCCATGATGTTTTCCCGCTCACCGGCGGGAGAGGATAAGGACTGCTTGTTTTCCACGATTTCTCCTTTTGATGTTGATAACTTGGGGATGCAGAGTTCTTCTATGCCGCAAACGTGGGCAGAGCGCAAAAGCACCCCACCCACGCAGCATCATTATTTATTTTCCCCTTCCGGGGCGGCGGGCATCAGCCCTCCATGGCCTTCTCCTTGGCCTCTGCGGCGGCAAGGATCATCTGTACACAGGCGTCATGGCCCAGTGCGGCGTTGATGGCGAGGTCATAGTTGTGGGCATCGCCCCAGCGGTTCTGGGTGTAGTAGTTGTAGTAGGCGGCACGGTTGCGGTCAGTCTTGTCGATCTCGTCCTTGATGCCCTTTTCGTCCTTGGCCTGCAGCATGTTGTTCTCCTTGCCGTAAGCCAGACGCCACTCCTTGGGGGCGTAGACGAAGATGCGCAGCACGTCCTTGCGGTCGCGCAGGACATAGTCGCCGCAGCGGCCCACGATGACGCAGGGGCCTTCGTCGGCCAGCTGCTTGATGATGCGGCTCTGCAGGATGAAGACCTGGTCGCCCAGCGGAAGGTCATTGCCCATCGTATACAGGCTGTACAGCAGGCTGTGGGTGTGCCGCTTCTCGCTGGCGGCCACGGCCTCCTCGGACAGTCCGGAATTCTTGGCGGCCATCGTGATCAGTTCCTTGTCGTAGAGCTTGATGCCCAGTGCGCGTGCCACGTCCTTGGCGATGTAGCGTCCGCCGGTGCAGTACTCGCGGCCCAAAGTGATGATCGTCTTTGCCATAATATGTTCCTCCCATGTTGATGATTTATCCCAAAAAGCTCTTGGCTGTGCTGCCTCTCAGGAGACAGAAGGCGCGGTGCTTTGGTTTGCTTCCGATAGCGGCAGCGCGGGCGGCGGAGGCGCAGGCAGGCGCACCTCTGCAAACTGCATGGTGCCGGTATGGTCCACGATGTAAACGCTGCACCGCCCGCCTGCGGCGGTCTGCTCGGGCGGGAAACGGAAGCCGCCGGTCCGTGTCCGCTCCATCCGCCGGAAGGTGCGGTGGGCGGTGGTGGCATGGGCCACGCCGTTGTGGGGGCACGCCGTTGTGGGGGCTGCAGGCCGCCCAGCCGGAAAATTCGGCCGGGAGCAGCCGCCGCTGGCCTTTCTGGGCCAGATACCAGCAGTCATCCTCGGCACTGTACACAAAGTCGCAGGAGACCCGCCGGGGGCGGTTGGCCTCGGTGTCCCGGGGCTTGGGGCGGAGAGCGATGGCCCGCCCGGTGAAGTAGCGGGCAAAATCCGTCACCGCCATCGTGCAGTTCACGGCCCCGTCGCTGTCGGCGGTGGGGTCGTTGAGCAGGACATAATCGGCGAGGACCGCGTCGTCGTGGCCGAAGCCCCGCAGACCCATCCAGACCCCGATGGGGTCCCGCTGGCCCCGGATGCGGCGCTCGATGCGCACGGCTACGGAACAGCCGTCGTGTATCTGCTCCCGCAGGTCCTGCAGGTCCATCCACGCCTGCCAGCAGGGAAAACCGCAGCAGCCCGCTGCCGCGGCGGCGAAAGCGCCGTTGCTGGTGCTGCCGGTGGTCTTGTCCTCCATGACGTAGGCCACCTCTTCGGGCAGGATGTCCTCGCCCCAGCGGTTCATCAGGGCCGCCATCACCAGCGGCAGGTCCATGTCTCGGCCAAAGCTGGGGTCATGGGCCGAGAGGCAGTATTCCGGTAAGTACAGGCGGCGGTTGATGGGGTGGCCGCCCTGCTTATCCCACGCAAGGGGGCGGACCGCCGCCGCCAGCAGCCGGAGCGCCGGGGTGACTTTGTCGTCGTTGGTCGAAAGATTGACCTGAAGCTGGACGCCGGTGCCGCCGCCGGGCAGCGCCACCGTCACGGTGTCGCCCATCAGGAAGATGAGGCCGTCGTCGCTGTGGGTGCTGATGCTGGCCCGGGGGTAATCCGGCGCCCATTTGCCAAAGCTCATCCAGCCCGTCCAGCTGCCGCCTGCGTAGACGCGGCAGCGCACCTCCACCATCGTGTTCTGGGGCGCATGGGCGTTCCAGCTGACGTTCAGGTTGCAGAAGGCCGGCATGGCGAACTCGGGCGTCGTGTAGCTGCCGTATTGCAGGTACCGCCCGGCCACGCTGTCCAGCACGACGCTGCCGTTGTCCAGCGCCACATTATCGAGCTGTCCGCGGGAAAATGTCTCCGTGCCCTGCAGCACCAGATTGTTCCGCTGTTCCATTGCACGCATCCCCTTTCCGCGTCGGTGTGTCGTTTATTCCTCGTCGTCACTGCGCTCCTCGGCCATCTCGGCTTCATACTCGGCGTCGTGGAGCCTGCGGATGTTCTCCTCGATGTGGAACACCCGGTCAAGGTCGCCGTAGACGATCTGGCTGGTGATCTCCACCTGGAACCAGAAGCCGAACACCAGCATGAGCAGCAGGCCCAGCGGCATACAGAGGATGACGAGGCCCCAGAACAGTACCGTCACGAGAGACGCAGCCAGTGCGTGGGGCAGGAAAGCGATCATGCAGTTGACGCTGTTCTTGAGCGTCTGGCCGAAAGGCTGGTCCAGCAGGACCACCTGGGGCCACATGTAGGAGAACAGCATGTGGAAGATGACGAGGTTGAGCACCGTGGCCACCCACATCCCCACGCCGACGTTGGTGCCGTGGTAGAGCAGGTTGAAGCAGAAGTACACGAGGAAGATCTGCACCGTGACCACGACGCAGTAGAGCACGCCCGGCAGGATGCTGGCTTTGAAGTTCTGCTTGAAAGCCTTGCGGTAGGTGGTCCACCAGTAACCGGCCTCGTCGCGCAGAGCGCGCAGGACGGTGTCGTACATGCCTGCCAGCACCGGACCGGCCAGGATGCCGCCCACGGCGGCACTGAGCACCATGACGGGCAGACTGTTCATCAGGAAGCCGATGTACACCAGACAGATGACGGGCAGAAAGCCCAGACAGGTGAGCAGGTTTGCAAGGAACATCCCGCTCATATCCCGGCCCACCAGTTCGAAGAAGCGGCCTACGCCGGTCTTGCGGGGGGCGTCCTTTTCGACGCCCGGCCCGGACTTGAAATCGTTTGCAGAAGGGAACAGACTCATGTTGTGTGAATATCCTCTCTCGCTGTCCCGAAAGACGGCTTACATTGCACAGCACGGTTTTGGCAGGAAACGCCATTGTGCTGGCTTTCTGATTATAAATATACCCGGATTTTGTGGATTTTGCAAGCCGCAAAGCCCTCTAAATGTAAAAAAAGTATTTCCTCTCCCTTTTTGGGGCGGAGTGTGATACAATAGAAACGGCTTTTTGAGCCAGAAGGAGGTATCGCTCTGTGAGCATTTTCCGCACCATTGCGTTATTCGTTTATCTGTTCGGGTACATGATCGTCCATTACAGCGTGCTGTGCAAAGCCGAGCGTGCGCTGGCCGCAGGTGACACCGAGACGGTGCGCCAGCTGGTAAAAAAGCACATCCCCCATTGGAGCAAAGGCATCCTGAACGTCACCGGCGTCCGGCTCAGCGTCGAGGGACTGGACAACATCCCGAAGGATGGCCCCTGCGTCTTTGTGGCGAACCACCGCAGTTATTATGACATTCCGCTGCTGCTGGCCGGCCTCGATGAGCCCTATGGCATCCTCGCCAAGGAAGAGCTGGGAAAAATTCCTCTGCTCAACCGCTGGATGAAGCTGCTGGGCTGCGTTTTCGTCCAGCGCGACGATGTCCGCGCCTCGGTGCGCGCGTTGAACGACGCCACCGCCATCGTGGAGAGCGGCCGGAGCTTCATCATCTTCCCCGAAGGCACCCGCTACAAGGGCGAAGAGGGCGGCGCCGGTGAGTTCAAGGCCGGTGCCTTCCGCATTGCGGTCAAGACCGGCGCGCCGGTGGTGCCGGTGGCCATCTCCGGCGCACGGGGCCTGTTCGAGGCCCACGGCAACCGTGCCACCCCCGGCACGGTATACGTCCGGGTGCTGCCGCCCATCCAGACGGCAGGCATGAGCCGGGCCGAGCAGAAGCAGCTGCCCGACGCCGTCCGCCAGACCATTCTGGCAGAGCTTTAAGACTTTGGAGGACACTGCCTCATGGCAAGCTACCGTTACGAGCGCGACATCGACCCGAAAGACATTGCCCCCCGCAAGGAAAGACAGTACACCCGCAAGGAGCGCTGGGCCAACTGGTGGGACTATAACCTGAAATGGGTCATCATCATCGGCATCGCTGCGGCCTTTGCGGCCTACAACTTCATCGGACAGTATTTCTTTGTCACCAAGCCCGATTATAACGTGGCCGTGGTGGCTCCCTACTATCTGCCCGAGGACACCGTGAACGCTTTGCAGGATGCACTGGCCGCCTACGGCGAAGACCGCAACGGCGACGGCAAGGTGGTCGTGACCCTCAACGTCTACACCCTCGACTACTCCGACACAGAGACCCAGACCGAGAGCGCCGCCTATCTGACCATGGCTGGAACTACCAAGCTGGCCGCCGACGTACAGGGCGGCCTCAGCTCTGTTTTCCTGCTCTGGGACCCGGCGGGCTTTGAGGAAAGCACCGGCTCGCTGCGGTATCTCGACGGCACTCTGCCCGCCGCCGACAGCGACGAGGACTGGTGGAACATGGTGTACAAGTGGGACGACTGCCCGGTCCTGGCTGGCCTCGACCTCGGTGACTACGGCCCCGACACCACCCAGAGCAGGAGTGGTTCCAGTCAGGAGTATATGTCCCGGTTCTATGTGGGAATGCGGGGCGCGTGGAACAGCGGCACTGCGGATAACCTCGCCGGAGGCGAAGAATTCTGGCAGAAGTTGACCGAAGGCGCTGTCTCCACGGCAGCTCCGGAGGGCTGAGCCATGCGGTACCGTGTTCTCTCCAGGGGGAAAGCAAAGCATCTCAGCATCCCTGAAAAGCCTGCCGAAAAAACTGCATCTCTGAAGGCTGCCGACCTCGACAACCCCTATGGCCGGGTGTTCGGCACCCCCCGCAGCAGGGAAGACCTGCGCAAATAAGCAAGAACGCCCTCTCCGGCAATGCCGGAGGGGGCGTTTTGGTTATCGGCCAAAGAGCCGCTGTGTTTCCTGCAAAAAGAAGCGGGCCGGAGTGGAGGGTGTGACGTTCTGAGGATAGACGACGCAGAAGGTCCAGAACGCTTCATATTTATCTTCCAGATAGAAATAGGCGAGTTCTTTCTGTGCATTGAAAAGGGGGATATAGCTTTCTGGCGCAAAGGTGATGCCGAGGTCGTTGGATGCAAAGCAGAGGGCGCTCTGGATGCTGCTGGTCTCCAGCCGGATCTTCGGCACGATGCCTGCATGGCGGAGGATGCGGTCGGAGATCTGCCGGACGCGCTGCTGCGGGTGGGCGAGGATGAACTGCTGCTCTGCGGCCAGCGCCGGGTCGAGAAAGAGGTGCGCAAAGCCGGGTTTGGAGTAGGCTTTGCGGGTGAGGGGATTGTCTTTCGCTATTGCCATGACATAGCGGTCGTCGCTGACGCGGGTATAGCCTGCGTGCTCGCAGAGCAGAGGAAGATGCATGAGCGCCAGATCCAGCTCGTTGTTGTCGATGAGCTTTTCCAGCGTGAGGGAAGTCCCCTCTGTGATGGCAAGCTGGATGTTCGGATAGCGGTTCTGGAAAGAAAAAAGCACCTCGGGCAGAACGATGGAACCGATATGGGGAGAAGTCCCGAGGCGGAGGATGCCTTTGCGCTCGGCCTGTATCTCGCACAGCTCCTGGTCGAAGCTGCGGCCCAGCGCGATGGACTGACGGGCAAACTCGATGTATTTCTGGCCCGCGTAGGTGGGGACGAGCCCCCGCTTGGTGCGCTCGAAAAGCTGGGTCTGAAGCTGTGTTTCCAGCCGTGTGAGGAAAATGCTGAGCGCAGGCTGGGTGATATAGAGCTTTTCGGCGGCTTTCGAGAGGCTTTTTTCCTGATAGATGGTTAGAACATATTCAAAATCTCGGTATTCCATGAGACAGCTCCATTCTGCCAGAGAGGGCGTTTCGTCGCTTTTATCATAGCGCAAAATGGGAAAAATGAAAAGCGGAACTGGCCGATGCAGAGCACCGGCCAGTTCCGGGAAGAGGAAGGAGCGAGAATGCGTTTCAGACGACAATGGTGCCGATGAGGCAGCCGAAGACGATCATGATGAGGCCGATGATCCAGTGGGGGAGGAAGTTGGTCTTCATGACGTCCTTCAGGGACATACCGGACACGGCCAGGCCGAGGTAGGTGGAGGCGATGATCGGTGCCATTGTGAAGCAGGAGTCTGCGCCGACGCCGAATGCGATGGCGACGCTGGTGGCAGGGATGCCGTAGTTGCCGCAAACCTCGATAAGAACGGGCAGGATGCCGTAGTACAGTGGGTCAGGAGAGACGGCCAGACCGATGAAGCCGCCCAGGAAGGCAAAGACGAGGTGCAGGTGCTTGGCCAGTGCGGCGGGCAGGATGTTGATGATGAACTCTGCCATGGCGACGATCATGCCGGTATTGTTCAGGATGCCGACCATGACGCCGGCGGCCAGAACGGTGGCGACCAGGGAGATGGCTTTGGGAGCGTGTGCGGCGAGACGGGCTTCCTGCTCTTTGGGGTTAGGGAAGTTGACGACAAGGGCGAACACGCAGCCCAGCATGAAGATGAAGTAGTTGGGAAGCTTAGTGGTGAAGAGGAGCACGAAGACGACGACAGTCAGCAGGACGTTGTACCAGAGCAGCTTGGGGCGAAGGAGCTTTGCGGCGGCTTCGTCCACGACTTCGGTCTCTTCTTCCTGCGTGGCGGCGACGTCAATCTTACCGGCACCGCGCTTGACTTCGACACGGGCCATGATGACGGCCAGACCGACACAGCAGACGAGGCCGCAGATCTGCAGAGGCAGATACATATGCCACAGCTCGTTGGAATCCATTGCCAGCGTGATGGACTGACGATTGAGCACGCCGCCCCAGGGCACGAGGTTCATGACGGTGATGGTGGCCGTGCAGACCATCATGATGGTACTGATGCGGATGTTCAGCTTTTTGCACAGGGGAGCCATTGCGGGGATGACGATGAGGTAGGTCGTGGGGCTGTTGCCGTCCAGATGGCCCAGGATGGAGACGAGGACGACGACCAGAAGGATGCCCAGCACCCGGCCGTTGGCGATCTTGATGAGCTTTTTGACCAGCTTATCAAACATACCGACATCGGTCATGATGCCAAAGTAGGTGATGACGAAGACGAACAGGGCGGCCATTCCCCAGGTGGTGGAGACGCCGGATTTGATGTAATCGGTGATGTCTGCGATGCCGAAGCCGTTGATGAGTGCACCGATGATGGGAAGGACGACGAAGAGGGTCACGGGGATGGCCTTTCCCTTCAGCAGGAAGTACATCAGCAGGCCTATCATGACGAAACCTGTGAGAGCGAGCAGCATTGTTTTTTCCTCCTTTTTCGTGTGGTGTTTTTATTTTTGGCGGGAGAGCGCGTCGGCTTTCCGCACAAAGTCAGCGAGACAGGCGTTGAACTTTTCCGCCTCGTACAGAAACATCAGGTGGCCGCTCTTGTAGAACTTGTGGACCTCACTGTAGCCCTGCACTTGGGCGGCAAAGCGGTCTACCATGTCCAGACCATACGCCTTGGACTGTGCGCCGAATACGGCGTAAGGAACGGTGACCTTTTTCAGATTGCTGAAATTATCGGTCAGGCAGAAGTCGTAGTGCAGCTCCAGCGCCGTCCAGGGCATCGTCTTTTTGCACTCGGCCTCGAACCAGGCACGGGTCTCATCGTCCATTCCCTCCGCACAGGAAACGCGGGCGATGAATTTGTCATAGAAGAGCTTGGGGTCATAGTAAAGAGGCAGGTAGGTGTCGAACCAGTTCTGCAAATTGTAGTCCCGGCCACGGTGGTGGTTCCAGTCGGCGTCCGAGAACGGATACAGCGAGCCGTCCATCGTCACGAGGCCGTTGAGCTTGTACTGCTCAAATTCGGCTGCATAGCTGACAACGATGGAGGAGGCCAGTGACCAGCCCAGCAGGACGACATGCTCCAGACCGAGATGGTCGATGAGTTCCTTGATGTCCTGTGCGTTGCGGCGGATGGTGTTGCCCTGACAGGTCTTGGAGGAGTTGCCCTGTCCGCGGAGGTCCATCGTGATGACGCGGAACTCTTTGGAGAGGACCTCAGCGTTTTTTTCGAAAAATTTGGTGGTGCATAAAAATCCGGGGACCATCACGATAGGAAGTCCGGAGCCCCGGTCTTCGAAATAAATGTGAATGCCGTCCGAGGTGGTGAAAAAATTATCTGCGGTGATTTTCAATGAAATTGCCTCCCTTCTGTTGACAATTTGATTATAACTTGCTGTGGTATAAAGTCAAATTTATGATTTTTATGTCAGATATTAGCGCAGAGTAATAGGAGGGCGCAGGGCATAAAATACAGCGCAGACCCCGGAAACAGACGGGTCCCCCTGTTGCAATCTCTTCGCGTTGACGGCCCCGGATTTGAAATATTATCTACCCTCAAAGAGAGCCGGGCTTGTTGTTTCCTCATCCGGGTTATGGTATACTTACTAGGTATCATCGCTGTAAGAACTGAAATTTTACCCAAAGGATGTGGAAAGATGGACACACTGGAACAAGCCCGCGCCGAGATCGACGCGGTGGACGCGCAGCTTGCCGCCCTGTTTGAGCGGCGGATGGCCGCTGTGCTCAGCGTCGCCCAATACAAACAGGCCCACGGCCTGCCGATTTTTGACGCCGCGCGGGAGGCGGTGGTGCTGGAAAAGGCTGCGGCCCGCATCCGGAACGCCGCCCTCCGGCCTTACTATAAAGACCATGTCCAGAACATGATGGATGTCGCCAAGCAGTACGAAGCTGAGGTGCTGGGCCGGAACCGCGCCGCCTATCAGGGCGTGGAGGGCGCTTTCGCCCACATCGCGCTGCGGGCGCTCTTCCCCCACGCGGAGGCCGTCAGCTGCCCGACGTGGGACGAGGTGTTCGATGCCGTCAGCCGGGGCGACACCGCCCACGGCGTTGTGCCGTTTGAGAACAGCCACGCAGGCGATGTCTCCGCCGTCCTCGACTTGTGCTACAACCACCCCGAGCTGTGGGTGGTGGACGTCTACGACCTGCCCATCTCCCAGAACCTGCTCGTCCTGCCCGGCACCCAGCTGGCCCAGCTCAGGCACGTTTACAGCCATCAGCAGGCCATCGCCCAGAGTGAGACGTTCTTAAAGCAGTTCCGTCTGCCCGCCACGGCCATGCCCAACACGGCCATGGCCGCAAAGTTCGTGGCTGAGTCGGGCGACCCGTCCAAAGCCGCCATCGCCAGCGCCGAGACAGCCGCCCTCTACGGGCTGGAAGTCCTCGTCCCCAGCATCAACACCGACGGCGACAACACCACCCGCTTCATCGTCCTCAGCCGTGAAAAGCCCACCGTGGGCAACCGCTTCTCGCTGCTGTTCACACTGGACAACAAACCCGGAAAGCTGGCCGAGGTCATCCAGGTCATCGGCCGCTTCGGCTACGACATGGAGTCCATCAAGAGCCGTCCGCTGCCCCATGTCCCCTTTGATTATTATTTTTACGTCGAGCTGGTGGGCGACCCCTCCGCCGACGAGACCGCCGCGCTGCTGCGTGAGCTGGACCATACCTGCCGCACGGTGCGGCTGTTAGGAGTGTATACAAAATGAGTGGATTTATCGGCACCAAGCTCACCATGAATCTGGGTGAGCGCAGCTATGACATCATCCTGAAAAACGGCGCACTGGAAAATCTGTACCAGTTTGCCCGCCTCGACCGCCGGGTGGCGGTGGTGACGGACGCGGGCGTTCCCGCCGAGTACGCACAGCGTGTGGCCGACCAGTGCCGCGACGCAAAAATTATTACTGTCCCGCAGGGCGAGGCCAGCAAGAGCATGAAAATTCTGGAAAGCGTCCTGCGCCAGATGCTGGAGTTCAACATGGGCCGCGGCGACCTCGTCATCGCCGTGGGCGGCGGCGTCGTGGGCGATCTGGCGGGTTTTGCCGCTTCCATCTATATGCGCGGCATCGACTTCATCAACTGCCCCACCACCACCCTCTCGATGATCGATTCCTCCATCGGCGGCAAGACCGCTGTGGATCTGGGGGAGACGAAGAACATCGTCGGCTCCTTCTGGCAGCCCAAGCTGGTCATCGTAGACCCCAGCACCCTCGCCACCCTGCCCCGCCGCCAGTACATCAACGGTCTGGCCGAGTCGGTGAAGGCCAGCCTGCTGGCCGACCCGGAACTGTTCGCCATCTTTGAAAAGGGCGACATTGACGAGCAGATCGGCGAAATTATTTACCGCAGCCTCCGTTTCAAAAAGAGCATCGTCGAGCAGGACGAGACGGAGCATGGGGTGCGCAAGGCCCTCAATTTCGGCCACACCATCGGCCACGGCATCGAGGCCGTCAAGGGCGTCAAGGGACGCCGCACCGTGGGCCTCTACCACGGCGAGTGCGTGGCTCTGGGGATGCTGCCGATGATCGAGTCCAAGGCACTGCAGAAGCGCGTCCGTGCGGTCTACCGCCGTCTGGGCCTGCCCCTGCGTACCGCCTACAACAAGGACAAGGTCTACGCCGAGATGCTCCACGACAAAAAGGCACAGGGCGGCCAGATCACCGTCATCAAGGTGCCGGGTCTGGGCTGCTGGCGCGCGGAGACCATCCCGGTGGAGGGTCTGCGCCCCCTGCTGGGCATGGAGGACTAAAGCCATGAAAAACACCTTTGGCAGCGCATTGGCGCTGACCATCTTCGGCGAGAGCCACGGCAGGGCCATCGGCGGTGTGCTGGACGGCATGGCCGCTGGTGTGCCGGTGGATGAGGAATTCATTGCCGCCTGCATGGATAAGCGCCGCGCCCGGGGCGATGGGCTTTCGACGCCCCGTGTGGAGGCCGATAAAGTTCAGCTGCTCTCCGGCGTCGTGAACGGTCACACCACCGGCACGGCCATCGCCCTGATGATCGAGAACCAGAACACCCGCAGCGGCGACTACGCCAAGACGGCCGACCTTCTCCGCCCCGGCCACGCGGACTATACCGCCTACGCCAAATACCACGGCTTTCAGGACGCCCGGGGCGGTGGACACTTTTCGGGCCGCATCACTGCCGCGCTGGTGGCAGGCGGTGCCATCGTGCTGGGTGCGCTGAACCGCGCCGGCATCGACATCGCCACCCACATCGCCCGCTGTGCAGGCATTTCCGACACGCCCTTTGCGCTGGACGATGCCGCCGCACTGGCCGCTCAGGTGAGCGTGCTGGAAAGCAGGGACGAGGGCTTCGCCCTGCTGGATGCTTCTGTCGAAGAGACGATGAAAACGGCCATCCGTGCCGCCGGTTCGGAGGGCGACAGCGTGGGCGGCATCCTTGAAACAGCCATTCTCGGCCTGCCCGCCGGTGTGGGCGAACCGTATTTTGACAGCGTGGAGAGCCTTATTTCCCACATGGCATTTTCGGTGCCTGCCGTGAAGGGCATTGAGTTCGGCACCGGCTTCGGCTTCGCCGACCTGAAAGGCTCTGAGGCCAACGATGCCTTCCGCATGAAGGGCGATTCGGTGGTCACGGCCACCAACCACAACGCGGGCATCAACGGCGGCATCGCCAACGGAATGCCTGTCGTCTTCCGCACCGCTGTCAAGCCGACGCCCAGCATCTACAAAGAGCAGGAGACGGTGGATTACATTGCAAAGCAGGACGCGCCCCTCTCCATTCAGGGCCGTCATGACCCCTGCATCGTGCCGCGGGCTGCCATCGTCCAGACCTGCGCCGCCGCGCTGGCTGTGGGCGATTTGATGACCGCCCGCTATGGCACCGCATGGATGGAGCGGCCCACCAGCTACCGCAGGGAGGGACTGTGATGGAATACGGACTCATCGGCTCGAAACTGGGCCATTCCTACTCGAAGATCATCCATGAGATGCTCTGCGGCTATCGCTACGACCTCTGCCCGCTTCCCACCGAAGAGGAGGCCCGGGCTTTCCTCCTCAGGCGGCAGTTCAAGGCCATCAATGTCACCATCCCCTATAAGCGGCTGGTGATGGAATACTGCACCTACATCGACCCCCGTGCCAAGGCCATCGGCGCGGTGAACACTGTGGTCAACAAGAACGGCCTGCTCTACGGCTACAACACCGATTATCTCGGCTTTGCCCACCTGTGCGACGCCCACGGCGTCGATTTTGCGGGCAGGACCGTCCTCATCCTCGGCACCGGCGGCACCCACAACACCACCAGCGCCGTCGCCCGCGACAAGGGCGCGGCCAGAGTACTCACCGTCAGCCGGACGCCCGACGCCGCCAAAGGCCAGCTCTCCTATGAAGAGGCTGTGTTCAGCGGCGCACACATCGTCATCAACACCACCCCCGCCGGAATGTACCCCAACGTGGGCGTGTGCAGTCTGGACGTGGCAAAAATGCCCGGGCTGGAAGCTGTGCTGGACGTGGTGTACAACCCCGATAAGACGGAGCTCATCCTCCGGGCCGAAGAGGCCGGGGTCCCGGTGGCTGTGGGCGGCCTCGAGATGCTGGTGGCGCAGGCCGTGTACGCCGCCGAATACTTCCTCAGCCGGAAGTTCGACGACGCAGCAGGGGAGATCGGCCGCATCACTGCCGCACTCCGCCGCGATATGCTCAACGTGGCCCTCATCGGAATGCCCTCCAGCGGAAAATCCACCGTGGGCCGTGCATTGGCCGAGAAGCTGGGCAAAAAGTTCATCGACCTCGACGAGGAGATCGTCAAGGCCGACGGCCGCAGCATCCCCGACATCTTCGCCGCCGAGGGCGAGGACGGCTTCCGTGCGAAGGAATCCGCCCAGACCGCCCGCTTTGCCAAAGAGGGACGACAGCTGCTCTCCTGCGGCGGCGGCATCATCAAGCGGGGCGGGAATCTGCGGGCGCTGCATCAGAACGGCGTCCTGCTCTTCCTCGACCGGCCCCTGGATGCGCTGACGGTGGGCGGCGGACGTCCGCTCTCGTCCAGCACCGAGGCGCTGAAAAAGATGGAGGCGGAGCGCCGCCCCCTGTATCTCGCGGCGGCAGACGCCGTTATCCCGAACAGCGGCACGGTGGAAGACGCCGTGACCGCCGCAATGGAGGCACTGGATGAAATTTTTAGTCATTAACGGCCCCAACCTCAACATGATGCACTTCACCGAGCCGGGCGTGGCCGGTCAGCTGGATTATAACGGTCTGCTGGATTACCTCGAGCTGTGCTGCACCCAGATGGGCATGGAAGTGGAATTTTTCCAGTCCAACCACGAGGGCGACCTCATCGACGAGATCCAGTCTGCCGCAGGCCGGGCCGACGGCATCATCCTGAATCCCGGCGGCTACGCCCACTACAGCGTCGCCATCCTCGACGCGCTGCGCCTCTGCGGCGTGCCTGCCGTGGAAGTGCTGCTCAGCGAGCCCGACGAGCACGAGCCCTTCCGCAAGACGGACATCGTCTCGTTCGGCTGTCAGGGCCACTTCATCGGCGAGGGCATCAACGGCTATCTCCACGCTGCCGCCTATCTGGCCCAGCTGCTGCGGCTGGACGGCAGTGCGCACACCCATTTAGTGATGTAGAAATCGACTCTCTTCCGCTGGAAAGCGGAGCAAAGAGGGCGTGGAAAAGAAGGATAGAAAGGAAAAATCTTATGATCATCTCCACCAAAAAGGGTGCCCCGAAGGAAGAACTCGAGAAAATCGTTGACCGCTTCGAAAAGCAGGGCCTCGACGTCACCCTCATCACCGGCAAGGACTACAATGTCTTCGGCCTCGTGGGCGATACCACCAAGATCGACGAGCGCGACGTCCTCGCCAACCCCTGGATCGACAACGTGACCCGTGTTTCCGCCCCCTATAAGCGTGCCAACCGCCTCTTCCACCCGGCAGATTCCGTCATCGACTGCGGCGGCGTGAAGATCGGCGGCAAGGAGAAGATCGCTGTCATGGCCGGCCCCTGCAGCATCGAGAGCGAAGAGCAGGCCCTCCGCATCGCACAGGGTGTCAAGGCCGGCGGCGCGACCCTCTTCCGCGGCGGCGCTTACAAGCCCCGCACCTCTCCCTACTCCTTCCAGGGCCTCGAGACTGAGGGCATCCTCGACATGGTGAAGGCCCGGGAGGCCACCGGTATGCCCATCGTCTCCGAGCTGATGAGCGAGGACCGCATCCCCGAGTTCGAGGAGTATGTGGACGTGGTGCAGATCGGCGCCCGCAATATGCAGAACTTCCAGCTGCTCAAGGCCGTGGGCAAGATGCACAAGCCCGTTCTGCTCAAGCGCGGCCTCTGCAACACCATCGAAGAGTGGATCATGAGCGCCGAGTACATCATGGCCGGCGGCAACGAGCAGGTCATCCTCTGTGAGCGCGGTATCCGCACCTTCGAGAAGTACACCCGCAACACCCTCGACCTCTCCGCTGTGCCTATCATCCACGAGAAGACCCATCTGCCCGTCATCGTGGACCCCAGCCACGCTACCGGCAAGGCAAACCTTGTGGAGCCCATGATGATCGCCGCTGTCGCCGCCGGTGCCGACGGCCTTGAGGTGGAAGTCCACTACGACCCCCGCCACGCATGGAGCGACGGCGCACAGTGCCTGACCCCCGACGCCTTTGCGCAGGCTATGGCAAAGTGCCGTCAGGTCGCATGGGCCATCGGCCGGGATATGTAAGGAAAGAGGGCTAGCCCTCTCCGTCTTTGCTTCGCAAATCCACCTCTCCCAGAGGGAGAGGCTACAACGTGGCGGCTAGGCGAGAGGCTCTCCCTTTGGGAGAGCTGTCACCGAAGGTGACTGAGAGGGCAAGCCGCCTAAAGGATGATTATGTTA
>OIOX01000037.1_pt1 | contig 35457 bp, 37 predicted proteins | sample 1585641 | NCBI WGS metagenome assembly OIOX01 (sample SAMN02674698, study PRJEB24791) | human gut metagenome, SKBSTL036 | isolation source: stool | host: Homo sapiens | place: USA | reverse complement strand
CGCTCTTCCGATCTCTTATTTTTTATTCTTGGAATATTTTCAAAGAACTCTAAAGCCTCCTCAACAGTCATGTTTAATACATCAGCTATATTTTTACCTTTGTATTTAACTTCTAAGGTCTCTCTATTATATCTTTTTCCCTTACAAACTTCACATGGAACATAAACATCCGGCAAAAAATGCATCTCAATTTTCAGGATTCCGTCTCCGGAACATGCCTCGCAGCGTCCCCCTTTGACATTGAAGCTGGGGATTGATGTACGAAAAGCAGCAGATTTCGTTGGAAAAGTTTCTGGAAAATCAAGCATATATCCGCAATCTGTAAGGTCGAAGCTGCGTTGTGCAGGTGCGATTCATCGGCATTGGAGCCCGCTAAAGACAATCCAAATGAGCAAAGTACACAATGATGTGATTTTTGGAGGAAGTCATGATCAAAGCAATTATGAAAATCCATACCACTTCTTCGGTTACATTTGTATGTGGCGATGTTGCTATTATTGGAAACGGTGAGTTTCGGGCTTCATCAGGAAAAGTGGATGGCTTTATCCTGTATGCCGACACTTTACAGTATGAAAACGGGGCGAAGCTCTCACGGGATGAACAGGAAAATTTGAAGTGCCTGTATCAGCACTTTGTATTGAACCGTGAAGATTTCATAGACTGGGATATTTGAAAAGAGATTTCCCCATGAAATGTTAGCAGATTGAGCACAGGAGTAAGGAGGAAAGCTATGGAATGGCCAAAACGGGCGCGGACAGCGGATTGGGAAAATGGTGTCCTGGCCTTAGATAGAGAGAAACAATTTGAAGTCCCGAAGCTGACCGCAGAGATCATGGAGCGGTTGGCCGGTTACACCCTGGTGGGCTTCCATGTGAAAGGGTATCCGGTGACGGATGAACTGCTTGCCCCCTTTGCCGGGCATAAAAGTATGGTCAACTTCGGCGTGGAGAACGGCGCCCTCACCGACGCCTGTTTCCCCTTTTTTTCCGCCATGCCCAAGCTGCGCTATCTGCTGCTGACCGGGAATGCCGGGATCGACGGAAGCGGCTTGTCCGCCCTGCAAAGCTGTAAGCTGGATCTACTGGCCCTTGACCACACCAAGCTGGAGGATGCCGGTCTGCTTCGAGCAGCCTCCATCCCCAAACTCTCCCACATCTGGATCGACCACACTGCTGTTACTTATGATGGACTACTGGCTGTCGCCGGCAACAACTACATCCATCCGGTGGCCCATGTGCAATTTACCAAGGAGCAGATGGAACACTTCTCCCAGCTCCAGCGGGAAAAGGCCAAAAAGCCCGTCCAGCTGGATGAGCAGGCAGCGTCGGAATGCCGCAATGTGTTGTCCGCTTTCTTTGCCGAAATGACAGAATGGGAGCAGTACATGGATCAGGTTGGGTTTGAAGATGCCGAGGCTGTGCCCCGCCTGCTGGCGATCTGGGAGAAGTATGTGAGCGAAAAGCCCCGTCCGGGCTATCTGCCTCTGGATCTCTCATACAGTGCCCAGGGCACCTACAAGGGGGAAGAATTCCTTGACGCGGAGCAGATCACCAAGAACAAGCTCTACATCTACACCAGAGAGAAAAATACCGGCTTTGACCGCCGTTTCCTCATGAAGCGTGTGGGCGAGGTTTGGATGATCGACGCGGTGCAGGAGCGGCTGGACGGCTGGCAGCGCGTGGGATTGTGAGGAATGAACATCATGATAGACAAAGAAACATTGATAGCAAAACTTATAGATCTGGCTGAGGGACGAGAAACACCCGAAACCTGGCGAAACTGGTGGGACGAGCATGAGCCGGAGCTGGAAACCCTGCTCAATCGAGGTGAATTCCTGAAACTGAAACCCTGCCGACACGGTTTTAAGTGGGTCCCGGTGTTTGGTAGCCAAAAGGGAGCTATCGCCATTCTGGAAAAGAGCGGCACACCATTTGAGGCCAGCAATCTCTATCAGGAACGGTATCTGGCGGAGCTGGACGCTTTTTGCAAGGAGCAGGAGCGAGTGCAGAGGGAAAAGCAAAAGGAGTTCAAGGCCAACAACCCGGAGCTGTTTTGCCGATACCCCAAGTTCTCCAAGGCGTTGGCAAAGGTACTTGACCCCTCTGACGAGATCAAGCCCGCCGCCACTGAGGAGCAAATCGGGAATCAAGAAAGTAAGCTGGACTTCACATTCCCGTCCCAGGTGCGAGAGTTCTTCCTGCTGACCGCTGGCATACAGGTATCCACGGGCGTGATCCTTACCCTTTCCGGGATGTTTGATCTGACCATCCATGGAGAGAAGTATTGTGTGCTGGGAGAGTTCTGGAAAGAAGCGGACGGCGACCAGCTCCTGCTCCGCACTGGAGAGGAAACCGTCTGGTACTACGCTCATGAACAGGACAAGGTAAAGCGTCTCTGCAATGATTTGATAGAACTACTGGAGAAAAAACTGGCAAATTATCTTAACCAAAGATAAAAAGGAGGTCATGATATGGATTTATTGAAACAATGCCAGCAATGGTTTGAACAGGATGAAGCGCAGAAGGTAATCGACACCCTGGAAGCGATTCCTGCCGAGGAGCGCACCCCGGAACTGGACAGCGAATTGGCCAAGGCATATATTGCCGTTGCAGATATAGGAGAACGGGAGCCTTTTGAAAAGGCGCTGGAACTTCTGGCTCCCCATGAGGAGTATTTTGCCGAAGATCACTGCTGGAATTATCGGACTGCTTCCGCTTATTATTGCCTGGATGAGGAAGGTCCCGCCCTGCGTTACTTTGAAAAGGCCCTGGAAGCCCGTCCCGGAGACAAAGATACCCAGGAGTGCATAGACGAATGCCGCCGTCGTTTGTCCCTGCCCCGCTTTGAAAAGAACTTCCGTGAAAGGACGCAGGAAGCATGGGCAGCCTTTTCTCAGATTGAGGCGGAGCTGCGTCAAATCATAGATACGGACGAAACGCACCAGCGTGGCGAAGAACTGATTGAAAAGTGCGGGAATGCACTCAAGACGGCCCTGCGCGATACTTCCTTTGAGCTGGGCTTCAATGGCGAAAAGCATGAATTGATCCTCAGTCCAGAGGGGCTTCGCTCCCGCCTGTTCCCTTTGGTGTACTTCCAGAAGCAGGCCCCAGAATCGGTGCTGGAGCATTGGAATATCTGGGTAGGCCGCCAGCCCTGTGAGGGGTTCGAGCTGCGAGCTGGAGAGATCGAAGTTCGGGCTGATGATGTGCAGATGTGGGCAGAGGAAACAGAGGATCATCAGGTAAGTCTGGTCCTTTACTGTGAAAAGCTGACCCCGATCTTGAAAGAGGACACAGACAAGGTCTGGTGGGCACTCTCTATGCTGGTGGATCAAACCATCGGAGAAGTTTCCGCTATCGCCTTTGTTGCTGGGTTTGATGTTTATGCTCAGCCGAAAGACGAACCGGCCAAGCTGCTTTCTGAACTGCCGGAGTTGCTGCAAAGCATGGGACTTTCTCTCTGGCGGGATGGCAGCGACTACCTGGAAAACAGTTATCTTGCCTATGAACTGGAACCGGTGGAGGACCCGGAGGCTGACTGGCGGCTGGATGTCTATACTGGAAGCTGCCGCCTTCCGGTGCTCATCAACGACTACTTGACTGCCCGCAGTGATATGGTGGATGAGTACCACAAGGATGGCATTGCCGCTGGATTCCTCCTGTACCCGCTGTCCGGTTTTACCGGTGAGGAACGAGTGAAAGCCATTCTGGATTTCCGGGATAACCTGCGGGATGCTATCCTGCGGGATGCAGGAGAGGAAGCCGTGACCTTCCTGGGTGGGGCCACTGGTCTGTATTGTGGGTATCTGGATTTTATCGCCTGGGATCTGCCCGCTGTACTAACAGCAGCACAGGCATTCTTTGAGGGAAGCGACCTGCCCTATGCTCACTTCCACGCATTCCGGCGGGATGTGGGTGGTGTGCCGCTGCTGGACGAGAAAGAACCGGAGCCTGATATTCATGATGAAACTGGCTCCCTGCTCTCGGCGGAGGATATTGAAACACTGGAATCCTTTGATGAAGGAACTGCCGCTTACTTTGGGAAAATGCTTGACTGGCTGGAGGATTTTATCAAAAGAGGCGTAGACGAAGGAAGGTTCAGCGAAAAGCAGGCTCATCGGGATTTGCAGATTGCCCTCTGGTATGCCTTCGCCAGCAACAATCTGGATGACTATATCCACTACTACCGTACTGTGGAATGGATGAAGGATTCCGAGGAAAATGCCGTGGGCTGCGCTACTTGGTACTATCGGTATTCTGTGGCGCTGATGTACTGCGGCAGGCTGGAAGAAGCACTGGAATATGCAGAGCAGGGCGCTCAGCAAGAGCCGGACTACCCCTGGGTTTGGCTGCAAGTGGGAAAGTTGCGGGCGCATTTTGGAGATAAAGCAGGTGCGCTGGATGCCGTCAAGCATGGATTGGAACTGGAACCGGGTGATCATGAGTTTTTGACCCTGCAAAAAGAGATCAAAGCTGGGGCCACCCTGGAACAGATGGAGTACCATTGGATTGATCCCGGCGCCGACCAGATGCTCCAGCAGGGGTTGGACGAGGATGCAGATGATAAACAACGCGCTTTGGCCTGTATCCGGGTGGACGAAGCGGGGCTTGCCGCATTTTATGAGCTATTCCGCCCAGAGAAGTATGGCTATGAGAAAAACGCCCCCTGCTGCGAATTTCAATACCCGGTGAAGGAGTATCTTGTGGAGCTTTCCTTCCGCATGAACGAAGCCGGACTCTCTAAGATGGGAACGGACTGGCTGCGGCAGCTTAAAGAACGGCTGGACAGCGGGGAATGGCTGACCCACACCCCGGAAGGAGAACCAGAGGGCGTTCTAACAGGTGTGTTTGTGGACCAGATCCGCCGCATGGGGCTTGTCTATCAACAGCCGGGAGAGGACCAATATTTTCAGATTTTCCTAAATCCAGACGGTACGAAAGCGGATGCCTTCTGGTCCTCAAGAAAAAACAGTGAGCCGGAGGTTTATTCGGAAGATGAGATGTCTGCGATAGAGCAGCACATCAAAAACACCTTTGGTGAGTTTGAGAATGTGTTCCATGAACTGGTTTCTCCTGACATCCATGTGGACATCTGCGTTGTTCCTCCCTCTGAGGAGCGTGACTATTACACACTGGTGACGATGGGTATGGGTGCTCACCGGATGAATGTGCCGGAGGAACTGGCGGAATACAAGCTGGAACGAGCAGAGCTGGCCATCGCTCTGCCACCGGATTGGAAACTGGATGAGGAATCCCTGAAGGATGAGCGGTGGTACTGGCCGATTGGTCTCTTGAAAGTGTTGGCACGCCTGCCTATTTCCAACGATACCTGGCTGGGCTTTGGCCATACAATGGATAAGCAATCGCCGTTTGCAGAGGATACGGAACTCTGCGCCGCACTTCTGGTAGGTCCGCAGGATGTTGTCTGGAACGGAGGCGAAGTCTGCACTTTGCCGAGCGGCGAGGAGGTCAACTTCTATCAGGTGATCCCGCTCTATCGGAATGAGATGGAGTATAAGATGGAGCATGATGCGGACGCTCTGCTTAAAAAAATGGCAGGCATCAGTTTTGTGGTTAATCCCACCCGCCAGAATGCCATCACCAGAGGAACGCTTGCAGAGGAAGAATTCACCGGCGATATGGACGATGCCGCATGGCACCTGGAATCCATTCAGGAAAAGGGCCTGCCGGTGGACGAGATCAATGCCTACAACCACATGGCAATCTATCTGCGCTGGTGCATGGAGCATGATCTGATGAGCGCAGAATTCATGGAGCGGTACTGGGAGCAGGTGCAGCCGTTTATGGCAGATCTGAGCCGCGCCGATCTGCGTGGTTTTATCCGGGACCAGCTGAAAGGACAGCTCTTTGGGGCGCTGTTCAACAAGGAGGGCGCAGCCTTTGCTGGATATTACTACGGCGAGGCGGATAGCCCGTACTTCCCCAGTGACATTGATAACTATGCTTTGGAGTATTTCGGTTCAGAGCAATATTATTCCGATAAGTTCCAGGATGAAGCCTATCTGTTCATCCCATTTGATGAAAACTATTATCAGGCTATGGCAAAAGTCATGGAAAAGCGGTTCGCCAACTGGCAGGGACAGAGTTTCGATGAGGCCACTCTGGAGCCTTCAGACCTTGCGGAAGCCATGATGGAATATCTGGATTGTGAATGTACCTATTTCCCCTCAATGACGGATGATGACCCCATCATGTCGGCATACAACTATGCCAAAATGGAAAGTGTCAAAGAGGGTTTTGTGCCGGTTCTGATTAAGGCGGATGACGAAATCTTGTGGGAATGCTTGATTATGAATTCCGACCCGGACAGCGATGGCGAGGACGACTATACTTTCGACCCAGACAAAGTTGCCGAATACCGGAAGAAAATGCTCTCCGCCCCCGTTGAGAACAGTAAGGCAGTCCTGGAGGAAATGATTGGGCAGCGCAAGGAAGAAGCCGAGGATGACGATATGGACTGGGATGAGGAGATCCTGGGCGAGATGGAGGGCGGATATGATAACCGTCGTTTTTCAAGCTACTGGAATTCCGATAATAATATGACCTATCCTCTCATTCTGGCTAAAATCCCCGTGAAGAATCCTTGGGAGATTTTTGCCTATCTGCCCTTTGGTGGCTGGAATGAATGTCCTAACACGCCGGAGTTAATGGCAGTTGCGAAATACTGGTTTGAACAGCATGGGGCGGTGCCCGCTGCCATGAGCCACGACGAGTTGGAGTTCCTGCTCCCGGCTCCCGTTCCCGAGGAGAAGGCTATGGATGCAGCAGTGGAACTGTATGGCTTCTGTCCCGATGTGATTGACCAGGGGCCGGAGGACGCCACCGTGGGCGCTCTGGCCGATGTGCTGCGGCAGTCCACTGTTTGGTACTTCTGGTGGGATTGACGGGAGGCTACTCAAATGACAACACAGTTGTATCTTCAAAAAGCAGAAATGCAGTTATCAAGAGGACTTGAGGAAAAAGCCCTGGAAAGTTTGTTGTCGGCGCTTGCCTGTCAAAACAGAGATACCGTCAGCGAAACTCAAACGCGCTGCCTTTTGGGTGAATATCAGTTCGTCCATCAGCAGTATGTTCAGGCGCAGGAGCAGTTTAGCTGGATTTCTGACCGGGCTGAGCAGCTGGAACATGACTATGATGACCTACTCAATGAGGAGATTCGTGAAGCTGAGGTGCTGTTAGGGATCATGCAGAGATTTGGATTATGTTCTGAGCGATGAAGAAGGAGGTATTGTCCCAAAAGTGTTGCGTGATGGACTTGTGTTCAAAGATGAGGATGGTCAGGTCATATTCAACCAGTACAGCTTCTGCGAACTGGTGAAGCACCTGCTGGTGGAGCTGGTGGGGATCTCTTATGAGGAAGCCTCCCAGATAGTGGAACGCTCACCGTTGGCAGCGCCAGTGGACAATGCCATGGATGTGGCGATATTCAGCCATGACCTGCCTTATTACTGGGCTATGTTTTCCTACTATGGGAACGGTTATTGGTGGGGGGACAAGGGTATTCCAGCGCAGCCAGAGGATATGGATGCCTATTTCGCTTTAGAAAAGCAAATCATGGAAAAACACCACTTAAAAGAGCCTTTTGAGTGGGAGTGAAAGGACGGATTCAGTGGGATACGATGTGAGTTTTCACCCGATTTCACCAGAGGAAATGCGGGAATGGTATTTTACTCCCTTAACCTGGATACAGCAGGGACAGGAGGAAAAAGTGCTGGCCCTTGCCGCGCAGCATGGAATGGAGGATTTCTATGCCGAAAAATATCTGAATACCTTGCGCGTTGGGGCTGAAACGGAATCTAACGAGCTGTTTGACAAAAGCCACGGCTTCTATATTGCAGTAATCCAAGGTTTTTTCCGAGATTATTATTACACCAGAGGTAGTGCCTTTTCGTTCCTGATGGAACAAAAGCCAGAATATGCGCGGTACTTCACCTCATGGGAACAAATCACTCCTGTTTCCTTTCCAAACCCCATGCAGAGCCGAATCATCGAAAACTATTGCTCCGGTGTATATCTGTCTCCAGATCAAGTTATACAACTTCTCAAAGACATGGAGCAGGACCCAAAAGTCCTTGAAGATCTGGAGGGGCTTTGGAGCAATGGACAGATTGCTGTGCTGAAAAAAGCACTTTCTGTTGCTGCAAAGTCAGGAGTCGGTCTGTTGGAGGCCACTGAAGTGGTAGAGCCCAACCCCATCAGCCCGAATGAGAGCACAAGCTACTCTAACCTGTACCACTGTGATCGGGACGGGGTATATCTCTACATAGATGCCGTCAGTGGTCAATTAGCGGATGCGATTGGGAAAAACGAAGGATAGATTCTCTCTATGAAAATGTGTGGGCATCTGTGGGAAGAACCAAAATAGGCAGCTACCCACAATATTGATTATCGCAGAAAAGCTCACCGTTTCGGTGAGCTTTTCTGCAATATTTCATAATTTTTTTATTGCTACCACTGGTTGCCGAATTGACATAGGTGGGGTGGTAGAGTGGCTACCACAGAAAAAATAGAATGAAAGTGAGGAGGTTCACTATGAAGTTACCCGAAAAGATTCAAAGGGAACGAAAAAAGATGGGACTGTCCCAGGAGAAACTCGCAGAAAAAATAGGAGTATCAAGGCAGGCCATCACAAAATGGGAGAACGGCTTGGCATCCCCTGAACTGGAAAAAATCGTCTCATTAAGTGAATGTTTTAAGGTATCTACTGACTATTTGTTAAAGGACAATATTACCGAGCCGACCCCACCACAAGAATCTGCATTGAAAGGAAACAAGCGAATGTCATGGAGAACGTGGCTTGGAGGAAGTTTGTTTGGAATATCGGCGCTGATTATATTTGTATTATGGCGACTTTCTGTTCGTTTTCCTATTTCGGGAATGACCGGAAACGGTGTCCATTTAACCGGATTTAGTGGCTTTCTTGGCTTTCATGGAATTTTACATGAAAGCTATGTAATAGTTGCGATTGGAATAATCGGTTTGATACTTGTGATTACTGACTTTATCCGCATAAAAAAGAATAATCGCTGATGACCGGACAATGCAGAGTTGATCTTAAACTGAATAGGTTTATTTCGGCTCGGCAGCATTGACCTGTCGGTAGAAATACATATATTTGAATTAAGAAAGGGAGTGATGCTGCCGGTGTGCCGTCCGTTTGTATGGACAGGAGTCTGATGCACTATGCAATACCTCAAGAAGCGCATTATGCTGTTCCGCTGTCTTTACGCACCACGACACACGGCTTACAAGACAAAGAAAATCATCTTTATATGGAAGTATGGTGGCCGGGAGTATTGTTCTAAAAGCGAAAAGCCTCCACCTGCCAAAAGATGCTTTTTCTGCGGACTTTTTAATAAACGACTTGGAGCGGTCGAATTTGTACTGAGTTACAGATTCGGCCGCTTTTTGATTTGTTCTCGACTACTTGGTCACTGGTGTCGAGCACCACCACTTCCGATTTGTTTTCCACAAAAAACAAATCGGAGGTAACAGAGGTGCAAAATTATCGCAAAAGCGACTATGCGATAAACAAAAACAGCCCAAATATCGTTTATCGCTTTCATAACGAAATCATAGAAATCACACTGGAGGATTATCTGAAGGAGAACCCTGACAAAACGGAACATGACTTTGCAGAGCTGAAAGCCCTGTCCGATCAAATTTACTATGAGCAGGATCGGGCAGAGAGCGCCCAGACCCGCAAGGATGTTTCGATCCACGGTTTGGAGGAAACGGAGCATTGTGCCACTCGCGCTCTGGATGAAGAATGGGAAGAACGAGTTGTTGACATACAGAACCGCAAGTATGCCTGGAAAGCCCTGGAGCAGCTTTTTACAGTGGGCGCTTTGACCGAGGTTCAGAAACGGCGATTCCGGCTTCATGTTTTTCAGGGACTCTCTACCCGGCAGATCGGTCGCATGGAAGGGACAAGCCATCAAGCCGTTGCCAAGTCCATAAACCTGGCGATTGCCAAACTTAAAAAATATTTTGCGGCACAGGGTTGACACCCCTGCGGTTTCAGGACGATAGGTGAAAGGCATTCTTTCGAGTGTTCTTCTTTCACCTGTACCTTGACAACCGCATACTCATTCATCAGTAACATCCCCCCTTTCCAGCTCGAAGAGCTAAAGCCGATTCAGGGGCCGCGCCATGATATACGGACATGATGAGCAGATCCCACCTGATTATCATAATTGGTCTTGCATACAATCCTGTCCTGTATGAGCGAGTAACGGCAGCCTGTAAAAACCGGGCAGCACCCGGCGCGGCCATGACCGGAAAGGGGCATAATGGTACTCCTGTCCAGCCACAGCCCTGCTTAAGATCAGAGTAGTCCATAACATTTGGAAACCATCTGGTTGCAGGATCACGCAATGGGGGCAGCTCGGAGAGATCCTCGGAGGGGTGAGATTCCCGTGGGCCGGTTCGCTGCCGGTCACTGATGACTTCCCAATATGTGCGGGGTGTCAAGGACAAATGGCACATAACAAGAAAACAAATCGGATTTTGTATTTCGCCGGAAATGGGGCAGGTCTTATGGCCTGCCCCGTTTTCCGGCTTACTTAATATTCAGGAGGTCAGTTTATGCGAAAGGCTATCCGGCGTGGCGATCTGTTCTATGCAGACCTGAACCCGGTGGTCGGCTCCGAGCAAGGCGGCATCCGCCCTGTCCTTGTTATCCAAAATGATGTGGGGAATCACTTTAGTCCTACCGTTGTTGCAGCAGCCATCACCAGCAGAAAAGCGAAGAACAGTCTGCCTACCCATATCCTACTTGAGAATGTGCCGGGGCTTGCGCCTACCTCTCTGCTTCTGTTGGAACAACTGCGGACAATAGACCGGAAGCGGCTCCGTGGTTACATTGGGCGTATCAGTAAAGAAAAAATGCTGGAGGTAGATGCAGCCCTGGCAATCAGCATCGGCATAGGATACCCCAACGAAAGGAGGACTCACAATGTATGAAAATGACGGCGGCCTACTCTCTCCCAGAGATGCCTACCGATTGATGTTAAAAGACTACCCGGATGTGATGGACATTGGTCAAATGTGTGAGGCGCTTGGCGTCAGTACAAAAACCGGGTACAAGTTACTTAAAGATGGGAAAATTGAGTACCTTAAAATTGGACGGGCTTACCGCATCCCCAAAGCCCACATTCTTCGTTATTTGAAAATCACCTGCTCCACTTTTGCGGAGTAGCAGGCTATGGTGTCGATCTTCACCGGATAGACGCAGAAAGTTAACAATTCTGACGCGGATTTACCTGGAGTTTTGTTCTGTCCGATGATACAATAAAGGTGTCATTGGTAGGTGAACTCAATACCGCAAAAGGAGGAACAGATCAGTATGCCAGCGGTACACCTGCAAGAAAACAGCAAACTAATCTCCGGCCATGTGGCCGAGAAAAAAGGGTATCTCTATTGGGTTCTAAACCTTACCGATGAAAACGGTAAGAGAAAGCCCAAATGGATTCCCACCCATAAGAAAGTCAAGGGCAATAAGACCTGGGCAAACAATATGCTTCCCACCATCCGAAAAGAATGGACGGAAAAGCTGCTTCAGGAGGCTACGGCCTCACAGCAGTCGGCTTCTCCGTCTGGCCCGTCATCCGCAGCGATTTCCTTTGTGGATTTCCTGTACCAGTGGCTTGAGTACAAGTACAAGTCTGCTACCGGACGGGTGATGGACAGCAAGCCCATTGAACTCTCGACCTATTCGGGATACGAACAACAGCTTAACAACCCCATCGCCCCGTATTTCCGAGAGCATCCTGTCGCCCTTTGTGACCTTACCAAACAAGATATTCTCGCTTTTTATGAGAAAGAATTGGAACGGGTCAAGCCGACCACCGTTAAACATTACCACGCTCTGATTCATGGGGCGTTGAATTATGCGGTTGACAAAAATCTGATTCCAAGCAATCCGGCTGACCGGATTATCATTTCCAAGCCTGAACCCTTCAAGGGTGACTACTACCTGGATTCGGAAGTCCTGAATCTGTTTGAAGTTATCAAGGGGCATAAGATCGAGCTGGTAGTTCTACTGACTGCTTTTTACGGCCTGCGCCGCAGTGAGGTTATCGGTTTGAAATGGAGTGCCTTTGACTTCAACCATAACTGCTTCTCCATTCGGCATACGGTAACAACCTGCAATTTAAAGGGAGAGCGGGTCACGATTAAGAAGGACAAGGCAAAGAACAAATCCAGTCTGCGGACTTATCCATTGATTCCTTTTTTGAAAGAACGGTTGCTGGAGGCCAAGAAACAGCAGGAAGAAAATCGCAAGCTGTGCGGGCGCGCCTACAACAAAGAATATCTGGGATATGTCTGTGTCGATGTGATTGGCAATCTCATTAAACCCAACTATGTGTCCTCGACCTTTGGGAAGTTGCTTGCCAAGAACAATTTACGGCACATTCGTTTCCACGATCTTCGCCATACCTGTGCCTCGCTTTTGCTGGCCAACGGTGTTCCGATGGAACAGGTAAAAGAATGGCTGGGACACAGTGAGATTTCAACAACGGTGGATATTTACGGGCATCTGCAATATGCCACGAAAAAACAATCCGCCGCAGCCATTGAGCAGGACATTGTGGCGCCCATGCTGCAAAACCTATCGGCGGTTTCTCCATAAAAAGGAAAGAGGTCTACCAGCTTTTCGCTGGCAGACCTCATGGCGGAGATGGAGAGATTCGAACTCTCGCGCCGGTTTTGAGCCGACCTACCGCATTTCGAGTGCGGACCCTTCAACCGCTTGGGTACATCTCCAAATTTATGTTATATCCCTGGTCCCGACCCGCCGACCAATTCAGCCGGTGGAAATCGGGAAGAACAACAGGATAGAACAAGCAACATTATTCAATTTGAACTCGGCTGGAACCCGCATGGTTCCAAGGGTTTCAGCCGTTTGGCACTCCGCATAGGAAACCTGATTTCGAATCATTACACCAACTTGGATGATGACGGTAAATCAGGGACGATAGCGGTAACTACGGAACCCCAAAACACACCTCTCAAAGTGGCCGTCAGATGGCTGCTCTCATTATAGCCATTTTCCCGCAAAATTCAAGCCGTGGAAATTGGGAAGAACAACAGGATAGAACAGACCCCAATTCACGATTTGAACTTGCCCGCAAATCCGCATGGTTACTGGCTTTTCGGCAGTTTGGACTTCCAAAGTGGAAACATGATTTCGAGTGCGACCTCTTACGACCACTTGAGTAATGCTCCATATTCACAATACAGCTTCATTATTATAGCAAAATCCCGCCTTTCCGTCAACTGGAAATACAAAAAGCCCTTCCCCTTGTGCTTGACAGGCAGAGCGGGGCGTGCTATATTTATTTCAAATTTGAAGTATGCACTCAAAGGAGAACCTATGGCACAGAATCGACAGAATATGGGCAGCGGGCCGGTCAAGCCCCTGCTGTTGCAGCTGATGATACCCGCCGTGGTGGCGCAGGTGGTCAATCTGCTCTATAACATCGTAGACCGCATTTACATCGGTCACATCGAGGGCATCGGCGCGGCGGCGCTGACGGGCGTGGGTCTGTTTGCGCCGATCCTTATGCTCCTGAACGCCTTCGCCATGCTCATCGGCGCGGGCGGTGCGCCCCGCACGGCCATCGCGCTGGGACAGGGCAATAAAGACGAGGCCGAAAAAATCATCGGCAACAGCTTTACCATGCTGCTGTTTTTCGCTGTGGTGCTGACGGCGGGCTTCTATGCCGGTGCGCCCGCCCTGCTGCGGCTCTTCGGTGCCAGCGACGCCACTCTCCCCTATGCGGTGGCCTATGGCCGCATCTACATCCTCGGCTCGGTGTTCGTGCTGCTGGTCATGGGCATGAACCCCTTCATCACGACCCAGGGCTTTGCGAAGATCAGTATGCTCACGACGGTCATCGGCGCAGTCATCAACATCATCCTCGACCCCATCCTGATTTTTGGTCTTGGCTGGGGCGTCCGGGGTGCGGCAGTGGCGACGGTGCTCAGTCAGGCCGTGGGTGCCTGCTGGATATGGAAGTTCCTCACCGGCCCCAAGACCATCCTCAAGCTGCGGAAAGAAAACCTCAAAGTGGAGCGGAACATCATCCTGCCGGTGATGGGGCTGGGCATCTCCACCTTTGTGATGCTCTCCACCGAGAGCCTGCTCTCCATCAGCTTCAGCTCCAGTCTGGCCCGCTACGGCGGTGATGTGGCGGTGGGTGCCATGACGGTGATCACCAGCGCCTCCCAGCTCTGCACCCTGCCCATTCAGGGCATCTGTCAGGGCGGCCAGCCGGTCATGAGCTTCAACTTCGGCGCAGGCAAAAAGCCCCGCGTCAAGGAGGCGTTCCGCTTCCAGCTCACCCTCTGCTTCGGCTATACCACCCTGTTCTGGCTGCTCATGATGCTGGCCCCCGGCGTGGTGGCGGGCATCTTTACCTCGGATGCCGCCCTCATCGAATACACCACATGGGCTATGCGCATCTACATGGCGGGCATCCTCGCCATGGGCGTTCAGATCGCCTGCCAGCAGAGCTTTATGGCGCTGGGTCAGGCCAAAGTCAGCCTCCTGCTGGCCTGTCTGCGGAAGATCATCCTGCTGATCCCACTGATTTTTATCCTGCCCTGCTTCACGGCAGATAAGTGCTTCGGCGTCTTTCTCGCCGAGCCGGTCAGTGATATTCTGGCAGCGACCATTACAGCCATCACCTTCTTCTCCCGCTTCGACAAGATACTGGACAAGGGTGCCGGGAAGGTATGATTTCACAGGAAATAAAGCCATCCTGCGGGCATTGCCTGCGGGATGGATACAATGAAATCCGGACGTTGAACAGATGGAATTTCAGAATGACTGTATGCATCAAAAATACATCATCAAAGAATTTTGGGCACAAGAGCTAAGAATCGAAAGGAAGGCTTGCAGAGGGCTTCAAAAACCAATCAAACGGGTCACTTTGTACAAACATTGCCTGAAAAATTTGTGCTTGAATCTAATTGCGGGATGAGAAAATATGCGCTATCATAATATCCAAAGGCGACCCGTATGCGGAAGGAATGGCGCTGTGAGCAAAGCACGGCGCTGCCATAATACGGATAAACGCAACGTGAATCGGAGGTAACAAGAAATGAAAAAGATCTCTCGTCGTGACTTCCTCGCAGCTTCTGCTGCTGTGGGTGCAGCTGGCGTCCTGACCGCTTGCGGCGGCTCTTCCAGCACCGCAGCATCCACCGCAGGTTCTGCTGCAGCCAGCTCCGCTGCCGGCGGCAAGTCCACCGACTACCCCACCAAGGGTATTTCCGTCATCTGCCCCTGGTCTGCAGGCGGCGGCACGGACTCCTGCCTGCGCGCATTCTGCGAGGCTATGGGCAAGAACCTGGGCGTTACCCTGACTGTCGATAACCAGACTGGCGGCGGCGGCATCCTGGGCCATCAGGCGATCGCAGACGCCAACACCGACGGCTACACCATCGGTATGATCACCTTCGAGCTGGCCACCTACAAGAAGCTGGGTACCAGTGAGCTGACCTGGGAGAATTACGCTCCCCTGTGCCGCGTCAACACCGACGCAGCTGCCATCACCGTCGGCGCAAAGTGGGCTGCTGACAACGGCATCACCGACCTGCCCGGTTTCATTGATTACTGCAAGGCTCACCCCGGTGAGGTGCAGATGGGCGGTTCTTCCAACGCTTCTGTCTGGCACATCGCTGGCGGCTACCTGATGAGCGCTACCGGCATCGACATCCAGATGATTACCTATCAGGAAGGCGCTGCTACCGCTGTCCAGAACGCAGCCGGCGGCTTCATTCAGGGCGTTACCGTCTCTCTGGCCGAAGCTCGCAGCTTCATCGAGTCCGGCGACCTGATCTGCCTGGGCGTCATGGACGAAGAGCGCAACCCCGTCTTCCCCGATGTTCCTACCTGTAAGGAGCAGGGCTACGACATCACCTACTACACCCAGCGCGGTATGGCCGCTCCTCTGGGCGTTGATGATGCCATCATGACCCGTCTGGAAGAGGCCTGCGCCGCTGCCATCGAGGACCCGGACTTCGTGACCTTCATGAACAACAACGGTCAGGCGATCTCCTATCTGGATGCACAGGGCTATGCTGACTACCTGAAGCAGGCTGCTGTCGATGTCGCAGCTGCTATGGACGCTGTCGGCCTCTGATTTGTCTCTCTGAGTATTTGCTGGGGCAGGCAGTTCATGCCTGCCCTTTTTTATGAGAAGATATAGAGAGGAGGAACCCCTTTTGAACAAAGACAAAATGAAAACGATGGCCTTCTCCAATCTGGTAGGCTCCATCATTTTCCTCGCCATCGGCATCTGGGCGTGGTTCCAGACCGATAATTTCCCTGAGGTGGCCAACACCTATGTGCAGGCTTCCACCTTCCCCCGCGTCATGATCGTGGGTATGCTCATCTTCTCGGTGGTCCTGCTCATCCAGTCCATCTTCAAGCTGATGGGTACCATGAAGCCCACCGACCCCGTTGCTGCCGAAGTCGGCACTCTGAATCCCCTCAAGGATAAGGGCGTGGCCGCTGCTTACCTCGTCATGCTCCTCTGTGTGCTGTTCGCGGCTCTGTTCAAGAGCTGCGGCTACATCCTGTGCGCTGTGGTGCTCTCGATGATCATCATGTTCCTCATCGGCAAGCGCAACTGGGTGCAGATGATCCTTGTGAGCGTTCTGGTGCCGCTGCTGATGTGGCTGGTGTTCTACAAGGTGCTTACCGTCAATATTCCGCTGGGTCCGCTGAACTTCCTGCGCACCCTCGTGGACATGATATAAGGAGGGAGCACAGTTATGGATTTTAGTCTGCTTCTTTCCAGCTATGCGACTGTCTGGTCCAACCCCGAGGTCCTTCTGATGACCTTCATCGGCGCACTGGGCGGCGTTCTGCTGGGCGCTATCCCGGGCATGACCGCCACCATGGGCGTGGCGCTGCTCATCCCCTTCTCCTTCGGCATGGACCTCATCCCGTCCATCGGCCTGCTGCTGGGCATCTACTGCGGCGGTATGTACGGCGGTTCCATTTCCGCTATCCTCATCCACGCCCCCGGCACGCCCGCTGCAGCCGCCACCCTGCTGGACGGCTACCCCATGTGCAAGAAGGGTCAGGCCGGCAAGGCTCTGTCCGTCGCTATGTTCGCATCCTTCTGCGGCGGCGTCATCGGCGCACTGGTCATGACCTTCCTGTCTCCGCTGGTCGCTGACATGGCCATGAACTTCGGCCCCGGCGAGATGTTCATGCTGGCCGTCTTCGGCCTGTCGGTCATCGTCGCAATTTCCGGCAAGTCTGTGGCCAAGGGCCTCATCAGCGCCTTCTTCGGTATGCTGCTCTGCACCGTCGGCCTCGACCCCACCAACGGCATCCCCCGCTTCATCACCACCAAGCAGACCGGCCTGCTGGATGGCTTCCAGTTCATCCCCACTCTGATCGGTCTGTTCGCTGTCTCTGAAGTCATCGCCGGCGTTGAGCGCATCATCCGCGGCGAAGAGCATGAGCAGAAGTCCAACGAGAAAATCACCAACGTCCTGCCCGATTGGAAGACCATCAAGAAGATCTGGCCCAACATCCTCTCCGGCGGCCTCATCGGCACCTTCATCGGCGCCATCCCCGGCGCAGGCGGTGACATCGCCGTCTTCGTTTCCTACGGCGCCAGCAAGTCCGCCAGCAAGCACCCCGAGCTGTACGGCACCGGCATCCCCAACGGCGTTGCTGCTACCGAGTCCGCCAACAACGGCTGCTCCGGCGGCGCTATGATCCCCCTGCTGTCTCTGGGCGTCCCCGGTGACTCCGTCACCGCCATCCTGCTGGGTGCCTTCATCATGAAGGGCATCACCCCCGGCCCCATGATGTACGTCACCGAGCTGCCCACCGTCTACCGCGTCTTTGCGGCTCTGATGCTGGCAAACCTCTGCATGCTGGTCGTCGGCTGCCTGGGCGTCCGCTTCTTTGCAAAGATCGTCTCCGTCGAGAAGAAGATGCTCTACCCCATCATCCTTGTCATCTCCCTGCTGGGTGCTTTCTCCATCAACAAGAATGCCTTTGACGTGGGCGTCTGTGTCGCCTTCGGCATCATCGGCTGGCTGATGAACAAGTACGAGTTCCCGCTTTCTCCCATCCTGCTGGCCCTCATTCTGGGACCCATGTGCGAGAAGAACTTCGTGCGCTACATGAACATCCAGCGCGGCAACTTCTTCGCCATCACCACTTCTCCCATCGCAATGGTCTTTGCAACGGTCGCTATTCTGGTCATCGTCTACTCTGTCTATAACCAGAGCAAGATCAACAAGCGTGCTGCTGCAAACGCCGCGAAGGAGAACGCATAACCCTCAACATCCAGACAAGCTCTGTCTTTTACATTCCCATGAAGCTGCGGCTGTCCCGTTCCGGCGGGGCGGCCGCGCTTCGCTTTTAGAGGATAATGAGAAAGCCCCCGGCAATGCCGGGGGCTTTCGTCGTGCTGTATTTTATTCTTCCGATTTGGGAGCCTCAGGGTGGCGGCACTTGGCCAGCATATCCAGCTCCGGCATCAGCTCGGTGCTGATGACCGAGAGCATCTGCTCCATCTTGTCGCAGTCCTCAGCCGGGAAGCGCTTGCGCACACGCTCGATGACCGTGTGCAGGTAAGAATAGCTGATGCTGTAGTAATCGATGTATTTCTGGGTGGGGCGCAGGAAGTATTCGCGGCGGTCGGTGGTGGACTGGATCTTCTCCACATAGCCCTTTTTGACAAGGCTGCCGATTTTATAGGCCGCGTTGGGGGTGGAAATGCCCATCATACGGGAAAACTCCGCAATGGTGGGTTCCCCCATCGCCATGATGCCCTCCATACAGAAGGACTCCACCGTGGTCAGCGTGGCTTCGCGGGTGGCAAAGCGCTGAAATACATTCTGATAAAAATGCAGCTTGAATTTTGTATAGACGTCCTGAAAGACTTCTTCCAGCATGGGGTTTTCCTCCAGTGAGCAAATAGCTCAAAAAATTTACTCTTTTGATAAGTATACCATGATTTGCGCCGGAGGGGAAGACAAAAATCTACGATTCCGTTAAGATTTTGTGACCTCTTCCTTCCCAGTATGGCCCATCCGCGCCCTGACGATGCTGAGCACGACGAGTTCGATGGCGATGGCACAGGCCAGCAGCACGAAGGAGGTCAGGGTGTTGGCGGCATCGCCGAGAACAGCCTGTGCTGCACCGCAGAGCAGATAGCAGCCCGCCGAGATGGCGGCGGCAGTCATGGCGTAGGGCAGCTGGGTGGAGACATGGTTCACGTGGCTGCAATGCGCGCCGGCAGAGGCCATGATGGTGGTGTCGGAGATGGGCGAGCAGTGGTCGCCGCAGACCGCGCCGGACAGGCAGGCGGCGATGGAGACCACCAGCATCTCACCCTCCGGGAAGGCATGGCAGACGATGGGGACCAGAATCGAGAAAGTACCCCAGGACGTGCCGGTGGCAAAGGCGAGGAAGACCGCCACCACAAAGATGATGATGGGCAGCAGGTACTGCAGAGCCGCCGCAGAGCCGCTGAGCAGGCTTGCGACGTAGTATTTTGCGCCCAGCAGGCCGGTCATGCCGGAAAGGGTCCATGCCAGCGTCAGAATGAGCATGGGGCTGACCATGGCCTTGAAGCCCTCGGGGATGCAGGCGGCGAAGTCCTGAAAGGTCATGACGCCCCGCACCCGGTAAAACACGAAGGTGAACATCAGGGCAATGGAGCTGCCCATCACGAGGCCCATGGAGGCGCTGCAGTTGGCAAAAGCGGTGACGAAGTCCACGCCCTCAAAGAAGCCGCCGGTGTACACCATGCCGAAGATGCAGGCCGCGATGAGCACCAGCACCGGCGCGATGAGGTCCACCACATGGCCGCGGGTGTCGCTGCCGTCGTCCGCGTCGTCGCCGTAGGGGCGGTCGTCGGTGGTGAAGAGGTCGCCCAGCAGGGCGTTATCCTCGTGCTTCTTCATAGGGCCGTAGTCGAGGCCGCTGAAGATGAGGAAGAGGCTCATCACCATGGTGAGGATGGCGTAGTAGTTATAAGGGATGGTGCGCAGGAACATGGTAAAGCCGTTGATGCCCGAGCCTTCCGGAACGGAGGATGTGACGGCGGCGGCCCAGCTGGACACCGGCGCGATGATGCAGACGGGTGCTGCGGTGGCGTCGATGAGGTAGGCCAGCTTTGCGCGGGAGACCTTCTGCCGGTCAGTGACCGGGCGCATGACGGAGCCGACGGTCAGGCAGTTGAAGTAGTCGTCCACAAAGATGAGGATGCCCAACAGCAGGGTGGCGAACTGCGCGCCCGCCCGGGTGTGGATGTGGGTGGAGGCCCAGCGGCCAAAGGCGGCGCTGCCGCCGGCCTTGTTCATCAGAGCCACCAGAATGCCCAGCATCACCAGAAAGACGAGGATGCCGACGTTGCTGGAATCGGACAGCTTGGACACCATGCCGCCGTCTTCGTTGAAGAAGAGGGTGGTCAGCGCCAGCTCAAGGTTGCCGTTGGCGTAGAGCAGTGCGCCGGTGGCGATGCCCACCAGCAGCGAGGTGTAGACCTCTTTGGTGTTCAGGGCCAGCACGATGGCCACCACAGGGGGCAGCAGGGACAGCGCCGAGCTGTACACGGCGCAGGTGTAGGTGGAAGGGTCGTCGATTTTGCCGGGCGTTGCGGCGGTACACCACAGCAGCAGGGCAAATACCAACAAAGCACCTACCCATGAGAGATTGGTTTTTTTCATGATAAACTCCTCAGGTGATTTTTTTGCAGCCTGCCGGGCAGACTAACTCCAAAGCCCGTGATGGGACACGGAAGGGGGTGTTGGCTGCGCCGGACTATAAAGCGATGTATTTAGAGCTGTTCCGTGCCAGCGAACAGGCGGCACGGCTTTTGCAGGAAGCTCAGGCCCGGGCCGAGCAGCAGCTGCTGGCTGCCGACCCGCCGCCCATCGAGCTTGCCGAGAAAAAAGAGTCTTAGCCCTTCTTGCTCTCGGCCTTGGCGGCAAACTTTGCGTCGTTGACCACAAAGCGCTCGTGGACGCCGCCGCCCACGGGGCCTTTCTCGTCGTACAGGGAGACTTTGAACACCAGCTTGCGGCCTTCCACAGCGGTCAGCTCGCTCTCGCAGGTGACGGTCATGCCCACGGGGGTGGGGGCGGTGTGCTCCAGCTCCAGCTTGGTGCCCACAGAGCCGCAGCCCTCATCCAAAGCGTCAGCGACGCTCATCCAGCAGGTCTTTTCGGCCAGCGCCACCAGTGCGGGGGTGGCGAAGACATTCAGCGTGCCGCTGCCCATGGTCTTGGCGGTGTTCTCGGGGGTCACGGCGACGCTCTGCTTGCCGCGGATTCCGGTTTCTAACATATAAAAATTCCCTCTTTCTTAATTTGTCGTGATGCCGCGGTTTGCGGCAGATAATTTCACATTTGTAAGGATACCACAAAATCCACGCCATTGCACCTGTTTTCGGAATTTTCCTTCAAAACTCTTTCCGTCTGAGGCCAAACGCGGTATCATAAGCTGGACAAGGAGGGAAAGAAGATGAACGATTTCTGGAAATCCTACGACATCACCCACGCCGAATACGGGGCCGATTACCGATGCTACCCGCTGTATGGCACGGTTCACCTCATGGAGCTGGCCATTTCGCTTGCCTTTATCGTGGGGACGGCCCTGTGGTATCGCCGCAGTTCTGCCCGCACCCGGCGGCGCATTTTAGTCGGAGTCACCGCTTTGCTCCTGCTGGACGAAGCTGCCCTTCTGCTGGGGATGGCCCTGACCGGCCAGTGGAATTGGAGCTATCTGCCCCTGCACCTGTGCAATATCAATGTCTTCGTCTGTCTGTACAACACGATCACGGACAGAAACTGGTGCAAAGAGGAGCTGTATGCCCTCTGTATCCCGGGCGCAATGCTGGCCCTGCTCTGCCCCAGCTGGCTGGATGTCCCCTCTTGGTGGACGCTCATCAATCTGCACTCCGTCAGTATCCATGCCCTGCTGGTACTCTATCCAGTCCTGCTGGTGGCGGGCGGCTACCGTCCCAGTCCCCGGCGGGTGCCGCAGGTGCTGGCGTTCCTGTTCGGCTCTGCCCTGCCCATCTACTTTCTGAATAAGTCCCTTAACACCAACTTCTATTTCCTCAATAATCCCTACGGGAACATCATCACCAGCACCTTCACGGCCCTGCTGGGCGAAAAATATTATATCCTTGGCTTCCTGCCTGCCACCGCGCTGGCGCTGTTCCTCATGTATCTGCCGTGGGCGGCGGACTATAAAAAGAAGAAGCGGGCATGAATGCAGTGCTTTAGAAAAAGGCAGTTCGGTCAGGACTGCCTTTTTCTTTTGCCCTGAATTGCACCCTTCCTGCAAAATAAATCTGCAAATTTCTTGCGTTTTGCGGTTTGTTTTATCAATTTTAAGAGAATGCTGATTTTTTATACAAAACTTCTTGACAGGAGCTATACGGCGTGCTATCATGAACACATGAACAGATGTTCATATATTGAAGCGAAAGGATGACAACGATGGCTGAGAATGCTCTTGCCCCAGAACAGAAGCTGCCCAAGGCCCCGCCGGTGCTGCCGGACGATGAGGTGCTCTACGAGCTGGCCGATTTGTTCCGGGTGTTCGGCGATTCCACCCGCATCAAGATCCTCTACGCCCTCCACGACGATGAGCTGTGCGTGCAGGACATTGCAAATGCCGTCCAGCTCAGCCAGTCGGCGGTGAGCCATCAGCTGCGGGTGCTCAAGGACTCGAAGCTCGTCCGCTTCCGCCGCGACGGCAAGACCATTTACTATGCACTGGACGATGACCATGTGCGCAGCATCCTCTCCATGGGCATGGACCACATCGAAGAGTGATGCCCCGAAAACGCTGCAAGCTCTGCCGCACCCTGCGGCGGAGCGGGGATATAGAAAGAAAGGCTGGTACTTATTATGAAAAAGAGCTACAAGATCGAAGTTGACTGCGCAAACTGCGCCCAGAAGATGGAGGATGCCGCCAACACGGTCGCCGGCGTCGCAAAGGCTACCGTCAGCTTCATGACCCAGAAGATGAACGTCGAGTTCGATGAGGGCGCGGACGTCAAGGCTACCATGCAGAACGTCCTCTCCGCCTGCAAGAAGGTCGAGGACGACTGCGAGATCTTCGGCATCTGAGTTTCGACTTATACTGCCGGGATGCGCGTGGAAAATGTGGAAAAATAAATCGGTTTTCAACAATTTCCACGGCGTTTTCAACATTCTGGATGCAAAAATAGAAAAATGAACGCGCATTTGCGGCTTTTTGCGGGAAAACCTCGTGGAAAAGCTGGGGGAAAGCGTGGAAAACAAGCCCCTTGTGGGGAAAACCTGTTGAATCTGAGAAAACTGCCCCAAAAGGAGGCTGGTACCCGTGACGAAAAAACAAAAGAAAATGCTGTACCGCATCATCGCCGCTCTGGCGCTGGTGCTGGTGCTCAAGCTGCTGCCGCCTCTGCCCACGTCGGTGGAGCTGCTGCTCTACTGCATCCCCTACCTCGTGGTGGGCTGGGATGTGCTCCGCAAGGCCCTTCTGGGCATCAAGAACCGTCAGCCCTTTGATGAATGCTTCCTGATGGCCGTTGCCACCGTGGGCGCCTTTGCGCTGGGCGATTACGTCGAGGGCTGTGCCGTTATCATCTTCTACCAGATCGGCGAGCTGTTCCAGGGCGTTGCCGTCGGCAAGAGCCGCCGGAGCATCTCGGCCCTGATGGACATCCGGCCCGACTACGCCAACATCGAGGGCGAGGACGGCAAGCTGGAGCAGGTGGACCCCGATGAGGTCGAGATCGGCACCCTCATCGTGGTCCAGCCCGGTGAGCGTGTGCCGATCGACGGCGTCATCGTCGAGGGCGCTTCCACCCTCAACACCGCCGCCCTCACCGGCGAGAGCCTGCCCCGGGATGCCCGGTCCGGCGATGAGGTCATCAGCGGCTGTGTCAACATGAGCGGCCTGCTCAAGGTCAGGACCACCAAGGAGTTCGGCGAATCCACCGTCTCTAAAATTCTCGACCTCGTGGAAAATTCCAGCATGAAGAAGGCCCGCGCCGAGAACTTTATCACCCGCTTTGCCCGGGTGTATACCCCGGCGGTCTGCTACGGCGCGCTGGCGCTGGCCTTCATTCCCCCCATCATTCTGCTGCTGATGGGCCAGCCCGCCCGCTTCGGCGACTGGGTCTACCGCGCCCTCACCTTCCTCGTCATCAGCTGCCCCTGCGCACTGGTCATCTCTATCCCGCTGAGCTTCTTCGGCGGCATCGGCGGCGCCTCTGCCTGCGGCATCCTCGTCAAAGGCTCGACCTATCTGGAAGAGCTGGCCGATACCCGCGTCGTCGTCTTCGATAAGACCGGCACCCTGACCCAGGGTACCTTCAAGGTCGTCAAGGTCTGCCCCGTGGAGGGCGGTACCGAAGACAGCCTCGTGGAAGCCGCTGCGCTGGCCGAGAGCTGGTCGAAGCACCCCATCTCCCTGAGCATCAAGGCTGCTTATGGCAAGGACATCGACGCTGCCCGCGTCACCGACGTGGAGGAGCTGGGCGGCCACGGCGTCACCGCCAAGGTGGACGGCAAGCCGGTCGCTGCCGGTAATGCCCGCCTGATGGCAAAGCTGGGCCTCACCGTCCCCGATGTCCCCCAGACCGGCACCATCGTCCATGTGGCCATCGACGGCAAGTATGCGGGCTATCTGCTCATCTCCGACGTGGTGAAGCCCCACAGCGCACAGGCCATCAAGGGCCTCAAGCAGGCTGGCGTCCGCAAGACCGTCATGCTTACCGGCGACGCAGAGCCGGTGGCAAAGGCTGTCTCGGCAGAGCTGGGCATCGACGAGTACCACGCCGGCCTGCTGCCCGGCGATAAGGTGGACCAGATCGAGAAGCTTCTGGCCGCCAAGAACCCCAAAGAGATGCTGGCCTTCGTGGGCGATGGCATCAACGACGCCCCTGTCCTCTCCCGTGTGGATGTGGGCATCGCCATGGGTGCTCTGGGCTCTGACGCCGCCATTGAGGCCGCCGACGTCGTCCTGATGGATGACGACCCGGCCAAAATCGCCCTCGCCATGCGCATTGCCCGCCGCACCAAGAGCATCGTCTACCAGAACATCGTCTTTGCTCTGGCCATCAAGGCGGCCTGCCTGCTGCTGGGTGCTCTGGGTATCGCCAACATGTGGGCGGCCATCTTTGCCGACGTCGGCGTCATGGTCCTCGCTGTCCTGAACGCCACCCGCGCCCTCTACACGAAAGACCTCACCAAAAAATAAAAGATATAAAGCAAAGAGGGTTCTGTGCGGCCGCACAGAACCCTCTTTGCTTTATAAATAGTTCTTGCAAATGCAGATAAACCTGTTATACTACTGTATTGGAGGGTTGAAATGAATGCAGGAACAAAACGAAACAAATTTGAGCCGTGCGCCGGTATGGCGCGCGTTCCGGGCCGCAGCGCCTCAGACGCTGCCGGTGTTTGCCGGATATTTGGTGCTGGGCCTCGGCTACGGCATCTATGTGCAGTCGCTGGGCCTGCCGGTCTGGCTGCCGCCCCTGATGGGTACGGTAGTGTACGGCGGCTCGCTGGAATTCGTGCTGGCGTCGCTGCTTCTGGGCAGCTTTGCGCCGGTGTCGGCCTTTCTGATGGCCCTGATGATCCAGGCACGGCACCTCTTCTATGGCCTGACCATGCTGCAGCGCTACCGGGGCTACGGCCTGCGCAGCGCCTACATGATCTTCGCCATGAGCGACGAGACCTTCTCCATCACCTGCTCGGCAGAGCCGCCCGAGGGCGTGGATAAGGGCTGGTTCATGTTCTTCATCACCCTGCTGGACCAGATCTACTGGGTCGCCAGCGCGGCCATGGGCGCGGCCCTCGGCTCTGTCCTGCCCTTCAGCACCGAGGGCGTCGATTTCGTCATGACGGCCATGTTCGTGGTCATCTTCCTCAACCAGTGGGAGAAGGAAAAGCAGCACACCAGCGCCATCGTCGGCATTGCCGCCCCGCTGGTCTGCCTGCGCATCTTCGGCTCAGGCAGCTTCCTCATCCCCTCGATGGTCTGCATCCTTGTGGCACTGCTGCTGTTCCGCCGTCCCATCGAGGCCAAAGAAAGCGAGGCGGCAAAATGAGCAATATCCAGTTCATCCTGACCATCGCCGTCTGCGCGGCGGCGACCATGCTCACCCGCTTTCTGCCCTTTCTGGTGTTCGGCTCCCGGGGCGGCAAGGTGCCGGAGGTGGTGGAGTATCTGGGCCATGTGCTGCCCGCCGCCATCTTCGGAATGCTCATCGTCTACTGCCTCAAGGGCGTCAGTCTCACCTCGGGCAGCCACGGCATCCCGGAGGCCATCGCCATCGGAGTGACCGTCGCCCTCCATAAGTGGAAGCATCAGACGCTGTTTTCCATCGCCGGCGGCACGCTGTGCTATGTGCTGCTGGTGCAAATGGTGTTTTGAGAAATGTAAAACATCCTGTATTGATTTTGCAGCAATACAGGACGTTTTTAATTTGCTATTTTTTCTGGAAGTGTATCGGAAGTGCTAAATAGAGACAACTGTTCATTTTCAAGCCGGAGCTGATTTTGAGTGCCGGTAATGACATAGTTTGTAAGAAGTGCCTCTACGACAGGATTGCGGTTCTTTTCTTTTGCACCCACATGATAAAAATGTTCCCGTGTGATGATTTGGCAGTCATTCCACACCTGCTCGATATATTCGTTTGAACGGTAATCATTATGATGCCATGTTGACAGCATAAAATTGGACTGTGATTTAACGAGTGCGCCGTGCAGAGCAACTTCGAGTTCTTCATCCCAACTGTCATAGTAATCGACATGACGGCCAATATACGGAGGGTCGCAGTATATGAAATCGGAATGGGTCGCTGAACTTATCGTATCCTCAAAGGATTGACATAAAAACTCCCATTCATGGTTTTTCAGAAGCTCTTCGATGTGGGCGATCTGGTTTACGATTTTTGTGATATAAGCCTTTGCAAACCGCTGAGGTTTGTGCCCATATGGAACATTGAAGTTGTAGTCCTTATTGAAGCGCATCATCCCGTTAAAGCAGGCACGGTTCAGAAAGAGAAAGTCCAGAGGTTCGTGATGCTGGTTGAATCGGTCACGAACCTCATAGTAATAATCGGCATCGCCATTCTCGAGTTTCTTCCCTTCCGCTTCGAGAAATGCACGGACTCTTCCACTGGTGATAGAGCCATCTTTTATTCTGTTATAAAAGTTGATGATGTGAGGGTTGACGTCTGCAAAGACCGCACGCTCGGGCTCGATATTAAAACCCACAACGCCAGAACCCATAAATGGCTCATACCACACGGTATCCTTGCTCAGAACCACATTTTCCCGGATCAGAGGAACGAGTTTTGTCTTGATGCCCTGGATTTTCAGGGGCGGAACAAATACCTTTTCGTTCATTTCCCACTCCTTCTGGAAGCCCTGCAGTTGTTTAATTCGAGAGGAAGCCCTCTGTACTGCAGGTATTCGGAAAAAGAAGAGAGCTTTTTGCGTTTGCCTCCAGCAGGTATCTCGATCTTGCCAAAGTTTGCCCAATAGTCATCGAACAATTCCTCACCGGCTTTCGCAAATACGCCATTGCCGTTCAGAATATCCTCGATTTTTTCGATACTTCCAATGTTTGCAGTATCACCACTGCCAACCTTGTCACTTGCTATTTTCCACTTTTCTTCTGCGAAAAAGAGAAAATCGTGGATAACAGAAGGAATCTCGTTTAGCTCGTCGATGGAATATGTATGCGTCTCATTCTTTTTGTCCAGCACTGCACGGGTATAAATGATTCCGAAACAGAAGTGTCCACTGTAATCACCATAAGGGTATTGAATGTTTTTTGTACTCGTTCTATCAATAAAATATTTGCCATGAGAGCCTAGTGTAAAACCATTGCAAAAATCGGGATGCTTTTCTTCCCGGTAAGTTGTTTTCAAATCAACAGCGAATTTGATGGAAGGGTCGGTTTTAGAGATAAAAGTCAAATCCGGGTAGTAATTTTGATAAGTTGCAAGTTCGATGTCATATCCAGTCTGTTCGGCAAAGGCTAGAAACTGAGGGAATAAGTGCAACTCCAATATTTTGGAGACGATTTTAGTGTCGGAAGAAATCGTATAAATGTTTTTGAAAATATCGATAAAGCCCTTGACGGTCCATTCATCGTTTACTGCAATCTTATCGGACAGAGTATTTGCAAAGTCTTTTAGTTGTGCTAAAAATAAAGCTTTTTCACGTTCGTTTTTCATTGCACACTCCTCAGTGATAGAACGTATCAAAATTGACCTGCCGGTAGAACCGCTGCTGCAGCTGGTCGAAGCTGTCGCAGTCCTGCGCCAGCAGCCACATGATCTTCGTCACGACGGCCTCAATGGTCATGTCGTGGGCCTCAAGGAAGCGGAAGCGGTTCTTGACCCGCTTGCCCACCTCATAGATGCCCACGTCGCTGCCCTCGTAAGTGACCTGGGTGGTGAGGATGAGCACTTTGTGGGTCTTGTCGTAGTCGCCGAGGCCCTCGGCGAAGGCGTCCATCAGCCGCTGGGGGATGCCGCCTACGCCGAAGCTCTCCACGATGACGCAGTCGTAGAGGCGGAAAATGTCGGGAATCAAATCGGGGCTGAGGCCGGGCGTCAGCTTGAGCAGGAAGACGCGGGGGCTGAGCGAGCGTCCAAACTCCACAGGGCCGATGGGCCAGGGCGAAGGCACATACCGCACCAGACGGTCGCCCTGTACCAGTGCCAGCGCCGGGAAATTCACCGAGGCAAAGGCGTCGTAGCTGATGGTCTTGTTCTTCTTGGCGCGGGTGCCTGCGATGACATGGCCGCCGAACACCACCATGACGCCCCGGCTGCCGGGGTCGAGAGCGCAGATGACGCTGTCACGAAGGTTTTTCTTGGCGTCGGTGATCTCGTTGGAGATGGGCTGCTGTGCGCCGGTGAGGATGACGGGTTTGTCGGCATTCTGGATGAGATAAGACAGAGCCGCCGCAGAGTAGGCCAGCGTGTCGGTGCCGTGGCAGATGATGAAGCCGTCGTAGAGGGCATAGTTCTCCTGTACGGCCTTCGCCATCATCAGCCAGTGCTCCGGGCCGAGGTCGGTGCTGTCGATGCTGCACAGGGCCAGCGTGTCGGGGCAGCAGAGCTCGTTCAGCTCAGGCAGATGAGCCAGAAGCTCTTCGCTGGTGAGCACGGGCTTGAGGCCCTGCTGGGTGCGGACGCTGGCGATGGTGCCGCCGGTGGTGATAAAAAGCAGACGCTGCTTTGTGGACATAAAAAAGCCTCCATCAGGAAGATTGAATCGCATTCATAGAAAGTATAACACACTCGCCCGCCCTTGCAAAGTGGCGCTCGGGCGGAAAATGGAGGCTTTTGGGACTTGGTCACAGAAATCAGGGGGATTTGGTGTATAATAGAGGTATAGAGCGCTGTTGCGCAGAGCTAAGTTCTCTTTTGTGCACCAAAAGAGAACAATTAGCCTTAATGAAAGAGCGCTCTGCCCCGCGCGGAGCGCAAAGCCATTTGACCGAAAGAATAAAACCCGCCTCGCGCCGTCGGCGCGCAAAGAAAGTAACGGATTTTACGATAATACAAGAAGTATAAGGAGGCCCACTATGTCCAACATCGTCATCATCGGCTCCGGCCCGGCGGGGGTGTCCGCCGCGCTGTACACTGCCCGTGCGGGGGTGGACACCACCGTCCTCACCCGGGGGCCGGGTGCGCTTGACCGCGCGGAGCTTATCCAGAACTACTACGGCTTCGCCGCCCCCATCTCGGGTGCGGAATTGGAGCGTCAGGGCATCGAGGGAGCCAAGGCTGTGGGCGTCAAATTCGTGACCACCGAGGCCGTGGGTCTGACCTATACTAATAAACTCACTGTAGAAACCCTCGATGGAAATTACCCGGCGGACGCTGTTATCCTCGCTACAGGTGCTTCGCGGGCGACGCCCCGCATCCCGGGGCTGGCGGGCCTCGAGGGCCACGGCGTCAGCTACTGCGCCACCTGCGATGCCTTTTTCTATCGCGGCAAAGATGTGGCCGTGGTAGGCAGCGGCGAATACGCCCTGCATGAGGTGCAGGCGCTCCTGCCGGTGGCGGCCAGCGTTACCCTCCTGCTGAATGGTGCGCCGCCGGCGGCAGAGTTTCCGCCGGAGGTGGCTGTCCGGCCTGAAAAAATCGACGCCATCCTCGGTGAGCAGAAAGTCACCGGCGTCCAGCTGGCCGGCGGCGATGTGGTGGAGCTGGCGGGTGTGTTTGTAGCTCTGGGCGTTGCGGGCAGTACGGCGCTGGCCCGGAAAATCGGTGCCGCTGTGGAGAACGACCGCATCGTGACAGATGAAAAAATGCAGACCACCGTCCCCGGCCTCTACGCCGCCGGAGACTGCACCGGCGGGCTTTTGCAGGTGGCGAAGGCCGTCTATGAGGGCGCTCTGGCAGGCACCGAAGCCGCCAAAGCGCTGCGGAAGGGGTGATTTAAGATGCCGGAGATCCTGCCTATCCCTAAATGCGACGAGCACCGCCAATGTCTCGCCTGTGCCTTCCCCTTCTGGGACAAGCTGACCGCCGAACAGCAGGAGATACTCTGCCGCACCACCCGTCTGGTGCGCTATCGCAAGGGCGAGCGGGTCCACAGCCCGGTGGAGAACTGCGTGGGCATCCTGCTGCTGCGCACCGGCCAGTTCCGGGCGTATCTTCTCTCCGACGATGGCCGGGACGTGACCCTCTACCGCCTCTTTGGCGGCGAGATCTGCATCCTCTCCGCCTCCTGCGTTATGGACTCGGTGAACTTTGACCTCTACATCGACGCCGAAGAGGACACCGAGGCCTACTGCATCAGCGCAGGCGTCTTCCGCAGTCTCATGCAGCAGAACGTGGAGGTGCGGTGCTTCGCCTACCAGATGACCGCTGAGCGCTTCTCCGACACCATGTGGACGATGCAGCAGATCCTCTTCATGAGCGCCGACCGGCGGCTGGCTATCTTCCTTGCGGACGAGCTTGCCAAGACCGGCGGCGACGATGTCCGCCTGACCCAGGACCAGATGGCAAAGTACATGGGTTCTGCCCGCGAGGTGGTGAGCCGCCTGCTGAAATACTTCGCCGGTGAGGGCATCGTGAAGCTCTACCGCGGCGGGGTAGAGGTATTGGACAAGGAAAGACTGAACCGGATCGCGCGAGGTGAAGCATGATACAGAAAAATGAATTTCCCATTTTGGAATACGATTTCGCCTCGACAGAGATATTAAAGCCCAACCACGGGGCGGAGCAGCTGACTCTACCGGAGAAATGCGTCTTTGCTTTTCTGGGGGACACCATCGACTCCTATGCCGCCGAGACGGGCGCGGCAGTTGCAGAGCATTTTGAAACGATCACAAAGACCTACCCGATTTATGTTGTAAAAAATGACGGCGAAGAATTCTGCCTCTGTCAAGCCCCACTGGGAGCGCCCGCTGCGGCGCAGTTTATGGATTGTCTCATTGCTTGCGGGTGCAGGAAAATTGTTACGGCAGGCTCGTGCGGCGTGTTGACCGAAATGGCAGAGAACGAATTTCTTATCCCGACCAAAGCGCTGCGGGATGAGGGCACATCCTATCACTATCTTCCTGCCGCCCGGTATGCAGAACCGGCCTCGGAAGCGGTGCAGGCCATAGAAAAGACCTTCCGTGCGCTGGGTCTTCCCTTCCGTGAGTGCATCACATGGACGACAGACGGCTTTTTCCGAGAAACAAGGGATATGGTGGCGTACCGGAAAGCCGAAGGCTGCGCAACGGTAGAAATGGAATGTGCTGCCCTTGCGGCCTGCGCCAAAAAGCGCGGAGCAGCTTTTGGACAAATTCTGTACACAGCGGATTCCCTTGCAAATGCAGAGCAGCATGATGACCGTGACTGGGGAAAGGATTCGCTGCGGAAAGCGTTGGAACTCTGTGTAGAAGTTCTGAGAATGTGGTGAACCATATAAAAATCGCAGAGAGTCGTTGAAACGGCTTGACATTTCATTTTATGTACGCTATTATGTACATAGGAGGCGATAACATGACCACGACGAACATCACCAATTTCCGCAAAAATGCGTTCAACTATGTGGAGCAGACCATCAAGTACAACGAGCCGCTGAACATCAGCACGAAGGATGGCGATGCCGTTCTGCTGAGCGCGGAAGATTACAGCGGCCTGATGGAGACGCTGTATCTGGTTTCAGTACCCGGCATGAGGGAAAAAATCATGGACGGCCTGAAACAGCCTCTGGACGAATGTCTGGACGAAGATGTGGTGGAGTGGTAAATGTATAAAATCGTCTACACCAAAACAGCAGCGAAGGATGTTCCAAAACTGAAAGCGGCACATCTGGCAGATAAGGCGAAGGCTCTGATCGATATTATCCGGGACGACCCTTTCCAGAAACCGCCGTCCTATGAAAAACTGGTCGGAGATTTGAACGGCGCATACAGCCGCCGCATCAATTTACAGCACAGAATGGTTTATCAGATCGATGAGGAAGAAAAGACCATCAAAATTCTGAGTCTCTGGACTCACTACGAGCGATAAAAAATGCCATCGTGCCTAAGCGCGATGGCATTTTTACTATCAGCGGGAATTACCCTTTGCACCCCTGCTCTTCCCAGTCGCCGAAGTCAGAGACGTCGGCGATTTTAGTCGGGTCGAACTTACCGTTTTCGTCCTTGGGGGCGACGGCGGGGCCGGCCTCCACGGGGTTCGGGTTCGGAGCCTCGGGGTCACAGACCGGGCGCTCTTCGCTCAGGTCGGGCAGGGTCACAGGCTCTGCGGCCTCAGCGGGCGCTGCCTCCGTCTCAGGGGCGGCGGGCTCCTCAGCGGGAGCGGTCTCTTCTGCCGGTGCGGCGGCTTCGGCTTCTGCCTTGGCCTCACCCTCGGCGTATGCCTCGGCGGTCTTGGCGGCCTCTGTGTCGTCCTTTTCGGCTTCCTCGGGGAACTCGATGGATTCGATGATGGGTGCGGCCTTCTCGTTCAGGAGCTTGTCCATGATGACGATGGCGGCACCGGTGGCCGCCACAGCGGCGGCAGTACCCAGAATGCGGAAGATTGCTTTCATGCCATGACCTCCTTGGTTATGTTGTAGTTAGGAGAAGGTGACAACATCGTTCAGCGGCTTCTCGGCAGGCTCCACCGACAGTGCGGTGAGCACCGGGCCTTTGCCGCGGTAGATGTTATGGAACTTATAGCCGACCTTTGCGGTCACTTTGACCCATGCCCGCTGCTCGAGGGCCTTGTAGCCGTCGTAGCTGCAGGGGAAGCCCACGAACTGGATGTCCTGCACGCAGCAGGTCATGGCGAACCGGCCCGGCACGAAACTGCTCTTGCCGGCACGGTTGGTCTGGCAGACCTGTGCGAGGAACTTGACGGTCTTGCCCGCGTACTTCTGGGGCTCGTCCTGACAGTCCATATACCAGATGCCGTAATCGTCGTCCGGGATGTCGATGACCGGGGCGTTGATGTCGAAGGGCAGCGGGTCGGGGATGTCGTCGTAAGCCACGCTGCCGTCCTTGAACTCGTAGGCGATGTCGCACTTGCGGGATGCCTGACGCACCAGCTTGTGCAGCTCCTGACGGGCGGCGTCGTTGTTGACGGCCTCGGCGCGGTTGAAGACGATGAGCTCACTGCGGGCGATCTTGTCCAGCATCAGCGCGCGCATGGAGTTGTCGCGGGCGTAGGTCAGCGCGGTGGTGCCGTCGGCGGTGGCGATGCACTGGTAGACGATCCAGTTTTCGGGCAGATTGTTTGCCAGATCCTGCAGCATCCACATACCGTTGTACTCGATGACCACGCGGCCTGCGTCGGCCTCCTTGGCCAGCTTTGCGAGGTTCTGGGGGTTCAGCTCGGCCTTGTCCTCGAGGTTATAGAGCGTCACGCCGGGGAAGGCGAACTTCTTCTCATTGTACTCTTCTTCGCCCTCCTCGCAGACCAGCAGAAGGGTCTTGTCGCCGGAGTCGAAGTTGGGGTCTTCAAAGGTCTCCTGAATGAACTTGGTCTTGCCGCTCTCGAGGAAGCCCACAAACAGGTAAACCGGGATCTCATTTGCCATAATCTTTTATCCTTTCAGGGTCGATCAGCAGCCGAACAGTGCAGCGATGGCCTTTTCATCCAGCTTGGAGCCGATGACCACCAGCTTGCCGCCGACGTCTGCACCGCGTGCGCGGACTTCCCACTCGCCGGGAACGTAGTCGAACTCCAGCCAGCCGTCTGCGCCGCCGTCCACGATGCCCTTGGAGCGGAGGATCATGCCGTAATTGCCGGTGTCCAGTTCGGTGAGGGCGTGCTCAATGTCAGCCTTGGAGAACTTCTTGGCCGTCTCGACGCCCCAGCTGGTGAAGACCTCATCGGCGTCGTGGTCATGATGATGGTGGTGATGATCGTGATCGTGTCCACAGCAGCAATCGTGATCATGGTCATGATGATCGTGGTCATGATGATCGTGATTGCAGTGATCATGATGGTCGTGATCGCAGTGATCATGATCGTGGTCATGGTGATCATGGTCACAATGGTCGTGATCGTGATCATGATGGTCATGGTGATCGTGGTCACAATGGTCGTGATCATGATCGTGATCTTCATGATCTTCAAACAGGCTCTCAATCTCAGCACCCTTTGTCAGTGCATGACTGATTGCCTCTTTGCCAAGCTCATCCCATGGTGTAGAGATGATCGTTGCTTCTGCATTTTCTTCACGAAGTGTGTGTACGCATTCTTCTACTTTTTCATCTGTCATCATCTGTGTACGGCTTACTACGATTGTTGACGCATGCTCTACCTGATCTTTGAAGAATTCTCCAAAGTTCTTCATGTACATTTTTGCCTTTTTACCATCTACAACTGTGATTCTTCCGTCAATTTCAATGTCCGCATCTTTTTCTACAGCTTCAATTGCTCTTGCTACGTCAGATAATTTTCCAACTCCTGATGGCTCAATGATTACACGGTCCGGATGATACTCATCTAATACTTTTACCAGAGCTTTGCTGAAGTCACCAACCAGTGTACAGCAGATGCATCCTGAGTTCATCTCTGTAATCTCGATTCCTGCATCTTTTAAGAATCCGCCATCGATACCGATCTCGCCAAATTCATTCTCGATCAGCACAAGTTTCTCTCCTGCCCATACATCACTGAGCAGCTTTTTGATAAATGTAGTTTTTCCTGCTCCGAGGAATCCTGAAATAATATCTACTTTTGTCATGTTTATTGCCTCTTTTCTATCTATTTTCAAAATTAATAAAAGTCCCGACACATATATTATCACAAACAGCGGGTGGTTGCCAGTCCCCCAATTCTAATATTTTTCTCAACTTTTTATAAATCACCCGCAAACTCTGCTGCCTGCTGCTCATTATAGATATTTGGATTGCAGACAATTTCTTCTTGTACACATAGTAGAGTAAAAAAACGATATCTGTACCGGATGGTACAGATAT